>Ga0209254_10000673_pt1 | contig 28941 bp, 23 predicted proteins | sample FrelakmetDIP11DI_FD_187148 | JGI IMG/M metagenome (GOLD analysis project Ga0209254, IMG submission 187148) | Freshwater lake sediment microbial communities from the University of Notre Dame, USA, for methane emissions studies - DIP11 DI (SPAdes)... | ecosystem: Environmental > Aquatic >... | reverse complement strand
GGGAGCCGCAAGGAGATCGGCTCGAGCCGGCGCGAGTACAGGCTCGACAGCCTCCTCGTGACCGCCGGCGCGCTGATCTGGGTCGTCGCGGTGGCACTCGTGGCTCGCGCCACCGGGCAGTCGTTCGCGCTGCTGGCCACGCTCGCCGTCGTGGTGCCCTTCCTGCTCTGGAACGGCGTGATCGGCTTCGTCGTTTTCCTGCATCACACGAGCCCGAAGATCGCCTGGTTCCAGAACCGGCAGGAATGGCAGCGCCATCGGGCCTACCTGACGTCCACCGCCCGCGTGACCCTGCCGTTCGGCATCGACCGCCTGATGCACAACATCATGGAGCACAACGCCCACCACCTGAACCCGCGAGTCCCGATGTTCGCACTGCGCGCCGCGCAGCAGGTGCTGCGGGATCGCTTCCCCGACCTCTGCGACTACCACCTGGACTGGCGGACCTACGTGGACAGCGTGCGACGCTGCAAGCTCTACGACTACGCCGGTCACGCGTGGCTGGACTTCCGCGGTCAGGTGACGGCACGCGTCTCCCTGATCACCGCGGCAGCCTGAAGCCGGCATACGCCGCCCGGGTGCCTGCGCGTCCCATGCTCCACGCCCGCACCGTCCAGAGCCGGCACGCCGACGTCTTCACCTACCTGCAGGGCGACCCCGACGCCATGGCGGCGAACTGCCGCGTTCCCGCGGACGCCGGACCCGAGAGCCTCGTCTTCGTGACCGATCCGGCGCAGCTCGAGATCGCGCGGCAGCGCCGTGCCGCGATCCTGGTCGTGCAGCGCGACGTTGCCGATCAGCTTGCCCCGCACGATGCCGCATTCGGCTGCTGCTTCTCGGTGGCGTCCGTGCCGATGGGCATGGCAGTGCTGCTCGAGCACTTCGACCGCAAGCGCGAGCGCTTCACGCAGTGGGGCGAGCGCCACCCCACCGCCGTCGTGCACCCGACCGCCACGCTCGGCAGCGACGTGCACCTCGGTCCGTATTGCGTGATCGGCGCCGGCGCCTCGATCGGCGACGGCTGCTGCATCGGCGCGCACGTGGTGGTCGAGAACGGCGCGCGCATCGGCGCCGGCACGCTCCTGCATCCGCACGTATTCGTGGGAGCGGACTGCGAAATCGGCCGCCGCTGCGAGATCCACCCGCACACCAGCATCGGCAGCGACGGATTCGGGTATGCCGTGGGCGCGAGTCGCCGTCCCCGGAAGATCCCGCACCTCGGCAACGTGTGCATCGGCGACGAGGTCGAGATCGGCAGCAACTGCGCGATCGACCGCGCGAAACTGGCATCCACCTGGATCCGTTCCGGCACGAAGCTCGACAACATCTGCCACATCGCGCACAACTGCGACCTGGGCGAGGACGGTTTCTACACGGCCGGCTTCATGATGGCGGGCTCAACCACGATCGGCCGCCGCTTCAGGACCGGCGGCAACTCGGTGGTCTCCGCGCACCTGACGCTTGCCGACGACGTGGTGCTGGCCGGTCGCTCGACCGTGACCAGCGACGTGCGCGAGCCCGGCCACTACGGCGGCTATCCGCTGCAACCGCTGAAGGAAGCGGTGCGCACACTGGCCTCGCTCGGGCAGTTGAACGAGATGCGCAAGAACCTCAACCGGGTGCTGCGGCACCTGAAGCTGCCGGACAAGTCCTGACGGCGGCGGCGCAGGCGCCGGCGAATCCGTCCTGTCCCACCGCAGGGGAGATCTCGATGACACTCCGCCCACCGGCCGTCGATCCCGCCACGCTCGAGCCGCGCACCGATTCCGGCTATCCGGAGCCGTATCGGTCGCGCGTGCTGCCGCGCGAGAAACGCCAGCTGGGCCTGGCACTGGGCCTCACGCAGTTCGGCGTGAATCTCACGACGCTGCCGCCAGGCAAGGAGTCCTCGATGCGGCACAGCCACACCCACGAGGAAGAGTTCGTGTACGTGCTCGAGGGCGAGGTCGTGCTGCGCACCGACGGGGGGGAGCAACTGCTGCGCGCGGGCTGCTGCGCGGGGTTTCCGGCCGGCTCCGGCGACGGACACCAGTTGATCAATCGCTCCGCCCACCGGGCCGTCTACCTCGAGGTCGGCACGCAGAACGAGGCGGACGAGGTGTTCTACCCGGACGTGGACATGCTCTACAACCCGCCGGGACAGCGCGGGAAGTTCACCCGCCGGGACGGGACGCCCTACTGAACGGCGGCGCTCCCGCGGTGCCGGGATCCGTCGGCGGCAGCGCTCAGAACTGCCAGTGCAGGGTCATGGAAACGTTGCGGCCCGGGCGCGTGTAGTACGGAATGAGCGGATCCCCGGCGATGCGGCCGCGCACGTCGGCCCACTCGATGTAGTCGGCGTCGGTGAGGTTGAATGCGCCCGCGTTGAAGCGCAGGCCGTTGCCGAAGTCGTAGTGCGCCAGCAGGTCGAGCACGACGTATCCGTCGGTTCGATAGAGGTCCGCACGGCTGTCGTCCACGGCCCGCTTGGCTGCGGCTGCCGTGGTCACGAGTTCGGCGCCCCAGCGAGCGGACCCAGGCTCGTAGCCGAACGCGAGCACCGCGCTCGCCGGATCCACCGAATTGAGCGGTTCGTCGCGGACCAGGTCCTCGCCGTGCGACCACGCCGCCGACAGCCGTGCACGCCAGCCGTCGAGCCGCGGCGACCAGTCGCCGAGATTGCCGTGCGCCGTGAGCTCCGCGCCGTAGATGCGCGCTTCCGCCACGTTCTGTGACTGGAACAGCGTCACGCCGGTCACCGGATCGCGCCCGAGGTTGACCTTGGACTCGATGAAGTCCTGGTAATCCGTGTAGTAGACGCTGGTGGCCACGCCGCCGGCGGCGACATTCCACCGCAGACCCAGCTCGTAGCCATTGCTGGTCTCGGGCTCGAGATCGGGGTTCGGGACCGCGCGCACGTTGAACAGCGGCAACTCGAGGCCGATGTTCAGGTCTTCGGCCGGCGGCGCGCGATAGCCGCGCGCATATTGCGCGAACAGCGTCAGTCTCGCGCCGACCGCGCGCGTGACGCCGAATTTCGGCGCCAGCGCGACGTCGTCGAGACTCGCGGCCTCGGTGCTCGGGTTGTCCTCGCGGTACATCCGGTCGGCGTCGGGATCGAGACTGTAGTAGTCCGCGCGCAGCGCCGGAATGACCGTCCAGCCGGATTCGCCGAGCAGCAGTTCGTCCTGCACGAACGCCCCGGCCCGGGCCACGTCCGTGATCGGGAAATCCCGCAGCGGAAAGTCCTCACCCAGGATGACGCTGGTCGTCGCGCCGGTGACGAGATCGGTCTGCCGGCCGTCGCGCCGCTCCTCGATCCGGCTGCCCGCGAGTTCGAAGCCATAGACGAGCGTCTGGGCCGCGCGCCCGGCGTCGAAACTCCGGACGGCGGTGAACTCGGCGCCGATCGTGCGGTCCTCGAGCCTGAAGCCGCGCTCGATGGCGACCGCCGGCGTGCGCGGCGGCACTGCGCGACGCTGCTCGGACGTTTCCTGCTGCGTGTCGGTCCCCTGCGCATACAGGCGCCAGTCCGCCGTGTCGAAGGCGGCGGTGCCGGCCAGCCGCTGGCTGACGCTCAGGCGATAGCGTTCGCTCTCGTCGTCGCCCTCGAGCACCGTCGTGTTCACGAAGCGCGTGCCGGCAAGACCCAGGAAGGCGTCCACCGACGTGTCCTGCCGCACGCGCGCCCCTTCGGCCGCGAGCAGCAGCGGGCCGCCCGGCATGGCGCCGAGTTCCAGTTTCGCGAGCAGCGAATCGCTGCGGTAGTCGCGCGGATCCGGCTCGACGTTGGCGGCCGTGTCGGCCTCGCTGCCCGACCGGTACACGTACCCGAGCAGCGCCACCGTTTCGCCGTGCCGGACTGCCCCCAGGACCGCCGCATGCCAGCCGCCGTCGACCCCGGTGTATCCCGTCGCGACGCGCAGGCCCGCGTCGCGCCCCGGGGCGAGCACCGCGTCCGGCGCCACCGTGGTCATCGCCACCACGCCGCCGATCGCCTCGCTTCCGTAGAGCGCCGAGGCCGGACCGCGCAGCACCTCGACGCGCGCGAGGAACGCAGGATCGACGAAGCTGCGGCCGGAGTCGGCAAAACTGCCGATCGCGAAGCCGCCCGCGGCCGGCACCCCGTCGACTTCGACGGCGACGCGATTGCCGCCGACACCGCGCACCGAGATCGTGTCCGTCCCGAAGCGGAACGGGTCGCTGCGCACGGTGAGCCCGGGCTCGTAGCGCACGAGCTGCTTGACGTCCGTCGCGAGCGTGCGCTCGATCGCCTCCTGCGGAATCACGGTCACCATCGCGGCCACGCTCGTCACCGGCAGGATGCGCCGTGCGTAGACCGTCACGGTCTCGAGGTCCTGCGGAGGCTGGCTCGCCGGGGCCTCGGCCCCCGCGGCCTCCGTGGCGCCGGCCTGCCAGGCCGCCACGGCCAGGACCGCGCCGACGGCGGATGCCACGCGGATCATGGAGCGGGCCCCTGTCGACATGTGCCGATTGTGGGCTGGCAGCCCGTAATGACCATGATCCACGTCAAGCTCGGGGCTCTGCCCGCCGCTGCACCCGCAGGGGGCAGGGACGATGCGTTCTGAGCGCATAACCGGTGGTTCTCATGACGGGACAGCAGGAGCCCGTTGCCCGACAATGGTGTCGCTTCCCGACCTCCCACCCCAGGGCCCACCATGAAACTCGAAACCCTCGTCGTCCACGGCGGCTATTCGCCCGACCCCACCACCAAGGCCGTGGCGGTGCCGATCTACCAGACCACCTCCTACGCCTTCGACGACACCCAGCACGGGGCCGACCTGTTCGACCTCAAGGTGCCGGGCAACATCTACACGCGCATCATGAATCCGACGACCGACGTGCTCGAGAAACGCGTCGCGGCGCTCGAGGGCGGCGTGGGCGCGCTGGCCCTTGCCTCGGGGCAGGCGGCGATCACCTACGCACTGCAGACCATCACCGAGGCCGGGCAGAACGTCATCAGTTCCTCGGCGCTCTACGGTGGCACCTACAACCTGTTCGCGCACACCTTCCCCCAGTACGGGCTGACGGTGAAGTTCGCCGACCACCGCGACCCGGCCTCCTTCGAGAAGCTGATCGACGCGCAGACGCGCGCGATCTTCTGCGAGTCGGTGGGCAACCCGGCCGGCAACATCACCGACTTCGCGGTGCTCGCCGAAGTCGCGCACCGCCACGGAATTCCCCTGATCGTCGACAACACGGTGCCGTCGCCCTATCTGTGCCGCCCGTTCGAGCACGGTGCCGACATCGTGATCCACTCGCTCACCAAGTACCTTGGCGGGCACGGCACGAGCATCGGCGGAGCACTGGTGGACTCGGGCCGCTTCCCGTGGCGAGAGCACGCCGACAGATTCCCGCGGCTCAACACGCCGGACGTCTCCTATCACGGCGTCGTTTACACCGACGCGTTCGGCCCGGCCGCCTACATCGGTCGCGCGCGGGTCGTGCCGCTCAGGAACATGGGCGCCGCCATCTCGCCCTTCAACAGCTTCCTGATCCTGCAGGGCATCGAGACGCTCGCCGTGCGCATGGACCGGATCTGCGACAACGCGCTGGCCGTGGCGCAGTACCTGCGCAGGCACCCGAAGGTGCGGTGGGTGAACTACGCCGGCCTGCCGGACCATCCGAGCCATGCGCTGGCCCGCAGGTACATGGGCGGCCGCGCCTCGGGGATCCTCACCTTCGGCATCGAGGGCGGCCTCGCCGGCGGCGCCCGCTTCCAGGACGCGCTCAAGCTGTTCGTCCGCCTGGTGAACATCGGCGACGCGAAGTCCCTCGCCTGCCATCCCGCGAGCACCACGCACCGCCAGCTGAACCCGTCGGAGCTCGAGAAGGCCGGGGTGAGCGAGGACATGGTGCGGCTGTCGGTCGGCATCGAGCACGTGGACGACCTGCTCGCCGACCTCGAGCAGGCACTGGACGCCGCCTGACCCGAGGGGAAGGCCGGCGCTGGAGTACGTGTAGAACGCAGCCCCGGCGGCCCGGGCGCTGGGACAAAATGCGGGGGTTCCCGGGCTCCAGGCGGTACCCTGCGAGACGGTGATGCGTCGCGCCCTGACAGACCCCGTCTTCGACTGGCTGGCCTATTACGCCGAGTTCGACCCCGGTCGGCTTGCGGCGGTGGATCTCGTCACCCGGCGCTGGCTGACCTACGGGCAGTTCAACGATCGGGCCACGCGGCTGGCGACGGCCCTGCGCGAGCGCTACGGCGTGGAGCATGGCGACCGGGTCGCATTCCTCGCCCACAACGGCACCGATCACTTCGAGACCATGTTCGCCTGCTGGAAACTCGGGGCGATCTTCGTGCCGCTCAGCTGGCGCCTGTCCGCGCACGAGACGGCCGCGATCCTCGAGCACTGCGGGCCACGCGTCGTGCTGCACGATGAGGAGTTCGCGCCGCTGCTCGAGTACGCCCCCGCACCGGCGCTCGGCCGGGTGCCGGGCGAGGCCGCCTGCGCCTACGAGCGGCTCGTCGCGGCGCACGACCCGGCAGTGGCGATGGAGCACGTGGACTTCGACACGATCAACATGCTGCTGTACACCTCGGGCACGACCGGGCGGCCCAAGGGCGTGATCTACACCCACCGCATGACGAACAACATCGTCGTGCACGCGGCACTGCACGCGCGCATCCGCGCCGGTACGCGCACCCTGACCTACTCGCCGCTGTTCCACGCCGCCGGCCTCAACGCGCTCGCCATGCCGTCCTTCCACTACGGCGGCGCGGTGCTCGTGATGCGGACCTTCGACGCCGGCGCGTGCCTGGCGCTGCTCGGCGATCCGGCGCTCGGGATCACTCACACGGTCGGCGTACCGACCACCTACCAGCTCATGAGCGAGCACCCGGAATTCGCCACCGCCGGCTTCCCCACCCTCGAGGTGGCCGGCGTCGGGGCCGCGCCCGTGCCGCTGCACCTGCTGGAGGTCTGGGCCGCGAAGGGGCTGGTGCTGTCGCAGTCCTTCGGCATGACCGAGGTATTCAGCGTCTCCTTCACACCGCCGGAGAAGGCCCGCGAGCAGATCGGCTCGGCAGGCCATCCGCTGATGCACGTGAAGGTCCAGATCGGCGATGAGCACGGCCTCGAGCTGCCCCGCGGCCGCGTCGGCGAAATCCAGGTGCGCGGCCCGGGCGTGACACCCGGCTACTGGCACGATCCGGAATCGACCCGGGCGGCGTTCACCGCGAACGGCTGGTTCCACACCGGCGACGCCGGGCGCATGACCGCCGAGGGCACGATCTACGTCGTGGACCGCATCAAGGACATGTACATCTCGGGCGGCGAGAACGTCTACCCCGTCGAGGTGGAGCACGCGATCGACGCGCTCGACGGCGTCAGCCAGTGCGCCGTCATCGGCGTGCCTGACCCGCGGTGGGGCGAGGTCGGGCTCGCGCTGGTCGTGCCCCGGCCGGGGCGCAGCCTCGAGCCGGAACGCGTGCTGGAGCATTGCCGGGAGCGGCTCGCCCGCTACAAGGTGCCGCGCCACCTGCGGATCGTGGAGCGGCTGCCGCTCAGCCCGCAAGGCAAGGTGCTGAAGAAGGAATTGCGCAGGCTCTACGTGGAGAACGGCGTGCTCGCGCCGGACAAAGTCGCATGAAACCAGTCAAAGCCATCGACGCCGCCTTCCTGCAGCTCGAAACCGCAGCCACCCCGATGCACGTCGGCGCACTGTTCGTCCTCGACCCGGGCTCGCCCCAGGCGAGCCGTACGTTCTTCCGGCGCTTCAAGGCCGGGATCGGCGCGCGGCTGGGGCGCAGCGAGGTGTTCACGCGGCGGATCGCAGCGCTGCCTCTGAACGTCGCGAACCCGCTCTGGATCGACGGGGATCCGGACCTCGACTACCACGTGCGGCGGACCGTGCTGCCCGAACCCGGCAACCAGCATCAGCTCGAGGAATGTGTCGCCGACCTGCACACGCCGGTCATGGACCGCGAGCGGCCGCTGTGGGAGTTGCACGTCATCGAGGGCCTCGAGGACGGCCGCGTCGCGCTGTACGTGAAGACCCACCACGCGGGCCTCGACGGCGCCTCGGCGCAGGTGTTCCTGCAGTCGTTCGTGGACACGACGCCGCATCCGCCGGGCCAGCGTGGCCGGACTCGACCACCGCCCGAACCCGAGCGTGTCACGCCCCGCGACCTGCTGCTCGCCGGAGTGCGTCACCAGGCGGCGCAGGTCGGCCGACTGCCGCAGGTCGCCGCCGGCCTCGCCGGCAACCTCGCGGACGCGGTGCGCGGCATCCGCGCGACGCTCGCGGCGGTGGCCGAGCACGGCCCGGGGCTGGCACCGCGCACGCCGCTCAACGTCGCCATCACGGGCGAACGCAGCTTCGCCTCCGTGGAGTTCCCGCTCGCACAGGTCAAGTCGGTCGCCCGTGCGCACGAGGCCACGATCAACGACGTGATCCTGGCCGCCTGCGCCGGCGCGCTGCGCCGCTGGCTCATGCTCCACGACGCGCTGCCCGACGAGCCGCTGCGGACTGCCGTGCCGTTCTCGACCCGGGATCCCGGCAACACCGACCACTCGATCCAGGTGTCGTTCATGAGCATCGGGCTGCACACGGACGAGGCCGACCCGCACCGGCGCCTACGGGCCATCCACACGTCCGCGCTGGAGTCGAAGGCCGCCGCCTCGCGCATCAAGGCGCTCATGCCGGAGGACCTGCCGTCGGTCGGCCTGCCCTGGCTGCTCGGGACACTGGCGCGCGTCATGACGCTCGGCGCCGTGGTGGACCGCGTCCCGCTGCCGATCAACGTGATCATTTCGAACGTGGCCGGACCGCCGATGACGCTCTACGTGGCCGGTGCGCGCGCCCTGACCTACTCGCCCGTCTCGATCCCGTACCACGGCTGCGCGCTCAACGTCACGGTCTACAGTTATGACGGCAGACTGTTCTTCGGGCTGACCGGCGCACGCAGCGCCCTGCCCGACCTGCGCGACCTCGCCGAGGGGCTGCAAGTCGAACTCGACCTGCTCGCTGCGGCGCCGGTGGCGCCGCGATCCACGCGGGCCCGCAGTAAGGCTCCCGCCCGCAGGAGGTCCGGGGCCCGACGATGAGTGCCCTGCCACGCCCACTGCTCACCCTGTTCGAGCTGCGCGCGGGCCTCGAGATGGCGGAAATGCTCGCCTGCCTGCCGTGGCTGTCGCGCGCACCCAGGGGCGACGGCCACCCGGTGCTGCTGCTGCCGGGGTTCGGCGCCACCGACGTCTCGCTCGAGCCGCTGCGTGCGTTCCTGAAGACCCGTCACTACCACGTCGAGACCTGGGGACTCGGGCGCAACGTCGGGTTCAACCGCAAGTTCGCGCAGGTGATCGAGCAGAAGGTGCGCTACCTGCACCACCGCCACCGCCGCAAGGTCAGCCTCGTCGGCTGGAGCCTGGGCGGCGTGTTCGCCTTCTATGTCGCCCATGTGGCCCCGGAATGCGTGCGCGCGGCAATCTCGCTCGGCAGCCCGCTGCGACTGGACCCGGACGCCCATCCGCCGCCCGGCGTGCAGGCGATGTACCGGGCGTTCGCGCACCCGATGGGCCCGGTCACGCATCAGGCGCGCTCGCGCTCGCGCGCCATGCGCGCACCGCCGCCGGTACCTTCGACCTGCATCTACTCCGAGCACGACGGCTTCGTGCCGCCCGCGCAGGCGACGCTCGAAGGTGACCCGTCGAACCACGAGAACATCCGCGTCGCGAGCAGCCACATCGGGCTCGGCTTCAACCGTCGCGTGCTGTGGATCGTCGCCGACCGGCTCGCGCAGCCGGAGGACGGCTGGCAACCTTACGCGGCCTGATCGCGCACGGCCTCAGGCCGGCGCTGGGCCGCCGTCGGACCTGAGCGTCCAGAACGCGAAGTGGCCGAGGCAGGTGACCGCGAAGATCGGCAGCGCAGCCGCCAGCGCGGTGGACAGGCTCGCCAGGGGCGCGACCGCCGGCGGGTCGAGGGTCGACAGCAACACGAGCACGGGAGTCAGCAGCAGCGCCAGCAGGGTGGGATGGCGGCTGCCCTGCCAGACGGCCGCCAGGATCAGTCCCGCAAGCAGGGCGCCCCGCAGCACGGGCAGCTCGACGGCGGCGACGACGCCCACGAGCAGCAGCGTGGCGCACAGCACGCCGGCTGTACGCAGCAGCGAGCGCCACGCCGACCGGGCCGCAACCGGCTCGCTGACCGCGATGACCGCGAGCGGCAGCCACCAGGCGTGAGCCAGGTGCCCGACCCGGGCCGCGAACCACGACACGAGGGCGAGCACCGCGAGCAACGCCGCATAGCCCACCGCTGCCTGCGGCCGCCGCACGGCCCGCCCGGCGACGTTGACCTCGCGCAGCACGGTACTGACGAGCAGGAGCGCGTAGGCGACGCCGGCCAGCATGTAGGTCGACCTCCGCAGCACTTCGCCCAGCTCTGCCGGTTCGAAGGAGCCGAGCAGTGCCGAGCCGAGCAGCGCGACGAGGCCACGCTGCAGGCCGAGTGACCCGGCCGCGCCCACCGCCGCCGCGATGGCGACGATCAGCGCGACCACCCCGTCCGTGGACTGGGCGGTCAGCGCTGCCGCGCCGTAGAGGAACGGCAGCAGCAGCGCGAACGGCGCCACCGGACGCGCGAGCAGGCCGAGCAGCAGCGCGAGGAAGCAGCCCAGCCCCAGGTACTTGGCGGCCTCCCCGAAACCGCTGAAATAGAGGCCCGCAACGGGTACGAGGAGGAGCAAGCCCAGGCCGACGGTCCTGATTGTCATTGTTGTGGCGTCCCGAGATCGTCGAGGTCCGCGTCCGGCGGCCCCCTTGTGCGTGAACACCAGCAAGATCCGCGCCAACTCGCCGGCCCTCTGCGCATTCAACGAGTTACGGCAAGGGAACGCGGCGATGGATCGCAATATGTAAAAGAAACCGACGGTCGACGGAGGTGGCCCGCGGCTGCCAGCCGCCCGCCGCACGCAGGCAGGCGACGTGCTCGCCGACCGGAAGCGATAGCGTGGCCGTTGCGTCGGGTGCGGCCGTGGCCGGCGCCGCAGCCGCCAACAACCGGTGCAGAGCGCCGGCCGGACGCCCGGCGCTAGAATGCACCCACCCACCCCGCCACCAGACGTAGCCATGGAAATCCCGAAGCAGGACCTCGAGACGATCCGCAGGTTCAGCCGCCCGTTCCGGGTGACAAAGGGCAAGGGTTTCGATCTCGCGGACTGCCATCCCGACGACACGCTGAACCTCGGTTCCGAGGACAAACCGCGGGCGCAGGAGGCGCTCAGGAAGGGCGTGCAGTACCTCGCCGCCCTGCAGGACAAGCTGTACGCTCAGGACCGCTGGTCCGTGCTGCTCGTCTTCCAGGCAATGGACGCGGCCGGCAAGGACAGCGCCATCAAGCACGTGCTGTCGGGCGTGAATCCGCAGGGCTGCCACGTCACCGCGTTCAAGGCGCCGTCGGCGGAGGAACTCGACCACGACTACCTGTGGCGGTGCATGAAGGCGCTGCCCGAGCGGGGCCGCATCGGCATCTTCAACCGCTCGTACTACGAGGAAGTGCTGGTCGTGCGCGTGCACGAGACGCTGCTCGCGGCGCAGAAGCTGCCGCCGGAACTGGTGACCAGGAAGATCTGGAAGCACCGCTTCGAGGACATCCGCAGCGTCGAGCGCTACCTGGCGCGCAACGGCACGCTGATACTCAAGTTCTTCCTGAACGTCTCGAAGGACGAGCAGAACAAGCGCTTCCTCGAGCGCCTCGACGACCCGGACAAGAACTGGAAGTTCGAGCTCGGCGACGTGCGCGAGCGCACCCACTGGGACGAGTACATGGACGCCTACCAGGACATGATCCGGCACACGGCCTGCGAGCAAGCGCCCTGGTACGTGGTGCCGGCCGACAACAAGTGGTTCACGCGCGTGGTGGTGGCCGCGGCGATCATCGAGAGGCTGTGGTCGCTGCGCCTTGCCTATCCGCGCGTCGACGACGATCAGCGAGAGGTGCTCGCCGCCGCACGCGCCGAGCTCACGGGCAAAGCTCGAGGAGCGCGAGCGCCTCGACGTGGTGGGTGAGCGGGAAGAAGTCGTAAGGCAGCAGCCTGACCACCCGGTAGCCGGACTCCTCCAGCCGCGACAGGTCGCGCCGCAGCGTCCCGGCGCTGCACGAGAGGTACGCGACGCGTTCGGGTCGCAGCAGGCGCGCGAGCGCATCGGTCACCTCGGCCTCGAGCCCCGAGCGCGGCGGGTTCACGTAGGCGACGCGCTCACCGGGCGCGCCGACCCACCACGCCTGGATCTGGGGCAGGCGATCGGTGCAGGTGCCGCGCAGCACGCGCGCGGGCGGCGCATTCACCGCCGCGAGCTCGACCGCCTCCCCCGACAGCTCGATGCCCAGGGCGTTGCTGCCGGCTGACGTCCATTCGCGGAGACTGGCACCGATCCCGCAGTACAGGTCGAGCACGCCGACGCCGGGCCCGGGTCGCAGGTGAGCCCGCGCGGCGGCGAGCGACGCAACATGCAGTTCCGGCACCGCCTGCGCGAACGCCGTCGGCCCGTGCAGCAGCCCGTGGGCGTCGCGCGAGCGCGGCTCGCCCCACAGCAGTCGCCAGCCGCTCCGCGCGAACAGTCGCCGGCCGGCCGACGGGTGCAGGTGCAGCCAGCAGCCCGCGAGCCCGGTGGCGGGCAGGCCCTCGAGCGTGGCCGCGAGCCCCCCGTCGGCGGCGCGATGCGCCTTGACGATCAATGTGGCCTGCGCACCGCACACGTGCAGGTAGGCGAGCGGCAGCACCGGCCCGGGAGGCAGGCGCGCGGCGAGCAGGTGCACCAGCGCGCGCACCCGCGCCGTGTGTACCGGGCAATCGTGGATGGCGATCAGTTCGTCCCGGCGCACCAGGCCGAAGCGCCAGCCGGCCTGCTCGGACCAGCGCACCGTCAAGGTCACGCGGTCGCGGTAGCCCAGCCGGCGCTCGGGCGCCGGACCCGCGACCGGCGCAATGCGGTCGGCCCAGGGCGCCAGCGCCCGCGCGAGGTAGGCCGACTTCTGCGCGAGGCTGGCCGCGACGTCGAGCCGACGGTGGCGGCAGCCGTGGCAATCGGGCTCGCAGCCGGGCGGGAGGGAATCGGGTACGCTCACGGCCCCATGGTGCGACGTGACGGGGATCGCCTCAATGGTCGCGAGCGACGGCAGACCGCTGCCTGACTTCGAGGACGTGCGCGCCGCGGCCGCCCGGCTCGCCGGCCATGCGCGCCGCACGCCCCTCCTCGCCGGCACGCCGCTCGACGAGCGGACCGGCGGGCGCGTCCTGCTCAAGCTCGAGACGCTGCAGCACACGGGCTCGTTCAAGTTCCGCGGCGCATACAACCGGCTGTCGCAGCTCGACGCGGCCCGGCGCGCGGCCGGCGTGGTGGCCTTCTCCTCGGGCAACCACGCGCAGGGCGTGGCGGCTGCCGCCCGCCTGCTCGGCATCCGGGCCACGATCGTCATGCCCGCGGACGCGCCGCGGGTGAAGATGCGCAACACGCTGGCGCTCGGCGCCGAGGTCGTCGAGTACGACCGCCTGCGCGAGAGCCGCGAGACCATCGCCGCGCGGCTCGCGGAGGAGCGCGGCGCCGTGCTGGTTCCGTCCTTCGACGACCCGGACATCATCGCCGGACAGGGCACGGTCGGGCTCGAGATCGCGGAGCAGGCGACCGAGGCGGGTCTCGCACTCGACGACGCGATTGTCTGCGCCAGCGGCGGGGGACTCGTCGCGGGAACGGCGCTCGCGCTCCGCGCGCTGTCGCCCGGAACGCGCGTGTGGACGGCCGAGCCCGAGGGACACGACGATCATCGCCGCTCGCTGGCCTCCGGCCGGCGGGAGTCGAACGCGCCGGGCACGCGCTCCTTCTGCGACGCCCTGCTCGCGCCCGAGCCGGGCGTGCTGACGTTCGAGATCAACCGCCGGCTGCTCGCGGGCGGGACCGCCGTGAGCGACGGCGAGGTGCGTGCCGCCATCGCCTTCGCCGCTCGCGAACTCAAGCTCGTCGTCGAGCCGGGCGGCGCGGTGGCGCTCGCCGCAGTGCTCGCGGGCCGCGTCGAGACCCGCGGACGCACGGTCGCGGTCGTGCTGTCGGGCGGCAACATCGACGACGCGCTGCTGGCGGAAATCCTGACGGCCCCGGACGGCGAATAGATCGACGCGCCCCCGTGGCGCCGGGAGACGACTCGATGCCGGACATCCAGCTGTGGCTCAGTGCGCTGCCTGCGCTGCTCGCAGCGGCCGCGATCACCTGGGCCGCCAGCGTGCCGATGCGCAACGTGACCATCGTCGACACGCTCTGGCCGCTGTTGTTCGTGATCGCCGCGATCGCCTACGCCATCGCAGCCCCCATTGCCGGGGCACGCGCGACGCTGCTGCTGGTGCTGGTCGGGATCTGGGGCTCACGGCTCGCCGCTCACCTCGCCTGGCGCAACCTGGGCCATGCAGAGGACCGGCGCTACCAGGCGATCCGGCGCCGCAACGAACCCAACTTCGCGCTCAAGAGCCTGTACCTCATCTTCGGCTTCCAGGCCCTGCTTGCGTGGGTCATCTCGCTGCCGCTCGCGGGCGGGGCCGCGGGCGACGCCCCGCTCGGGTGGCTCGACGCGCTCGGCGTCGCGCTGTGGGCCGTCGGCATGGTGTTCGAGGCGGGCGGCGACTGGCAGCTCGCACGGTTCAAGCGTGATCCGGACAACGCCGGCAAGGTGATGGACCGCGGGCTGTGGCGCTACACCCGCCACCCGAACTACTTCGGCGATTTCTGCGTCTGGTGGGGCTTCTTCCTGATCGCGCTGTCGGCGGGCGCGTGGTGGAGCATCGTCGGACCGCTGCTGATGTCCTTCCTGCTGCTCCGGTTCTCGGGAGTCACCCTGCTCGAGCGCGACATCGGCCAGCGACGACCGGCCTATGCCGGGTACGTCAGGCGCACCAACGCGTTCTTCCCCGGGCCGCCGCGCGGTCCCTGAGGCGGGGCGGCGGCCGTCCCATCGTCCCTGCCGGCACCACCTTCACTTCATTGCGCGCAGGCGCGCGAGCGCCTCGCGGATCCTGATCTCGAGTCCGCGCTCGACGGGCTCGTAGTAGCGGGCCGGCTCGAGCCCGTCGGGGAAGTACTTCTCGCCCGCCGCATACGCCTCGGGCTCGTCGTGGGCGTAGCGGTAGCCCCGGCCGTAGCCCAGGCCCTTCATGAGGCCGGTGGGGGCGTTGCGCAGCCTGAGCGGCACCTCGAGCGTGCCGTGGCGCTTCGCGTCCTCCATGGCGGCGCCGAACGCCACGTACACCGCGTTGCTCTTGGCCGCACAGGCCATGAACACCACGGCCTGCGCGATTGCGAGATCGCCCTCCGGGCTGCCCAGCCGCTCGAAGGTCTCGCAGGCCTGGAGCGCGAGCGCGAGCGCGCGCGGGTCGGCGTTGCCGATGTCCTCCGAAGCCATGCGCAGCACGCGCCGAGCCACGTAACGCGGGTCGCAGCCGCCGTCCAGCATGCGGCACAACCAGTAGAGGGCGGCGTCCGGATCGGAGCCGCGCACGGACTTGTGCAGCGCCGAGATCTGGTCGTAGAACTGCTCGCCCTTCTTGTCGAAGCGCCGGTAGCCGCCCGAGGAGACCTCCGCCGCGATCGCCGCGGTGATCGCGCCCTCGCCGGCGCGCGCGAGGTCGAGCGCCACCTCGAGGAGGTTGAGCGCGCGGCGCGCATCGCCGTCGGCCGCGCGCGCCAGCGTCTCGAGCGCGTCGGCCTCGACCGGCACGGACCCGCCCGGCGCCTCGTGCTCGAGCGCCCGCTCGAGCACTGCGCGGACGTCTTCGACCATGAGCGCGCGCAGCACGTACACGCGCGCCCGCGACAGCAGCGCCGAGTTGATCTCGAACGACGGGTTCTCGGTCGTGGCGCCGATGAAGCACACCGTACCGTCCTCGACGAAGGGCAGGAACGCGTCCTGCTGCGACTTGTTGAAGCGGTGCACTTCGTCGAGGAACAGCACCGTTTGCCGGCCGCCCTCGCGCTTGAGCGCCTGCGCCCGGTCGACCGCCGCGCGAACGTCCTTCACGCCCGCCATCACCGCCGACAACGCGACGAACTCGGCGTCGCAGGTGCGCGCGACCAGTCGCGCGAGCGTGGTCTTGCCGGTGCCGGGCGGCCCCCAGAGGAGCATCGAGTGCAGGCTGCGACCCTCCAGCAGGCGCCGTAGCGGCTTGCCGGGCGCGAGCAGGTGCTGCTGGCCTGCAAACACCTCGAGCGTCGCCGGCCGCATGCGGTCGGCGAGCGGGCGCCAGCCCTCGTCCGGCGGCGGGCTCATCTGCGCGCCAGCCACGCTTCGACCCCAAGCGCCCAGCCGCCGACGCGCCGCCATGCGAGCACCAGCCCGGCGGCGATGCCCGCCAGGTTCGCCACCATGTCGTTCGGGTCTCCCGTCCGCCCGAGCCCCATGACCTGCTGCAGCACCTCGAGCGCGAGTCCGAGCACCGCGAGCGCCAGCGCCACCCGGGCATAGCCGTTCCGCGGCACCAGTCCCCCGAACCACGCGCCGAGCACCGCGTAGGCGAGGAAATGAGCCGCCTTGTCCAGGTGACCCAGGTCCGGTCCGGGCCCCACCGGTCTCAGGCTGGCGTAGACGACGGCGGCGACGAGCACGATGCTCGCTGTGCGCCAGGCCTTCGCATGGGAGAGCGGCAGCACGGCCGCTTCAGGGAACCGCGCGCCCGATCACGTCGGCGCCGGGGGGCGGTTCGAAGCGGAACAGCGCCGGGTCCAGCGGCACGTTGCGACGCAGCCTGCCGAACTCGATGACCGTCGCCTGCCCGAGCTTGTCGCGCAGTTCCATCGCGGCGAGCTCGCCGCGCGCGTCGAAGGCCAGGCTCACCGCCTCGAAATCCGAACCGTCCTGCTTCGGTCGCAGGCGGCACCACGTCCAGTCGCCGGCCCGATCCACGGCCAGCGCATCAAACGCATCGCCCACCTTGCCCGACCCCGACAGCAGCATCGCGGGCGTCGAGCCGAGCCCGGCTTCGAGCGCGCGCACCGTCACCTGCTCGAGGTCGCTGTCGTACAGCCACAGCCGCTCACCGTCGGCGACGATGGTCTGCAGGTACGGCTGCTCGTAGTCCCATCGGAAGCGGTTCGGCCGCGCCAGCGACAGCTTGCCGGAAGCGCGGTCCACCACTTGCCCGTCGCGGTTACGGACCACCTGGCTGAAATCCGCCGTCAGCGTCCTGAGCGACCCGAGGTAGCCGTCGACGCGGGCGACCGCATCGCCCGGCACCTGTCCCCACGCCGCGTGCGCGAGCAGACAGCCCAGCCACGCGACGATCCAGCGCGCTGTGGACGCCATGGCGTCAGTCCGCCTCGGGCGGTGGCGGCGCGAGCACCTCGCGACTGCCGTTCGACTGCAGCGGACCTACGAGGCCCGCGGCTTCCATCGCCTCGATCATGCGGGCCGCGCGGTTGTAGCCTATCTTGAGGCGTCGCTGCACGCCCGAGATCGATGCCTTGCGGCTCTCGGTGACGATGCGCACGGCCTCGTCGTAGAGCGGGTCCTGCTCCGGGTCGCCGGCCCCCTCCTCGCCGCCGGATTCGCCGGGCAGGCCGGGAATCGGCGCCGACGGCCCGTCGAGGACCTCGTCGAGGTAGACGGGCGGGCTCAGGATCTTGAGCTTGGCCACCACCCGGTGCACCTCCTGGTCGGAGACGAACGCGCCGTGTACGCGCACGGGCAGCGAGGTGCCGGGCTGCAGGAACAGCATGTCGCCGTGGCCGAGCAGCGCCTCGGCGCCGCTCTGGTCGAGAATGGTGCGCGAATCCACCTTGGCCGAGACCTGGAAGGCGATGCGCGTCGGGATGTTGGCCTTGATCAGGCCCGTGATGACGTCCACCGACGGCCGCTGCGTCGCCAGGATCAGGTGGATGCCCGAGGCGCGCGCCTTCTGCGCCAGCCGCGCGATCAGTTCCTCGACCTTCTTCCCGACGATCATCATCAGGTCGGCGAGCTCGTCCACGATCACCACGATGTATGGCATCGGCTCGAGCGCCGGCACGGAGTCGGGGTCGCTGCCGGCCGACAGGCGCCTGAGCTCGATCGGGTCGCGCATCGGCGTGCCGGCGTCGGCGAGTTCCTTCACCTTGCGGTTGAAGCCCGCCAGGTTGCGCACGCCCGCCGCGGCCATGAGCTGGTAGCGGCGCTCCATCTCGGCCACGCACCAGCGCAGCGCATTGGCCGCCTGCTTCATGTCCGTGACGACCGGCGCGAGCAGGTGCGGGATGCCCTCGTACACGGAGAGCTCCAGCATCTTCGGGTCGACCATGATGAGTCGCACCTGCTCCGCCGAGGACTTGTAGAGCAGCGAGAGCACCATGGCGTTCACGGCCGTGGACTTGCCCGAGCCCGTCGTGCCGCCCACCAGCAGGTGCGGCATGCGCGCGAGGTCCGCGACGACGGGGTTGCCGCCGATGTCCTTGCCGAGCACCAGCGCCAGCGGCGAGGCCATCTCGTCGTAGGCCTTCGACTTGATGATCTCGCCCAGCGTGACGATCTCGCGCACTTCGTTCGGGATCTCGAGTCCCATGGTGGACTTGCCCGGGATGATCTCCACGACGCGCACGCTCACCGCCGAAAGAGCGCGCGCCAGGTCCTTGGCGAGATGCGAGATCTGCGCCACCTTCACGCCCGGCGCGGGACGGAGCTCGAAGCGCGTGATCACCGGCCCAGGGTGCACTTCGACCACCTCGGCCTCGACGCCGAAGTCGCGCAGCTTGAGCTCGACGAGGCGCGACATGGCCTCGAGCGCCTCGGCAGAGTAGCCCCCGTGGCGCGGCGGCGGGTCGTCGAGCAGCGACAGTTCGGGCAGTTCCGTCGAGCCCGGCGGCTCGAACAGCGCGACCTGGCGTTCCTTCTCGACGCGTTCGCTCTTCTCGACCTTGGGCGCCGGCGCCTCGATCTTCGGCGGCTTGCGCTCGGCGGCCTTCTTCTGTTCCACGCGCACCACTTCCTGGCGCGCCTGCTTGACCTCGCGGCCGGCCTTCACGTCGCGCGCCGTACTGAGACGCTCGCGCACCCAGCCGACGCCGGCCAGCATCCCGTTGCCGATGCGGTCCATCACGTCGATCCACGACACGCCCGTGAACAGCGACACCGAGGCGAGCCAGACCGCAAGCAACAGCAGGGTCGCGCCGAGAAAGCTCATGCCCGAGGCGAGGCCGTCACCGACCAGCGCGCCGAGCACGCCGCCCGCCGAACTCGGCAGCATGCCGCCCGCGTAGTGCAGCGTCGCGAGGCCGCAGCTCGTGGCCAGCGCCAGCGCGAAACCGAGGCCCCGCACGCCCAGCGTGCGCCGGCTGGCCGGCTGCCGGTCGCCTCGCTCCCGGTACAGCGTCCAGCCGGCGGCCCCCAGCATCACGGGGAACAGGTAGGCCGGCGCACCGAACAGCACGAAGAACAGGTCCGAGAGCCAGGCACCGAACGGGCCGATCAGGTTCGCGACCGGCCCCTGCTGGCCGGTGGAAGAGAAGGCCGGGTCGGTGGGGTCGTAACTCGCGAGCGCCGCGAACAGGATCAGCGCGAGCGCGCCGAAGATCCACAGGGCGCTCTCCCGCAGGCCGCGGGTGATCAGTGAGGCGTCGCCGGATGCGGCGCGTTTCGATTCGGTGCTGGCCACTGCATGTCACCCGAAGGGTCAAGACCTTCCAGTAAGCAGATGAATTCTATGTGATTGGCCGCGAGAATGCGGATCCTCTACGGCACCCGCGCAGGGCGCCCGGTCGGCGCGGACCGGCCGCTCTTTGCCGTGTGGCGGGATGTTGCTTACCATGCCGCGCCCTCTCCGGGCACGATGCGCGTAAGCGCGAGGCAGTATACATGAGCACCCCCCGTCACTCGCGGCTGATCATTCTCGGTTCCGGGCCGGCCGGTTATGCGGCGGCCGTGTATGCCGCGCGTGCGAACCGCAAGCCGCTGCTCCTCACCGGCATGGAACAGGGCGGCCAGCTGATGACCACGACCGAGGTCGACAACTGGCCCGGCGACCCGCACGGCCTCACGGGCCCCGGACTCATGGAGCGCTTGCGCGAGCACGCCGAACGCTTCGACACGGAAATCGTCATGGACCACGTCAACGAGGTGGATTTCGCCTGCCGGCCGCTGCTGCTGAGGGGCGACCGCGGCGACTACACCTGCGACGCGCTGATCATCGCGACGGGCGCGAGCGCCCGCTACCTCGGGCTCGAGTCGGAGCAGGCGTTTCGCGGCCGCGGCGTCTCGGCCTGTGCGACCTGCGACGGCTTCTTCTTCCGCGGCCAGCGCGTCGCGGTGATCGGCGGCGGCAACACCGCCGTCGAGGAAGCGCTCTACCTGTCGAACATCGCCTCGCACGTCACGCTTGTGCACCGCCGCGACAAGCTGCGTTCCGAGAAGATCCTGCAGGACCGGCTGTTCGACCGTCAGCGCGCCGGCGTCGTGGACATCGTCTGGAACCACACCGTACAGGACGTGCTCGGGGAAGATTCGGGGGTGACGGGCGTCCGCATCGCGGCGACCGCGGACGGCGCCACGCGCGACATCCCCGTGGCGGGCGTATTCATCGCGGTCGGCCACACGCCCAACACCCAGATCTTCGAGGGCCAGCTCGACATGAGGGGCGGCTACATCGTGGTGCGCTCGGGGGTCGAGGGCAACGCCACGGCGACCAGCGTGCCCGGTGTGTTCGCGGCTGGCGACGTCGCCGACCACGTCTACCGCCAGGCCGTGACCTCGGCGGGCACCGGCTGCATGGCGGCGCTCGACGCCGACAAGTACCTCGAGCAGCTCGACGCGGCCGGCCACTGAGGCAGCCGGCACACCCCTGGTGCGCGTCCGCGCCGAGATCGTCGACCGCCTCGCGGGCATCCCCGTCGCCGACTGGGCCGCGCTCGACACCGCGGACAACCCGTTCCTCGGCCACGCGTTCCTCGACGCGCTCGAGACCTCGGGCTGCGTGGGCGGCGACACCGGCTGGACCCCGCGGCACCTGGTGCTGAGAAGCGACGCGGGACAGCTCCTGGGCGCCGTGCCGCGCTATCAGAAGTCGCATTCCTGGGGCGAGTTCGTCTTCGACTGGAGCTGGGCGCAGTCCTATTCCCGGGCGGGGCTCGCCTACTACCCGAAGCAGCTCGCGGCCGTGCCTTTCACGCCGGTGACCGGCCCGCGCCTGCTGGTGCGGCGCGGGCCGGAGGCGGCGGCACTGCGCGGCGCCCTCGCCGGCCTGCTGCGCGAGACGGCTACGCGGGACGGTGTCTCGGGCGTGCACGTCAACTTCACGACCGGCGAGGACCAGGCGGCGCTCGAGGAGGTGGGCTTCCTGCGGCGCTACGACTGCCGCTTCCTGTGGCGCAACGGCGGCTACCGCGATTTCGACGACTTCCTCGACGGGTTCCGGTCGGAAAAACGCAAGAAGCTGCGCCGCGAACGGCGCCGCGTGCTCGAGGCGGGCATCACGCTGCGCAGCCTGCGCGGCGAGGACGTCGACGATGCGCTCTGGGAGGCGATCTTCGGCTTCTCCGAGCGGACCTTCCTGAGGCACGGCAACGCCCATTACCTCAACGCCGCGTTCCTCGCCGGGGTCGCCCGGCGCATGCCCGGCGCGGTGTTCGTCAAGCTCGCCGAGCGCGACGGCGAGCCGCTGGCCGCGGCGATCTTCTTCCAGGGCGGCGGGACGCTGTTCGGCCGCTATTGGGGCGCGTCCCGCCAGGAGGACTGCCTGCACTTCGAGGCGTGCTACTACCAGGGCATCGAGCACTGCATCGCGCACGGCCTCGAGCTGTTCGACCCCGGCACGCAGGGCGAGCACAAGCTCGCCCGCGGGTTCGCTCCGATGCTGACCCGGTCGGCCCACTGGCTCGAACACGACGGCTTCCGGGCCGCAGTGGCGCGATACCTCGATCGCGAGCGCGCCGCCGTCGAGGAGTACGCCTCGGCCGCGGAAGGACACCTGCCGTTCCAGCGGGGCCCGGCGCCGTGATTCCGTGGCTGCGGCCGGGCGGGCCGCCGTCGGCGTTCCCGCCGGTCGAGACGGCGCTCGTGGACCCCGACGGCCTGCTCTGCGCCGGCGGCGACCTGTCGCCGGAGCGGCTCATCGAAGCCTACCGGCGCGGCATCTTTCCCTGGTTCTCCGCCGGCCAGCCGATCCTGTGGTGGTCGCCGGACCCGCGCACCGTGCTCTACCCGTCCGAACTGCGCGTTTCGCGCAGCCTGGGCAAGGCCCTGCGCAACCGGGGATACACAGTGAGCGTCGACCACGCGTTTGCCGGGGTGATCGATCACTGCGCCGATCGCGCGCTGCGCCCGGAGGGGACGTGGATCACGCCCGAGATGCGCGCCGCCTACCTGCGACTGCACGAACTCGGCTGGTCCCATTCCGTCGAGACCTGGGAGGCGGGCCGGCTCGTCGGCGGGCTGTACGGGGTCGCGCTGGGGCGGGTGTTCTTCGGCGAGTCGATGTTCAGCATCGCCCGGGACGCCTCCAAGGTGGCGCTGTGGGGACTCGCACGGCTGTTGCGGGAGCGCGACGTCAGGTTCCTCGACTGCCAGGTCGCGAGCGGCCACCTGTCGAGCCTGGGCGCGCGCAGCCTGCCGCGTCGCGAGTTCCTGCGCGAACTCGCCGCCGCGACCGCGGACCCGCTCCGGCCCGACCAGTCCTGGCGGGGATCGTCAATTGCATTGCCACAGCCCTTTATGCAGAATTCGCGCGGCCTGCGGGGCGGCTGAGAGGGTGCATGGCGAAGGAAGACGCGATCCAGATGGAAGGTCGGGTGATGGAGACTCTGCCCAACACGACCTTCCGGGTGCAGTTGCAGAACGGCCACGTCTTGACCGCGCACATCTCCGGCAAGATGCGCAAGAACTACATCCGCATCCTCACCGGCGACAGCGTCACTGTCGAGATGACCCCGTACGACCTGACCAAGGGCCGGATCGTCTACCGCGGCAGGTAGGGCGCCGGCCGCCGGCGCGCCGCGACTCCCCGGCTCGCCCCTGCCCGGCTGCCTACTCCAGCAGCGCGGGCTCCTCGGACGAGCGAGTCTCGATCTTGAGCTGGCCATCGGCCGCGACGCTCACGAACGCGTGCCCGCCCTTCTCGAGCTGGCCGAACAGCAGCTCCTCGGCGAGCGGGCGCTTGATGTACTCCTGGATCACCCGGGCCATCGGCCGGGCGCCCATCTTTGGATCGTAGCCACGCAGCGCGATCCAGGCCCGTGCATCGTCCTCGACGTGCAGCGCCACGCCCTTCTGCTCGAGCTGCATCTCCACCTCGACCACCAGCTTGTCCACGACGCGCTGGATCGTGCGCTCGTCGAGCGGCTCGAACTGCACGATCGCGTCGAGGCGATTGCGGAACTCGGGGGCGAACAGCCGCCGGACCGCCTCCATGCCGTCGGGCGCGTTGTCCTGTGCGACGAAGCCGATGGGGGCGCGGCTCATTTCGGCGGCCCCGGCGTTGGTGGTCATGACGATGACCACGTGGCGGAAGTCCGCCTTGCGGCCGTTGTTGTCGGTGAGCGTGCCGTGGTCCATCACCTGCAACAGCAGGTTGAAGACGTCCGGATGGGCCTTCTCGATCTCGTCGAGCAGCAGCACGCAGTGCGGGTTCTTCGTGATCGCCTCGGTGAGCAGGCCGCCCTGGTCGAAGCCGACGTAGCCCGGCGGCGCGCCGATCAGCCTCGACACCGTGTGGCGCTCCATGTACTCGGACATGTCGAAGCGCACCAGCTCGACGCCGAGCACCGCCGCAAGCTGGCGCGTCACCTCTGTCTTGCCGACGCCGGTCGGCCCGGCGAACAGGAAGGAGCCGACCGGCTTGCGCTGGTCCCCGAGCCCGGAACGCGCCATCTTGATGGCTGCCGCGAGCGTCTGGATCGCCCGGTCCTGGCCGTAGATCACGAGCTTGAGGTTGCGCTCGAGGTTGCGCAGCACGTCGCGGTCGCTCGAGGACACCGTCTTGGGCGGGATGCGCGCCATGCGCGCGACGACGTCCTCGATCTGGCCGACCGTCACGACCTCCGCCCGGTCGGCGGGCGGCTTGACGCGCTGGCGCGCGCCGGCCTCGTCGATCACGTCGATCGCCTTGTCGGGCAGGTGGCGGTCGTTGATGTGGCGCGCCGACAGCTCGGCCGCCGCGGTGAGCGCCTCGTCGGCGTAGCGGATGCCGTGGTGCTCCTCGAACCTCTGGCGGAGCCCGCGCAGGATCTCGATCGTCTCGGCGACGGTCGGCTCGATCACGTCGATCTTCTGAAAGCGGCGCGTCAGCGCGTGGTCCTTCTCGAAGATCCCGCGGAACTCCTGGTAGGTGGTCGAGCCGATGCAGCGCAGCTCGCCGTTCGCGAGCGCCGGCTTGATCAGATTCGAGGCGTCCATGACGCCGCCCGAGGCCGCGCCCGCACCGATCACGGTGTGGATCTCGTCGATGAACAGGATCGCGCCCGGCAGCTTCCTGAGTTCCGCGAGCACGCCCTTCAGGCGCTTCTCGAAGTCGCCGCGGTACTTGGTGCCCGCGATCAGCGAGCCGAGGTCGAGCGAGTAGACGGTGCTGCCCGCCAGCACCTCGGGCACCTTGCCCTCGACGATCAGCCGGGCAAGGCCCTCGACCAGCGCGGTCTTGCCGACGCCGGCCTCGCCCACGTACAGCGGGTTGTTCTTCCGCCGGCGGCAGAGGATCTCGATGGTGCGCTCGATCTCGAGCGCCCGGCCGATCAGCGGGTCGATGCGGCCTTCGGTCGCCAGCCGGTTGAGGTTGGTGGCGTACTTCTCGAGCGCCGAGGTGCCCTCGCCGTCGCGCTCGCCGTCGGGCTGGACGGACTCCTCGTTGCGCGTCTCGCGCTCCTCGCCCGGCTTCGCCAGCCCGTGCGAGATGTAGTTGACCACGTCGAGGCGCGACACGTCCTGCAGCGTCAGCAGGTAGGCAGCATGCGAGTGCTTCTCGCTGAAAATCGCCACCAGCACGTTGGCGACCGAGACCTCCTTCTTGCCGCTCGACTGGACGTGGAACACGGCGCGCTGCAGCACCCGCTGGAAGCCCAGCGTCGGCTGCACTTCCCGCTCGTCGTCCTGCTTGAGGCGCGGCGTGGTCTGGTCGATGAACTCGGCGAGTTCCTTGCGCAGCCGCGCGGCGTCCGCCCCGCAGGCGCGCAGGATCTCCCGCACGCGCGTCGTGTCGATGATCGCGAGCAGCAGGTGCTCGACCGTCATGAACTCATGGCGGGCTTCGCGGGCCGACTGGAAGGCCTCGTTCAGACAGATCTCGAGTTCGCTGCTCAACACGGCGTCAGGCCTCTTCCATCGTGCACAACAGGGGGTGATGGTTCTGCCGGGCGTAGGTGGTCACCTGGGCCACCTTGGTCTCGGCGATCTCGTAGGTGAACACGCCGCACACCCCCTTGCCGCGGGTGTGGACCTCCAGCATCACGCGGGTGGCGGCAGTGCGGTCCAGGGCGAAGATGTGCTCGAGCACGTCGACCACGAACTCCATCGGGGTGTAGTCGTCGTTCAGCAGCACGACAGTGTAGAGCGGCGGCCGCCTGGTGCGCGGCTGCGCCTCCTCGACCACCAGGTCCTGGCCCTGCTGAGTGCGTTCTTCGCCCATGTCCTGCCGTCGCTTCCGCCATCCCTATATAGGGCCACGCCCGGCCCGTGACAAGCGCCGATTCGGGACCCGTGCACGGTTTGCGCATTCCGATAGTTGCGCAATTGTCTTGAGGCGGCCTCCCGCATGTCCGTATCATTCGCCTGCTTTGTCTGACACACACGGGTAAGCGGGTCCGCCTCCCAGATGCAGTTGCCCAAGAGCCTCGGGTCCATCGCCGGGACCGCCGCCGGGTTCACGCCCGCGGGGTTGGCGCGATCGCTGCCGCTGTGGGTGTCGGCCGGCCTGGTGCTGCTGATCGCCTGGCAGGCGGTGCAGCTCGCCTGGACGGCGCTCGGCGCCCGGCGGGCTCCGAACCAGCAGGCGGCCGCCCCCGCCGCGCCCGGGACGGGGCCGCAGGCCGCGTCGCTCGACGTCGGGCGGATCGTCAATGCCCACCTGTTCGGCCTGGCCGGAGCCACGGGTGAGGAGAACACCGACCCGAACGCCGTCGCGGCCACGCAGATGAACCTCGTGCTCGCCGGCACCATTGCCCAGGCCGACCCGTCGCAGGGATTCGCCATCATCGGCGACAGCGCGGCCACGGCGCGGGTCTATGCGGTCGGCAAGACGATCGCGGGCGGCGCAAAGCTGCACTCGGTGTATCCGGACCGCGTCATACTGGACCGGGGCGGCAAGCTCGAGGCGCTGCTGCTGCCGAAGAAGTTCCAGGGCGGCGGGCTGAGCGCGGCACAGCCGGCGGCGGCCATGCCGGACCCGATGCTGGGCCAGCGGCTGCAGAACCTGGCGGCGCAGAACCCAGGAGCCATCACGGAGATCATCCGCCCGCAACCCGTGTTCGCGAACGGCCAGCAGCGCGGCTACCGCGTCTACCCCGGCCGTAACCGGGAGCAGTTCGCGCGGCTCGGCCTGATGCCGGGCGACCTGGTGACCGCGATCAACGGCACGCCGCTCGACGACCCGGCGCGGGGCATGGAGATCCTCCAGGCGATGAACAGCGCGACGCAGGTCACGGTGACGGTGGAGCGCAACGGCCAGAGTGCGCAGGTCAACATCAACAATGCCGTCGTCTCGGCCGAGGCGGCCGCAGCAGAGGCTTTGCCTGAGGCGATTCCGGTCAGCGAGGTGCCCGAGACCTCCGTCAACTCGGAGTCCGCGGAGTGACGATGAAACGCAAGCTGAAGGATCGGATGGCCGGGACGCTGGCCGGCGGCGTGCTGGCCGCAGCCCTCGCGCTCGGCCTGGCGACGGCCGCACAGGGCCAGGCACAGGGGTCCATCACGCCGAACTACAAGGACGCCGATCTCGGCCAGATCATCGAGGCCGTGAGCGCCGTGACGGGCAAGAACTTCATCGTCGACCCCCGGGTGCGGGCGCAGGTCACGATGCTGTCCTCGACCCCGATGTCGCCGAGCGCGTTCTACGAGGCCTTCCTCTCGATCCTGCAGGTGCACGGGTTCGTGGCCGTTCCCTCCGGCGACGTGATCAAGATCCTGCCCGACGCCAACGCCCGCCAGCTGCCCGCGAACGACCTCCCGTCCCGGGTCAGCGCCACGTCGGACGAGATCGTCACGCAGGTCGTGGCGGTGAAGAACGTCAGCGCCGCCCAGCTGGTGCCGATACTGCGTCCGCTCATCCCGCAGCAGGGTCACCTCGCGGCCTACCCGGCCTCGAACATGCTCATCATCTCCGACCGGGCCGCGAACGTGAGCCGCATGATGCGCATCATCCAGCGCATCGACCAGACCGGCGACGAGAACAACATCGACATCGTCGCGATGCAGCACGCGAGCGCCGTCGAGGTGGTGCGCATCGTGAACAACCTGTACACGTCGGCCGGCGCCGAGGGCGGGGGCGTGCCGACCGTCAAGATGGTGGCCGACGAGCGGACCAACAGCGTCCTGGTGAGCGGCGAGAGCTCGCAGCGCCTGCGCCTCAGGGCGCTCATCACCCACCTCGACACGCCGCTCGAGGCCGGCGGCGACACGCAGGTCCGCTACCTGCGCTACGCGGACGCCGAGAAGATCTCGCAGAAGCTGCGCGAGCAGATCCAGGGGATCGCCGCCGCGGCCGTCCCGGGCGGGGCGCCCGGGGCCGGCGGTGCCGCGCCCATCATCGCCGGGGGCGGCGACAGGAACGTCACGATCTGGGCGGAACCGCAGACCAACGCGCTGGTCGTGACGGCGCCTCCGAAAGTGATGCGCTCGGTGATGTCGATCGTGGACCGGCTCGACATCCGCCGCGCCCAGGTGCTCGTCGAGGCCATCCTGGTCGAGATGTCGTTCGACAAGTCCATGGACCTCGGCATCAACTGGCTGATCGGCGACCGCGACAGCAACGGCAACCTGCTGCCCGCCGGCGGCTTCGTGCAGCCGGTGGACGGCACCGGGATCGGGCAGATCCTGCAGGGCGTCCTGAACCCCGAGAGCCTCGCCGGCTTGCCGAGCGGCCTGACCATGGGCGTCGGCCAGATCGTCGAGAACGGCTTCAGCTGGGCGGCGCTGATCCGGGCCATCGGCGGGCAGGGCAACACCAACATTATCGCCACGCCTTCGATCGTCACGCTGGACAACGAAGAAGCCGAGATCAAGATCGCGCAGGAAGTGCCGTTCGTCACCGGCCAGTACACGAACCAGGGGGTCGCCGGTACCGGCGGCGTGGTGAACCCGTTCACGACCATCCAGCGCGAGGAGGTCGGCAACATCCTCAAGATCACGCCGCAGATCAACGAGGGCAACTCCGTCGTGCTGAAGATCTCGCAGGAGGCGTCCAGCATCGCCGCAAGCTCGCAGCAGGTCAGCACGAACGACCTCATCACCAACAAGCGCACCATCTCGACCAAGGTGCTGGTCGAGGACGGCGGCATCATCGTGCTCGGCGGACTGATCTCCGACGAGGTGCGCGAGTCGAAGTCGCAGGTGCCCTTCCTCGGTTCGATCCCGATCCTCGGCGAGCTGTTCAAGACCCGCAGCACGGACAAGGTGAAGACCAACCTGATGGTGTTCATCCGCCCCCGCATCCTGCGCGACGGCGTGGATGCCGCGATCGAGACCAACGCGAAGTACAACTACATCCGCGACCAGCAGCTGAAGCGCAACGACGGCAAGGTGCCGTTGATGCCCGGCGAGCGGCAGCCGACGCTGCCGGCGCTCGAGGCGCTGGTGCCGCCCGATCTCCTCAATCCCGCCCGGCAGGCAGCGCCGCCGGGGACGACGCCGGCCGAGCGCGCCAGCTCATCGGGCTCGTACCCCGCCCCGGAGACCCCGCCGCCGGTACAGACCACCGAACCCTTCGGGACGACGCCCGTCCCCGTGACCCCGACCGAGCCGTTCGGGACCACTCCCGTCCCGCCGCCGCCCGGCGGGCGGCCGCAGCCG
>Ga0209254_10000672_pt1 | contig 28942 bp, 24 predicted proteins | sample FrelakmetDIP11DI_FD_187148 | JGI IMG/M metagenome (GOLD analysis project Ga0209254, IMG submission 187148) | Freshwater lake sediment microbial communities from the University of Notre Dame, USA, for methane emissions studies - DIP11 DI (SPAdes)... | ecosystem: Environmental > Aquatic >... | reverse complement strand
CAACTCGGCGGCAGGCAGGGCTTTGGTTCAGGCGGATCGCCCGTGCTACCTTGCCCGGACCAAGCCGAGTGCCGACACGGTGGCCGGCGACTGCATCTCTGCCGACTCTCCAAGGGGGCGTCCATGTCGGAGTCAAAGGCGCGCGTCGCGCTGCTTGCACTGGCGGTCCTCTCGTCACTGAGCGGCGCGCAGGCTGCGGGGCAGGAGGTCAGCTTCGCGGTCGATCGAACCGCGTTACCGATCGCCGAGCCAGTGCGACCGATCTACCACGATCTGAATGCGCGCAACGTGCAGGCGCCGAAGCGTTTCGAGGTCAAGGCGCCCACGGGGGCGCCGAACGTGGTCATCGTGCTGATCGACGACGTGGGCTTCGGCGCCCCCAGCGCATTTGGCGGTCCGATCTCCACGCCGACCCTCGACCGACTGGCCCAGCAGGGCCTGCGATACAACAACTTCCACACCACGGCGCTGTGCTCACCGACGCGAGCAGCACTGAAGTCAGGGCGAAATCACCACACGGTGAACATGGGCTTCATCACCGAGATGGCGACCGCGATGCCGGGCTCGACCGGCCAGATTCCGAACTCCACGGCACCCTTGGCCGAGATGCTGCGGCTGAACGGCTACAGCACGGCGGCCTTCGGCAAGTGGCACGAGACGGCCGCGTGGGAAGCCAGTGTCGCCGGTCCGTTTGACCGCTGGCCGACGCGACAGGGCTTCGACAAGTTCTACGGCTTCATCGGCGGCGAGACCAACCAGTGGGCGCCCTACCTCTATGACGGCGTCGCCCCGGTCGAACTCCCGGAGGATCCGGACTACCACTTCATGGCAGACATGACGGACAAGGCGGTGGCCTGGATCAAGTACCAGAAGGCGCTGACGCCGGACAAGCCGTCGTTCATCTATTTCGCCCCAGGTGCCACGCATGCGCCACACCACGTGCCGCAGCAGTGGATCGCGCGCTGGAAGGGCAGATTCGACCAGGGCTGGGACAGGATTCGAGAGGAAACGCTGGCACGGCAGATCAAGGCGGGGCTCGTGCCGCCGGGCACCACGCTTGCTCCGAAGCCGCCGGCGATCAAGGACTGGGACGCACTCTCGACGGACGAGCAGCGGCTGTTCGCGCGGCAGGCCGAGGTGTTTGCCGCGTTCCTCGAGTACACCGACCATGAAGTCGGTCGGATGCTCAAGGCTTTCGACGACGTCGGACAGGGAGAGAACACGCTGGTCTTCTACATTGCTGGCGACAACGGTACCAGCGGCGAAGGCGGCCAGAACGGCATGTTCAACGAGTACACGTACTTCAACGGCGTCCAGGAGACCGTCCCGGAGATGCTCAAGCTGATCGACCGGTGGGGTGGTCCGGAAACCTACCCGCACATGGCAGCAGGCTGGTCGGTCGCGCTGAATTCGCCGTTCGGATGGATGAAGCAGGTTCCGTCGGACTTCGGCGGCACCCGCAATGGCATGGTGGTGCACTGGCCGAAAGGCATCAAGACGACGAACGGGATCCGCGCCCAGTTTGGCCACGTCATCGACGTCGCCCCGACGATCCTGGAGGCGATCGGCCTGCCTGAGCCCAAGGTGGTAAATGGCACCCCGCAGATCCCGATGGAGGGCAAGAGCCTGCTCGGGACGTTCGATGATCCCGAGGCGAAGGATCCGCGAGTGACGCAGTACTTCGAGATTGCCGGCAATCGTGCGATCTACCACGACGGCTGGTACGCACGCACGATTCACAGGGCACCCTGGGAGGCCAAGCCGCGCCGGCCGCTCGAGGACAACTCCGGCTGGGAACTGTACGACGTGCGCTCGGACTTCAGCCTGGCCAAAGACCTCGCCGCGCAAAACCCGCAGAAGCTTGCCGAGTTGCAGGCGCTCTTCCTGGAGCAGGCCGCGAAGTACCACGTGCTGCCGATGGACGACCGCGTGTTCGAACGGCTCAACGCCGCCGCAGTCGGTCGCCCGGACCTGATGGGGGCCCGCACGTCGATGACGCTCGCCGAGGGCATGACCGGCATGATGGAGAGCGTCTTCATCAACGTGAAGAACAAGTCGAAGACCATCACTGCCGAGGTCGAGGTGCCGGCGGGCGGTGCGAATGGCACCATCCTCGCGCAGGGTGGTCGATTCGGCGGCTGGTCGCTCTACGTCAAGGACGGTGTGCCTGGGTACCACTACAATTTCCTGGGCCTGCGACAGACGTCGATCTCCGCGGCGAAGCCGCTGGCACAAGGCAAGTCGACGATCCGCTTCGACTTCACGAATGATGGCGGCGGACCCGGCAAGGGTGGCATCGGCACGCTGTTCGTGAATGGTGAAAAGGTGGCGGAGGGTCGCATCGAGCAAACCCAGGCCGGAATCTTCTCCGCTGACGAGACCGCCGACGTCGGCATCGACCTCGGCACGCCTGTCGTCGAAGCGGTCGGCTCCGAGCACAAGTCGAAGTTCACTGGACACATCTCGAAGGTCTCGGTCGAGGTGCGTGCACCTGCGGCGCCGGCCGGCGGCGGGCGCTGATCCCGGTTCAACCGGCCCGTCGGCCGCCGACTCTCATGCAGAGGCCGCGGCTGCTTCCGCCGTGCGGTGGATCTCGTCCATTCGCGTGTCGAGACTGCGTGCCACGTCCTCGTCCCTGAGGCCCATTCCCTCGACGTCGCCGTCGGCGAAACCCAGGATGCCCATGTCGGTATAGGCCTTGCGCACGCGCGGACCCCACAGGCCGATGTCCTTGATGGTGGGCACGATGCGCGTGAAGAGGCTCGTGCGGTAGACGCGCATCAGCTCCGACTGGTCCACCCATTCCTTGCACTGGGCGACCGGCAGTCCCATGCACTCCCAGACCTCATCGGCCAGGAAACGGTCGCGCAGCAGGTAGCAGCCCTCGACCACGAACTCCTCGCGCTCGTCGCGCTCCTTGTCGGTGAGCTGCGGGTAGTAGTCGCGCAGCGCGAGTCGTCCGAACGCTACGTGGCGCGACTCGTCCTGCATCACGTAGGCAGTGACCGACTTCGACAGTGGATTACGCGCGTAGTCTCGGATCAGGCCGAAGGCGGCGAGCGCCACGCCCTCGATCAGCACCTGCATGCCGAGGTAGGTCATGTCCCAGCGTGAGTCGCGCAGCGTGTCCTCGATCAGCGCCTTGAGATAGGGGTTGATCGGGTAGACCAGTTCGTACTTCTCGTGCAGCAGCCTGGAGAAGGCCTCGACGTGGCGCGCCTCGTCCATCACCTGCGTCGCGGCGTAGAACTTGGCGTCCATGCTCGGCACCTGCTGCACGATCTTCGCCGTGCAGACCAGCGCGCCCTGCTCGCCATGCAGGAACTGCGAGAGCTGCCACGACTGCACGTGATGGCGCAGGCGCACGCGCTCTTTTGCGTCCATACGTTCCCAGACGGGCGAGCCGAAGATGGCGATCATCTCGTCGGGTATTCCCGCCGGGTTCTCCGGATCCATGTCCTGCGACCAGTCGATGCGCGTGTCGGAGTCCCACTGCTGGCGCTTGCCCTTGCGGTAGAGGTTCAGCAGCTTCTCGCGGCCGTCGTCGTACTCCCAGCGGAAATTGGCCTCGAACTCCTGTGCGACCTGCCAGTCCATGGAGTCGAGATCGCAGACGTAATGTTTCGACGTGGACATTCTTCTCCCTCCTGCTGTGCCACGCATGATCCCCTTCGGGCACGCGGCTCATGGCGAGACACTGCGCCCGCTGGCACGCGACTGTCAAAGTCGACGGCGCCGCGGCGTGGACCATGCGGGACGTGGCTGGCTCGGGCCTCGGGCAGTCGTCAAGACGCGGTCGTTGGCGGCGTTGCGGAACCTGTTGTGGCCGTGGGGCCCACACGGATTTCCCCCGGGGCCTGTTGGGGTTAGATTCAGATCCCCGGCCCGGCTCGCGGCGGGCGCTCACCCGGAGTCAGCGATGCAGATCACCCTGAAGGTCAACGGACAAGCGCGTTCGATCGACGCCGATCCGGACATGCCGCTGCTGTGGGCGTTGCGTGACTTCCTCGGCCTCAAAGGCGCGAAGTACGGATGTGGCATCGCAGCCTGCGGAGCCTGCACGGTGCAGGTGAACGGCCGCGCGATGCGCTCCTGCGTCGTCCCGCTCAAGTCCGTTGCCAATGCGGAGATCCGCAGCATCGAAGGGCTCGGCGGTCAGCATCCCGTGCAGCAGGCCTGGCTCGAGGACCAGGTGCCGCAGTGCGGTTACTGCCAGACCGGCCAGATCATGCAGGCGGTGGCATTGCTCGAACAGAATCCGAACCCGACGCGCGAGGAGATCCGGGCCGGCATGGAAGGCGTACTGTGCCGTTGTGGCACTTATCCGCGCATCGAGGCCGCCGTGCGCCGCGCCGCCGATGCGATGACCGCGAAGAAGGGGAGCTGAGCATGCTGACGCGACGCGAGTTCGTGCTGGGTTCGGGAGCGCTTGCCGTAGCCGTGTCGGTGCCTTTGCGTTCGGATGCCGCTGTCGAGGCGGGCGTCGGCGAGAGGTTCGTCACCGCGTACCTGGAGATCGCCGCCGACGGTCGCGTGACGCTGCACTCGCCGACCACGGAGATGGGACAGGGCACGCATACCGGTCATGCCGTGATCATCGCCGACGAGCTGGGCGTCGATCTCGAGCGCGTGGGCGTCGTCACCGCGGAGCCGGCCGATCCGTTCCGCCGCAACGGCCAGATGGGTTCCGGCGGTTCCTGGGGAGTGCGCTACTGGTACCAGCCGCTGCGCAAGGCCTCGGCGCAGGCGCGCGAGGTCCTGATCGCGGCGGCCGCCGCGCAGTGGAGCGTTCCCGCCGCCGAGTGCGTGCTCGAGCACGGCGAGGTCGTGCACGCAAAGTCGCAGCGTCGTGCAGGGATCGGATCGCTCGCCGCCGCAGCGGCCGCGCTCCCGCTGCCCGCCGAGCCCGCGCTGCGTCCGAAGTCAGAGCTGCGCTACACGGGCCGCAAGGTTCCGCGCGTGGACCTGGCACCCAAAGTGCGCGGCGAGCCGGTGTTCGCCTCCGACGTCGAGCGACCAGGCATGGTCTACGCGTGCGCGGTCCTATCGCCCGTGTTCGGCGGCGAGCTCGAGCGTTTCGAGCGCGACTCCGTGGACCCGGTGCCAGGCGTGCTCGACGTGGTCGCGGTGCCGGGCGGGGCAGCCGTGGTCGCGACGCACACCTGGGCCGCGATGCGCGGTGCCGAGGCGCTGAAGATCCGCTTCAAGCCCACGCCGCATGAGGCGCTCGATTCCGCAGTCATCTCGCGACAGATGCGCGCGGCGCTTGATCCGGAGGTCGCCGCCATAGAGGCTCGCCGCGACGGCGACTGGGCCGCAGTCGCCAAGGCAGCGAAGCGTGTCGTCAGCGCGGACTACGAGGTGCCCTATCTCTCGCACGCGCCGATGGAACCCTGGAACTGCATTGTCGAGATCGACGGCGACGGCGTCGTGCACATCTGGGCACCGGTGCAGACGCAGGACCGCAACCGCACTGCGGCCGCCGCCGCCGCCGGTGTTCCGCCGGAGAAGGTGCGGCTCCATACGACGCTGCTCGGTGGCGGATTCGGGCGACGCCTCGGCTCCGACGGCATCGCTGCGGCCGTCGTGACGGCACGCGCGGTGAAGAAGCCGGTGAAGTTCTTCTGGCGACGCGAGGAGGAGTTTGGCCAGGGTTGGTACCGCCCCGCGCAGGTCGCCCGCATGGAAGCCGCGCTCGACGCCGAGGGCCGCGTCACGGGGCTGCGGGTGCGCACGGCGGGCCCGGCGCTGTCGGCTTCGTTCAGTCCGCAGGGACTGCCCGCGGGTCAGCTCGACGGATCTTCCGTGCAGACGATCCGCGAGTCTCGCTACAAGCCCTCGGCCTTCCTCGTCGAATGGGCGCGCGTGGACCAGCCTGTGCCGATGGCGCCCTGGCGCTCGGTCGGTGCCACCCAGAACGGTTACTTCCTCGAGAGCTTCGTCGACGAAGTGGCGCGTGCCGCGAACCGCGACCCCTACGAGCTGCGGCGAGAGCTGCTCTCGCACGATCCGCGCGCGCTCAAGGTGATCGAGACGGCCGCCAAGGCTGCGGACTGGGGTCAACCACTGCCGGCGGGACGGGCTCGCGGCATGGCCTTCGTCGAGAGCTACGGCTCGCTGTGCGCGGAGGTGGCCGAGGTGTCATTGCGCGACGGCAAGCCCGTCGTGCATCGCGTCGTGTGTGCGCTCGACTGCGGCTCCATCGTGCTGGCGGACGGCGTCCGCTCGCAGGTCGAGGGCGGGATCGTGCAGGGCCTTTCGGCAACCATGGGGGAGGCTGTCCGCATCGCGCAGGGCCGTGCGGCCGACCGCAACTTCGACACTTACCCGCTGCTTCGCATCACCCAGTCGCCGGAGCGGATCGAGACCATCATCATCGAGTCGGGCGAGACGATGGGCGGCGTGGGTGAACCACCGCTGCCACCGATCGCGCCCGCCGTGGTGAACGCGCTGGTGGCGCTCACGGGCAAGCCGATCCGCGATCTGCCGCTGTCGAAGCACCGCTTCGCCTGACGTCGCGCCGCGGGACGCGCGTCCCGGCGGGCGGCGCCGCGGCCGTCGGTGGCCCTCATTCCTCCAGCAGCTCGAAGCTCAGGCCCGCGTGCGCGGCGAGCCGCCGGATCAGGCGGTCACCGAACATCGTCGCGGGCGTCCAGAAACCACCTGGCCGGCCGGCGTCGGCGTAGTCGAGCGCGAAGCAGGCGCCCGCCTGGCCGAGCATCTTCGCGGTGGACCCGTAGCCCGGATCGCGGTCGCCGGTCACTTTCGCACGCAGGACCTGGCCGTCGGTCGTTCGCCCGAAGAATCGCAGATCGAAGAAGCCGCTGCGCTGGGCCTCGGCGCTCGGACCCTCGCCCGGAGCCGGGAGCACGAAGCGCTGGAGCGCCCAGCGCGCCGGCGGCACCGCGCCGGCGACCATCATCCCGGCGATGCCGGCGGTGAGGGCGGTAGCCGTCAGCCGGCCCTTCAGCCCGCCGCCGGTGAGCATCGCCTCGTCGTAGCGGAAGCCGGCGCCATAGACGCGTTTTGCGAGCGCGTTGCTGCGATGGACGACGCGGGTGTTGATGGCGCTCATGATGAAAGGTGCGACCCAGGCCCCGAAGTCCGCGTCGTACTGCGCGGACCGCACCTCCGGCTGGCGCGGCAGTCGAGACTGGCCCTCCGGGCACAGCGAGTACGGGTCTGCAAGCTCCTTGCGCAGCGACGGGTTCGAGCTCGCCTCCTTGAGCACGTTGAGCAGGCTCGCCACCGTTCCACCGGAGAACCCTCCCCGCACGGCCTTGACCCGCATCTTGACCTCGCGGCACGGCTCGCCGAAGCGCTCGAGTGCCGCACTCTGCAGGAAGTGCACGCCGAGGTCCGAGGGGATCGAGTCGAATCCACAGCAGTGCACGATGCGTGCACCGGACTTCCCCGCCGCCTTCTCGTATGCGTCGATCATGCGGCGGATCCATTGCACCTCGCCCGTCAGGTCGCAGTAGTCGGTGCCGGTCTCGACGCAGGCGCGCACCAGCGGCTCGCCGTAGAGCGCGTAGGGACCGACCGTCGAGATCACGACCCGGGTACCCGTGCACATGCGGTGCAGCGCCGAGGAGTCGGCGGCATCGGCAATCACCAGCGGCAGTTTCCCGGCCTTCATCCCGAGAGAGCTCCTGAGCGACCTGAGCTTCTCCTCGGAACGCCCCGCGATCGCCCACTTGAGGCGACCGCGCGTGCCGAACTCCTCGGCGAGGTAGCGCGCGAGGATCTGGCCGACGAAGCTGGTGGCGCCGAAGACCGTTACATCATGTGCGGGGGCGTGGCTGGGCGCGGGCATGGCTGGTCCCTGACAGCGAGGACCCGCAGCATGGCATAGAATCGACCTCCTGACGCCCGACCCGCGCCACTCTCCCGCAGGACTCCCACGCATGAATGCCGACGCGCTGTACCAGGACCTCAAGCACAAGCTCGGCGACGTGATGCCCGAGGCCGAGCTGATCCTCAAGGCGGAGGTAGCGGCCGAAGTGCTGCGCCTCAAGGTCGAGCGCGATGCCGTGATCCTCGGCCACAACTACATGGAGCCGGCGCTGTTCCACACGGTGCCCGACTTCCACGGCGACTCGCTGGAACTGAGCCGGCGCGCGGCCGAGACCGACAAGCCGGTGATCGTGTTCTGCGGCGTACGCTTCATGGCGGAGACCGCCAAGATCCTCAATCCAGGCAAGACCGTGCTGCTGCCGACGGAGAAGGGTGGCTGCTCGCTGGCCGCGAGCATCACGGCGGCCGACGTGCGCGCCCTGCGCGCGGCCTACCCGGGCGTGCCGATCGTCACCTACATAAACACCTACGCCGACGTGAAAGCCGAGTGCGACATCTGCTGCACCTCGAGCAACGCCGTGGCGGTGGTCGAGTCGCTCAAGTCCGACACCGTCATCTTCCTGCCCGACGAGTACCTCGCGAAGAACGTCGCGCGCGAGACCGGCTGCCACGTGATCGTTCCGACCGTGATTCCGAAGCCTGGCGCGGGCAAGGCGGGCACCGACGTCGAGCGCACCATGATCGCGTGGAAGGGTCGCTGCGAGGTGCACGAGCTCTTCACGCCCGAGGACATCGACAACGTGCGGGCGCAGTTTCCGGACGTGATGATCCTTGCGCATCCCGAGTGCAGCCCCGAGGTGGTCGCGAAGGCGGACTTCTCCGGGAGCACGACGGCGATGATCAAGGCCGTGGAGAAATCGAAGGCGAAGCGCTACCTTCTGCTCACGGAGTGCTCGATGGGCGACAACATCGTCGCCGCGAATCCCGAAAAAGAGATGCTGCGGATGTGCAGCCACCGCTGTCCGCACATGCACGAGATTACCCTCGAGCAGACGCGCGACTCGCTCAAGTACCTGCGCTGGGAAATCGACGTGCCGGAAGACATCCGCGTGCGCGCGCTGCGCTCGGTGGAGGCGATGCTCGCGGTGGGCCCGAAGATCGACTGAGCGCGTGAGCGAGCCTGTCCACTCCGACGTCCTGATCCTCGGCTGCGGCATCGGCGGCGGTACCGCAGCGCTCGAGCTCGCGGAAGCGGGACTCGACGTCGTGATCGTGACGCGCGCCGACCGCGCCGAGGAGTCGAACACCTACTGGGCGCAGGGCGGCATCATCTTCAAGGGCGAGGGCGACTCACCGGAGCTGCTCGCAAAGGACATCGAGCACGCCGGCGACGGGTTGTGCCACGCGCAGGCCGTGCGGCTGCTCGCCGAGGGCGGACCGGGGCTGGTGCAGTCCATCCTGATCGAGCGCCTCAAGGTGCCCTTCGACCGCAAGCCCGACGGCTGCCTGGCTCTCGGGCGCGAAGGCGGGCACTCGATGCCGCGCATCCTGCACGTCACGGACGCCACCGGCCGCGCCATGGAGGATGCGCTGATCGCCGCGCTGCGCGCGCATCCGCGGGTACGCCTGCTCACCAGCCACACGGCGGTGGACCTGCTCACGCCGGCGCACCACGGCCGCGACCGCCGCGCCATCTACGACCCGCTGTCCTGCGTCGGCGCCTACGTGCTCGACCAGTCGACGGGCGTCATCAACCGCTGCTTCGCGCGCGCCACGGTGCTCGCGACCGGGGGGATCGGTCAGATCTACCTGCGCACCACGAATCCGGTCGGCTCGCGGGGCGACGGTCTCGCCATGGCCTATCGCGCCGGCGCGCGCGTCATCAACACCGAGTACGTGCAGTTCCACCCGACGGCCTTCTACCACCGCAACGCGCCCTGCTTCCTGATCACGGAGGCGGTGCGCGGTGCGGGCGCGCGCCTGGTGGACGAGCGCGGCACGCCGTTCATGGACCGCTACGACCCCGAGTGGAAGGATCTCGCGCCGCGTGACGTCGTCGCCCGCAGCATCCACTCCGAGATCCTGCAGCGCGGCGTTTCGAACGCGTACCTCGACCTGCGCTCGTTCATCCCGGCCGAGCGCATCCGTGCCGAGTTCCCGGGCATGGTGAAGGGCTGTCTCGAGTACGGCATCGACATCACGCGGGACCTGCTGCCCGTGGTGCCGGCGGCCCACTATTCCTGCGGCGGCGTGTGGGTGGACGAGTTCGGCCGCAGCACCATCGAGCGGCTCTACGCGGTGGGCGAGGTGTCCTGCACGGGCCTGCACGGTGCGAACCGCCTCGCCAGCACGTCGCTGCTCGAGGGACTGGTGTGGGGCCACCGCGCCGCCGAACACATCACAGAGGTGCTGCGGGCGGGCGACGGCGTGCGCTACGAGGACATTCCGCCCTGGAAGCCGACGGGCGCCGAGGTGCCCGACCCGGCGCTGATCGCGCAGGACATGGGCTCGATCAAGCACATCATGTGGAACTACGTGGGTCTCGTGCGCACGACGCGGCGGCTGGCGCGAGCGATCCAGGATCTGCGCAACCTCGAGGTCGAGATCGAGCGCTTCTACCGCGCCGCGGCGATGACCGACGATCTGATCGGGCTGCGCAATGCCGTGCGCGTGGCGCTGATCGTCACGCTGGCGGCGTGGGAGAATCACGAGAGCCGCGGCGCGCATTATCGCGAGTAAGGGCGCGGCGCCCCGCCTCGTCGCCGCTCCCGGCCGATGCCCTGCGATGCCCGCCGACGGCCGGGGCCCGCCCCCGCTCAGCCGAGCACGCGCAGCAGCTCGCGCACCGTGAAGATCATCAGGACCAGCGAGCCGACCGCAAATACGCTGAAGCGCACGATCACGCGGTTCAGCGTCGCCTGCACGAGCGAGTGCACGACGCGCAGGATCACGTAGGCCCAGGCGAGCTTGAGCGCGAACGCGTCGACGCCGCCGGTGAGTGCGGCGAAGAACATCAGCGCGTAGAAGATCGTCGGCTGCTCGTGCAGGTGGTTATAGTTGTCCGCGATCGAGCGCACCGACGGGCGCCGGAGCCGGTGCGCCCAGGTGCCGGGATAGGCCGCGTCCTGTGGGTCGATGCCGGCCTCCTTCATCGCCGGGATGCGGGTGGCGTACATCCAGATCCACATCACCAGCGTCCACGCCACGAGCACCAGCACGGGGGTGAGGAATTCAGTGGTCGTCGGCATCGTCGGTCCCCAGGTATTCGGCGAGGGACCGAAGGTTAGCAGCTCGCGGCTTGACGCGGTAACCGACCCACGGCTATCAATCACGTTGCGCCATGATCGTTTCCACCACGCTCACTGCCAGCAATGCCGACATCATCGGGGACGCGCTCGCCTCGGTGCTGGACCATGTGGACCGGTGCATCGTCATCGACACGGGTGCCGCTGACGATACGCTCGAGGTGGCGCGTCGGGTCGCAGGCGACCGGTTGATCGTGCGCGAGTTTCCCTGGCGCAACGACTTCGCAGCAGCGCGCAACTTCGCCATGGCGGCCGCGACCGACGCGGGTGCCGAGTGGGCCGTCACGGTCGACACCGACGAGCGCCTGGTATTCGATGCCGGTTTCGACCTGCGCGAGGCGCTTGCGTCGACGCCGGCGAAGGTGCTGCGGGTTGGTATCTCCGACGGATCCTATGCCAAGGAGCGGATCGTCCGGCTTCCGACTTCCATGCGCTGGGTTGGTCCGACGCACGAGGCGCTCGACGGACAGCAGCAGGGCGATGCTGAACTGCTCCTCGGCGTGCATTTCCGCGAGCTGCCGAAGGACGAGGCGGTCCTGAAGCGCAAGTTCGAGCGCGACGTCGCGGCGCTGCGCAGGCACCTGAAGACTCACTCGCGGGAGCCTCGATGGCACTACTACCTCGGCGCCTCGCACCAGGACCTCGGACAGTGGGCCGCCGCGATCGAGGCGTACAAGGCGTGCGCGGCGCTCGGCGGCTGGGCGGAGGAGGGCGCATGGGCTTGTTATCGCGCTGCAGAGTGCTGTTGCCGGCAGCAGCGGTGGAAGGAGGCGATCGACTTCTGCGCGCGCGGGCTCACGATCCGGCCGTCGACCGCCGAGCTCGCCTGGCTCGCGGGCTACGCGGCGAGCCAGGCCGGGAGGCACGTGGACGCCATCGCGTGGTCGAACATGGCGATCGTGAACGGGCTCTACCAGGGCGCGGGCGGGACCTTCGAGCGGGTGAGCTTCCGGCATCCGCCGGCGCTCTACGAAGGCCCGTACGACGTGCTGCGCTCGGTGTTCAAGGCGCTCGGCAACCCGGAGGCGGCGGCGGAGGCCGAACAGGAGTACGAAAACGCGAGGCAGGCGCGCCTATCACCCGGCGCTCGCGCGGCGACCGAATAGTGACGCAGGACCCGGGCGCCCTGCCGGCAGGGACGAGGGCGGCAGAACCTTCGATCGTTACCCCGGTCGCCTGGCCGAGGTCGACGTGACCAGGCGCGATTCCGACCGCGCTCACGGTGCTGGAGCGTCTCGTGGAGGAGTGAATCGCCGGGGAAGCAGTCGCCGCCACAGCCAGCCCGTAGAAGGGTCGCTGCCGGTAACAACGTAGTCGCGGACCTTCTCGTTGCGCAGCAGCGCCTCCTGCCGGTCGCGCGCTCCGCCACGCCCGGCGAATAGAACCTGGTCGCCGGGCTGAAGCTCGAAATCGTCGGCCGGCAACTCGAAGGCGTCCTCGCCGCGCTGCAGGTAGAGCGGCACGATCGCGAGTTGCTCGTCGCGCCGCGCCGGATTTCGCACGAGGTCGCGGACCCTGGCGTGCCCGTCCTGCATGAGCAGGCGGTACATCGCCTGCGCCTCGCTGATGTTGAGCGTCACGCTCCACACGGCGGGCGAGAGATCGCCCAGTGCGCTCACCAGCCGCTCGAGCAGCGCATCGGCCCAGGCGGCGTCCTTGTGCCGCGCGCGTTCCAGAAATGGCCGGAGCAGCGGTGTGCGCACCACCGCAAGGCAATCACTGGCGATGAGCCGGCTCGAGACCATGGTCATGTCGGCGTCGAAGGCATCGAAAAGCGGCTGGTTCGCCTGCAGGTTCTGCCGCACTATCGTATAGAGCGCTGGATTCAGCTCCCGGGCCGTGACAACGATCGAAAGGTTGTTCACGTCGTCGTCCGTGCCCGCGACGACGCCGACGGCGGAGTGAATGCCGGCGGCTGCGAGCGGCTCTGCTTCGGTGCCGATTCCGCGTACCACCTTGAGCGCGGGTTGACCCACGTCCGCGACGTCGATCACCGTGACCTCAAGCCCCTGTTCGTGAAAAGCACGCACCACCTCGCGCCCGAAGCGACCATAGCCGCACACCACCCAGGCGCCGCGCGGCGGTGTGGCGGCGGGCTTGAGCTGGGTGCCGGGCAGGGCCACGAGCCAGGAAACCAGGCGGTAGTTCGCCGGCGCCGAGACGGCGAGCGCCAGTTGCTCGCCGAACTGCGCGAACGGGTTGATGATGTGGTCGGTGCCGAAGGAGGCCATGTTCGCAGCCGTGTCGCGCGTCATCGCGCGCGCCAGCACCGGCACGTTGGGTTCTAGCAGCCGCACGATCATGGCGACCGCGAGGTTCGCGTGATCGTCGTTGGTGAGCGCCAGCACGCCACGACACTGGTTCTTGCGAAGCCCTGCCGCCTCCAGGCTTGCCGGCAGGCGCGCGTCGCCGGCGAGTGCCAGCGGGACCTGCCGGAACTCCATGAGGTCGATCTGCTGCGCGCGCGCCTCGTCGATCTCGACGACCACGAAACGCCGGTCGCGCCGGTCGAGCGCGCGTGCGATCAGCCGCCCGGTCTCGCCGAACCCGCATATCAGGTAGAACGGCTCGACCAGTGCCTCGACACTGCGCCGGAAGCGTCGCTCGGCAATCGCCTTGCGAACGGCCGTGTCGCGGCCCAGGGACAGGAGGTTCGTGAGCAGATACGCCCAGCCGAACACCGACGCGTAGATCATCGCCGTAACCCAGAGCCGCTGCCGGTCGGTGAACGCGTAGGGAATCTCGCCGAAGCCGATCGTGCTCGCCGTGTAGGTCGTGAAGTAGAACGCCTGGAACATCGTCATGTGCCAGGTCCGGCCGTCGGCGTCCACGCCTGGGATGAGTACCAGGCCGACCATCCCGATCGCGAAGATCGAGATCAGCAGGACAATCGGCGCACGCAGGCGCCGCAGCATGAGCAGCAGCGTGCTGTTCAACTCATCTCCTGAGCGTGATGGTCTCGGCGATCAGGATCACGACGGAGACGAGGTTCGCGAGTGCCGCGCCCGCCGACAGCGAGACGATGCTGACCGTCGTGCCGACGTCGAGCGGTCCCGGGGGCGCGAAGAACCACACCAGCGCCGCGGCCGCGAGCTGCAGCACGGCGACGAGGCTCGTGGCGAGGTGGATGGCCCCGATCTGCGTGCGGTCGCCGAACTTGAGGGCGGTCGCGATGACGTTGACCACGAACGCTGCGAAGAACTCCCACAGGTGGTGGTGGTCGGGGTCCGCGGGATCGCCGTACACGAATCCGAAGTTGAGCGTCGCCGCGAGAACAATGAAGAAGCCGAAGATCACTTTCTCGAGGTTCAAGGCTTGGTTCTCCAGTCCGGTGCCGGGGAGTTATGCCACAGCCCCGGCACGTCTTGCACGGTTGTGGCGGGCTGGCGCCCCGGCATCAGCACATCCCGACGGCCCTGAGCCGTGATTCCTGTTGCCGCTCGGTGAGCGGCTTGCAGTGACGCGAGACTGCGGCGAGCAGTCTCCAGAGTGCCGCCAGATGCGGTCCCACGACCAGTTTGCCGGTCGTGAGCAAGGCGACCGAGATGTCCCGCATCGGATCGGCCCAGACCATGATGTTGGCGAACCCGAGGTGTCCGAAGGCACGCGGCGTTTCCGGCCCATACAGTCCGAAAGGACTGTCGCCGAGCATCATGCCGGCCGAGTAGCGAAGGGGCACGAGCAGCGAGCGGTCGATCTCGGGCTTGCCGACCTCGGCCACCGCGCGGCGCACGGTGAGCGGGGCGAAAACGCGCGTGCGCTCGAGCGTGCCGCCGTCGAGCAGGCACTGGAAGAAGCGCGAGCAGTCGTCGGCGGTGGCGACGGCGTTCCCGGCCGGGATCACGGCGCTGTAGTAGCGCGGGTCGTTCGACAGCTCGACTGCATGGCGGAGGCCGGTACCGATTGCGCGCTTCAGGTACTGGTCCTGTGCGGCGTGCAGGCGAAAGCCCGCCACGTAGTTGCGGGCCACGCGCTTCAGGACCGCACCACGCGCACCGAAGTCGAGCGAATCGAGGCCGAGTGGCTTGCCGATCTGCTCGAGAAAGAACCTGCGGAAGTTGCGCCCCGCGACCTTCTCGATCAGCGCTGCGACGACGAAGCCCGCCGTGAGCGCGTGGTAGGCGTGGTGCCGGCCCGGCCGGTCGGGAGCGGTCGCGCAGATGAGGCGGTAGATCTCCTTGCGATCGAGCAGCAGTTCGCCGACGTCCACACCGTCGACCGGGATCGTGGGGACGCCCGCCTTGTGGCACAGCAGCTGGTAGATCGTGATGTCGCGCTTGCCGTTGCGACCGAACTCCGGAAGGTAATGACTCACCGGGTCCAGCAGGCTCAGTTCCTTGCGCTCCGACAGCAGGTGCACCGGCATCGCAGCCAGCGCCTTGCTCGCCGAGAACAGGCACACCGGCGTGTCCGGCGTCATCGGCACGGGCTTCTCGCTTTCGTCGCCCGGGCCGTTGCCGCGCGCGTGCCCGATCGCGCGATTGAGGATCACACGTCCACGCCGCCGCAGCGCGAAAGAGATGGCGGGATGCATGCCAGTCGCGTACAGGTGCTCGACGGCGCTCCAGATCGCTGCCACGTCCTCACGCGTCATGCCGGCGGGTCCGGGAGCCTGTTCGTTCCCGGCGATCGTCGTCACGGCGGCCAGGTCGCCGGGCACCCGGGCGGAGTCCAGCACGCGACGGCGCAGGGGTTGCGGCACGAGTTGCAGTGGAGTCAGCATCGGGGAGGCTCGATTGGTCTTTGACCAGGCGATGCTCGCAGATCGGTGGCGATGCCACCATCCGCACTCTTGGCCGCGATCGTGCGCGGTCAGCGCGCGGACCGGGAGGCGAGCGCCGCGAACCCTTCGAACTGCTGTCGGATCACCGGGTCCACAGCCGGCGCCATGTCACCCAGCCGGTGCGAGGAATCGCCGCTCAGCCGGTAGGTGACCACGGCGAGGGTACCGCCGTCGCTCGCCGCGAGCTTGATGGTCATCACGCCAGTCACTGCCATTTCCTGGAACGGTCCCAACGCTGCGCGGAAGCGCAGCAGGCGTCCGGGCAGGGCCATGATCACGCGGCCGTGCTCGGCGCTCGCGTCGGTCCAGCGCTCGCAGAAGCAGCCCTCGGCATGGGGCACGAGGCTCAGGTTCGAGGCATCACCGGACCAGGTGTGGTCCTTGGGCCAGTATCGTTCCGGATGCACCAGCACTTCCCAGGCCTGTTCGGGCGTTGCCGTGATCTGGAAGCGGTGCTCGATCACCAGCGAGTCGGGCGCCGCGAGTTTCACCTCCGCGAACGCCGCGTGAGCCATCAGGACCCCGACGGCAATGACGGCGGTGAACCCGGTGTTGGTCATGTCGATCCCCCTCGTTCCGCTGCAAGCCGGCGCCGTACCGCTTCGCGCACCAGTACCAGCCGGTCGTTACCGAAGTACATGTCGTCGCCGCCGACGAAGATCGTCGGCGAGCCGAAGCCGCCGCGCGCGATCACCTCGTCGGTGTTGGCCTTCAGCGCTGCCTTGATCCCGGGCCGCGTGATTCCCTCCAGGAATCGCGCGGGCTCGACACCGACTCGCTCGCAGAGCTCTGCCAGCACGGAATCCTGCGAGATATCGAGATCGCGAGTCCAGTACGCCTCGAAAACGGCCTCCGCGAACGGCACCAGTCTGCCTTCGGGCTCGAGCAGCAGGCAGCCGCGCATCGCCTTCACGCTGTTCACGGGAAACACCGCCGGCGGGAACCTGATCGTTAGGCCGTCATGGCGCGCCCAGTCCTGCAGGTCCTTCTTCAGGTAGGCCTGCTTGGCCGGCACACCGCGCTCGCGGAACTCGTAGACACTCGGGTTCACTGCGTTGAAGATGCCGCCCACCAGCACCGGCCGCCAGCGCACCTCGACGCCGAGTTCACGCGCCATCGGCTGCAGGTTGCGGAACGCGAGCCACGTCCACGGGCTCGAGCAGTCGAAAAAGAACTCGATCATCCTAGAATGCCCCCTTGATCCCGACCGGACGCCGCCCCCGATGATAGATCTTTACACTGCCGCCACGCCCAACGGCCACAAAGTCTCGATCGCGCTGGAGGAACTTGCGCTGCCGTACACCGTGCACGTGGTGGACCTCGCGAGGCTCGAGCAGAGGCGGCCGGAGTTCCTGCGCATCAGCCCCAACGGCCGCATACCCGCGATCGTGGACCGTGACGCGGACGGTTTCGCGGTGTTCGAATCCGGCGCGATCCTGGTCTACCTGGCCGAGAAGACCGGCCGGCTGATGCCGGCGGATCCCAGGGGGCGCTCGCTGGTCATGCAGTGGCTCATGTTCCAGATGGGCGGCATCGGGCCGATGATGGGCCAGGCGAACGTCTTCTTCCGGTATCTGCCGGAGAAGATCCCGGTCGCGATCGATCGCTACCACGGCGAGGTGCGACGCCTGTTCGGGGTGCTCGACGTGCGGCTCGCGGAGCACGAGTACCTCGCCGGGGACTACTCGATCGCCGACATCGCGAACTGGGCATGGGTGCGCACGCACAAGTGGTCGGGAGTCGCACTCGAAGGTCTTCCGCACCTGGAGCGCTGGGTCCGGCAACTTGCGGAGCGACCCGCCTGCCAGCGCGGCATCGAAGTGCCGCCACGACCACCACGAACAGAGAGCGGCAAGGATGCTGAGAGGTTCATCGAGGAAGCGCGCAAGATGGTCGAGACCGGCAGTTCGGCATCCTGACGGCGGACGAGGGAGGCGACATGCGTGGCGAGCGAATCGTGTTCCTGGTGCCCGGGTTCTTTGGCTTCACGTCGGTCGGGGCGGTGAGCTACTTCAGGGACGTAGAGACGGCGCTTGGCGCGGCACTGGAGCGTCGCGGCGTGAAGGCACGCATCGTGCGCTGCGCGACGCAGCCGACGGCCTCGATCCCTCGGCGGGCGGACCGGCTGCGCAGGCAGGTCATCGCGCACCGCGGCCTCGGCGCGCGCGACCTGCACTTCGTCGGCCACTCCACCGGTGGCCTCGATGTGCGCATGCTCCTCACGCCAGACGTGAAGATCGCTGCCGGCAATACCGAGGAACTCATCGCGCGACGCACGCGCACCGCCATCTCGGTGACCACCCCGCACCACGGCACTCCGCTCGCCAATCATTTCCTGACGGTGCAGGGACACACGCTGCTGCTGCTCCTGAGCGCGCTCGCCACCTCGGGACCGGGTCGCGGCACGCTGCTTGCGGCCACCAACGCCATCGCGCTCGCGGCTCGGCTGGACGACTGGACCGGCGTCGAAAACAGCCTGCTGGATCGCGTTTCCGGCAAGGTGCTCAAGGTGCTGCGCAGCGAGAGCAGCAGGTCTGCCTGGGCGTTTCTCCAGGACATCAAGGAGGACCAGGGAGCGGTGCTTCAGCTCACTCCCGAGGGCATCGCGTTGTTCGATGCCTCGGTCGCGGACCGGCGCGATGTCGACTACGGCTGCGTGGTCGCCGGTGTGCCGCCGCCACGGGAGCGCCTCGTGCCGAAGGCGCTGCTGCAGCCCGAGCGGATCGCGCTGCGGGCACTGTTCCGGCTGCTGCACGGACTCGCATCCCGGCCGCATCCGCATTATCCGTATCCGAAGCCCAGCGCTGCCGTGCAGCGACGTCTGGACAAGAGACTGGGCTTCGCGGTCACGCCGGCGACGAATGACGGCATCGTGCCGACGCTGAGCCAGCTGCACGGTCGGTTGCTGCACGTAGCGTGTGCCGACCACCTCGACGTCGTGGGTCATTACACCCTGGCCGAACGCGCGGGCAACTGGCTGCCGTCCGGCGCCGGTTTCACGCCCGCGGCTTTTGGCGCGACGTGGGAAGCCGTTGCGGCCGCGATCGCAGGCCGGGCCTGAGCACCGCGCCCCGACGTGTCGCAGGGGGCGGGCGCTGGCAGCGACAGTACGCGCAGTCAGCGTACGCCCGGGCGATACCGGTCCCGCAGCTCCGTCTGCCGCGAGCGCATGGGCTGCGGCCGTCCCGCGATCCACACCTGCTCCGCAACGGTCGTCACCTCGAGCGGGTCGCCCGACCACAGCACGAGGTCGGCGGCGTAGCCCGGCGCGACGCGGCCGTATTCCTTGCCGAGTCCGAAGATCTCCGCCGGAGTCGCCGTGATCGCCGCCAGCGCCGCGTCCCAGGACAGCCCGTACGCGACCGCGACGCCCGCGGCCTGTCGCACCTTGCGTGCGTTGTGCGTGCCGTCGTTGAGATAGGTGAACGCAATCGATACGCCGGCCTTCTGAAGTTGCGCGGCGCTCTCGAGCGAGGCGCCGAGCTTGTCGAAGCTGTCCGGCAGGTTTACGAACGGGTCGAGGATCACGGGCACTCCCGCAGCGGCAAGCTGCGAGGCCAACTGCGGAGCCTGTGCGCCGCCCACGATCACCGGTTTCGCGCCGTGGCGCGCGGACCAGGCGAGCACCTGGCGGATGTCGCTCGCGCGGTCGACGTTGAAGGCGATGCGGCCGCCGCCCAGGTAGCGGGCCAGCGTCTCGCGACCCCCCGGCGTCAGCAGTCGGAAGTCGCCGTCACGCATGGCACCTGCGGGCTTCGCCTCGCGCGCCGCCTGGTCGAGCAGCATGAACTGCGCCGCGCGACCGACGCCTGCGGCCGAAGACTGTGATCCCAGGTCCACGAACAGCGTTCGGCTTGCGGGCAACGCAGCGTCGGCGCGGCCGTCGAGCCGCGCGACCTCGCCCTGGCCCGCGATCACGGCCGCGCCCGGCGTCCCGCTCGGCGCCACCATCGCGAAGGTGACGCCCTCGACGCGATTGACGCCGATCACGGCCGAATCGGGGTTGTATGCCAGCATGGCCTCGAACTCCGGCCGCAGATCGCCTGGCGAGTCGGTCGCGTCGGAGCCGTGGGGCGGCGAGTTGTCCACGGTGCTCGGCTCGAGAGATACCTCGATGGTGCCGAGCGCGGTGATGCCGCCGAACAGGCCGGGCGTGAGTGGACGACCTTGCGCGTCGATCACGGTGGCGCCGGCGGCGGCGAGCCCGCGGCCGACGCTGGCGATGCGCCCGTTGCGCACCAGCACGTCCGTGCCCTCGAGCGTGCCGCGCTCAGTGACGGTGTGCACCGTGGCGTTGCGGATGAGCAGGTCCTGGGCCGGCGCAGGCACCGGCAACGACAACGAGAGCAACCATGCCGCCGTGCCGAGGATCGGGTGCTTCATCGCGCACCTCCCGCCGCGGGCTGGCCCAGCAGGAAGTCCGAAGCCGGAGTCGATGCCGGCGCCGCCCGGTCGTACATGAGCACACCTTCGATGTAGACGCGCTCGGCCTGCGCGTAGACGCTGAACGGATCGCGGCTCCAGATCACGACGTCCGCGAGCTTGCCGGGCTCGAGCGTGCCCACCTTGCCGTCGATGCCGAGCGAGCGGGCCGGGTTCGAAGTGATCCAGCGGATCGCGCGCTCGGGCGGGATGTCGAGCCCCGCGCGCCGTCCGCGTGCCATCGCCTTGGCCGCCTCCTGGTTGAGGCGCTGGATGCCTTCCTCGGAGTCGGAATGCACGATCGCGCAGCCCTTCGCCGGCGCATCGACGAACGCGAGGTTCTCCCAGATGGCGTCGTAGGCCTCGAGCTTGAAGCCCCACCAGTCGGCCCACAGGGCGCCACACACTCCCTCTTCCGCCAGGCGATCGGCAATCTTGTAGGCCTCCACACCGTGGTGGAAGGCCGCGACCTTGAAGTCGAACTCGCGCGCGAGGTCGAGCATGATGGCCATCTCGTCGGCGCGGTAGCAGTGGACGTGTACCTGGATGTCGCCGTCCATCGCAGCGACCAGAGTGTCGAGCCGCAGGTCGCGCTTGGGAGGCTGCGGCGGTGCGTCCGTGTCGTCGCCTTTCTTGCGCTTGCCGGACTGCTGCGACTCGTAGTCGGCCAGTTCGCGCTCGTACTTCTGCCACTGGCCACGATAGTCCTGCGCGTCGGAGAAGGCCTGGCGGTAGCCGGCGACGTTGCCCATGCGCGTGGAGGGCGCGCGACCCTTCGCGCCATAGACGCGCTTGGGGTTCTCGCCGCAGGCCATCTTGAGGCCGTGCGGGGCGCCCGGGAACTTCATGGCCTGCATGGTCGTTGCGTGCGCGTTGCGCAGCGTCACGCCGCGGCCGCCGATCAGGTTCGCGGAGCCGGGCAGGATCTGCAGCGTCGTGATGCCACCGGCGAGCGCGGTGGCGAAGCCCGGGTCCTGCGGCCACACGCCGTGCTCCGCCCAGACCCCGGCGGTGACCGGATCGGTGGCCTCGTTGCCGTCCTGGTGCGCCTCCACGCCGGGGCTCGCGTAGACGCCGAGGTGCGAGTGCACGTCGATGAGGCCCGGAGTCACCCAGCGACCCTGGGCATCGACGACCGTGGCGCCGTCCGCGGCGAGGTTCTGGCCGACCGCGACGATCTTGCCGTCACGCATCAGCACATCCGCGCCGTCGTGGCGACCGCCCGCCCCGTCGAGCACGTTGGCGTTGCGAATCAGTACGGGCGACGCGGGCGCAGGGCGGTAGGTCGACGGATAGGGGTCGGCGGCGAAGCCCGGATCGGCGGCACCCGCTGTAGCCGTCATGACGATGGAGGCGGCCGCGAGCCACCTGGCTGCAACGATCTTCAATTCGAGTCTCCCCTCAGATCATGCCGCGCCCTGGTCCGGCGGCGTGGCGAGCGCGGATGCTTCCACGCTGAGCGCCACTAAGTCCAGCGTTGCCAGTCTCACGGATCAACTGGGCGGGCTGAATCGGCTAGGATTCGCGGCGCACAGGAGCCAAAGCTCCAGGGGGTTTGTCATGCGATTCGCTTTCCGTTCCTCGGCCGGTGGCTTGTTCATCGCCTGCCTGGCGATGATTTCGATCGCGGGTTGCGGCGGCGGCAAGGAGCCACCGGCATCTGGCGCGCCGGCAGCCGCTGTGTCCGGCCCGCCGGCGACGCCGACCGTCGAGCAGCTGCGCGCTGCAACGGTGTCCGGCGTCTTCGAGCAGCCCGTGACGCTGGTGGACGGCAGGTACGAGGGGCCGCCGTACGAGGCCGGGGGTGCGTCGCGTCCCGCACTGACGCTCTGGGAGCCGACCGTGCACTTCGGTGACGTCGATGGCGCAGCCGGCAGCGAAGCCGTTGTGTTGCTCAGTTCCACCACGGGCGGCAGCGGCGAGATGGTCCACGCGGCTGTTTTCGGCGTGCGCGACGGCGCGCTTGCCAACCTCGGCACCGCACCGGTCGGCGACCGCACGAAGGTGCAGAGCGTGTGGCTCGAGAGGGGCAAGATCATCATGGACGTCGTCGAGGCTGGCCCGAACGACGCGGCCTGCTGCCCGACACAGGTGGCACGCAAGACTTTCGGAATGGAGGGCGGCGTACTCAAGCAGCAGTCGAGCGAAGTGCGTGGCGTGCTGGCGATCAGCATGCTCGCGGCCAACGAGTGGACACTCGTCGAGATCGACGGACAGCCGCTCCCGGCCGGTGTCGAGCCTCCGCTCGTGCATTTCGAGCGCGATGCGCTGCGCGGCTTCTCAGGCTGCAATCGCTTCAACGCCACGGTCAAGGAAACCAAGCCCGGCGAGATCGAGATCACTCCGGCGGCCGGGACCCGGAAGGCCTGCCCGCCGCCGGCGATGGAACTCGAGGACAGGTTCCTCGCCGAGCTCGCCAAGGTGCGTGGCTACACGTTCCTCGCCGGTCAGCTCGCGCTGACCTGGCAGGACGGTGACCGATTCGGGAAGCTGCTGTTCAGCAAGTGACCCGCGCGCGGCGCGTCGCGCCGCGTCGGCTCAGGCGGCGCGGGCGCGACGGGCCTTGCGGGTGCTGCTCCGACGGCGGCCGCGTGCCGCCGTTGCCTTCTCGAGCGCCACGAACGCCTCGTGGGTGTAGCGCGCCATGCTCTCGACCTCGGGCAGGGCTGAGCCGTTTGCGGTGAAGCCCATGATCACCTGCCCGTCGTAGGACATGAAGGTGACGTTCAGCCCCACGGCGACGATCAGTGTCGACACGGGGAACAGCGCCTCGAGCCGCGCGCCGTTGAGATACAGGGTTTCCTCGGGGCCGCGCACGTTCGAGATGAGCACGTTGGCGGGCAGCATCGGCAGGCCGAGCGCTTCCGGGTGCGCGATGGCCAGCGTTTCCGACAGCGCGAAGGCAAGCACCGCGTAGGCGTAGGCGGCGTCCTTGCCCAGCGACTTGAGCTGGTCCTTCGCCGCCCGCGTGTTAGCCATCACCTGCTTGAGGCGCTGGTCGACTGGGGCGTCGACCTCACCCAGTGGCGGAAAGATCGCCGAGACCTGCGTGGTCGCCTCGATCGCCGCCTCTTCACGCAGCGAGACCGGACAGATCGACACGATGGGGTGCTCGGGAGCCCGCCCGGCGGCCTTCAGGTACCGGTTGATGCCCGCATCGAGGATCGTGAGCGCGACGTCGTTGAGCGTGGCGTCCCAGGCGCGGGCCACTGCCTTCATGCGCGGCAGCGGCAGCACCATGTGCGTGATCGAGCGGGCGTTGTAGATCGGGTCGTTCATCGGCGTGTGCGGCGCCGTAAATGCCCGCGCTTTCCGCGGAGAGAAGCCGCGCAGGCCCTCGAGTGCCTGTTCGACCACGCGCAGGGAGCCGCGTCCAACGGAGAGCGTGCGCCGCGCCAGGGTCCGCGCCTCGCGCTCGAGCGCCTTGCGCAGCTCCGCAGGTGCCGACCGTGGCCGGTGGGTCTGCGGCATGCCGATGGTCGTGCGGATGTGCCGGTCGCGCGGAGAGGTCGCGAGCGAGTTGCGCAGGATCGCCATGCCCGACTCGCCGTCCACCAGCGCGTGATGACACTTGTGATAGATCGCGAAGCGGTTGTCCGCGAGGCCGTCGATCACGTACATCTTCCAGCCGGGCCGGTGGCGCTCGAACATCGGCGCGTGCAGGTCGGCGATCACTTCGTGCAACTGCTCGTTGCTCCCGGGTGCGGGCAGCGCAAGGTGCAGCACGTGGTGCGCGGGATCGAACGAGTCGACCTCACGCCACTCGGGGAGGCCCACCTTGCGGAACACGGGCACGCGATTGAACGGCGGCTGGGGCTTCGCGCGCCGATACGCCTCGACGATCTCGCGCACGGTGTTCCCGGCGCCGCGCGCGGGCTTGCGGAAGATCAGCACGGATCCCACGTGACGCGGGTTGTCCTGCGTCTCCGTGAGGAAGAACATCAGGTCGAGCATCGGGATCGGAGTGGACATGGCGGGCTCCCCAGCATCCCCGCCGACCCGATCAGGCGGCGAGGAGATCCTCGGCGGTCAGCTCGGACGCGTTGCGGCCGCCAGCATACTTCGTAAGCCCAACCTTATCGTAGTGCTCCCGAATCCGGGGCGAAAAAATACCTATGTACTCGAGGTTCGGCACCAGTCGCTTGAACATGGTCTGGCGGAACTCGAGCATGAACGGCGACTCCGACATGATCCGGTCCCAGTCAGAGCGCCGCAGCCGTCCGCCGAACCACTCGTCGTAGATTTCGTGGGCCAGGAAACGGTTGCGCATGAGGCAGGCGACCTCGAACGTCCAGTCCTCGCGTTCGCGCAGCTCCGTCGGCGACAGCTCGGCGAAATGGCGCTTGAGCGCGAGCACGCCGTAGTGCACGTGGCGGGCCTCGTCCTGGATCACGTAGCGCAGCAGTTCCTTCAGCAGCGGCTCGCGTGTGGCGTGATGCATCATGCTGAACGCGCCGAGCGCGAGCCCCTCGATCATGATCTGCATGCCGAGGAATTTCATGTCCCAGCGCGAGTCGCGCATCAACGCGTCCATGATGGTGAACAGGTTGTCGTTCACCTGGTAGAGCTTGCCGAGCTTGCTCTCCAGGTAACGCAGGAACACCTCGAGGTGGCGCGCCTCGTCCATGACCTGCGTGGCGCCGTAGAACTTGCCATCCACCCAGTGCACGCTCTCGGTCACCTGTGCGGAGGCGAACAGCGCACCCTGCTCGCCGTGCATGAACTGCGAGAGCAGCCACGACGAGAAGTCGTGCACGAAACGCATCTGCTCCTCCGGGTTCAGACGGATGCCGTGCGCGGCGAGACCCTCCATCGGTACCAGCTCGATCGGGAACACCGGTTTCCCGGGGTTGCGCGGGTCGACATCCGTGGACCAGTCGAGCTGGCGGTCGCCGTCCCACTGGTTCTGCACCGCGCGGCGATACAGCTCGTACATCTCCGGGTAGTCGCCCTGGTAGCGGAAGTCGAACCACGCATCGTGGCTCGCCTTCATGCCCACGGGCTCGCCGCTCTTGCCCTCCTTGAGCATCAGGCCGCGCGCCACGGAGGGCGCGAGGTCGATGAGCACCTTCTTGTTCTCGACCCGGGTCGCCAGTTTCATGGCGTCGAAGACGTCCTGCACCCGGCGCCGGGCCGGGCTCGGCATGGACTGCATGGCTCGATCTGGAAGCATGTTTCTCTCCCCCGTGGACCGCGTGCGCGGCCCTGAGATTCAGAATCCTTCGATCACGACGTCGCTGTCGGCGTAGGAGCAGCAGGCGAGCACCCAGCCCGCTTCCCGCTCGCCGTCGCTCAGGCAGTTGGGCTCGCTCGTGACCACGGTGCCGCTGGCCTTGCGGACCTTGCAGGCCCCGCAGCCGCCCATGGTGCAACTCGAGGGCAACTCCACGCCGGCGGCGAGTCCCGCCGTGAGCAGCGTCTGCCCGGGACGCACGCGCACGCTGCGCCCGCTGGCCGCGAAGAGGACGTTCGCCTCGTGGTCGGGAATGCGGGTGTTCGCGGCCGAGGCGTAGGCGAAGCGCTCGGTGCGAATCCGCTCGCGCGGCACGCCCGACTCGGCGAGCGAAGTACACACGCTCTGCATCATGGGCTCCGGGCCGCAGACGAACCACGCGTCGACCCGGTCCGCGCCGATCGCGCGCAGCACCTGCGCGCCGTCGAGCGCGCCGCGCAGGCCGGCCCAGCCCTCGGGCGCGGCGTCGAGCGAATGGCGCACCGTGAGGCGCGGCGCGAACTCGCGCGTCATCGTCTCGAGCCGGCGACGGAAGATGATCTCGTCCTCGCGACGGTTGCCGCAGAGCAGGGTCACGCGGGTCGCGGGCTCCGCACGCAGAACGGTCTCCGCGAGGCTCACCAGTGGCGTGATGCCGACGCCGCCGGCAATCATCACGAGATGACGAGCCGCGGTGGAGTCGGTCTCCAGCGTGAAGTCGCCGGTCGGTTCGAGCGACGTGAGCAGGTCGCCGGCGCGCACCTCGTCGTGCAGGTGGCGCGAAACCACGCCGTCGGCGACGCGCCTGACCGTGATCGTCGGGAGTCCGTCGGCAAGCGGCGAGGTCGAGAACGAGTAGCAGCGCCGCTGCGTCGCGCCGTCGAGCGTCACCAGCAGTGTGAGGTGCTGACCGGCCCGATAGGGCAGGGCGGGCGGGCCGCCATTCGCCGCCTCGAGCACGAAACTGCGTGTCGAGGGCGTTTCCTCGATCACCTCCGCAACGCGCAGCCGGTGCCGGGCCTGCAGGGTGCGGCCCTGGCGCCAGCGGGCGCTCTCCTCGCGATACTCGAAGGTTGGCGGCGGCTCGGCGAACCAACCGCGCAGCAATGCGGAAATGCCAGCCACGTGAGGGGTCATCCCGGAGTAATAACAAAAGTGTTGATAAACACTATACACACTGCCCGTCGCTAGGGCAAGCGGTGTCCGGGCAGCTCAATGATCGTCGGTGGTGCCCACCTGCGCGACGAATTGTCGAAGGCGCTTGCGGTGCATGGCGCTCAGCAGGCGTCCGATGATGGGTCCGGCCTGCTCGACAACCCTCGAGATTTCTTCGGGCGGCGCGCCGCTGTAGGCCCGAAGCGCCAGTCGCGCTTCGCGGCGCACGAGCTGCTCCATCGCCGTGTCGTAGAGACGGAACTCGGCGGGACCCACTCCGCGATCCGGACCAAGCCCGGCGTCCTTGAACTGGGCCCAGCATTCGAGGATAACGGCGTCGTCCTCGGTGAGCCGTGCCGCGCCGGGTGGTCCGTGCACGCGCACCAGTCCGGCATCGACGAGTTCACGCAGCTCGTCGCGTGGCACGCGTGAGGGTACGAAGTCCGACAGTGCGACGGTCGGGCTCTGCTGTTCGCCGATCCAGCCTCCGAGCGTCGCGCGCACCCGGCGCACGAGGTCTTCCTGCTCGGGCGTGAAGTCCTCGTCGGCTGTGTCGTCCAGGACCGCGCGGATCGCCCGCAGCGGCAGGAACTGCTTCTCCTGCAGTTCCCGGATCCGCCTCAGTCGCTCCAGGTGTTCCGCGGTGTAGAGCGCGGTGTTGCGGCCGGTCTTGAGTGGCCTGGGCAGCAGTCCCTGCTGCATGTAGAAATGAATCGTCTCGCGGGGAAGCCCGCTTTCGCGCACGAGGTCGCGCATACGCAAGCGCGGTTCGGGCAACTCCTCTGGCGCCGACGCTGGACTGGCACCACGACCACGGGCGGTTGGGCGGCGTTGTCTGCCGGGCGGGGTCTTCATGTCGAGTGGCACTATACGCTCGACGCGAGGCGCCGGCCGCGGTGCCCAGGTGCTTCGCAAGTGCCGGTTGGAAGCACGTCGCGCATGTGTCCTCAGCTGGGCAGAGATGACTGGGCCGGCATTCGCCCTTCGCAGCAGCGGAGCGAAGCCTTACACTTCCGACGTTCCACGGTATGCGACGAGAGGAGCAACCTAATGCAGAGCAGGAATCCGCTCACGGCGGCCATGGCCGCCCTGATGCTGGCAGGTCCGGCGGCGATGGCGCAGGACACCCTGTCCACCACAGACAAGTGGCAGTCGGTTGCCAAGACCGACAGCCAGGAGGCGTTCGTCAACGTCGCGTCCATCACCGACGTGGCGGGCATGCCGGAGGCGCGCGTGAAGCAGAACTACGCGCAGCCGCAGCCGTCGGCCAAGAAAGACAAGACTTACCAGTCGACGCGCAGCACCTACCGATTCGACTGTGCGCAGCGCCGCATCGGGATGAAGGAGGTGCGTGCCTACCCGGGAACGGACCTGCAGGGCGATGCCGTGCAGAAGATGACTTCCAGCGACAAGAACATGCAATGGAACGATGCGCCGAAGGACACCGTGTTCGGCCGCATGCTCGACTTCGTCTGCAGCAAGGCGCCCGGCGGCTGATCCCGGCCCGCTTGTTCAGCGATCCGCGAGCACGTCGGCCAGCTGCTCGCGAGTGAGGCGCACCACGACCGGCGCCAGCGCGAGCAGCGCGATCAGGTTGGGCACCGCCATAAGCGCGTTAAGCGTGTCCGCCAACGTCCACGCGAGGTCGAGGTGCGTGACGGCACCGAAGAACACCGCGACGGTCCACAGAATCCGATAGGGAGTTATCGTCCAGGCCCCGGCCAGGAACTGCCAGCAGCGCTCCCCGTAATAGCTCCAGCCGAAGATCGTCGTGATGGCGAAGATCGCGAGCGCCACTCCGACGACCTCGTCGCCGACCACCGGCATCGCAGTCTGGAACGCGAGCTGCGTCAGCTCCGCGCCGGTCTTGCCCGTGGTCCAGACGCCCGAGACCACGATCGCGAGGCCGGTCATCGAGCACACGACGATCGTGTCAAAGAATGTGCCCATCATGCCGATCAGGCCGCTGCGAACGGGGCTCGAACTCATGCCGGCGGCCTGCGCGATGCCGGCTGTTCCCAGCCCGGCCTCGTTCGAGAAGATGCCGCGCGCGACGCCGTAGCGGATCGCGGCCATCATTGCGGCTCCGGCGAAGCCGCCGGCGGCCGCCGTTCCGGTGAACGCCGTCTCGATGATCAGCGCGAACGCCCCCGGGATGCGGTCCCAGTGGACGGCGAGCACGATCATCCCCGCGATCACGTAGCCGATGGCCATGAACGGTACCAGCCAGTTCGACACCGCGGCGATGCGCTTGATGCCGCCGAGCAC
>Ga0209254_10000671_pt1 | contig 28945 bp, 30 predicted proteins | sample FrelakmetDIP11DI_FD_187148 | JGI IMG/M metagenome (GOLD analysis project Ga0209254, IMG submission 187148) | Freshwater lake sediment microbial communities from the University of Notre Dame, USA, for methane emissions studies - DIP11 DI (SPAdes)... | ecosystem: Environmental > Aquatic >... | reverse complement strand
GTCGTCGAGCACGACGACGGGGACCTTGCCGTTCGGATTCAGCCGCAGGAATTCGGGCGAACGTGTACCCGCCTGCAGGATGTCGACCTCGCGCCAGGCATACGGGGTCCCGGTGATGTCGAGCACCATCCGCACCTTGTGGCAATTGCCGGACGCGCTCGTGCCGTAGACGACGGTCGTCATGCTTGCCGGCCTGTCCTAGAACGGTCCGCGGGTGATCCAGCGCTCGACCTGGTCGAGCCGGTCATGGCCCCAGAACATCTCGCCGTCGACGAAGATCGTTGGCGCCCCGAAGACGCCGCGCGCGACGGCCTGCTCCACCTCCACGCGCAGTGCAGTCTTGATCGCTTCTTCCTGGACGCCTGCAGTGAGCCGAGCCGCGTCGATGCCGAGCGACTGGGCGATGTCGAGCGCGACGGTCGCATCGCCGACGTTGCGGTCGTCGACGAAGAAAGCCCGATACACCGCGTGGATATAGGGTACTGCCTGCGGCGAATGCTCGCGCTGCAGCCACAGCACCGCGCGCGATGCCGCCACCGCGCCGATCGGAAAAACGGTCGGATGCCGGTAAGGCACGCCGGCGAAGGCCGCCGCGCGTGCGAAATCGCGCACCGCATAGCGCGCCTTGGGCCCGTAGACCTCGGTCAGCGGTGCGCCACCGGATGCCTTGAACACGGCGCCCAGCAGGATCGGCCGCCACTGCAGCGGGCGGGCCGTGCGCGCGGCCAGCGCCTCGATCTGCTCGGAGGCGATGTAGGAATAAGGCGACGAGAAGTCGAAGTAGAACTCGATCGCAGAGGCCATGGGGCTCCTCACCGGGAAAGGCGGATGTTACGTGTTGCCGCGCCAGGTCTCAGGAGAGCGGAGCCGCGTGCACGCGACAGGTGTAGCGCATCTCGACACGGCCGACCGCCGCATTCGCGTCGAAAAGAGCGCGCAGCGCCGCCATCAGTTCGGTGTGACGGGACTGGCCCGGCGCGGGCAGGTACGAGGCGGAGCCGGCCAGCGCGGCGAGCATCGCCCAGTCCATGTTCCGCCGATGGCGGAACTCCCAGGCGACCGGTGCCCGGCCGCCAAAGTACACGGGGATCGCGTCGGTGCCCTGATGCTTGTAGCGGATGGCCTGATAGTCGTTGCCGTATTCGAGCAGCAGCGCTTCGTAGCCCGCGAGAAAGGGCGTGCCGGCGAGATCGCGATCGTTCCAGATCAGCGCCCCCCAGCCGCCCGGACGCAGCACACGCACGGACTCAGCCCGGAATCGGCCCGGGTCGAACCAGTGGAACGCCTGTCCTGCGATGACCAGGTCGACCGAACCCGGCGCCAGCCCGGTCGCCTCGGCCGTGCCGTCGCGCGCCTCGAACGCAGCAAACCGCGCCAGGTATTCGGCCCCTGCCGCGCGCATCGGTGCATTGGGCTCGACACCGATGACACGGTGCCCCGCGGCGAGGAAGGGCTCGGCTGACAGCCCCGTGCCGACACCGATGTCGGCGACGACGCCGGTACGTGGCAGGGCTCCGATCGTTTCGAGATGGGTCACGAGTTCCGCTGGATAGCGCGGCCGGCCGGCGAGGTAGGCCTCGACGCGGTCGGAAAAGCGCTGGGTCGAATCGGCCGTCATGCCGCGCTCACAAGGACATCACCGCATCGAGCCCGCCCGTCCGTTGCTACCGCCAGTATTACGCGCATTTCTTCCTTTGGTCGTGCAATCGGGCCCGGGCCCCGGCCGCCCCAAGCCCGGCGCGCACATCCAAATCGGGCAAGGTGCACGTGCGTCCGCGCAGCGGACGCGTACACCGAGTCCGTTACAAGCTTCGTGCGATCAGGATGCGCTGGATGTCGCTGGTGCCTTCGTAGATCTGGCACACGCGCACGTCGCGATAAATGCGCTCGACCGGAAAGTCACTGACATAGCCGTAGCCGCCGTGGATCTGGATCGCGTCCGAGCAGACGCGCTCGGCCATTTCGGAGGCAAAGAGCTTGGCCATCGCCGCCTGCTTCAGGCAGGGCTCGCCCGCGTCCTTCAGCGCCGCTGCGTGGTGGATCAGCTGGCGTGCCGCCTCGAGCTGCGTGGCCATGTCCGCCAGCCGGAACTGAACGGCCTGGTGCTGGAAGATCGGCTGGCCGAACGCCACCCGTTCGCGGGCGTAGCTGAGCGCGGCCTCGTAGGCGGCACGTGCCATGCCGAGCGATTGCGCGGCGATGCCGATGCGGCCGCCCTCGAGCCCCGAGAGCGCGATCTTGTAACCCGCGCCTTCCTCCCCGATCAGGTTGGCCGCGGGCACCCGGCAGTTCTCGAACAGGATCTGCGCGGTGTCCGACGCATGCTGGCCGAGCTTTTCCTCGATGCGCGCGACGATGTAGCCCGGGGTCGAAGTCTCGACGATGAAGGCGCTGATGCCGCGCTTGCCAGCGGCCTTTTCGGTCACGGCGAGCACGATCGCGACATCCGCATTCTTGCCGCTGGTGATGAACTGCTTCACGCCGTTCAGCACCCAATGGTCGCCCTGCCTGACCGCGCTGGTGCGCAAACCCGAGGCCTCCGAACCCACATGGGGCTCGGTCAGGCAGAAGGCGCCGAGCATGTCGCCGCGGGCCAGTGGCACCAGGAAACGCTGCTTCTGTTCCTCGTTCGCCCAGGCCATGAGGATCGAGCAGACCGGGCAGTTATTGACGCTGATGATGGTTGACGTTGCGCCATCGCCCGCGGCGATCTCCTCCAGCGCCACGGCCAACGCCGTGTAGTCCATGCCGGCGCCGCCGTAAGCCTCGGGCACCGCAATGCCAAACGTTCCGAGCGCCGCCAGTTCCTTCAGCGCTGCGCGCGGGTAGGTCGCGTGGCGATCCCACTCGGCGGCGAAGGGGGCGAGCCGCTGCGTCGCGAAGTCGCGCAGCGCGTCGCGCAGTTGCAGGTGTTCCTCAGCGAGCATCGGTGGGCGAGTCCAGGTTCGGGGTCGGATCGTCCGCGATCTCCCGCGGCGCGCCGAAGGCGATCCAGGACGGTCGCCGACGCATCACCAGTCCCACAATGCTGCCGGCCACCAGCGCGCCGATCAGCAGCGGACCGCCGCCGACGATGCCGCTGGCGATCAGCGAGTTCGAAAAGCAGCGCAGTGCGTTGTGTGCCGGGCACCAGAGCCACGCAATGAAGATTGCGACCGCGCTCCAGGTCGCGAGCCCGACCAGCAGCGCACGTGAAAGGGACTTGAGCATGCCGGTCACGAGGTTCACGGCATCGACGTAAGCCAGGACGGCGAAGAACATGGCGAGCAGGCCGGGCACGGCGACGAAGAGCCACGAGGCCACGCCGGCCTCGGTGGCGAAACTGCGCATCAGCGGCTCGATGGTCGCGAGCCCCAGCCACGTGCAGATGCCGAAGATGATGGCAATGAAGACCTGCAGCGGCACTCAGCCCCTCCTTCGAGCAGCCGCCGACACGCCGGACCGGCGCGGGACTAGGTCCATGAGTGCCGCCGTGCGGTGACTTCGATCTCGATCTTCATGCGCGCATCCACCAGCCCGCAGACGATCGCCGTGGCGGCGGGCCGGGCGGTCTTGAAGTACTGGCCGCAGATCGGGGCGACGCGTTCGAACGCCGCGGCGTCGGTCAGGTAGTAGCGCACGCGCACGACGTCGTCGAGCGAGCAGCCTGCCTGCTCGAGCGCGGAGGCGATGTTGCGGAAACACTGGTGAGTCTGCGCGAGGAGATCGGGGTCGATGGTCATCGCAGCGTAATCGAAGCCGGTTGTCCCGGCCACGTGGACGTAGCCGCCTTCGACGACCGCGCGGCTGTAACCCGCCACGGCTTCGAAGGCCGAACCCGAGGAAATCAGGCGTCGATCGCTCATCTTGAGTCGAGTCCTACCAGGCGAGTTGCTCGCCGTTGAAGTTGAGGAACTTGCCGTTCTGCGACGCGTTGGCCGTTGCCAGCACGCGCCGCATCCCGGCGACACTGGTGGCGGCATCGATGTCGGCGCCGGCGCCGCCCATGTCCGTGCGCACCCAGCCCGGGTGGAATGCGATGCAGACGATACCCTGCGTTCCGAGTTCGATCGCGGCGGCGCGCAGCGCGGCGTTGGCAGCCGCCTTGCTGGTGCGGTAGAGCCACCCGGAAGTGCTGCTCATCAGCGAGATCGAGCCCATGCGGCTGGAAACGATGGCGAACTTGCCGCCGGCCGCCGCCAGGCCGGGCACGAGCTGCGGAATCAGCTGCATCGGAGCGCGCACATTGGTATGCATGACGGCGTCGAAGTCCAGCCCGCCCGGCGCCGCGATCGCGCTGGTCCGCGGACCATAGACGCCAGCGTTGTAAATCGCGACGTCGAGCTTCTCGCCGTGCAACTGCACGCCGAACTCGGCCACCGTCGTCTCGTCGACGACATCGAGCAGCAGCGGCCGGGCCCCGATGTCCCGCAACCTGGCCGCGTCCTCGGTGCGGCGCACGGTTCCGATGACCCGGGCGCCGTCGGCCACGTACTGCCGCGCGAACTCGAGGCCGATGCCGCGCGACGCCCCGATGACGAGGACCGTTGCCATCGGTTCAGCGCGACGACAGCGCGAGCCGCGCGGCCAGCGCGGCGAAGAGCGAAGCGCCGAGGACGTTCAGGGCGCGCCGTACCGCCGGGCGCGCACCGACGCGCCGCGCCCGGTGCGCGACGATGACCACCGCCAGCAGGAACAGCGTGCCGTTGACGATGAACACGGCACCGAGGAAGAGGAATGCCAGCGTCTTGTCCGCTGCGTCGGCCGCAATGAACTGCGGCAGCAGCGCCAGGAAGAAGAGAGCCACCTTCGGGTTCAGCACGTTGGTCAGTACGCCCTGGGCGAAGGTCTGCGCCGTCGAGCGCGAGACCGACGCCGGAAGATCCACGACCCGCCCACCGGGCTGCCACGCAGCCCGCAGCAACCCCCACGCGAGCCACAGCAGGTAGGCGGCGCCCGCCCACCGGATGCCGTCGAACGCCCACGGCGACGCCGCTAGCAGGGCGGCCAGCCCGAGGGCCGCGGCGATGGCGTGCACCGCGCAGCCAACCCCGATGCCCAGGGCCGCCGCCACACCACTGCGCCAGCCGGCCTGCAGCGTACGGGTCACCGTGTAGATCATGTCCACACCCGGCGTTGCATTGAGCACGAGCGCCGTCACGACGAACAGGGCGAGGTCGTGGGTACCGAACACGGGATGCGCCGTGGTCCTAGATCAGTTCGATCGCCATCGCGGTGGCTTCGCCCCCGCCAATGCACAGCGCCGCCACGCCGCGCTTGCCGCCGGTCTTGCGCAGTGCGCCCAGCAGCGTGACGACGATGCGCGCACCCGAGGCGCCGATCGGGTGGCCCAGCGCGCAGGCGCCGCCGTGGATGTTGACCTTGTCGTGCGGCAGGTTGAGTTCCTTCATCGCCGCCATCGTTACCGCCGCGAAGGCCTCGTTGACTTCCCACAGATCCACGTCGCCGGGCTTCCAGCCGGTCCGCGCCAGGACCTTGTTGATCGCGCCGATCGGGGCTGTCGTGAACCACTCGGGGGCCTGTGCATGCACCGAATGCGCGAGGATGCGGGCGATCGGCGTCTTGCCCAGCTTCTTCGCGGTCGACTCGCGCATCAGCACCAGGGCAGCGGCACCGTCGGAGATCGACGAGGCGTTGGCGGCCGTGATCGTGCCGTCCTTCTTGAACGCGGGCTTGAGCCCCGGGATCTTGTCGAGCTTGGCCTTGAAGGGCTGCTCGTCCTTGTCGATCCGGCCTTCACCGCCCTTGCCGGCGACCGTCACCGGAGCGATCTCCCACGCGAAGCTGCCGTCGGTGTTGGCCGCGAGCGCGCGCTCGGTCGAGGCGATGGCAAACCGGTCCTGCTCCTCGCGCGTGAAGGCGTACTTGGCGACGCACTGCTCGGCGAACACGCCCATCGCCTTGCCGCGCTCGTAGGCATCTTCGAGCCCGTCGAGCGCCATGTGGTCGTAGGTGGTGAACGCTCCGTATCGATAGCCCTTGCGCGAGTTCACCAGAAGGTGCGGCGCGTTGGTCATGCTCTCCATGCCGCCGGCGACGACGATATCGGCGCTGCCCGCCACGAGCATGTCGTGCGCGAACATCATCGTGCGCATGCCGGAACCGCACATCTTCGACAGCGTCACCGCGCCGGCCGACTGCGGCAGCCCGGCCGCGAGCACGGCCTGCCGGGCGGGGGCCTGGCCCTGGCCGGCCATCAGGCAGCAGCCCATCAGCACTTCGTCGATGGCATCTCCGGCCACGCCGGCGCGCTCGACCGCCGCCTTGATGGCGGTCGAGCCCAGTTGCCAGGCCTGCAGGCCGGAAAAGTCTCCGAGCAGTCCGCCGATGGGTGTGCGGGCCGCAGAAACGATGACGATCGGGTCGCTCATGAGGTTCTCCTTTAGCTGGCGTGAAATTCGGCTGGATACCGGCGCCGGAAACGGCGCTCGGGGGGATACGGGAACACGTCTTCGAGGTGGCCGGCGACGATGCGCTCCTTGCGCTGCTGCCAGAAGCCCGGCTCGAAGAGATCCGCGTGGTGCCTGAGCAGCGCTGCCTTGATGCGAGGATCCCCGGTGAGGAACGGCTTCCACTGCTCCGGGAACATGTCACGCCGGTCGACATAGCTGACGATCTCGCCGCCGTAGTCGTCGTCCATGCTGCCCGGCTGCGGCATGTTGCGGAAGTTGCAGTCCGTCATGTACTCGATTTCGTCGTAGTCGTAGAACACAACGCGGTTGAGCCGCGTGACGCCGAAGTTCTTGTACAGCATGTCGCCGGGGAAGATGTTGGCGGCGGCCAGGTCCTTGATCGCGTTGCCGTACTCCAGGATCGCGTGGTCGAGCTCGGCATCGGTCGCCTTCATGAGGTACAGGTTGAGCGGCGTCATGCGCCGCTCGATGTAGACGTGGCGAATTGTCACCGTGCCGTCGCCGAACTCGAGCTGGCTCGGGCAGTAGTTGCGCAGTTCCTCGATCAGTTCCGGCGAGCAGCGTGCGCGCGGCAGCGTCACCTGCGAGTACTCCCAGGTGTCCGCCATGCGGCCGACGCGATCATGCAGCTTCACCAGCTGGTACTTGCCCATGATCTGCTGGCGGTCGGTGTCCTTCGGGTGCGGGATGACGTCCTTGATGATCTTGAACACGTAGGGATAGGACGGCAGCGTGAACACCGACATCACCAGTCCCTTGATGCCCGGCGCGATGACGAACTGGTCGGTCGAGTGCTTCAGGTGGTGCAGGAAGTCGCGGTAAAAGAGCGTCTTGCCCTGCTTGGCGAGCCCGACCATCGTGTAGAGCTCCGATGGCGGCTTGTGCGGCAGGATGGAGCGCAGAAACTCGATGTACGCCGAAGGCGCTTCCATGTCGACGAGGAAGTAGGCGCGCGTGAACGAAAACAGCGTCGCCAGCTGCTCGCTGGTGAACAGCGCCGTGTCGAGGTAGAGCTGGCCGCGCGCGTTGCGCAGGATCGGCACTGCCAATGGAGTGATGCGGGTGCCGTTGATGACGCGCCCGACGATATAGGCGCCCTTGTTGCGGAAGAACAGCGACGACAGGATCTGGATCTGGCAATCGGGTTCGAGGTTCCAGGGTCGCCGGAACGCCTCGCCGCTGCGATGCGCCTCGCACACGGCACGCACGATGAAACGCAGGTCGCGCCCGACGTCTTCCCAGCGGCACGCCAGCCCGACATCGATGATGATCTGGCGCAGCGTCCTGCGCAGGCCGGCAGCCGGGTAATAGCTGCGGTAGGACGGCGGATCCGAGTCCATGTAGTCGGTCGCCACCCCGGGCCGCACGAAGATGAACTGGTTGCGGAAATAGTCCCGGTGCAGCAGCTTCGTGCATACCGAGTTGAAGAAGGTCTCGGCGCACTCGGGCTGCCGGTGCTCGGCGAGCAGGGCGACATAGTTCTGCTTCACCGCCTGCCACAGTGCATCGCGTTCTGTCTCGTCCAGCGAGGCGAGGTCGAACTCGCGCTCGATGCGCGCCACGGCCTCGAGGACGCGCTGGTCGTAGAAGTCGATCCGCTCGCGGGCGCGGGTGCGCATGCGCTGCCAGTCTCCGTTCTCGAAGTACGACTTCGCCTGCTGTGCCACGTAACGGAAGAGCCGGTAATGGCGATTGAATCCTTCCAGGATGGCGTTCGCGATCCGGGTCGGCGAGGGCATCGAACGATCGAACACGATGGCGGGGGCGATGGCGGACATGAGCGGTATTGTGACTAATGCTGCCGGGGCGTCAGCGCGAGCCAGACGGCCAAGACTCCGAAGGCTGCGCCGAGTACCCAGCGCTGCATCCGCAACCACCCGGGGCGCGCGGCGAGCCAGGCCGACAGCGCGCCGGCCACGGTCACCAGCGTGCCATCGACCAGGGTGGAAACCGAGATGTGCACGACTCCCAGCACCAGACTCTGCAGCAGCACGCTTCCGCTGCCCGGGTCGACAAACTGCGGAAACAGCGACAAGTAGAACATGGCCACCTTCGGGTTGATGACCGATGCGGTCAAGGACTGCCGAAACAACACCCGATCCGGCACCGGGTCGAGCGGTTGTGGCGTGAAGCTGAACCCGCCGCCGCGCAGCGTGCTCCACGCCAGCCACAGCAGATAGGCCGCTCCGGCCAGCTTGATCGCATCGAACGCGGCCGGCACGGCCAGCAGCAGCGCCGACAGGCCGAGCGCGGCGGCGAACAGATGCACGAGCACGCCGGCCATCACACCGATCAGCGAAAAATAGCCGGCGCGTCGACCCTGCGTCAGCGTGCGGGAGATCAGGTAGATCCAGACCGGACCGGGCGTCAGCGCCAGCAGCAGGACCGCGAAGGCGAACAGCGCCATCTGCTCGGCCCCCAGGCCGAGGAGCGTCATCGGATCCACTCCCAGTGCTGTTCCCGCACTTCGGGCCCCCACTGGGTCGAGGGCCGCTCCAGTGTCTTGCGGAAGCCGAAGTCCTCGTAGAGATGGCGGGCCGCGTCCAGCCCCGCGAACGTACCGAGATGGACGCGCTCGTACCGCCGGCCCGCAAACGCCGTCGCTGCTTCGAGCAGCCGCCGCCCCATGCCCTGGCCGCGCAGGCCATCGGCAACGATGAACCAGCGCAGCTGCGCGCGGCGCGGATCATCGTCCGCACCGCCGTCGATGACGATCGTGCCCTGGACGTGGCCGCCATCGACCGCGACCCAGACACCGTCGCGCCCGGCATCGAAGCGCGCGAGAAAGCCGGCGATGTCGGCCATGCGCCCGGCCTCGAACACCACGCCGAAGCCGTGGTCGCGCGCGTAGTACTGCGACTGCAGCGCAGCGCTCGCGGCCATCGCGCCCGGCAGCAGACAGGGCAGCAGCCGCGGCCCGCAGCCGACCGGGTTGAGAGCCGCGTCGAACGGATACAGCAGTTCGAAGCGCTCGAGATCGACCGCCATGCCCTCGTCGAAGCGTCGTCCGAGCAGAGCCAGCTCGCGCGTGAAGAAACGGCGATGGCCGTCCTTCCAGTCGGCCAGCGTGCGATCGCCTTCGCCTTCGTCCCAGGCGAAGCTGGCGTCGACCTCGCAAAACGGGCGCCGCTCCAGCACCGTCGTGCGAATCACGGCGCGCGGAGTGCCGTCGCGCTCTGTCAGGACCGAGTAGCCGCCAGCGACCGGCTTGACCTGCGGCATCTGGTCGTTGAATTCCGACAGGCCCGCCGTCGCCCGCTTCGGACCGTGCAGGACCAGCTCGACGAGTTCGTGCGCCAGTTCAGCCGTGTCGCCGAAGTACCACGCCTGGTAGGGCGTGGCGGGGTCGAGCCCCGTTGCGACGCAGAAGCCGCGCCAGTAGTCCTGCACTGCGGGCGAGCGTTCGACCGAGTTGTCGAGCGCTTTGAGGTCGCTCATGGCTGGAGGTCAAGAAGCTTGCGCGTAAGGGTGCGCGCGTGCGCAGGAACGCGGCGTTGCCTGCATCTCGGCCCCGGGGCACACGGCGTGCGTCATGCGCTCCTACATCGTTTCTGCGAACCGCTCGCGGCCGATCAGCATCCTGCGGACTTCCGAGGTGCCCGCGCCAATCTGGCACCGGCCGCGCGCTGCCGCTCGCTTAACGTTCACTGCGTTCACGGTAGCCTCACCGAATCGGGGCCTTACATGGTTTCTGCAAACAGCTCACGACCAATCAGCATTCTCCTGATCTCGGAAGTTCCGGCCCCGATTTCATAGAGCTTGGCGTCGCGCCACAGGCGGCCGGTCGGATACTCGTTGATGTAGCCGTTGCCGCCGAGCGCCTGGATCGCCTCGCCGGCCATCCAGGTGGCGCGCTCGGACGCGTAGAGAATGGCGCCCGCGGCATCCTTGCGGATGCGGCGGACGGTCTCATGCGTCGCACGGTCGCAGGCGCGGCCGACCTCGTATACATAGGCGCGGCAGGCCATCATCGTCGTGTACATGTCCGCGAGCTTGCCCTGCATCAGCTGGAACTCGCCGATCGACTGGCCGAACTGCTTGCGGTCGTGCACATAAGGCACGACCACGTCCATGCAGGCAGCCATGATGCCCAGCGGCCCGCCCGAAAGCACGGCGCGCTCGAAGTCGAGCCCGCTCATCAGCACTTTCGCACCGCCGCCTTCCTCGCCGAGCACATTTTCGACCGGTACCTCGACATCCTGGAACACGAGTTCCCCGGTGTGCGAGCCGCGCATGCCGAGCTTGTCGAGCTTCTGGGCGACCGAAAAACCCTTCATGCCCTTCTCGACGATGAAGGTCGTCATGCCGCGCGCGCCCATCTGCGGGTCGGTCTTGGCGTAGACGACCAGCGTGTCGCAATCGGGCCCGTTCGTGATCCACATCTTGGTGCCGTTGAGCACGTAGCGGTCGCCCTTGAGATCGGCGCGCAGCTTCATGCTGACGACGTCGGAACCTGCATTCGGTTCGCTCATCGCCAGGGCGCCAACGTGTTCGCCGCTGACGAGCTTCGGCAGGTACTTCTTCTTCTGCGCCGCGTTGCCGTTGCGCTTGATCTGGTTGACGCACAGGTTCGAATGTGCGCCGTACGACAGGCCGATCGAGGCGCTGGCGCGCGAAATTTCCTCCATCGCGACGATGTGCGCGAGGTAGCCCATGTCGGCGCCGCCGTACTCCTCGGGCACCGTGATCCCGAGCACGCCGAGGTCGCCGAGCTTGCGCCAGAGTTCCATCGGGAACTGGTCGGTGCGGTCGATCTCCCCGGCGCGCGGGGCGATCTCCGCCTGCGCAAAGTCGCGCACCGTCTCGCGCAGCGCATCGATGTCCGCGCCGAGGTCGAAGTCCAGTCCGGGAAGCTGCATCGGATTCTCCTCAGATCTTCTCGTCCGCCACGCCGTGCATGACCATCAGCGTCTGCTGCATGACGGCCACGCGGGAGCGGCGGTCGCCCTGCACGCCGAAGACCTCGGCGCGCACGATGGACAGTGTCCGTCCGGGCTTGAGCACTTCGCCGACGGCGACCAGCAGATCGCCGTCGGCCGGTGCCAGCATGTTGATCTTGTACTCGACCGTCAGAACGCTCGCATCGGCGGGCATCAGCGTGAAACCGGCATAGCCGCCGGCGCTGTCGGCGATCATGCCGACCACGCCGCCGTGCACGAATCCGTGCTGCTGGGTCAGGTCATCCCGAACCGGGAGTTCAATGACGCAGCGCCCCGGCTCGACCGTCGTCAGCCGGGCTCCAATCAGGCTCATCGCTGCCTGGCGAGCAAACGATGACCGGACGCGGGCCTCGAAGTCGGGGTTATGCGGGGTGTGCACAGGGGCTCCTGGACAGCCGCCCAATCTATGTGACGTTGACGTTAACGTCAACTCGCCCGGTCAGGGCACGGGGCGCGCGTCGGCCAGGCGCAACGTGCCCCGGATCAGACGGTAGACGACCCAGCACCAGACGACCGCGATGGCCAGGCCGCCGACGATCGCCCCGCCCAGCATCTCCCACGGCAGGCGGATCTGCTGGGTCGATTTCGCCAGCTGCCCCAGCTCGATGGCCGACGGGACCACGAGCGCCATCAGTGTCCCGATGCCGGCCGCGAAGCCGATGGCCCAGGCCCAGAAGGTGCGGATCAGCCAGGTGTAATGCGACCCGAGGAACGTCTCGGCCACATCGCTGCGCTTGACGTAGGCGATGACGAGGCCGACGGCAGCGGGCCAGAACATCACCAGCCCCAGGGCGTAGAGGCCGTAAGCGATGCCGAGCATCGTGAACTCGCGGGCGGAAGGCACGGTCGACGAGGCGTCTGCGCTCATGATGACTCCGGGTCGTCGGGGCAGAAAGAAGCGCGCATCGTACCGCTGCCGCGTTTCGTTACGCTTCGCCGGTGGATCGAACCAGCACCCTGCTCAAGGAAGTCTTCGGCTACGACAGCTTTCGCGGTTTCCAGCGGGAAGTGATCGAGCATGTCGTGGCCGGTGGCGACGCACTGGTGCTGATGCCCACCGGCGGCGGGAAGTCGCTCACCTACCAGATCCCGGCGCTGGTGCGGCCCGGAGTCGGGATCGTCGTCTCCCCGTTGATCGCGCTGATGGCCGATCAGGTGGCTGCCCTGGACGAACTCGGCGTGCGTGCAGCCGCGCTGAATTCGACGCTGTCGTCGACCGAGGCGAGCGCGCTCGAGCGCCGCATGCGCCGTGGCGACATCGACCTCGTCTACATCGCGCCCGAGCGGCTGCTGACCGACCGTTGTCAGGCGCTGCTCGACGACCTGCAGGCCGGGGCCGGCATCGCGCTCTTTGCGATCGACGAAGCCCATTGCGTGTCGCAGTGGGGGCACGACTTCCGGCCCGAATATGGTGCGCTCGCCGTGCTGCGCGATCGTTTTCCGGCGGTGCCGCGCATCGCGCTGACGGCGACCGCCGACGCACCGACGCGCCGGGAGATCGTCGAACGGCTGCTGGTCGAGCCGCGGGTTTTTGTCGCGAGCTTCGACCGGCCGAACATCCGCTACCGCATCGTCGAGAAGCGCGAGCCGCGCGAGCAACTGCTGCGCTTCATCCGCGACGAACATCCCGGCGAGGCCGGCATCGTCTACTGCCTCGCGCGCAACACTGTCGACGAGGTCGCGCACTTCCTGGCGGGGCACGGCATCGATGCGCTGCCGTACCACGCCGGCATGGACGCGGCGGCGCGCGCGACGAACCAGGCGCGCTTCCAGCGCGACGAGGCCTGCGTCATCGTCGCCACGATCGCTTTCGGCATGGGCATCGACAAGCCGGATGTGCGCTTCGTCGCGCATCTGGACATGCCGAAAAGCATCGAGGGTTATTTCCAGGAGACGGGCCGTGCCGGGCGCGACGGCCTGCCGGCCGATGCCTGGATGGCCTATGGCCTGGCCGACGTCGTGCAGCAGCGCCGGCTGATCGAGCAGTCCGACGCCGAGGACAGCTACAAGCGCCTGTCGAGTGCCAAGCTCGACGCCATGCTGGCGCTGGCCGAGGCCGCCGACTGCCGCCGTGTGCGCCTGCTCGCGTACTTCGGTGAAGCGAGCCGGCCGTGCGGCAACTGTGACAACTGCCTCGCGCCACCGGAACTGCGCGACGCGACCGAAGATGCACGGAAACTCCTTTCGACCATCTACCGCTGCCAGCAGGCCGGCGGCTTCGGGTTCGCCGCGACGCACGTCATCGATGTCCTGCGCGGCAAGGTGACCGACAAGTTGACGCGCTTCGGCCATGAGCGCCTGACGACCTTCGGTATCGGCAGCGACCGTCCGGAAGCCGAGTGGCGCCTGCTGCTGCGCCAGCTTGTGGCGCAGCACCTGGTCGAGGTCGACTACGACCGCTACAACGTGCTGCAACTGACCGAGGCGAGCCGCGCCGTCCTGCGCGGCGAGCGGCGCATCGAACTCCGGATGCAGACGGCGGAACCCCGCCGCCGCGCCAAGGGCCGGCGGTCGGCGGCGGAGCCGGGCCTCGACACGGCGGCGGAGCGGCTGTTCGCGCGGCTGCGCGAGTGGCGCGCCGGCGTGGCGAAGGAGCACGGCGTGCCGGCCTACGTCGTGTTCCACGACGGTACGTTGCGCGCCGTTGCGCAGCAGCGGCCGGACACGCTCGCCGCGCTGGGTGAGATTTCAGGCGTGGGCGCGGCCAAGCTCGCGCGCTACGGCGCGGCTGTGCTGGGACTGGTGTGCGACGTGGAGAAAACCTGAGCTAGAGGATCTGAACGACGTACAGCAACGTCGCCCAGACCAGACCGCCGAGCACCGTGCCGCAGAGCACGCCGCGGGCTTCCGAAAGCTCCTGCCGCGCTGGCTCGGTTGCTAACAGCGGCGAGGCGAGAATCATTGGGTGGCCGCTCATGACAGCCGCATTGTCCTGACCAAGGCCCGGCACGGCTTCATCCAGATCAAGTCGGGGCCGATTGCCGGCCGGCAAGGGCGACCCTGGTACTGCGTTGGCTGCGTCGGGTCGGGGCGTGGTGGATTCGCCTAGCGCTGGTTGCGTCCGAGCAGCCGCCGGCACTCGGCTTCGTGCTGCGCGATCTCTGCCAGCGTCACCTGGATGTCTTCGCGCTGCTGCTCGAGCGCAGCGCGGTGCTGCGCCAGCACCGCAAGAAAGCGGCGCGCCTGCGCGGTTGCGTCCTTCGGCGACTCGTACATGTCGATCAGTTCGCGCACCTGCAGCAGCGACAGTCCGAGTCGCTTGCCGCGCAGAGTCAGCTTCAGCCGCGTGCGATCGCGCGGCGAATACACGCGCGTCAGCCCGGAGGCTCCGCTGCGTTCGGGCGCCAGGATGCCCTGGTCCTCGTAGAAGCGGATCGCGCGCGGAGTGATGTCGAACTCGCGCGCCAGTTCGGTGATCGAGTACGAGCGCAACTCGTTCTCATCATTGTTTGCCGTGAGTGCGGCGCGGGCGCGTGAGGGAGGCATCCGGAGGCGGATCATTGTGGATCGCCGCGTAGAATCGCTGCAGTTGACGTCAACGTCAAGCATCGCGCCGGCGCATGAATCCCGACGAACACGAACTGCACTATCCGTGGTCCGAGCCGCCGGCGACCGGCGCCTGGATCACGCTGCGGCCCGGGCTGCACTGGGTGCGCATGCCGCTGCCGTTTGCGCTCGACCACATCAACCTGTGGGTGCTCGAAGACGAGATCGACGGCCGGGCCGGCTTCACGATCGTCGACAGCGGCATCGCGTCGGCCGAGACGAAGGCCGCCTGGGAACGCGTGTTCGACGGATTGTTCGACTCCCGCCCGCTGCTGCGCCAGATCTGCACGCACTTTCATCCCGATCACCTCGGGCTTGCGCACTGGCTGACGGGTGGCGGCGCGCGCGCGCGCTGGAGCGCGCGGCTGTGGATGACGGCGACCGAGTACGCTTTCGGCCGATTCCTTTCGGTCGGTGGCGGCGATATCAGTGGCGACGATGCCGCGGCACACTTCCGCCGCCACGGCCTCGCCGACGAAGCCTCGCTCGCCAAGGTGCGGGCGCGCGGCGCGGGCTATTACCCGCAGCTGGTGCCTGCCGTGCCGACGCGCTTCCGCCGCATCCAGGACGGCGACGAGATCACGATCGGCCCGGCGCGCGCGCGGCGCGTGTTTCGCGTCATCGTCGGCTACGGACACGCGCCGGAGCACGCGTCGCTTTACTGCGAGGAAGAGCGTCTGCTGATTGCCGGCGACATGGTGCTGCCGCGCATATCGACCAATGTCAGCGTGTTCGACGTCGAGCCCGAAGGCAACCCGCTGCCGCGCTATTTGCACTCGCTCGACCGGTTGCTGCTGCTGCCGGCTGAAACGCTGGTGCTGCCTTCGCACGGCAAGCCGTTCACCGGCCTGCACGCGCGCATTGGGCAGCAGCACCGGCATCATCGGGAGCGCCTGGCTGAAGTGCTGGCGGCCTGCGCGACGCCGCAGACCGCAGCGACCATCGTGCCGGTGCTGTTCAGGCGCGAACTCGACCTCCACCAGACGACCTTCGCGCTCGGCGAGAGCCTCGCGCACCTGCACGCGCTGTGGTACGACGGGGCGCTCGTGCGGCGCGAGGTCGACGGCGTGTTCCAATTCCAGGCGGCCTGACTCCGGAGTCCACTGCATGAAGCGACGCGCCGACACTCTGCTGGTCACCGCCGGTCGCGATCCGCGTGCCAGCTTCGACTTCGTCAATCCGCCGCTGGTGCGCGGCTCGACCGTGCTGCACGAGAGCGTGGCCGACATGAAGGCGCGCATCGCCAGCCGGAATGCCGGCGCCGATCTTCCGGTCACCTATGGCATTTACGGCACGCCGACGCACCACGCGTTCTACGAGGCGCTCAATGCGCTCGAAGGCGGCCACGCCTCGTGGGCACTGTCGTCGGGACTGACCGCCTGCACGGTGCCGATCCTCGCGTTCGTGCAGCAGGGTGACCACGTGCTGGTGCCCGACTCGGTCTACTGGCCGACGCGCCGGTTCTGTCGCGACACCCTCGCGCGCTACGGCGTCGAGACGACGTTCTACGACCCGCGCATCGGCGAGCAGGGACGCGCGGCGGTCGAGGCGCTGTTCCGCCCGACGACACGTGTGCTGTTTCTCGAATCGCCGGGCTCGCTGACCTTCGAGATGCAGGATGTGCCGCTGCTGGCCGAAGTCGCGCGGGCGCGCGGCGCCGTCAGCATGATCGACAACACGTGGGCCACGCCGCTCCATTGCCAGCCGCTCGCGCTCGGGGTCGATGTCTCGATCCACGCCGCGACCAAGTACATCTGCGGCCACTCGGACGTCATCATGGGCACGGTGACCAGCAACGAATCCGCGTGGCCGCGTTTGCGCGAGACGTTTCACCAGGTCGGCCTGACCACGAGCCCGGACGACGTCTACCTCGCGCACCGCGGCCTGCACACGCTGGCGGCGCGGCTTCGGCAGCACACCGCGACCGCGCTGCGGCTGATCGAGTGGCTGCAGGCACAGCCCGAGGTCGCCCGCATCCTTTACCCGGCGCTGCCGTCCGACCCCGGTCATGCGCTGTGGAAGCGCGACATGAGCGGCGCCTCGGGACTTTTCGGCGTTGTTCTGAAGTCTGTGGCCGAGGAGCGCTTCTTCGCCTTCATCGACGGACTGCAGCTCTTTGGGCGCGGTTACTCGTGGGGCGGCTACGAGAGCCTGCTGATCCCGGTGTTCCCCGAGCGCACCGTGGTGCCGCTGAAGCTCGAGGGACCGCTCTTCCGCATCGCCGCCGGTCTCGAGCACGCCGAGGATCTGATCGCCGACCTGGCCGCAGGCTTTGCCCGCTTGCGCGCCTGAGTCCGCAGGAAATGGCTGCGCCGCTGCCGGTTTCGATCCGCCGTTTCGAACCGGCGGACTGGCCGACGCTGTGGCCACTGCTGCGCTCTACCTTCGAGGCCGGCGACACCTATGCCTACGCGCCCGACAGCCGCGAGGCCGATATCCGAAAGATATGGACCGAGACACCCGCAGCGACCTTCGTCGCCTGCGCGCCTGACAGGCAACTCGTCGGCACCTACTTCATCAAGGCCAACCAGCCGGGGCTCGGTTCGCATGTCTGCAACTGCGGCTATGTGGTCGCACCGGCCGCGCAGGGTCGGGGGATCGCCGCTGCGATGTGCGAGCACTCGCAGCGCGAGGCCGTGGCGATGGGCTTTCGGGCGATGCAGTTCAACCTGGTCGTGTCGACCAACGAGCGCGCGGTCCGGCTGTGGCAGAGGCTGGGCTTTGCGGTGGTCGGGACGTTGCCGCGAGCGTTCCACCATCGGCAGCTGGGCTACGTCGACGCGCTGGTCTTTTACAAGGAACTCGTGACCTGAGGCGTGATCTGACTGGTTGCAGGAGACGGACGGGATAGTTGCAGCAAAGGAGCAGACGATGGATCGATCGATGATTAAGGGCATTGTGATCGGCGGCGCCGCGATGGTGGCGGTGGCCGCGGTTGCCACAACCGGCTATCGCACGATGACGCAGCCGAAGTTCGCCGAGGTGCTTGCCGTGAAGGAAGTCACCGAGACGATCCGCACGCCGCGCGAGGAGTGCCAGGACGTGCAGGTGCAGAAGCAGGCGCCGGTGAAGGATGAGCATCGCGTGGCGGGAACCGTGATCGGCGGGGTGGCGGGCGGCGTGCTCGGCCACCAGATCGGCGGCGGTACCGGCAAGACGGTGGCGACGGTCGCCGGGGCGGCGGTCGGCGGCTATGCCGGCAACAAGGTGCAGAAGAACATGCAGGACAAGGATGTCGTGACGACGACCGAGAAGCGCTGCAAGACCGTCACCGACACGTCGCAGAAATTCGTCGGCTACGACGTCCGTTACCGGTTGGATGGCAAGGAAGACGTCGTGCGCACATCGTTCAAGCCGGGCAGCCAGATCCCGGTGAAGGACGGCCAGCTGGTGCTGACCCCGCCGGAAGCCGCCACGCCGACGACCAAATAGTTCGCGCGGAAGGTTCGCTCTACGGCGTGCCGTTGGCGCGCGGCTTCTGCTTGCGGCCCTTCATCAGGCGATCGAAGAGCACCCGCGGCATGACCTTCAGCAGGGCCGAAACCCACGCCATCTGCCACGGGATCGTGCGATAGCGCACGCCGGCGACCATGGCGTCGGTGGCCCGGCGCGCGAAGTCGTCGGCGTCCATGAGGAAAGGCATGCCGTAGGGGTTCTTCGCGGTCAGCGGTGTGCGGATGAACCCTGGCGAGATCGTCACGACCTTGACGTCGGACTTCGCCAGTTCGACGCGCAGGCTCTCGCAGTAGGTGATCACCGCGGATTTCGAGGCGCAGTACGCCTCAGAGCCCGGCAGCCCGCGGATGCCGGCCACGCTCGCGATGCCGACCAGCGTGCCGCGCCGGCGCCCCTTCATCGGCGCGATGAAGGGGTGAAACGTGGCGGCCAGCGCCAGCACGTTGGTGTCGAGCACGCGACGGAACTGCGCGAGATCCTCGTAGAACTCGGTCCGCACGCCAAGCGAGATGCCGGCGTTGGCGACGACGATGTCTGCACCGCCCACGGCCTGATCGAAGGCACGCCCCGCGGCGACGACCGCTTCGGTGTCCGTGACGTCGACACCGTAGGTCAGGTGCTCGCCCGGAAGGCGGGCGAGCAGCGCCTGCAGCGCGTCAACGCGCCGCGCGACCAGTCCCAGCCGGGCGCCGCGCGACGCGAACTCATGCGCCAGCGCCTCGCCGATGCCGCTGGAGGCGCCGGTGATGAAGACGTTCACGTCGCAGTCGCCGGCGGGGCTACTTCTTCGTTCGCTCGCTGCGGGCGCGTTGCACCAGGTAGTCGAGCACGACCAGCGTGCCTTCGCGCGTGCCGACCATGGACGGCGCTGTCATGAAGCGGCCGTCGACCGCCATGATCGGCGTGCCGTCGACCTTGTACGCGCGCCAGATCTGTCCGGCGCGATTGGCGCGCGCGGCCACCGAAAACGAGTTGTAGGTATCGAGCCACTGCTTGCGGTCGATGCCGTTGGCCGCCATGAAGTCGGCGATCGCATCGGGATTGAGCATGGGTTGGCGGTTCTTCTGGATTGCGGCGAACACCTTGTCATGCATTTCCGGAAGCTTGCCCAGCGCCTCGAGCGTGTAATAGATGCGCACGTGCGGCATCGTGCTGTTGTCCCACGCGATCGGGATGCGCCGGTAGTCGACGTCGGAGGGCAGCTTCTTCTTCCACGCGGCCAGGTACGGCTCGAACGTTGCGCAATGCGGGCATGAATACTGGAAGAACTCCAGCACCTCGATCTTGGCCCCCGACTCGACCGGCACCGGCGTCTTCAGCACCGTGAAGTCCTTCAGTTCCTGCGGGGCGCGGGCGGCGGGCTGGGCGCGCGCCAGCAACGGAGGGGTGGCCGTCGCGACGGAAGCGATCAGCAGGCTGCGGCGGGATAAAGGCATTTCGGGTTCTCCAGGAGTTGTGCCGGCGTACCGGCTCAAGTGGACATTAACGAGTCTGCGACCATCGCCGTCGACAAGGGTTCACCCGTACCGATGAAAGGCCCGGTCGGCTGAAGGTCAACGAATCTTGATCAGCTGCACGTCGATGCCGTTTTCCGCCATGGTCTTGCGCATGCGGTTGACGTCTTCGATGTTGCCGTAGGGCCCGAGGCGCACACGATAGAGCGTCTGGCCGTCCTGCTCGCGCGGGAAGATCTTGGCGTCGAACCCCATCAGCGCCAGACGCGCTCGCATCGCATCGGCATCATCGGGCAGCTTGAACGCTCCGGCCTGCAGCATGTAACGCGAGCCATCGTCCGGCACCGCGGCTGCCACCCCTTTCTCGGGTGGCGGCGGAGCGGCCTTCGGATCGGTGGCGGGGTCGACCGTCGGCGCCGCGCCCGTTGCGCCGGGCCGGGCCGCCATCGGGGGCTGCAACGGCTTGTTCGGGTCGGGCAGCTGGCCACCCGCAGACGGGTTCACGTTCTCGCTCGCCGGACGAACCTTGTTGACGAACGGCACCGGGGCATTGGTGATGTACAGCGCGACCGCGACCGCGATGCCGAGTCCCAGCACCAGCCCCAGTATGAAACCGAGCACGGTGCCGCCGCGCTGCCGGAGTGGAAACTTGTGAGTCATGCGCGCAGTTTACTTGGGGGCGGGCGCCGGTCCGCCCGCCGCCCGGACAGGATGGAGCTGCGGGCACGGACCCGCGGTCCGCGGGGCGCGTGCACCCTGAGCGCTACATCTTTTCCGGCGCCGAAACACCGAGCATCGCGAGTCCGTTGCGCAGCACCTGGCGCGTGGCCAGCAACAGTGCCAGCCGGGCATTGCGCACGTCGTCATCGTCGACCAGCACCCGCTCGGCGTTGTAGTAGCCGTGAAAGTCGGCGGCGAGGTCCTTCAGGTAGAACGCGAGTTGATGCGGCGCGAGTTCGTCGGCTGCTTCGGCGAGCAGGTCAGGGAACTGGGCCAGCCGGTTGAGCAGCGCCTGCTCGCGCGCGCTCGCCAGCGGACCGAGGTCGGTGTTGAGCGCCGCAGCGACGTCGGGCGCCGCGTAGCCCTTCTCTGCGGCCTGCAGCAATACTGAGCAGATGCGCGCATACGCGTACTGCACGTAGTAGACCGGGTTGTCCTCCGACTGCGAAAGCGCGAGGTCGACGTCGAAGGTGAACTCGGCATCGGCCTTGCGCGCGACCAGGAAGTAGCGTGTGGCATCGCGCCCGACCCACTCGAGCAGGTCGCGCAGCGTCACGTAAGTGCCGGCGCGCTTGCTCATCTTCACTTCCTCGCCGCCCTTCGTCACCCGCAGCATCTTGTGCAGCAGGTAGTCCGGGTAGCCCCGCGGCACGTCGAGCTTGAGGCTCTTCGCCGCGGCCTGCACGCCGGCGCGCACGCGTGCAACCGTGCCGTAGTGGTCCGTGCCCTGGATGTTGATGACCTTGCCGAAGCCGCGCTGGAACTTGTTCAGGTGGTAGGCGACGTCCGGCACAAAGTAGGTAAAGGTGCCGTCGGACTTGCGCATCACGCGGTCCTTGTCGTCCCTGGGCGGACCGCCGTGGCCGGCGAGATCTTCGAACGCCGTCGTTTGCAGCCACAGCGCTCCATCGGCCTCAAATGTCATGCCGGAATCGACCAGGACCTTCACTGTCTTCTCGACGGCGCCATCGGTGTACAGCGAAGACTCCAGGAAGTAATGATCGAAGCCCACCCCGAGCGCCTCGAGGTCCGCATCCTGTTCGTTGCGCAGATAGACGACCGCGAAGTGGCGCACGGCCTCCAGGTCGCTCGGATCGCCGCTCGCCGTCACCGGCGCGCCGTCGCGCGCGGTCACTGTCTTGCCCGCCAGGAAATCGCGCGCGATGTCGACGATGTAGTCGCCGCGGTAGCCTGTTTCGGGGAACTCCACCGACTCGCCCAGCAGTTCGCGCGCCCGCGCCTGCACCGATAGCGCGAGGTTGGCGATCTGCACGCCGGCGTCGTTGTAATAGAACTCGCGTGACACCTGCCAGCCTTGCGCCGTCAGCAGGTTGGCCAGCGCGTCACCGAGCGCGGCCTGGCGCGCATGACCGAGGTGCAGCGGCCCGGTGGGATTGGCCGAAACGAACTCGATCATCACGCGGTGGCCGGCATGTGCGGACGTCGTGCCGAAGCACTCGCGTTCGCGCAGCGCGAGGCGGACGACTTCCTGCTTGGCCGCTGGCGCAAGCCGCAGGTTGATGAAACCCGGCCCCGCGACCTCCACGGCATCGATCAGGCCGGCCGCGGCAGGGTTGACCTTCAGCGCATCGGCGATCGCCTGACCAACCTCGCGCGGGTTCTTCTTCAACGATTTCGCGACCTGCATCGCCACGTTGCAGGCGACGTCACCGTGCGACTCGACCTTCGGCCGCTCCAGCACGACGGCCACACCAGTAATACCCAGGCCGGAGAGGGCCTGTTCGATTAGCGCGGAGACGCGTTGCCGTTGCTGCGGAAGCATGGGAGGGGCGGAGGCGGGAGAGGCGCGGATTCTACCGGCGCACGCACGTCCTCCGATTACGAACGACAACGCCGCAGAAAATCAGGTGTGCGCCTTCTGGTAGGTGCCCATCAGGCTGGCCTCGGCCACGACATGACCCGCGATCGCGCCTTGCAGTTCGGTGGCGGTCGGACGATGCAGATCCCCGAGCTTTCGATCGAGCGCGAACAGCTTGAAGAAGTAGCGGTGCCGGCCGATCGGCGGACAGGGGCCGCCGTACCCGGTCCGCTTCCAGTCATTCAGTCCGTCGCGCGCGTGCAGCGCGGCGGCGGACACGCCTTCCGGCAGCGACATCGTCCCGGGCGGCAGGTCATACATCACCCAGTGCACCCAGGTCATCTTCGGCGCGGCCGGATCGGGCGCATCCGGATCGTCGACGATCAGCGCCAGGCTCTGTGCGCCGGCAGGGACAGCGGTGATCGCGAGCGGCGGTGACACGTCGTTGCCTTCGCACGTATGCCTGAGCGGGATGTTGCCGCGGTCCTGGAAAGCGGGTGAAGTGAGTTTCATCGTGTCTGCCTCCTCATGCGGTGGTCGCAGCCTCGCGCTGCTCCGGCGGGACCCACGGCAGTCCGAGTGCTCCGTAGATCGACTCCTCGGTGTCACCGGCGACGCGCCGGTCGCCCCTGAACAGGCCGTACTCGTTGAGCTTCAAGCCGCGCGCGATCGCGCGCCGGCGCAGTTCGATGTTGTACGCTTTCGAGCCGGTGAAGTAGAGCAGTGCCGCGCCGAAGCATTCCTCCGGCACGATGCGCAGGTCGACCTGCAGGCCGCTCGCCAGCACGGCGCTGGCGCGCTTCGCACCCTGGGCGAGGACTTCACGGAATCCAGCGTAGGCGACGAAGTGCCGGGTCACGGCGGTTCCGCGGGCGCTGACCACCAGTAGATCGATGTCGCCGACGCTTTCGCGCCTTCGTCGCAGGCTGCCCGCGACAATCGCCTCGCGCACCGCAGGACTGGACTTCATGTACGCCAGGAGCGGCTCGGACTCACGCTCAGCGACGGTCAGCGGCACGCGCTCCTTCTTGCCGCGGTGGGTGCCGAGTGCCTCGCGCAGCCGCTCTTCGGTCTTCGGGCCGAAGCCGCGCAACTGGCGTAGCCGGCCGCTCTTCAATGCAGCGACGAGATCGGTCGGGCTGTGGACGCCCAATTGCTCGCCGAGTGCGTGGACCTTCTTGGGCCCCAGGCCCGGTATGTGAAGCAGCGACGAGGTGCCGCGGGGCACCGCCGCCCGCAGTTCCTGCAACAGCGCACACGTGCCGGTACGCGCGATCTCGTGGATCTTCGAGTCGAGATCGGCGCCGATGCCGAACATCTTGCCGAGCGCTTCGCCGCGTGCGGCGCGCGCGGCGAAGCCCGGCTCCTGCTGCCCGATCATGCGCGCGGCATTTCGGTAGGCGCGGATGCGAAACGGATTTTCGTCCTGCACCTCGAGCAGATCGGCAATCTCGTCGAACACCGCGGCAATGCGGGCGTTGTCGAACACGCTCGCCGCGGTCATGGGCCGCTATGGTCGGGTGCGCAGTTCGCGCGTCTGCTGTGCCTTCAGCACGCCGATCATGCCGTCGAGCTGCTCGCCCAGAGCCTCGAGCACGTTGTCGAGTGCGATGACGCCCGCCAGTGCACCGTCGGGTCGCGTGACCGGTAGGCGCCGTGCACCGCGCTCGCGCATACGCGCCAGAACGTCGAGCAGGTCGTCGTCTTCTTCGACCACGGCGGGCTTCTCGCTCATCACGTCGCCGGCGGTCAGTGCGTTCGGGTCAAGGCCGAAGGCGACGACCTCGATGGCGATGTCACGGTCCGTCAGCATGCCGATCGGAAACTGGCTGCCGTCATTTTTCTCGACGACGATCAGGCAGCCGACGTGCTCGGCGTGCATGCGCTTGGCGCAAGTGGTGATCGTCTCATTGGCCAGGGCGGTCGCCGGTGTGTGCACGGCAATGTCCTTCACAAGCAAAGTCGGTGCTCTCATTGGCTACCCCCGAGGCAGGTGTACGGTTTCAGACTAGGAATCCGGATCGTCCGTTTGCTGACGGGCGTCAAGGAAGCCCCAGCCGCCTGCTGGTGCGGGCGCCATTGCGTCTACTGCGGGTGTTGCGCCGATGTCCCTGTTGGCGTCATGCTCACGGTCCGGCTTCGAACGCTTGTCATCGTCTTTTGTCGAGGAGAAATCACATGAAGGCCGCTGCACTGACTCGCATGACCCTGGGCCTCGCGGCGATCTTCGCCACCGGCGCCGCGTGGGCGCAGGCGGGCAAGGGGCCCGCGCAGGTCGTCAAGCCGCCGGTCTCTCAGGCCTGGATCGACGTTGCCACTTTCGCCGGCATGGGCATGCCGTCGATGGGCGGCGGGGGCGGCGGTCCGATGTCGATGATGGGCAGCATGTTCGGCGGTGGGCAGGGAGGCAAGAACACGTTTGGCATGACGCAGACGGGCTCGGCCGGCCGCTGGGTCGACGTGACGCTGTACACCAGCCGCAACCCGGCGCTGCCCGAGGCGCTGCAGGCCGTGCCCGCCGGCACCCAGCTCGCGCCGACGCTGAAGCTCGTGGCGCCGAAGATCGAGAAGGGCACGCCGCCGCCACCGGGTGACGACACCGTGGTCGAGCACGAATACGAGCGGCCTAAAGGCAAGATGTATCTCTACTGGGGCTGCGGCGACACCGTGCGGGCCGGGCAGCCACGGGTCCTCGACATGGCCACCGCCAGGCCGGAGGACTTCGGCAAGTTCTTCATTTCGCGCCGCGCCACTCAGCGCGGGGCGCACAGCGCCGCCGGACGCCCGCTGTGGCCCAACGAAGTCGACTCGCGCATGGTGCCCGCCAACGCATCGCTGGTGGGCGAGCATGCGTTCACCGGACAGGGCGTGCCCGAAGGATTCAAGTTCGGGATCGGCCCCCAGCAGGACCTGATGCCGGCAATCGAGTTGCGCCAGAGCGATGCCGGCGGTGCGACGCAACTCGAGTGGGCCGCGTTGCCGACGGCTCGCGCATACTTCATTGCGGCCATGGGCGCAAAAGGTGGCTCGGAAATGGAGATGGTGTTCTGGACGTCGAGCGAAGTGCCTGAGGTCGGCATGGGACTGATCGATTACCAGACGAACCCGGCCGTTGACCGTTGGCTAAAGGAAAAGGTCCTGCTCGAACCGAGCGTCACGAAGTGCGCGGTGCCCAAGGGCATCTTCGGCGAGGGCGGAGGCTCGATGCTGCGCATGATCGCCTACGGCTCCGAACTGAATCTTGCGCATCCGCCGCGCCCGACCGACCCGAAGATCGCGTGGGAGCCTCAATGGGCCGTCAAGCTGCGTGTCAAGAGCGTGGCCAATGCGATGCTTGGCATGGACATGGGCAGCATGCAGCGCGGCGCGGGTCGCCAGGCACGGCCGCAGCAGGGGCAGCCGCAGCAGGGACAGCCGCAAGCGCAGCCGCAGGACGCCGCACCGCCGCCCGCGGAGCAGAAGCCAGAGGAGAAGTTGCCGGACCCGGTCAACATCCTGAAAGGTATCTTCGGGCGTTGAGTGCCAGGCCTGTCCTAACGTTCGTCCGAGGGCCGCGACGACGGCCGCATCGCTCCGAGGCGGCGGCCTTCGGTCGCGCGGGCCGCTTCGGGGCGCCGGCAGGGTGCGGGGCAGGCCACTGCGGCCCTTGCCTGCCACAGTGATTCGCGCCAGCGCGGCCGCGCGCGAGCAAGCAGGCCGCCGCGGCAAGCGCAACCCTCTGAACTTGCGCGTGCCGTTGCCGTGACGCCTGCCGCTTTGTCGTGTGCCATCGACTTCGGAACCTCGAATTCCGCGGTGGCGAGGGTCATGCCGGAGGCGGGCGAGCCCGGGCGATCGCGCGTTGAACTCGCGCCGCTCGAAAACGGCGCGCCCAGCATGCCGACGGCGGTGTTCTACAACGCCGAGGATGCCACGCGTCAGTTTGGCCGCGCCGCCATCGCTGCCTATGTCGATGGCCACGAAGGCCGGCTGATGCGGTCGATCAAGAGCATCCTCGGGTCCGATCTGATGGACGAGGCGACCGAACTCCCCGGCGGCTTGCAGGTTCGCTACATCGACGTCGTGATCGCCTATCTGCGGCAGCTACGGGACGTCGCTCAGGCGCACTGGCAGGTTCCCGTCGAGCGCGTCGTCATCGGCCGGCCGGTCTTCTTCGTGGATGACGATCCGAAGCGCGATGCCCGGGCGCAGGACACGCTGCAGCGCGCCGCCCGTGCGGCCGGGCTCGCAGACGTGCAGTTCCAGTTCGAGCCGATCGCGGCCGCCCTCGACTACGAATCACGACTGCGGCCGGACGAAGGCGAGCGCCTGGTTCTGGTGGCGGACATCGGTGGCGGCACTTCTGACTTCTCGGTCGTGCGCGCCTCTGCCAAGGCCCATGCACGCGTCGATCGGCGCGCCGATGTCCTGGCCAACCATGGCGTCCATGCGGCGGGAACGGATTTCGATCGGGCGGTGAATCTCGCAAAGATCATGCCAGTGCTGGGCTACAACGGCACGGGTCCGGAGGACCGTCCCGTGCCGTCGAGGATCTACTTCGATCTTGCGACCTGGCACCTGATCAACACGACCTACACGCCGAACCGGATCGCCGAACTGAAGATGATGCGCCGCATGTACAACGACCACGATGCCCATCGAAGGCTCATGCAGGTACTGAATCATCACCGTGGACATGATCTGGCCGCGTGTGCTGAAGCGGCCAAAATCGCCGTGTCGGAGTCCGGCAGGGCAACCATCGATCTTGGCTTCATCGAACCGGGACTGCGTGTGTCCGTCGATGACCGCGAGCTGGGCAGTGCCCTCGAGGCTGACATCGCGCGCATCGTCGCCACGGCCCGCGAAACCGTCCGCATGGCGCAGCTCGGGCCGGACGGAATTGACGCCCTCTACTTCACAGGGGGTTCGACCGGACTTGGCGTCCTCGTTGAACGAATTGGCACTGCGTTTCCCGCAGCGCATGCCGTGCGTGGGGACCGCTACGCCAGCGTAGTCAGCGGCCTTGCCATCACGGCGCAGCGGAGGTTTGGAGCGTGACCTCGGCGCGACAAGAGTCGGCGTCACTGGGTGAGCCAGGAAGCGAGCTTGTGGCGAGCTCGAGTCGGCCTGTTCAGGTCGCTACTTCGTTGCCAAACGGGCTCGGCCGCGGTTCGCGATCGCGGCCGCGACTGCGTCCCAGACAGCGTCGAAGCCTTCGGGCGTGAACCCGGCGCCCGACGGCAACCAGTTCGCCGTGCCTCCGCTCGCCAGCGTGTAATGGCCGACCAGATCCAGGTGATCGGCGCGCGCAACGTGCAGTAAACGTCCATGCAGTTGGCTCAGCGTCGGCACGATGCCGTCGCTGATCTGGGGGTGTTGAATATCGTTTCGAACTGACCCACTTAGGCGGGGTGTGATCGTTCAATTTTGACCCACGTGTATGCAGTGCCCTGCTTAAGAGTTGAGCAGGGAGCGGCGGGAGTGATCAACGTGGGGATGTTGGCGAAGATCCGGCGGATGCGGCTGCGCGAAGGCCTGTCGATCCGCGAAGTGGCCAAACGCACGGGCTTGTCGCGGAACACCGTGCGGCAGTGGTTGCGGCGGGCCGGTGTGACCGAACCGAAGTACACGGCACGGCAGTGGCGCAGCGGCGTGGATGCGTGGGGCGAGCAACTGGCGGCGGCGCTGAAGGCCGATGCGCACCGCGGCAGGCGCGAGCGGCGCACCGTCAAGGCGCTGTACGAGCAGATCCGGGCGCTCGGCTACCGCGGCAGTTACGTGCGGGTATGCGTCTGGGTGCGGCGCTGGCGGCGGCAGCAGGACGAGGCGCCGCGGCGGGCCGCGTTCGTGCCGCTGGTGTTTGCGCCGGGCGAAGCGTTCCAGTTCGACTGGAGCTGCGAGTACACCTTCGTCGGCGGACTGCGGCGGCGGCTCGAGGTGGCGCATGTGAAGCTGGCGGCCAGCCGCGCCTTCTGGCTGGTGGCCTATCCGACCCAGAGCCATGAGATGTTGTTCGATGCGCACGCGCGGGCCTTCGTCGCCTTCGGTGGCGTGCCCCGGCGCGGCATCTACGACAACATGAAGACGGCGGTGGATGCGGTCGGCCACGGCAAGGAGCGCGCCGTCAACGCGCGCTTCGCTGCCCTGTGCTCGCACTACCTGTTCGAGCCCGAGTTCTGCAACCGCGCCGCCGGCTGGGAGAAGGGCCAGGTCGAGAAGAACGTGCTCGACCGTCGGCGCCAGGTCTGGCGCGAGGCCGCCGAGCGGCGCTGGCCGGACCTGGCGAGCCTCAACGCCTGGCTCGCCGAGCGCTGTCGCCAGGTGTGGAGCGAGACCGCGCATCCGGAGTGGCCGGCGCTGACGGTGGCCGACGCCCTGCAGGACGAGCAGCCACAGCTGATGCCGTGTCCAGCGGCGTTCGACGGCTACGTCGAGACCCCGGTGCGGGTGTCGGCCACCAGTCTGGTGCACTACCAGCGCAACCGCTACAGCGTGCCGACCGCGCACGTCAACGCGGTGGTCAGCCTGCGCGCGTATCCGGAGCAGATCGTCATCGTCGCCGACGGCGGTGAGGTGGCGCGCCATGCGCGCAGCTTCGAGCGCCACGTCACCGTCTAC
>Ga0209254_10000670_pt1 | contig 28961 bp, 29 predicted proteins | sample FrelakmetDIP11DI_FD_187148 | JGI IMG/M metagenome (GOLD analysis project Ga0209254, IMG submission 187148) | Freshwater lake sediment microbial communities from the University of Notre Dame, USA, for methane emissions studies - DIP11 DI (SPAdes)... | ecosystem: Environmental > Aquatic >... | reverse complement strand
CCCGCAAGCTGGATATTCTGGCATATTAATCTCTCTGTTTTTTCATCAAAGGGAAATCCACCATCCAAAGGATACGTATGTCCCTTTCAGGCATACACCTAGTATATGACCCGTAGTATCATATCCCGGAGCGGGACACTCACCAATGTATTCGCCGGAATGCTGATACTGTTCCTTGTTTTGATGGGGACGCTTCTTTGTGCCGGGTGCCTTGAACCATATCCGCCTGAAGGTGTCGTCCCACCTGCTGCCGCAGAGGAGACATCGTCACCGACCCAGCCCATCCAGACCGTTCCGCCAACCATCATGGCCGGACGGGGTATCCCTGCAGAAGCACCAGCATCAGGATATATTGAACGTTCGTACGGCTATGCCCCCTATACCAGTCCTCCGGACCACCGGCTCACCTACCTTGATGCTTCCGCGTCAATAGACCCCGGCGGGATGGTCACCATCACTGGCAGGATTAAGAACGAAGGACCCGGATCACTGAACTACCTCCAGGTGACCTATACCCTGTTTGATTCAAATGGCAACATCATAGGGAATGCCCATGCCAGCGTGGAGTATATCAGTCCGGGAAAGACCTGGAGATTTACCACTGAACCGGTCAAGGCAGACAAGTACCAGTATTTTGAACTTGCCCGGGTTCTTGCCCAGTGAAAAAAAACCTGCACTCTTTTTCAGACCATGATGTTGGTATCAGAGAAAGGCCGGATACGGACGAGGATATAGTCACGCATCCGTGATGGCACAATATCTGCCACCTCCCCGATGGTTACTCCCTCTTCAAGCGGGATATCTTTTAAAACTCTGGCAAAGGTGTCATAGGGCAGTTTCACCCTGAGACCGGTCATCTGGACGGTGACAGGAGTGGGGGAAAGGACCTCGTGAATCTCGTCAACCTGCTCATTGATGACATCCATCAGGCGTGCAGGGGAGACTGAGGGCGGATCCTTGGCAATACCCTCCCGTTTGCGGTCAAGCACCCTTGTTATCTCATCAACCACGTCATCGAGCTTGGCCAGTTCCTCAGACTCCTTGGTCCGGTGCATGAACCGTCCTACATTCCCTACATAGCCATCAACGGGTGGATCGATGATCTCTCTCAGCGTCTCAGTCGAAGGCCCGCCGCATACGATGATAGGAACCTCAATACCCCTCCTGAGGACCGGGAATTTCTGTTTGATGCAGGTCTCAAAATCCCCGAGGAGATAGACAGCGAGATCATGCTCATTGATGACATCACGTTCCTCATCGTTCAGCTGGGCGATCCGCTTGCCAAAACCCCTCGCGAGCCCGACCATATTCGATTTGGCCCCCATCCTCCTGATATACTCCGCCACATCACAGGAGGCATGGGGGAGATGGTGGATCTCGAGACTCATGCTGACAACGGCAATCTCTGTCCCCACCAGCGGTGAGGGGATGATCACCCCGGTCAGAGGCTTGGCAATCGCTGCAATGAGGGGGATATCTTCCTTTGGTACCAGTGCCTGGAGCACCACCTCCTGAGCAATGATGTGCTTCTGGATAATGTAGCCACCCAGGTCTTCGATGAGGTCCCTGATCTCATCATGCCGGTAGATACCCCCCTTGTAGGTTACCGGAACAAGGTTCACAGGCTCTCTCCCATCAGGGAAAATTTCTCTCTCACGATCTCCTCGATATTTTCAGGCAGGGTGTCCTCACTTGCCACCAGGTAAAATTTCTCTCCCCCATAGTACTGGCGGCGGACCTTAAATCCTTCCGGTTGTATCACCTGCAGAGCATAGATGAGGTCCTTATAAATCGATTCACGGGGATCATAGACCGGAATCTCTTCGATGGATTTCATGTCAGCACCTTCGATCTGAAGGATGATGGTAAACCGGTCCGGCTGCTCGACATTCTCTTTTCCGTACTGTTCCCAGAGTATTTTCAACAGGGGTGCGAGATAGGTCTCGTCACCAATCGAAATCGTGACCTTCTGCTCCTTGATGAGCACATCGGCAAAGTCCATGAGACGGACAACACCGGGAAGTCTCTTCGTAACCCCGACACCGATGAAGAGAGGGATGCGCGGATCGATGAAGATGTGGAGTTTTTTTACGACCCGTATGAGGTTATGATCAAGGAGCACCACATCAGCTATACGACGGTAGTAATCGCCCCCGATCTTTTCAGGGCATTCAACTTCAAAGTACTCAACCGCTTCCATCTACGATCCCTTGATGAACCCCGATGCCAGCAGCGCCGAGCCAACGGCACCGATATACTGCGAATGGTGGGGGACCATGATCTCGGTATGGAGAAGGTTGCCCATCGCCTGCACCAGTCCCTGGATGAGCGAGGTTCCCCCCACCATAATGACCGGCTGCTTGATATCTATCTCCTGGAGCTGCTGCTCAAAGACCTGCTCTGCAACAGAATGGCAGGCTGCTGCCGCGACATCCTCCGGGGAACTCCCGGCAGCAAGGGCATTCACCAGGCTCTGGGTACCAAACACAATGCAGTAGCTGTTCATGGGGACCCTCTTTTCCATCCCTTTCAGTGCCAGCGGACCAAGCTCGGTAATATCTACTCCCAGCCGTTTTGCGGTCATTTCCAGGAACCTTCCGCTTGCCCCTGCGCAGATCCCCCCCATGGTGAAGGTTCCGGGAATGCCGTCCTGGACACTGATTGCCTTGTTGTCCATCCCCCCGATATCGATGACGGTGGCCGGTCCGTGCTGCCAGTCAGCGAGGTAGACTGCACCCTTGGAGTTGACGGTGAGTTCTTCCTGGATGAGGTCAGCCCCAATCTTTTCGCCGACAAGAAATCTCCCGTATCCCGTCGTTCCCACTGCCTGGATCTCTCCCCGTTTCAGTCCTGCTTCCTTTAATGCAATATCCATGACGTCCTCAGCGCTCTTGAGCACTCCCGTGGTGGGGAGCCAGCCCGTGCCGATGATCTGGTTGTTCTGCATGACCACGGCTTTGGTCGTGCTTGACCCGCTGTCAACCCCCATGGTGACACCCTCCTGGATCTCGCGGGCAAGGAGGGCTCTCCTCCGTGCTATGGTGGTCAGAGCCTCCATCCGGGTGAGCAGGGTGCCCGCAGTGGTCCTCTCGGTGAATGAGTAACTGACGACCGGGAGGCGGGAATTCTCCTGGATATATCGCCGCAGTTCATTCCGGACGATTGCCGCCTCGGCGCAACGGAAACAGGTCGCGATGAAGACGGCATCAGCCTCGACCTTTCCTTCGACCAGCGCCCGTGCCCTGGCAATAGCCAGTTTCAGGTCAGGGCTCCGGACATCGAGACCAAACGAATCAAACCCCGATCTGATATCTGCCAGTTTGAGATCCGGGAAAAAGATCTCCGCATCAACGGCCGAAGCCGCCTCTGCAATCTCGTTCTGCACACCACTGTATTCCGGGCCGCAGGAGAGCTGGGCGATTCTGACCCTGCTCATGTGCCGCCCCCGGGAAGGTCCTGGAGAAATTTCCTGATGGCAGCTACAAACTCGATCCCTTCCTCGTCAGTTCGGGGATACCTGAGGTCGAGCAGGGGGATATCCCGCTTCCGGAGCAGAAACTGGATCAGCTCATTGGCCCGGGCACAGCCCATGCAGCCGAACGAGAAATCTGCATCATGAATGATGATAGCCGCCTCTGCCTCCTCTATCATAGGGCCATACAGGGACATCCGGCCCCGCACCCCTGAGGGAACTTCCACCGCTGCATACTTGAGGCCCTTCTTCGGGTCCTCCGGGGTAATCTGAAGCGGGGGGGATTCGAGCCCCGGAGTCTGTATCAGCTCCCTGATTTTGAGTGCGGCGGAGAGGGGCTGATGGCCGAACCTGGCCACGAGATCGGAGAGGATGAGACTGGTGGTCGGGTAAATAAACACCTTTGCCATGGTCAGGACTCCTGGGATTCGATGATCTTCTGAAGCTTTTTGGCATCCAGCCGTGCAGGGCCGGCAGGTTCAGGCGGATGGACAGGCTGGTCAGCAGCTCTCCCGGGGAGTTCCTCTATCCCTTTCGAGATATGCCTGATGAGCGAGATCTCAAATTCATGCCCGTAGTACCCGGGACGTGCACCACCGAGGTTGGCACGACATCTCCTTGGGTCTCCGGGAGGAAATCCCCGGTCCTTGACAAAGATATGGGCAGGATCGAATTCCCTGAGCAGGTGGATGATCCGGTCCACATCTTCGCTCTTACCGGTAATCTGGAGACCGAAACAGGTCTCCTTGATCATGACACCCTGCGAGATCTCATATGCACGGATAGCAAGATCGGCCGGTGTCATATCCGGGGATTCAACAAAAACATATTTGGTCACGGTGTTTACGTATCGTGGCTTATATTCCTTCATTTCCCAGCCTCACGGATAAACAGGATATCCTTTTCTTGATAGTGCCCGAGTTTTTTTGGTTCAAGAACGCGCCCGATGATGTTCGTCCCCTCAAAGGGCTCAGAGGTAGGCCCGAATTCACTGTTGTCCGTCGTCCGCACCCCCACCAGCCCTGAGCCCTTCCTCGAATCATTGGTAATGGCAAGGGAGTCTGCCGGGATTGTGTCTTCAGGAAGATTCTCCGGGATAATTTTTACCCCTTTTGGTATGGCGGGTTTGAAGAGGTAGACATCCTCAAAATGGAAGAAGAAGGGGAGTCTTCCCACCCGGTGCAGGTGGAGGCCGACCAGTTTTCTGAAGATATCGCACGTTACCGGTGCCTGGGCATCATCAAGGGAGATATCGATCACTTTCTCAAACGGCATCGTACGAATATCAACCTTCCCCTCCTTCAGACAGGCAAGCGTTGTGCCGGGATTTTGATCAACAACCACCCTGTCTGCATCATCCACATCGATGGACAGGCTCACGCCCCGCTCCCTGCCGATCTTTTTTGCTTCCGGGAGTGGTTTCCCGATGAGGTCGAACCGCTCAGGCATGATGGCGAGGGAAAACATATCTCCCTCGCGGGCAAGACGGGCCACCTCAATACCGTGGGTCACCTGGCCTACTGCGGTGTGGGCGGGGGAAGCAGGGAGATCCTCAGTGTAGATGTACACACTTCCCCGCTCCTTCCCGCGAGTACGGACCGTCACGATGCCGTCCCTCCTGGGAAGGATGAGTTCAGATGGAACATCCGTCTCATTCTGGGAAAAATCCACAATATGGGTACTCCCTGCCCTCCCGGCAACGAACAGCCCGTTCCTGAACGTGAGGAGAAGGTGTTCAACACTGTCCGCCGTGCCAGTGTCTATCCTGTCAGGAGAGAATCCCTGGGCGCTGACCGTAACATGGGAGACAATCTCCATCCCCTCTTCCAGGACGAGGTCGCTGGTGGTGGTGGTAAACGACCGGCTCTTGTCTGCCCAGCTGATAACCTGTTCCATACCGGTGATCACATCACCCGTTTCCCATCGGTCAATCACCCCCATCCCGCTGACAACCCTGCCGATAACTCCTCCATCCTCCCCGGAACCGAAATCTGCGGAATGGCGCATCCGCGAAAAGATCAGATAGGAGCGTTTGGGATCATAACCGCCACAGCCGAGAATGATATCTCCCCGTTCATAGAGGCGGGGGACCCTGGCCGGCCTGATATCAGTTGAAAAAGGACCGAATGCTGCTGCATACCGGTCATGCCAGTGGAGGTTGTGGGATTTTGAAAAACTATCAGATGCAAACAGGGCGGCTCCCCTGCCCGAAGGTTCGACCTTGATTTCACCCCGGCTGGTCAGGATCCTGAAACTTGAGGTCTGTTCTGTTTCCCGTGATGCCGGACGGATAATCGCAACAGAACAGCGGGGATCCCGTGCCGGGATGATATCGCCCAACCGGGTTCCTTCCGGGATCTCCCGCCTCTCCCCATCGAGATGGATGGTGATAGCGGTCATCCCTGGCCGGTTGCCTTTCCCATGATCTCTCGTTCATCTTCGGTCAGGCTGGCGAGGACGTCACGGGTCTTTCCGATCTGGATGATCTTTCCCCCCCTCATGAGAGCAAGGCGGTCACAGATGTCCTTGACAAAGTCCATGTCATGGGAGACCACGATAAAGGTCTCATCCATCTCATCCCGGGCGTGGAGAATGGAATGCTTCACATCGATCTTGGTCAGGGGATCCATGGTACCGGTTGGTTCATCAAGGATGATCAGCCGCGGCTCACGAATCAGCACCTGGGCCAGCGCAACCCGGTGCCGCTCCCCTTCAGAGAGTTGTCCGGGGTAGCGATCGAGTATCTCTTTGCTCTTCACTTCAGCAAAACCTGCCATTCTGAGCGTCAGTATCGCTTTTCGCATAGCGAGTTCCTTGGGAAACTCGAGCCCGATGGCGTCCGTAAGGTTGTCGAGGACTGTCCGGTGCGGGTACAGGTCATATTCCTGGTGCAAAAGGCCGATGTATCCCTTTGCCCGTCCCCGGTTTTCAATCCCCGGCTTGGTCATATCGACCAGATCATCACCGATCCGGATGTTCATCTCCCCCCCGGTGGGTTCGATGATACCCGCGATAATGCGGGAGAGGGTGGTCTTTCCGGCTCCGCTCTTGCCGATGATTCCAAAGATCTCCTTTGATGATACATCGAAGGAAACCCCGTTCACCGCCTTTACCACCCCGCGGTCAACTGAGATATACCGTTTGTAGACATCCCGGGCAGTGAGGATATTGTCGCCCAGTTCAGGAGATGTATATTCTTCCTCATCAGTGAGGCCTTCCAGGAATGCATGGATAACTTCGGTCGGGCTGCCAAGTTTAGCAATCTTCCCTTCATCGAGGAGCAGCGCCCGGTCAGCCACCTCTTCGACGACCTGGGAGAAGTGGGAGGTAACGACCATTCCCATGGCATTGTTCTCTGCAGCCTCCGTGAGCATCGAGTGGACGAGATGAGCGGTCTGGGGATCGAGCGTTCCGGTTGGTTCATCGGCAAACAGGAGGAACGGTTCTTTGGCCAGCTGCCGGGCAAGCACGACGCGCTGTTTCTCACCGCCTGACAGGTCCCGTGCGATGTGCATCATGCGGTGGGAGAGGCGGACCTGGTCAATGAGGTCGGCAGCCCTGCCGATTGCCTTGTCCTGGGGATATTCGATGTCATCCAGGGCATGGAGAATGTTCTCGATGACCCGGTCATTTCCGTACAGGGCAAAGGTTCGCTGGAACATGATGGCAGTGCTCTGCATGATATGGCGCTTCAGGGCGTCGTTTCTCTCATCCCAGAAATCCACATCAAGAGCCTGCATCTTTCCGCCACAGCGGGGGCACTGGCGACCCGCGGAGCTTCCCACGCCGATATACTCACATTTTTCGCAGCCCGAAACGTGGTAGATGATCGATCCCGATGTCGGTGGCTGTTCGACTCCCCGCATCAGGTGCATCAAAACTGTCTTTCCTGCCCCGCTCCGACCGATGATGCCAAGAACCTCCCCCTCCCCTATCTCAAAAGAAATATTATCCAGGACCCGTTTTCCATCGAAGTCCATGCAGATGGAGTCTACTGTTATTAATGGCTTCATTCCGCTCCTCTCATAACCTAATGTTGTGGTGAGGGCATATTAGTTTTTATATCACGACAATAATCTGCTGTTCAGTCGTTTACCAGATTCCTGACAATTTCGACTACTTCACCGACATTTTTTACCACGTGATGAGCGACCTGGTAGAGTTCAGAAGGCTTGTCCCCCAGCTGTTCCTCAGTTAATATGGCGATATCCGCCCGCTCCATAGCACAGAGATCGTTGATCCCGTCACCGACCATCACCACCCTGTCATACTCACCCTGCAGATCGGCAACGATCTGGGCTTTTACGGTAGGGGTTGCTACTCCGTAGACCCGATCCCTCGGAATCCCGAGATAATCGGCCATCTTTTCGAGTTTTGTTGCACGATCTCCGGATGCAATGAACGTTGGAATCCCGAGACGGTGCAGCTCGCGGATGGCTTCTTTTGCCCCTTCAAATGGCCTCCCGCCGGTAGTTACGGTGAACTCAATTGTCCGGAGGGCCATATTGAGGATCACCCCGCTGTTCAGGGTTACCACAGACTCCCTCCGGCAGACCGACCACACGTTCCTGATACAATCCTGGAGATCCCCGACCGTTGCAGCGGTATCGCCATACAGCACATCCCCGATCTCTTCCGAGGTGGTGATCTTCCGGGTGCAGCTGATGCCAAACCCGGCCTGCCGCGAAATAAGGTACGAGGAGACGAGTTCCTGCGGCGGGGCGGCGATGACTTCACGTGAATGAACATGAATGACGACCAGAACACGTTCCGGTGAGCTGAAGGTCAGGGTAACCGTCTCGATTCCCGGGAGAAGTTCCTGCCTGCTGATATCTTTTGCTGCCCTGTAGGTATGGAGGAGCGTCCCGGCACTGTCAAATACCACCGCGATAGACATGGGTTGTCCCGCAAAGTTCTTTGGAACAGATTGGCATGTTATGATTACATACCAATGCACGTTACTGAAACTGCAGAGAAAATAAAGAAGATGGAGATCAGGGGTGCAGGGAGGATAGCCCGGGCAGCGGTTGCAGCCCTGCGGGACGAGGCCGGAGCAATAACCACGTCTGATCTGTCCGTATTCCGGAATTCCCTTGAGAAAGCCGCCGGGATCCTGCTTGCGACAAGGACAACAGCGGTTTCCCTTCCCAATGCCGTCCACATGGTCATGGCGCCCTTATCGGGGGATGTACCTTCAGTCGATGCAGCAAGGGAGAAATTTTTTGAGGCCTGTGACCAGTTCATCAGGTTATCGGAAAATGCCGTCGAGCGGATAGGGAACATCGGAGCCCGCCATATCAGGGACGGGGATGTGGTGATGACCCACTGCAATTCTGAAGCTGCTCTGGCCTGCCTGATCCGGGCTCACCGGAACGGGACCTCGTTTGAGGTCTTTGCCACCGAAGTCAGGCCCCGCAACCAGGGACTTCTTACCATTAAGACGCTGAATGATGCCGGAATACAGACGAGCTACATCGTCGATTCTGCAGCCCGGTATTTTATGAAGGATATAAATCTGGTCGTTGTGGGTGCAGACGCCGTCTCTGTGAATGGTGCAGTGGTGAACAAGATCGGGACTTCCCAAATCGCTCTTGCTGCCCATGAATCCCGTGCGAGGGTGATGGTTGCCGCTGAGACCTACAAATTTGCCCCCCGCACCATCCTTGGTGAGTACATCGAGATAGAGGAGCGGGAAGGGGAGGAAGTCCTGCCCCTGTCGGTATCACGGAAGCTCCCCCGGGTAAGGGTGAGGAATCCGGCTTTTGATGTGACTCCGGCCGAGTACATTGACCTGATCGTGACCGAAGAAGGAGCTATTCCTCCGCAGATGGCCTATATTGTCATCCGTGATTACCTGGGATGGCACATCGGGGAATTTGGGAAACCTCCAGAGAACCGGGCGTGATAAGACATGAGTGACGTTGCAGCTACCTATGCTTTCAGGCCAGGAAAAGGGGTTACCCCCGGAGAAGCTGCCCGGGCTATCAGCAGGGAGGGAACCACCGGAACCTGGACACCCCTGACAACCCGGACCGGATATGTTGCCCGGCTGGAAGGTACGGTGGAGGAGGTCATCCCCTCTCAGGGGGGATACACAGCCAGAATCCTTTACCCGTCAGAAGCATTCGATACGGGGAACATCGCCCAGTACCTCACAATCATAGCCGGGAACCTGTTTGGGCTCTCCAGGCTTGAAACGGTGCGGCTGATCGACATCGAGTTCCCCGATGAACTTGTTCCTTTCAGGGGACCAAAGTTCGGAATTTCCGGTATCCGACGGCTGACAGGGACACATGACCGGCCCCATATCGGTACAATCATCAAACCTGGTATCGGGCTGACAGCGCGTGATACTGCAGCACGAGCCTACCAGGCGGCAATCGGAGGGGTAGATCTCATTATGGATGATGCCGTCCTCACCAATCAGGCATTCTGCCCACTGGAGGACCGGGTTCCGGAAGTGATGGCACAGCTCGATGAAGCACGGACTGAAACCGGGCAGCAGACCCTGTATGCCGTCAACATTACCGGCCGGGCAGACCGGATCTGCAGTACCGCCCATACCGCGATCAGGCTTGGTGCGAATATGATCATGATCGATGTCCTTGCTGTGGGATTCAGCTCTCTCCAGGCTCTCGGGGAAGACCCGGGAATCCGGGTGCCAATCCACGTGCACAGAACCATGCATGCAGCGATGACACGGAACCCCGAGCATGGAATTTCCATGCTCCCGATAGCCCGTTTTGTCAGGATGCTCGGTGGTGACCAGGTCCATGCCGGGTCCATGAGCGGCAGGATGTGGAGCAGTGCCCATGAAGTCGGTCAGGTTTATGCATCCCTGACCACTCCCACATACGGCCACAAGCGAGTATTCCCGGTCGCCAGCGGGGGTCTGCACCCCGGGAAGGTCGGGAACGAGATCTCACTCCTCGGGCAGGATGTCGTGCTCCAGGGCGGTGGCGGAATTCACGGACACCCGGACGGAACAGCAGCAGGGGCCCGGGCGATGCGCCAGGCGGTGGATGCATACATGGGCAGGATTCCGGTTGAAAAATATGCCGAGGACCATTATGAGCTCGAACGGGCTCTCAGAGCCTGGGGCTCTGACTGATGGGGTGATTTGAAGTGGAACTTGAATTCTGGAAAATGCAGGGTAATGGAAATGATTTCATTCTCATTGATGAATATGAACACCCGGTTATTCCCGATGAGATGAAGGCCCAGTTCGCAGGACTGTATTGTGACCGGTGGTATGGAATCGGCGGAGACGGGGTCCTGTATCTCTCCCGTTCCAGCCAGGCGGACCTGCATATGCGTCTCTTCCAGCCGGACGAGAGCGAGGCCGAGATGTGCGGAAACGGGATCCGGTGTTTCGTGAAATATGCCTTTGATGCCGGATATGTTGGAACTGTCTGCCTGGTGGAGACCCTGGCCGGAATCATCAGGGTGGAGGTGGCATATTCTGAAGATACGTTCATGGCCACCATCGATATGCCTGATCCCCGGTTTGACCGGAAGGAGATCCCGGCAACCGGAGACGGGGAATACCGGGAATCGATCGCAGGACACGAAGTCTATGCCGTGAATACGGGAGTACCCCATGCGGTCATCTTTGTTGCAGATACCGATGCTGTCGAACTCACCGGGCTTGGCCCGGTCGTCCGGAACCATCCCACCTTTCCGAAAGGAGCCAATGTCAATGTTGTCGAGCGGGCCGGAGAAAATATACTCCGTGTACGGACCTTCGAGCGCGGCATTGAGGGGGAGACCCTCTCCTGCGGAACGGGTGCAACTGCAGCAGCGGCCGTAGCCCGGAAGCTCGGGTACGTCACAACTCCCATAACCGTAGAGACTGCCGGGGGGCCGCTGGTCATCTCCTTCGGAGATGTGACACGAACGGCAGGGCCGGCAACGACCGTCTTCAGGGGTTCAATTCCCTTTTGATTTTTTCATCCCCATACACGGAGATCCCCCGCAGGGTATCCCCTGAATTCCTGTGAACGAAGTACGGACCTCCCTCTCCCCCTGTCCATTTCAGAAGGGGTCATGATCTCTCCCGGAACGCCGGATAAAAGAAAATCCCTTCCAGGGATCTGCTGCCGTTCTATCCCCGCCTGCCCCCTGGTTATACCCACCCCTGCATACCGAGGAAGGTGATCAGGTAGTAGAGGGCAACAGCGATCATCAGGATTCCGGTCACGATGTTGATTGTCCGTTTGTGGTCTGCCAGAAACCGCGTTATTTCATTTCCTCTCAAAGAAGACAGCGCGGAGAGCAGGATGAGGGGTACGGCCATTCCGGCCCCGAAGAGGATGAAATTCACCATGTTTGCGACCATATCAGATGTGCTTGTGCTCAGGGCGAGCAGCACGGCAACCGGGGCGGCATTGCAGGGGAGGACCAGGAGGCCGAAAAAGAGACCAAAGAGGAAGGCACCGATGTACGGTGTTTTATGGGGAGGGAGACGGGGAGTGGGGAGGGAGAAATCGGGATGCCACCCGATAACCAGCAGGATTCCGATGACCAGCAGCATACCGTAGACCACGGGTGAGATGAAACCCAGTGCCCCTGAAAGCGGGAGCGACAGTACTGATACCACAATCAGCCCGAAGAGGAGCATGGATACAAGAATGCCGGCCCCTGCAATGATCCCAAGGAAAATCCGGAATTCCGGTATCTGTACCTTCCCGGACTGCCCGGAAAGGAAGGAGAGGTAGCCGGGGTAGAGCGGGAGGACGCATGCTGCACCAAGAGGTGTCAGGAGACCGGCGGTAAATGCAATAATCCACTCACTACCGATCATCATCCCGGGCACCCGGCAAGTGCCTGCTGCAGGTCCGGAACCGTCTTGATCCCCGAAGGCAGCAGCCGGGCTGTCCCGTCCGGGCAGACCAGGATAAGCGGGGCCTGTGCAGGGGAGAGGACGGTCAGCCCGAACTGGTCGACCAGCGACCGTGTCACTGACGGTGGTGAACGGGCATAGAGCCCTGTATACCCCTTCTGGTCGGTATACCGGCGGAGTAATCTTTCATCACCGTTCGGGTCAATATCGAGCCCGACCATCACAAAGTCGACCTCCCCGGATTCGGCCAGCCGGGTGATCTCTTCCTGCTGCCGCATGCAGATCGGGCAGGTGATGGTGAAGGTCTGAACGAGCACCGGACGATCCTTCAGTGACTGAATGGAAAAGGTATACCCTGTCCGCACATCGGTCAGTTCAGTCGTCTGCCAGGGGGTGGTGTTGGTAGTGCCGGGAGTCCCGGAGGATTGTGTGCACCCGGTACTGATGAGGAAAAAAACCAGCACGGAGATGACGAGTGCTGCGGCACGCAGCCCTGCCGGGAATATATCCCGTTCCATTCGACAATGAGGTTTCATCGGTCTGCCTCCAAAGCCTGGATCCCCCTCTCCACAATTACAAATTCGAAATATCCGCCGCATTGCCGCGACCGGTGTTTCTCCAGTGTTGCTCTCCGGTGGGAATTCATCCGGTCAACCCGCACCACAGCCTTTGAGATGTGGGCAAGACCGGTTCCGCCCAATCCGAGGTAGATGTTCTTCTGGACATCCATGTAGACCTGGTTCGTGATGAGGACCGGGATATTATACTTTTTTGCGTATCCGAGGAGCTGCACCATCTGGCGGGAAAGCCGCTGGATGACCTCACCACCCTTCTCAAACCGGGTCCGGTACAGGGCGGTGGCCGAGTCCATGATGATCAGCCCGGTCCTGCCCCCCTGAAGATGCCGCCCCATGCCTGCAATCATGATCCCCTGCTGCTCAAAATCATGGGGTTCATAGAGGATAAGGTCATGGGCAAGCTGCTCCGCCTCTGCCCCGGCCACCTGCCGGAAACGCTCAATTGAGAATCCCTCGGTATCAATGAAAATTACTCCCTTTCCTGCCCGGAGACAGCTGACGGCAGCGAGGATGCAGAGGACACTTTTCCCGCTTGCCGGTCCGCCGTAGACCTGGGTGATGACCCTTGGTTCAAGACCCCCGCCGAGGAGATCATCGAACACTGGAGCTCCGGTGCTCAGACGCTGGTCCCTCATCCGCCAGACTTCCCGACCATGGACCATGCCTTTGATTCAACGATTCGTGCAAGCTCCCGGAGAGGTATTCCGGTCTCCCCCGCAAGCGCACTGATCTCCTCGTACTCGGCCTTGAGGGAGAAGACTTCACCATGAAAGGTTCCGCATTTGACGTGAACGACCCGTTCCCTGCCCTGGATGGTGACCGGTATCTCCCTGACCGACCGTTCTGCTGCAAACCGGTGAACCGCAGGAATACAGCGGATACCGAGGGTTCCCAGTTCCGTGGCCATGACGGAGGCAAGCCGGTGACCTTCCCCGGCTGCTGCAATTACCCGGATCATGTGCCCCGGCCGTCCCTTCTTCATCGTACAGGAAAATGCGCTGACATCCAGGGCTCCCTCATCCAGCAGCCGTGAGAAGGTATAGGCGATGATCTCGGCACTTACATCATCGACATTGGTCTCGAGGAGATCCACGCTGTCTTTCCTCTCAGGGCCCGGATAATCGATGATCAGTGTTCTGAGCACGTTGGGAACATGACCCGGGTTTCTCGTCCCTGCACCGTATCCGATGGCACGTACCGAGAAGCAGGAGGGTTCAGAACAGGGGAGGGAGGAAAATTCTGAAAGGAGGGCTGCACCTGTCGGTGTACAGAGTTCCCCGTCTGCCGCCGTCCCCAGCCTGACCAGGAGTCCTGAATCTCGCAGGATGGCGAGGGTTGCCGGAGCCGGAACCGGATATGTTCCATGTACCCCGGAAATGGATCCTCCGCCGAGAGCAACAGGGAGGACCATACACCCGTCGGGATTGAGGCGACAGTATGCTGTACAGGCACCAAGTACTTCGGCAACTGCATCATCTGCACCGACTTCATGGAAATGGGCTGAAGCACCGTGAACCTCCTCTTCGGCACGGTTGATCCGCTCAAAGACCCGGACAGCCATGGTGATTGCCCCTTCCGGGGCCTCGGCCGTTTTCACTCTCTCCATGACTTCCCCGATGGTGCGGGGGGTAACCTGGGCCCGGGTTTTGAGGGACAATCCCCGTATCCCGAGGCGATCGACCATGGTGATCTCCGGCTCACCCACCACTGAAGCCATGGCCGCTACAACGGCCTCCCGGTCAGCTCCAAGATGGAGGAGAGCGGCGGTAACCATATCACCGGCAGCGCCATGAAAGGGATCGAAGACAAGCAGACGCATAATTCACCAGTACCTATAAATCCCTGTGTATATGACTTTTAAGGTGATGCCCGAGATTTTTCTGAAGGTTGATAGCGCATATCCTGGTGATCAGGGCGGCGGAAAGGCACGGCTTGACCCTGAGACCATGCTGTACCTGAAAATATCTCCCGGTGATATCGTTGCAGTCGAGGGAAAGCGGCGTACTGTTGCCAAGGTATGGCGGTCGCTCGTGGAAGACTGGAACCAGAATAAGGTCCGAATCGATAATTTTACCCGAACCAACGCGGGCGTGAGCATCGGTGATACGGTCCGTATTATTCCCATAAAGGACGAGATTGAGGCAAAACGGGTTGTCCTCGCTCCCCCCGAGGATCTCCCGCGGAATATTCCGGTGAGCAATAATCCCAATGTCATGAATGCCCTGATCGATTTTCCGGTGGTCAAGAACGATTCTGTTCCCATCATGATCGGGCTTCCGTTTCTCCAGCCCCAGATTGTATCCTACAAGGTGGTTGAGATTGAACCGGAACAGGCAGTGATCATCACCAAGAACACCGAGATTGAATTCAGTGAAAAACCTGCAGCAGGCTTCGAAGGCTTAAAACGAATCTCGTATGAGGATATCGGCGGATTAAAGGATGAGCTCCAGCGGGTCAGGGAGATGATCGAGCTCCCGATGCGGCATCCTGAACTCTTCCAGAAGCTCGGGATCGAACCGCCGAAGGGGGTCCTCCTCTATGGTCCACCGGGAACCGGGAAGACCCTGATTGCCAAGGCAGTGGCAAGCGAGAGTGGCGCACATTTCATTTCGATTGCCGGCCCGGAGGTCATCTCGAAATATTACGGGGAGAGTGAGCAGAAACTTCGGGAGATATTCGAGGAAGCCGAGCAGCATGCCCCGTCAATCATCTTTATCGATGAACTCGATTCGATTACCCCGAGAAGGGAGGAGGTTACCGGTGAGGTTGAGCGCAGGGTGGTTGCCCAGCTGCTCACCATTATGGACGGGCTTGAAGAACGGGGACAGGTGGTTGTGATAGGCGCTACCAACCGGGTGGATGCCATCGATCCCGCCCTCCGTCGGCCCGGGCGGTTCGATCGCGAGATAGAGATCGGGGTGCCGAGCGAACCGGACCGGATCGAGATCCTGAAGATCCACACCCGGGGAATGCCCCTCGCAGAGGACGTGGCCCTGGAAGCTCTCGGGCAGCAGACCCACGGATTTGTCGGGGCTGATCTCGCTGCGCTTGCCCGGGAGGGGGCAATACGTGCCCTGAGGCGATATCTCCCTGAAATTAATCTTGACGTGGATGAGATCGCACAGGAGATCCTCGACCGGATGGAAGTCAATGCCCAGGACTTCCGGACCGCGCTCCGGGATGTCAGTCCGAGCGCCATGCGGGAGGTCATGCTTGAGGTAAGCCACGTCACCTGGGACGATGTCGGCGGCCTTGAAGAAGCAAAGCAGGAGATACGGGAGGCCGTAGAGTTACCCCTGACCGACCGGGACCGCTTTGATGAGCTTGGCATCAACCCCCCCCGGGGTGTCCTGCTCTATGGTCCGCCGGGCACCGGGAAGACCCTGATTGCCAAGGCCGTGGCCAATGAGAGCGGAGCAAACTTCATAGCAATCCGGGGTCCCCAGCTCCTCTCCAAGTGGGTTGGTGAGAGTGAGAAGGCGGTGAGGGATGTTTTCAAAAAGGCCCGGCAGGTCGCACCTTCGATTATTTTCTTCGATGAACTCGATGCCCTGGCCCCCACCCGCGGATCTGACCTTGGTTCGCATGTGATGGAGACGGTACTCAACCAGATCCTGACAGAGATAGACGGGCTTGAGGAGCTCAAGGATGTGGTGGTCATGGGGGCCACCAACCAGCCTACCCTCGTAGATCCCGCGCTCCTCAGGGCAGGGAGATTTGACCGCCTGGTCTATATTGGAGAGCCGGACCTGGAAGGGCGGAAGGTTATCCTCACCATTCATCTGCGGTATATTCCTATCGAAGGATCACGTCTGGAAGAGCTGGTCGAACGGACAGCCGGGTTCGATGAAGCGTCTCTTGGTTCCCTGCTTGATACGCTGGGTTCAGGAAAGCAGATTACCCTGGAAGAGCTCCTGCCGGTTCTTGAAGAGGTCTCCCCCGACAAAGAAGGCAGGCTGAACCGCGGCCACCGGAGAAAATACCTGCTGGACCAGATGGCTGAACGGGCTCTCCTGCTGGTTGACGAGCCCCGTGAAAAGGTGATATCGGCCATTGCCCAGAACACCGACGGTTTCGTCGGATCCGATCTCGCGGGACTCTGCCGTGAAGCCGGTATCTTTGCCATGCGGGAAGGGGCCGCAGCGGTCACGATGCGGCACTTTGAGCAGAGTATCGATAAGGTCCATCCCACCATGAATGAGCGTCATCGTGAGTTCTATAACCGGATCAGGCAGCATTTCAAAGGCGGTCTTCCCCGCGAGGTTCAGCCACCGGAATACCAGTGATTTTTTCCGGAACCAAAGACAGCAGAATCAAAATCGCAGTTCAAAGACCATAGTTGCATCCGGGGGTGATGCCGGAAGATCCCAGAGCAGGGACGGCGAAATGAGTGTTCGGGGGGGCATCCTATCCGGCTAAACCTTATCATCAGATATGGAATACAGTACTGCAAGGGGGCGTTCATGGCGGCATCAAACAGCAAGAGGGTGACAGGGGTCCTCGGTCTCGATCCGGTACTTGACGGAGGTTTTCCCGCTGGTACAACGATCATCGTGATGGGTTCGCCACTTACAGGAGTGGAACTGCTGGCCCGGCAGTTCTGGAAGTCAGGGGAAGAGACCGGTACTTACCTGATGCTCGATACCGATCCTGATGAGGGTATGACCGATGCCCGGAACCTTGCTCCCGACCAGTTCCCGGAGCTCTTCGCCGGCCAGCGCATCATCATTGATTCCCTCTCCTCAATCGTTCTCCACCATGGTCTCGAGGCGGCTTCCCGCTGCATGGCTGCTGCACGGGCTGAGACTGCCAGGACCAATGCCAATGTCATGTTTGTATTCTATACCGGAATTCACAAGCCGGAAGAGGAGATCCAGCTCCTCAGGATGGCTGACGTGATCCTAGAACTGAAGCAGGTCCTCTTCGTAACCGAGATCGAGCGGCAGCTCGCTGTTCATAAAATCAAGAACGGCCAGGTCCCCAAGCGACTGATCCCCTTTAATATCACGGAAAAAGGAATCGAGCTCTCCACAACCTCACGGGTGGTATGATTCTCTAGATGAGATCGTCCCGTGCTTCGGCCACTGCTGTTACCATGTGCTGAAGCTTCCGGGCTGCTGCATCCCGGGGAAGCATGCGGAGCCCGCAGTCGGGATCGATCAGCAGTTGTCCCGGGGAAAAAACAGCAAGTGCGCTCTGGATCCGTTCCCGGATGAGACTGACCGGTTCCACCTGCGGGCTTGCGGAATCAACACAGCCAAATCCGACCATCTTCTTCCCGAAGTCAAATTCCCGGCAGAGAGCAAGGTTTGCGGGCGAACGGGCAAACTCGAAATCGAGGATGCTGACCGGAAAGGAGAGGAGGTCGGGCAGGAGGGAAGTAAGATTCCCGCAGACATGAAGACAGACCGGAACCGAAAGCCCCCGGATCGCATGCTGAAGTGCCTCGGCGGCATTCTGAATATCCGCGGCACCCGTTGAGAGGACGGGCTCATCGATCTGGATCATGGCTACCCCTGCTGCCTGAAGCAGCTCCGCCTCGCGGGCAAGGACCCGTGAGAGATCGAGGGCGAGTTCTCCCCGGTTCCGGTAGGCAGGGGTCGCAATATGCAGGGCAAAAGAGAGCGTGGTCGGTCCGGTAATGATCCCTTTTACCTGCGGAGCCTCTGCCAGGGCATACCGGGTGTCGCTGACAGTGATCGGTCCGGATGCTGGGGAGACCGGCCCGATCACCTCGGCGCCCCTGATCCCGGGAATGAGGCCGGTAAACAGGGTTACCATGTCCCCGCGAACCTGCCCGTCTGAAATGATGTCAATTCCCGCTGCAAGCTGGTCCGCTACGGCGGTCCGTACCGCGTGGCGGTAGGGATCGAGGAGACCCAAAATGCCCCTCCCCCCGACCACCGGATAACTTCCGACAACCGTGGTGGGGAGAACCGGTCCGGGAAAAAGACCGCTCATGGGGTCAGCCTGTGCCGGTCACGCGGGAAGAGTACTGCTTCCCTGATGTTTCCGAGCGAGAGCATGGTCATGATAAGACGCTCGGCACCAAGACCCCACCCGGCATGCGGAGGCATACCGTACCGGAAGGGTTCGAGATAGAATTCAAAGCTTTCAGGAGAGAGGCCCTTTGCACGGATCTGTGCTTCCAGCAGGTCATGCTGGTGGACGCGCTGCGAACCGGAGGAGAGCTCCATCCGGGGGTGCATCAGGTCAAACGCTCTACAGACTGCAGGGTCATCTTCATACGGGAGGGCATAGTAGGGCTTGATCTCAGTCGGCCAGTCGACAATAAAGTAATGCTCGCCGATCATCTCGCCAATCGCTTTCTCGGCCACCGTCCCGATATCGTCCCCGTACCTGACAGATTCCCCTGTGGCATCGGCAGCCATCCGGATTGCATCAGCGTACCGGAGTCTCCGGAAAGGTGTTTTGGGAACAGGGAGCGACCCGATCTCCATCGCTTCCAGCGAAGCTGCGCAGCGGGCATTCACCTCCCGGTAGACATGGACAATGAGCTCTTCAAGGATCTGCATCACATCGTGGTGGTCAGCAAAGGAGACCTCGATATCAATGGAGGTCGCCTCATTCAGATGCTTCGTGGTATTATGTTCTTCTGCCCTGAAGATCGGCCCGATTTCAAAGACCTTTTCAAATCCGGCACCCATCATCAGCTGCTTGTAGAGCTGCGGGCTCTGGTTGAGAAACGCCTCTTTCTCAAAATAAGCGATGGGAAATAATTCGGTTCCTCCTTCAGTCGCTGCAGCGACAATTTTTGGTGAGACGATGTTCATGAATCCCCGGTTGTAGAGGAACCCGGAGATGGCCTGCATGACAAAGCTCCTGACCTGGAACACTGCCGTGACCCGGGGCCTGCGTGCATCAAGAAAACGGGCATCAAGCCGGGTGTCAAGGTCAGCTGGGACCTTTTCCACCACATCAAGCGGCAGCGGGCTTTTGCTCCTTGCTATGACCTCAAATTCCGCAGGGACGAGTTCCCTCCCGCCCGGGGCTTTGTCGATAGCTTTGACACTTCCTTTTATACGGACGAGTGATTCACGGGAGACATCCCTGATGGCAGTGAGAACTTCTTCCCCTACCTTCTTCCTGGGAACGGTCACCTGTAAAATCCCGGTACGGTCCCGGATGAGAAAGAATGAAAGACCACCAAGGTCCCGGACTTCATGTACCCAGCCCAGGACCTCTGCTGTTTCCGTTTCCGGGGTCACATCCTGTATTGGAATCCGCATATAAACCCTGAAACTATGGGCAGGGAGAGATAATCTGTTTTTTCCTCCCCTGGCCGGGCGGTACCCTGCAGGAGCAGTCAGAATGCTGCAGCAATCGCCCGGATCTTCGGTTCGAATACGGGTATCCCGGTCTCGATCAGGTCCCAGACCAGGACCCAGTCAGGGGTAAAGTAGGGGGGAGTAAACCTGGTGCGCAGCCCCTGGAGCTCTGGCCAGGAGACTTCCGGGTGTGCCTGCTGAAGCCCCGGGGAGACCAGCGTGGCACATTCTCCAATAACCTGGATTGAGCGGAGTGCTGCCCGTTTCAGAACCTCATCTTGTGAAAATGCCCGGAAGTCCACCTCTTTTCTCCGCTGGATGAGGAATGCGAGCTCCGCTGCCATGCGGGAGGTATACACCCGGTCGCGGTTCCGGTCGATTCGATCAGGGTCAGTATCATCGGTGAGGAAGTCATCGAGCACCCGTTTCGTGACCAGGTCAACCTTCCGGCCGAGGAGATCTTCAAGATACCCGGCAAGACCGATGAAATTCCGCCAGCTGTCAGCTCCCTTCCCGAACTCGACCTCGATATCGATATCGCTGTCCGGCCGCATGGTGCCGCGGGCAAAGGACCCGAAGATCCCGATCTTTCTGATACTAAAGAGGCGTTTCATGGCCGGAAATTTCTCGTTCAGGGCAATCAGAACTTCTTCGCGCTCCCCGCCCGCCCTCTCACTCACGGTTTTCTCCCTCCCTTCTCCATGCCTCTGGAACCTCTGCAGTAAACAGGTATTGGTGCGGTATCCTATAAGCCATACCGGCATCCCAACCTTCATGGTCTTACCTGCTCCACTTCCACCGTGATGAAGGCCGGCCTGGTAATCCTGCTCCTCTTCATTCCTGCGGTCATCATGGCAGGCTGCGTCCAGGAGACGGAGACTCCGCCGGGACATGATACCTCTGCCATTATCCCGGAACTGCCTTCGCTGCCGGACACGTTCCCTATACCGGTACCTCCATCACCGGTGCCTGATGAATTACCGGGTGGTTCGGTACCGTTTATTCCCGGGGGCACCTATCGTGCAGGGGATCAGATCCTGATGACGGGCACGACAATTCTCTCACCAGGGAACCAGCTGCTCATCGAAATTTCATCTGTCGCATTCAGCCCTACGGGGAAGACCGTGGATAACCGTTTCTCCGGTATATCTGCGGTCATCACGGTGGAAAAAGGAGAGCAGGATTCACAAAACCGCTGGCACTATCTGATCGATACCAGAGACTTTGCCCCGGATGAGTACCAGGTCCTCATTTCAGGCATTACGGTCCCGACGTTCAGGGAGAGCACATCGTTTATCCTTACCAGCTGAATTTTTCACAGCATCCGCTGTGCGGTTTCCAGCAGCATCCCGGCAAGCGCAGCACTTTTCTCGCTGTCCGTCATCAGGGTATCGAACCGGATGCTCCCCGGCACTTCGACCGGGTCACGGATGTCCTGAACAAAGAGGTCAAGAATTTCCTCGTAGAGAGCACGGGTGGCACGTGAATCGGGGGAGAGGCCTTTCGCCCGCATCAGCGCTGCAGCCGGGCCGCTGACCGGTACATACCCGATGAACGGGCTCACTGCAACGACAAACCGTTCCCTGAGTGCCGGAATGATACCCTCGCACTCAAGGATGGGCAGGATACTGGTTACCGGGTTGCTCGGGCCGATGATGACCAGGTCAGAGGCCCTGATGGCCGAGAGGACATCATCTGTAGCGGAAGGGCCGTCGGGGGCATACCGGATTACCTCATCGATGGGAAGTGTTCCCCGGTGCTTCACCCAGTACTCCTGGTAATGCACCGTCTGCCCTCCGCTCCTGATGAGGGTTGCCACCGGATGATCCGTCATGGGGAGGATGGTCGCAGATATCCCCATCCGGGAACAGAGGGACCTGGTTGCCCCGGTCAGGGAACAACCATTCCTGAGGAGGTCTCCCCGTGCAATCTGGAGTGCCCTGTCACGATCCCCGATGGTGATGTATTCATCAATCCCGAGGTTCTTCAGCTCCTCATGGGTGCGGAAGGTATCCCCGGCAACCCCCCACCAGGTGGCGGTATTGAGCATCCCTGAAAAGAGATAGATGAGGGTATCGACATCAGGGGAGAGATGATTTCCCGAGATCCACAGGTCTTCGGCAGTATTTACGACCACCGTAATCGCGCTGTCAGGAAGGTGTTGCCGCGCCCCGGTGATGAGTTTGGGTGTCCCGGTCCCTCCGGAAAGAAAGGTGATCATCACTCAATACCTTTATCAGGCCGATATCAAGACTGTTTAGGTAGCCAGATGAAGATCATCAAGGACCCGGTTCATGGCTACATTGAGGTACCGAGTTATGCACTTCCGGTCCTCGATGCTCCGGCACTCCAGCGGCTTCGCTATATCCGGCAGCTCGGATTTTCTTACCTCGTGTATCCGGGTGCCAATCATACCCGGTTCGAACACTCCCTGGGGACCATGTATCTTGCCGATATCATGGCTCGGCAGCTGATGCTCTCTCCCGATGAACGGCAGCTGGTCATCTGCTCGGCCCTCGTCCATGATGTCGGGCACGGGCCATTTTCCCATGCCATTGAACCGGCAATGGAAGAACTGTGCGGGAGGGCGCACCATAATGCATCATGGCTCCTCGAGGACGCTGAGCTGTCGTCCGTCCTCGCTGAGCGTGATGTGAATGCTGAAGAGACGGCGACAATTCTCAGGGGAAACCACCCGCTCTCCGGCATTCTCCATGGAGAACTGGACGTGGACCGGATGGACTACCTCCTCAGGGATGCCCACTACACCGGTGCACCATACGGGACCGTTGATGCCCACCGGCTCATCCGGAATACCGTCATTACCGATGACCAGATCGCCATCCGGGAGGGGGGGATCAACGCAGCCGAATCACTGCTCATCGCAAGGACCCTGATGCGTCCGGCAGTCTATTTTCACCACGTGAGCAGGATCGCCGAGATGATGTTTTCACGGGCGGTGTACGAACACTTCAAGAGCATCAGGGGGACCGATCCTTCGGTGTTCATGCGGCTTGATGATGCCGGCTGCTTTCAGAGCCTCCTCCATTCACCATCTGAAGTGGCACGGATGATGGTCGAGGGGATTTTTTACCGCAGAATGTACAAGCGTGCCCTTTACATCGGAAAAGATCAGGTCAACACGGCAATGGTGATACAGGAGAGCACCCCTGCCCGGAAAAGGAATCTTGCAGCCCGGATTGCAAAGGCCGCAGGACTGGAAGAGTACGAAGTCCTGGTCGACATTCCCGACTTTCCCCGCGACATGTCTGTTCATGTTAAGGTAAAGAACCGGAACCGGGTAATCGGGCTTGAGGACCTCTCTCCCCTGGTGACCACGCTCAACGAAACACGTCGCGGCCAGTGGAGACTGGGGGTGTATACCCTTCCCGATCATGTCGATGAGGTTTCTGCAGCCGCCCGGGATATCCTGCACGTGAAACCGTTCACCACCCAGAACCGCCTGCCTGTCTGACAACCGCGGGCTTTCCGGTTCAAAAAAGAACCTTTATTGTACACCAAGGTGAACCTTCCAGCGAGGGGGATAATGTGCTCGAATACTGGATAGTCGTTACGACTGGTGTAATCGTGGTTATTGCTGCGGTCTGCGTAACCTACCTCTATGCAGAGAACCGGGAACTCCGGCTTGTCCGCAGCAGGTACTGCCTCAAAGTGTATGAGGAACTCTTCCATGCGGTCACGGAACTGAATGTCGCGGGAACCGATGTCTACAAGCTTGAGAAAGGAAAAAAACGTCTTGCCTATTCCCTGAACCGCCTTAACCTTGTTGCTTCGAAAGAGGTTCTGGTACATGTGAATGAACTCCTCGATTTCCTGAACGAAACCCCGGATGGCAATTATGATGTGCTTCGTCAGCTGAATATCCTGAACAATATCCTGAAGGCCGCACGACGAGATCTCGACCCGGCATCAGCCCGTGTTCTCGAGGAAGCAGGGTTCCGTTTCCGGTTCTATTCCCCACCCCGGCAATAGTCTCCCTTTTTTTCCTGCCGGCATACTGCCCGTTCGTGGGACGACCTCCAACCCTTTAATATTCAGCATCCCCCATCTGTTGTTGGATCAGAAAAAGGGACGTCCTTTTGTCTGGAAAAAAATCGCGGAGGAATGGACCAGGATGCGGGATTTTATCGAGAGGATGAGGGAATGCGGCGAGGTCATCGATATCGATGAGCCGGTGGATACGGTATACGATGCCTGCAGACGGGCCCACAGGACCGACAAGCTCGTCTTCTTCCACCACATTTCCGGTGCACGGGGGGTCATGAATGTCACCGCAACGAGACATGCGCTCTCGCTTGCCCTCAATATCCCTGAGGGGGAGATGGTGCAGCGCCTCTCCAGGGCAGAATATCAGGGGTCGGTCGAACGGCAGGGCACCCTTCCCATGACCATCCCCGACCTCCGGAAGCTACCCATCATGAAACATTATCCTGGCGATGCCGGCACCTACATTACAGCCGGGATTGTCTTCTCCCGGTTCGGAGATCTGGAAAATGCATCCATCCACCGCATGCAGGTCATCAGTGAACGCAGGGTTGCTGCCCGGCTGGTTGAAGGAAGGCATACCTTCCTGCTCCACAAGGCAGCGCTGGAGCAGGGAAAGCCTCTCCCGGTTGCCGTGACCATCGGGGTCCACCCCGCGGTTACGTTTGCCTGCTGCACCCGGGTGCCGAAAGGAAAGGAGCTCTCGTATGCTGCCGAGCTGCTCGGCGGGGAGGTCCGGGTCTGGCAGTGCGGGAACGGGGTGCTGGTCCCGGACGCTGAGATTGTGCTCGAAGGACATATCGGCACGGAAACAGTGCCGGAAGGCCCGTTTGTCGATATCACCGGTACCTATGACAGCGTTCGTGAGCAGCCGGTTATCGAATTTACCGGATTGCATATCAAACCGGATTTCATCTACCATGGCATCCTTCCGGCCGGAAATGAACACCGCATGCTGATGGGAGCCCCCTACGAGCCGTCCATCTTCCGGGCTGTTTCCGGGGTTACGGAAGCAAAGAACGTCATCCTCACCACCGGCGGCTGCGGGTACTTCCATGCCATCATCCAGATCCGCAAGCAGACTCCCGGTGATGCCAAGAACGCCATGATGGCTGCCTTTGCTGCGCACACCTCCCTGAAGCATGTCATCATCGTTGACGAGGATATCGATCCCACAGACCCCCATGATGTTGAGTTTGCCCTCGCCACCCGGGTCCGGGCTGATCGGGACAGTATGGTCATTACCGGTGCCCGCGGGTCATCCCTGGATCCCAGCCGGGCCGAAGACGGGACAAATGTGAAAGTAGGGATCGATGCCACCATGCCGCTCGGCCGTGAAGAAGAATTCCGGAGAGCGACGTGGGAATGACCATGCACCTTGAACCTGAAGAAGAAAAGATCCTCGCGGGTGAATATGGCGAGACCAGCCAGAAGATGCTGGAGATCCTTGTTGCCCTCGGGAAGGTCTTTGGTGCCGGACGGCTGGTCCCCATCAGGAGTGCCCAGGTGAGCGGGGCCTCCTACAAAACCATCGGGGAAGCGGGTCTTGCGTGGATCAGGGGACTCGATGCACGGGTCTCGGTCCCCACCGTCCTCAACCCGGTGGGAATGGACCGGGTCAGCTGGCGGGATATGGGAATCTCCCCCGGGTTCGCCAGGAACCAGGAGGAGGTCATTGCAGCCTATGCCCGCCTTGGTATCAAGCTCGAGTGCACCTGCACGCCGTACTACATCTATCGCACCCGGTTCGGCGAACACCTTGCCTGGTCGGAGTCTTCTGCCGTTGCGTATGCGAACTCGGTCATCGGGGCACGGACCAACCGCGAGGGTGGTCCCGGGGCCCTCGCAGCGGCAATAATCGGGAAAACACCGGAATATGGTCTCCATCTGGTTGCAGAACGCAGGCCTGAGATCCATATCAGGATTGAAGGAGGAGAAAGTCTGGCGGATCCGGCATGGTACGGTGCACTTGGCTACCATGCCGGTACCATTGCCGGTAACCGCATCCCCCTGATCTCGGGCATTCGGCCGGGCCGGGACCAGCTCAAGGCACTGGGTGCGGCCATGGCCGCCTCGGGTGCAGTCGCTCTCTTCCATGTGGCCGGTATCACACCGGAAGCACGTCTCTTCTCCTATACCGGAGACGGTCTCGAGACGGTCGATGTTTCTTCCGGGACCGTCATGGCGATTCGTGAAGAGATACCGGTCGGTGCTGTTGCCCTGGGCTGCCCCCACTGTTCGCCCGAAGAACTCGGCATTATTGCCGGACTGCTTTCAGGAAAGCGCGTAAAGATACCGCTCTATGTTTTTGCATCCCGGAGCGTTCTTGAAGGTAATCGTGACCTGGTCACCGCCATCGAAGGGAGCGGGGCACAGGTCTATGCAGATACCTGCATGGTTGTCTCTCCGGTAATGGACCAGTACGGAGCGATCATGGTCAACAGCGGGAAGGCATATACCTATGTTCCTGCCATGTGCGGGGCATCGGTCAGGATTGGGACCACCGATGAGTGTATCCGTGTGGCAACCACCGGGAAGTGATCGTTGCCGGATGGTGATAGTGGTGCCCTTTCTCCCTGAACGAGAATAAGTATCCTTCATTACCTTTCATCGCGGATTTTTTTATTGAAATGGCCCTGTCAGATCTTACACCGGGAAGACTGGCGAAGTTCAAGTTCCCCCTTATCATAGCCCTGGTCACCGTATCTCTCCTGCTCGAGATTACCGTGCACTGGTATCTCGGTATCGATGTGGTCTATTCTCATTTCTTCTATATCCCCGTTGTTCTTGGGGCGATCTGGTATGGAAAACGGGGAGTAATCGTAGCCTTCATCCTCGGGGGTGCCCTCCTTGCCGGTACCTGGCTGACCACGGGTGCAATCGATACGGGTGCTGTGCTCAGAGCCCTGATGTTTGTTCTTGTCGGTCTGGTCATCGGCATCGTAGCTGATTTCATGAAGAAAGAGCAGGAACAGATGATGAACGAGGTGACCGATGCAGCCATCCAGTCCGCTGTAAAAGGACGGAGCGGTACCGGAAACCTTGCCGAGGTCAAGAGCAGGATCCTGTCCTTTGCCAGCGTAAAACGGCTGAAAGAGCAGGGTGATGTTGCCGGACTGATCCGCGCCCTTAAAAACCGGGATCCGGCCGTCCAGTACGAGGCAGTTGAGGCCCTGGGTGAACTTGCCAACCCGGCAGCAACGGAAGCCCTCATGGGAGCACTGACGGGTGATCAGTACAGTGGCATCCGGTGGAAAGCAGCAGAAGCCCTGGCACGGATCGGACCACCGGCAGTCGAGCCGTTGATCCAGGCCCTCGGGCATCCGGACGAAGATGTGCGGTGGAAAGCGGCAGTAACCCTGGGAGAAATTGGAGATCCCCGCGGCATTGCACCGCTCATCGGCCTGCTTTCTGACCAGGACCGGTTCGTGCGGAGCAGGGCTGCCTATGCGCTCGGCCTTATCGGCCCGCCGGCCACCCCCGCCCTTTCAGCTACATTATCCAGCGGACCAGTCGATGCCAGGCGGGGAGTTATCAGTGCCCTGGGCAAAATACAGGACCCTGCAGCAGTCAGTATCCTGATACAGACCCTTGCCGATCCCTCTGATGTCGTCCGGGAGGACACCATGGCGGCACTGAGTGAAGAAGGCGAATTTGCATCCGGCCTCCTTCTCGAGGCCCTGAACGACCCTGAACCACTCCGCCGGCAGGGTGCAGCCCTGGTACTTGGCACGGGGGGACGGAAGGAAGCCCTTGAACCGTTGAACGAGGCGCTTGCAACCGCGGATCCCCGGACAGCAGAGATCTTCCGGGCAGCAATCCGTGAAATCAGGGCTACCCGGGGACCGGCTCCGCAGGAGTCTCCCGGGTCCGGCGGTGAGACCTGAAGAACAGTGCCCGGCTGTTCCCCGGCCCCCTCGCGTTCTCAAAAAAATATATCTGATGTGAGGACGTTACGTCTCTTCTGTGTTTGGGGAGTTTGATTATTCATTCCGGTATGAATCAGGGGATGTATCTGTCCGGGTTGACCAGGCAGAAGGATTTTATCAGTATTCCCGAAAATCCGGCGGAGAAAGTGTCACGAAGGTGATAAGCGGCGGGTCGGGCGCCATGGTGATCAATCCGGTCGAGCCGGTCAACCTGCCCCGGGAAGTGACCAGCTACCTCGAGATCCATTTCACCCCGGTGGCGGTCGAGCCCGCGTCTACCCAGGCCGTGTATCTGAAATTCCCGGTTGAAATCGGAGTTTTTCTGGAATCAAAGGGGGACTTTGATATTCTTGATATTTTCTCTCTCGCGAAACCTAAATACTCTCTCTACGGCCCTCCTGAACAAGGGATTATCACCCGCTACCATGAAAGCCCGGTATCAGGCACCATCCCTCCTGCAGACCGGCTGAAAGAAGGGGTGGTTGCGCTGACGATTGCCAACTCAAGCCGCAGCTGGCTGGAAGTGTCGCGGGTGGTCCTTGACTGCAGGGGCCTCTTCTTATACTACGGGGATATCGTCTCCATCATGGCCCGTATGGACATACTCTCGAAGGACATTGCAGATGTCCGGAGTGAGGACTGGCCCCTCAGGGAAGGAATGACGCCGTCCATCCTCCTCAGTAAGGCAAGGAAAACACTGCTTCCTGAAAAAATTCCGTTCATGATGGAGTTTGGGGTTGGTGACTAAATGACAAGCCTTGATACCGTAATCTTCGGGGATGTGACGGTCCTTGACCTGATCATCTTTGCCGTTTCCGTCATTATCGTGGTGATCGTGGCAAAGGT
>Ga0209254_10000669_pt1 | contig 28971 bp, 30 predicted proteins | sample FrelakmetDIP11DI_FD_187148 | JGI IMG/M metagenome (GOLD analysis project Ga0209254, IMG submission 187148) | Freshwater lake sediment microbial communities from the University of Notre Dame, USA, for methane emissions studies - DIP11 DI (SPAdes)... | ecosystem: Environmental > Aquatic >... | reverse complement strand
GCCGACAAAGGTTCTCTCGTGCGTCGCGCGGTGATCATGGGCGTCGGCGCGATGCTGGTTTACCTGAGTCTCGGTGATACCGACCAGAACACCCTTTGGCTGTTGCGTGCGAAATGGCTTTTCTTTGCACTGGTGGCCGCGGCCGTTGTGATCGCGATTCGGTACAGTCCGGTGCGGCGCGAAGCGGAATTTCGGACCACCGGCATGGACTACCTCATCGTTCTGGTCGTGATTCTGGCATCGCTTGCCGTCGGCCCGGCCATGCGGGACATGGCGGGCCTGCTTGTCGCCTTGCTGGTCGTGGTCTATGCGATTGAGTTGATGATCACGGAGCGTCGAGATCGTCCTCAGGCGCTGGGTCCTGCGTCAGTCGCGGCACTTGTGATTCTGGCGATCAGGGGTTTTCTCTGAGGCGTTGCGGCTGGACCAACTGACACGCGGCCCAATGTAGTTGTTGGGTATTGTACGCGCGTTGTACGACGTGTCCGGCGCAACACGCCGCCACCTCCGCCTCATGGTAAGCGTCCGGTGACTACCGTCTCGTCTAATTGGTGACACTTGTCGATGATGCGTGTTCGTGAAGCGGACACGTTGTACGTGTCAGCTTGGAGATCAAATGGACACGCAGCGATAAGTGATGGTTTCTGAAGAAGGGACGGTGGCGCGGCGGCGCATGCGCACGATCTCGGAGAAGCGCCGCATCTTGGAAGAGACGTTGGTACGCGGCGCTTCGGCGCCGGTGATCGCGCGCTGTGCCGAGCAACGATCTTGAGATCGACTGGCCCGGTGGTGTTCGAGTACGCCTCCATGGCAGCGTCGATCTGGCTGTGCTGAGCACAGTGCTCGCGGCGCAGACGCAGAAGAACCGATGATCGCATTACCCGCTGGGGTCAAGGTGTGGCTCGCGGCTGGGGCGACCGCCATGCGTAATGGCTTCGACGGGCTGGCGGGCCTGGTGCCGACGCAACTCACGGAAGATCCCTTCTCGGGTCAGTTGTTCGTGTTCCGTGGCCGTCGCGGCGATCGTATCTAAGTGCTGTGGTGGAATGGCGACGGACTGTGTCTGTATGCCAAGCGCCTGGAGCGCGGTCGCTTCATCTGGCCGCAGGCGAGCCACGGTCGAGTGGCGCTATCGGCGGCGCAACTGTCGATGTTGCTCGAGGGTATCGACTGGCGGCATCCGGCGCGCAGCTTCGAGCGGCCGATGCTGGCGGTGTGATGCACTCGAGTGATCCTGATGTAGCACTTAAACAGTACAAAAAGGCTGCATTTGTATTGGTATTTACGTGCAATGGCTCGATATCTTTTTCGTCGCAATTTAGGGCGAGTATTGCGCAACCGCTAACACATCAGCATGGCGGATCTAATCGGCTGGGGATCGGGGATGCGCGCAAGCGGCAGTCTATCCCATCCGTTCGGCCAACAACATCGTTAAGACGCGGTGACCCAAACGGTAACCTCGCGCGCCTCTGCCACACTCGTTATCACTCAGTTTTCCTCAGCACTGATCAGCGCTAGCCTTGTGTTTATCTGCGTTTTGGTGTGTCTCGATGTGTAAGACGCGCGACTGAGCAATCAGCGGGTCGTTGGTTCGAGTCCAACAGGCGGAGCCAATAGAGAACCGCTGGTACCACCAACTCGCCTTGCTCTCCTTGCTGGAGGAGTCGTGATGCAGGCCAGCCAACGGATCGCCTAAGTTCCGTGGCGGCTCATCCGGTGGCGGCTCGAAACGCCGCCTGGACCGCACGTACCAGCGACGGATGAAGGGTGCCGAGCTTCGGCGTCTGGCCATGCGGTGCGGCGGGCGGCACCGCGAACCAATCGGTGGTGTACGGAAGATCGAGCGCTCGTTTCAGGTCGAACTTCGTATCGAAGCTGAGGCCAGCGGCCTCATAGGCGGCCAGATTACGATCGCGCAGGATTGAGAACTCGCCCCGGTACAGAGTGGTGGTGCGCTGGCTGGTGCCGTAGGCAACACGCACCGTGAACTGCGGTGCATCGTCGTCGAATACCATCAGGATCAATGCCGGGCGCGGCTTCGGGTACGGGCTGATGTCGTCGGGAAAATGGCACCAAACAATCTCGCCTGCGGTTGGCTCAGCCCACCAGCGCGCAGTCACGCGGATTCCGCCTAGAACAGACTGGAGCGCACCGAACGCTCCTTGCGCTGCGGAACGCGCCTTTTGATCTGACGCATCTGTGCCACAGACAACGGACCGGCATCGGCCTCGTACTGGGGCAGCATCTTCGCCGCCAGATCGTGCAACGCAAGATGAATGGCCTGGGTCTCGTCGACGCCGAGTCGGTCCGCAAGACGCTTGGCGGTGTCACGGGTCACGCCGGTCTTGCTGTCTACGGGGCGATAACGAAACGCGATCTGGTCGGCAGAGCTGCGAGTGGCCATGAAAGGATTTTCAAAAATAGGATATCTTTAAGATATCTATTGATATTCTGCGCGTCAAGTCTGGCGTTATTGTCGTTTCAAGGTCTATCAGCGCGAAATAGAAGGCCTGCGGTGCAAGCCGCGATGTCAGGTGGCACGACAGGCTGTCGGTGCAGATACCGTCGCATGTCACCGCAGCAACTCAATCACGCGCGGCGTCGCCGTCCCGGTAAAAGCGCCGCACGAAGACCACCAGCACGCCGAGGCCCGGAATCGTCAACACAAAATTGAGCAGGCCGCCGATGAATGGCAGATACACGGCCGAGCGTCAGCGTAATCGGCCAGCGAAGTTCCGCGCCGACGCGCAGCGCGCAACACGCAAGAAGCACTCAAACGCTATGGATTCAGCTGCTACGTGCCACTAGCGAATTCGCAGGTCATGCATTCTCCGTCCCGCCGCGACGCGCCGTTCCTGCGCATAGTACGGTTGACGGGCGAGACCAACGTCGGCATCGCGTCGCTGATCCTGTCGACGGTCGGCATGGTGTCGATAAATGCAACGGCATGCTTTTGGATTGTCGCACGCGCTCAGCGGCAGCGTTGGCGCCTCGTTAGATAGATAGCGTTTGCCGTCGATCAACTCCGCAGCTAAACAGGTCGAGCTCGGTCTTGGTACGATTGAAACCGCATGGAATGCCGTTGCCACAGTTGTCTGCCCTCGGAGTCGTCGTGACCGCAGGAGGATGCCACATTTCCTGCCTCCCGCCGTTGCAGATCCTTCAGAAGGGTCGTGATCCAGTGAAATTCATCGCGCCGCGCTGCACCGTTCGAGGCACCGACTTAGTCGGTTCTGCTTTAGAAGCCGATCGTAAGCAGTTGTGCTAATTGGATTTGGTTGTTTCGTCGATCGAGAACGTTTCAAAGTGAAGGGGTGTAGCTCCCAGCGTGGGCGTTGACGCGACGCCCACGGCCGCGCGATCCTGACCAAATGCTTACATCTGGAACCGTACTCGCGTGCACGTCGGGCCGGGCAATTGTCCGATTCGATAGTCAGCTTGTTGCCGTTGAACTATCGGGCTCGGCGATCAAAGGCGACCGATTGCGCGGAGACTTTTCTCGCAGATGCAAGACGTCGGCGATTAATGTCACCCGCGGCACCGTGTGTGAGATCGACATCCAGCGCGTCGGAGTTGCGCCTGACTGGGCGAAAAAATTTCTTCAGTGGATGGTGTAGCGGCGACGCCGGATGGATCGGACAACGGAATCACTGTTCGGCATGCAGACCGCCGCGAACACCCGCCGTCAGCCAGACGAACCGGTATGACCCCGCGCCGAATCAATCCGCCGCACTATTTTTTGGTTTCGCTCGTGACGATGCTACTGCTGTCCCGTCTGCCGGGCGCGTCGATGCTGCCCGGCTATTTGCCGGTGTTCGGGGTTGTGCCGATCGCCGCGGGTGTCGCCCTTGCGATCTGGGCGGCGCGCCTGTTCGCGCGGGTCGGGACCAATATCATCCCCCTCACACCGTCGTCAGCGTTGGTGACCGACGGCCCGTTCGCCCGCACGCGCAATCCGATGTATCTCGGCATGCTGCTGGCCCTGATAGGACTCGCGGTCGTGCTCGACTCGGCGTGGCCGTGGCTGGTGCTGCCGGCGTTCTACGCGGTGATCCGCCTGCGTTTTGTCCGTCACGAGGAGCGGCTGATGGAAGCCACGTTCGGCGATGCCTATCGCGCCTATTGCGGCCGCGTGAGGCGATTCATCTGACGGTGGTTGGCTGTGCCGCCTCGAATTCACGCAGCTCGGTGAGCACGCCGTCGCGGTGCTCGTCGAGTCGCGGTGCACGCTTCCGGATGCCGGTGGCGGTTGTCGTCATTTTGATCGGTTGACCGGCCACGGTCACAGGGCGGCTGCCGTCGGGCTGCGGCACCGTGACGAGCATGTTTCTGATCGCAACATGCGGATCGCGCGCGATCGCGGCCATATCGTTGACGGGCCCGACCGGAATTTTGCCACCGAGCAACGTCACGATCTCATTCGTGGTGTGTGCACGCGTCCACGCGATGAGTTGTTCGTTGAGTTCGGAGCGGTTCTTCAAGCGCGCCCCGCCGGTGCGGAAGCGCGTATCGGCCGCAAGCTCCGCCCGTCCAATCACTTCGCAGAACAGTTGGAACATCGCATCGCCCGGCGCGCCGATGCCGCAATGGCCATCACGCGTGGGGAACACGTCGAACGGTGCGATCACGGGATGCCCGTTGCCGCTGGGCCGCTGCACGCGGCCGGTGTACGAGTACTGATACACAGCGCCCTCGCACAACGACAGGATCGCGTCGTACATCGCGACGTCGACGAACTGGCCGTGCCCGCTCGCGCGTGCATGGATGACGGCCGCAAGCAGGCCGACCGTCGCGAGCGTGCCGGTGAAAATATCGCCAACGCTCGGGCCGCACTTCATGATCGAGTGTTCGTCCGCGCCGGTAATCGACACCAGGCCGCCCATCGATTGCGCGACGATGTCGTAGGACGGCCAGTTGACGTACGGACTCGCGCCGGTGCGCGGATCGCCGAAGCCGCGGATCGCCGCGTACACGAGCTGCGGATTCAGTGCCTGCAACGTTTCGTAGCCGAGCCCGAGACGATCCATCACACCGGCGCGACTGTTCTCGACGACGACGTCGACGCTGGGGACCAACCGCAGGAACAGCGCGCGGTCGGCGTCGGATTTCAGATCGAGCGCGATCGAGCGTTTGTTGCGGTTGATGCTCGCGAAGTAACCGCCGAAGGCCTTCTCGGTGTCCTCTTCGGTGTAAGGGCCGGAGAAACGCGTCATGTCGCCGCCCGGCGGTTCAACTTTGATCACGTCGGCGCCGAGGTCGGCGAGCAGCATCGTGCAGTACGGACCGGCCAATGCCTGCGTGACGTCGAGCACGCGTAGGCCGTCGAGCGGGCCCGATGCCGAACGATCGTTGGCGTCCATTGCGAACCTCCGGTCTTCAATGAGACGAGCGTGGGAGCGGCGTCCGAGCATAACCCTCGGTTGCGTGCAGCGTCAGCGCGACTGCCGCCGCTCAGGCGACACGGCGGAACTGCCGCAACCCGATCTGCACGAAGCCGTAGCGTCCGTCGCGGTTGTCGGAGAAGAGCAGGCTGTTTCTATCGACGATCGGATTACCGCTTCGCAGCACCGCGGTTTCCCGATCGATGAATGCCAGCGGGGCCGCGTCGAGTGTGGCGCCAAGTTCACCTTTGGGCGCCGCAGACAGACGCAACACACCGCGATGCTGATCAATCGAATACGTGGCGGCGATGTTCTCGTAGCGCCCGACGTAGCGCGCGCCATCGATGCGTAGCGCGGGATCGGGCGCAGGCAACTCCGGTTCATGTCGTCGGATGGTCGATTCGAACAACGGATCGAATAGTGTCTTGTACAGACCGATCGCATCACCGCCGTTGGTCAGCAGTGCAACAGCGATGCGCCGCTGCGGCGACACGCGCAGGAATGAATACTGGCCGAGAGTGCCGCCGTCGTGACCAATCATCCGGTGACCTTGCCAGTCGCAGAGAAACCAGCCCAGGCCCCAGCCGATTGCACCGCGTGGCGCATGCCTCGGCAGTCGGATCTGCCGGCGCTGCATCGCGGCGACCGACGCGGCCGACAACAATCGTTGGGCGCCGGCGATTCGACCGTGGTCGAGATGCGCCTGCACGAATTTCAGCAGGCCGGACGCACTCATGCCCGGTGTCGCACCGGCGGCTTTCTGGCCGTGCGACAGGTACATCACCGGAGCGACGACGGCCCGGTCAGCGTGTTTGGGATGCGGCACATGACCCACCGCGCAACGATAACGCAGTGCATCCTCCGGCAACGTCATCGCGTGCATCATGCCCAACGGCTTGAAGATGCGGCGTCGCATTGCCTGATCGAACGTCTCACGACGCAACACTTCGATGACGCGTCCAAGTACCGCAAAGCCCACATTGCAGTACGACATCTTCGCGCCGAGCGGAAACAGACTCGGCAGCAGCGTGCTCATCTCGACGAGCCGGGCGATCGAGTCGTCGCCGCGACCTGCATCCGGAAAGAAGTCGCCGTCGATTCCCGACGTGTGCGAGAGCAGGTGTCGCGCGGTGACAGCGCGGCGCGTGATTGGATCGGCAACCCGGAACTCGGGCAGATACTCGATGATCGGCGTGTCGAGCGACAGCAAGCCGTCATCGACGAGTTGCATCACGAGTGTGGCGGTGAAGACCTTCGTAATCGAGCCGATCTGAAAAACGGTGTCGGTCGTCACCGGCACCTGGGTGTCTACATTGGTGACACCGGCTGCGGCCTGCGCGACCACACGCCGTCCTTTCAGCACGGCGACGGACGCCCCGGGTACGCCGTGGCGCCGAATTGCGCGCCGCAGCGTGGTTTCGAGCTCCGCGTAGGCGGTCACCGATCAGACCCTCCTCAGATGTCGTTCGCGCCGAACGTATCGCAGCGCTCGATTGCGCCGTAGCGAAGACCTTCATTGAACCAGTGCACGCGCTGCGCCGAGGTGCCGTGGGTAAACGAGTCGGGTGTCACGTGGCCTTGAGCCTGGCGCTGCAGGCGATCGTCGCCGATTGCGCTGGCGGCGGTCAGTGCCTCGTCGACATCACCGGCCTCGATGATCTGCTGCATCTGATCGGCGCGGTTCGCCCATAACCCGGCGAAGCAATCGGCCTGCAGTTCGAGACGCACCGACCAACGATTCGCCTCGGCCGCAGACGCGTGTTGCTGCTGTTGGCGAACCTGATCGGAGATGCCCAGCAGGTTCTGCACGTGATGCCCGACCTCGTGGGCGATCACATATGCCTCGGCGAAATCGCCGGGTGCGTTGAATCGTTCGCGCAGATCCCGATAAAAACTCAGATCGATGTAGACCTTCTGATCGCTCGGGCAATAGAACGGTCCCATCGCTGCCTCGGCGTAGCCGCATGCCGAGGCAACACTGTCGCTGAACAACACCAACGACGGGTCGATGTACTGCTTGCCGCTTTTGGCGAATTCCGCGCGCCAGGTGTCCTCGGTAGTTGCGAGCACCGCTGCCACAAAATCCGCGAGCGGGTCCTGCTGAAGGTCGGGCGCGGTGCCTGGTTGTTCAGCCACCGAGTCGGTTTGCATCTGCTGCAGCAATGGCGTCGGATCGACACCGAAGTACAACGCGAGCAGCAGTAGCACGAGCGTGCCGATACCGCCGCCCAGCGCGGGTCCCGCTCTTATTCCGCGGCGATCTTCAACGTTTTCACTCCGCCGTCCGCTGCTCCAACGCATTCATTCACCCTCCGTGTCGGCGCGCACGAGTCGAGTGAATCGGCGGCACAGGCGCTATATTGGCATCGTGCAGTGACGAAGGCGACGCTGGAACGGTGATGACCTCAACCGGATCCAATAGACTCGTGCAGTGTTGACTCGACAGCGGAGCGGTGATGATTCGACTTCTGACATGGCTCGGTTTGACCGGTTTTCTGCTGGCGTGCACGACATCGCCACTCGGCCGCAATCAGCTGATCCTGGTTTCGGATGCACAGCTCGATCAGATGAGCCTGAGTGCGTTTCAACAGATCAAGCAGGAAACGCCGGTCTCGAGCGATCGGCGCGTCAACACCTATGTCTCATGTGTCGCTCTCGCGGTGACCAGTGCGCTCGCAGCGAACTCCGCAGACAGGTGGGAGGTGACGGTATTTCGCTCCGATCAGGCCAATGCATTCGCGTTGCCCGGCGGCAGGATCGGCGTCTTCGACGGGCTGTTGAAGGTCGCCGAAAATCAGGATCAGCTCGCGACGGTGATCGGTCATGAAGTTGCACACGTGCTCGCGCGTCACACCGCCGAGCGGGTATCGACGTCAATGGTTGCCGACACCGGGATGCAGCTGCTGCAGATTGCCGCGGGCGCGTCGTCACCTGCGAGGGATCAATTGTTCGGCCTGCTCGGGCTCGGCGCGCAGGTCGGCATCCTGCTGCCGTTCAACCGCGCACAGGAGAGCGAAGCCGACCTGGTTGGTTTGGATTTGATGGCGAGGGCGGGCTTCGACCCGCGCCAGAGCGTTGCGTTGTGGAACAACATGGCGAAGGCGGGCGGCGCGCAGCAGCCGGAGTTTCTGTCAACGCATCCGTCCGGCACACGACGCATCCAGGATCTGCAGGGGCGGATGCCGCTCGCGCTTGGTATTGCGCAGTCTGCCAAGACGCAGGGACGCCATCCGCAGTGCCAACGCTGAGCTTGCGCTGAACGTTGCGGAATCGAAGCGCCGCTACTTCTCGATGTTGATCAGCTCGACGTCGAATACGAGCACTGCGTTCGGACCGATCTTGTCGCCAGCACCGGCCGCGCCATAGGCGAGCTGGGCAGGAATCACGAGCTGATATTTGTCGCCCTCTTTCATCAGCTGCAACGCTTCAGTCCAGCCCGCAATGACGCCCCCCACAGGGAATACCACGGGTTCACCGCGCGCAATCGAACTGTCGAATACGGTGCCGTCGATCAAGGTACCCTGGTAGTGCACCTTCACGGTGTCCTTGGGTCCCGGAGTGCGTCCGGCACCCGCCTTCAAAACTTTGTACTGAAGACCGGATGCGGTCGTTTTAACGCCGTCTTTTTTCGCGTTCGCAGCCAGGTATGCGTCGCCGGTTTTCGTGTTGGCGGCCGCGTCGACCTGCTGCCTCGCCTGTTGTTTTGCAACCAACTCGCCACGAGCACCTTCCAATACCTGCGTGATTTCCGCTTCGCTCATCGCGAGCTTGCCGGCCATCACATCGCTCAATCCCGCCGTGAACGCTTTCGCGTCGATGTCGACGCCTTGTTCCTTCAGGCCGCCGCCCATCCGGACGCCGATCGCGTAGCTGAGCTTTTGTTTGGGATCTTTAAGGTCGGTTGCGTCGGCGGCATGCACGAGGTTGGTGCAGGCGAGCACCGCGAGCGCGGCAGAAATCGTGATCAATCGAGTTTGCATTGGGCAGTTCTCCATCGGGATGCGGCGCAGTCTGCCTTGGGTCTCAACGGATGTCGCCGTTGACGTTTCGCCTCAGAGTGGGTTGCGATCGTCAGAGCCAGCGCGGCTCCGCCGACCCCAGTTCGGTCGCCGGCGTGTCCCAGCGCATGGGTGCGCAATCGATCGTCACCGGCACGATCAGACGGCGGGCATCGCCCCAGGGGGTTCGTTCGATGTCCGTGGCCACGTCGGCGGCGGATGCCGCCGCGAACAGGGGCGCGGTCGGTCCGGCGCCTTGATCGATCAGTAGCTGTGCGGTGCGTGCAAGGGACAGTTTTGCCTGGGTGCCCTGCGCGCTGATCAAGCACCGCGTGATTCCGCGCACCACGGCGGCCGCCATCAGATAGCCGGTGGCATGATCGAGCGCTTGAACCGGCAACGGAACCGGTCGATCGGCGTTTTTCCAACGCATGCCGGTGTCGGCGATGCCCGTGCTCATCTGCAGCAGACTGTCGAAGCCGCGTCGGTTGCGCAGCGCTCCGGACCAGCCGTAGGCGTTCAGCGACGCATCGATGAGGCCGGGGCGCAGCCGCGCTCGTGCGGCGGCGTCGTAGCCGAGACGATCGAGTGCATCGGCGCGATAGCCGTGCAGCAACACATCGGCTTCGCTGAGCAGGGTTTCAAATCGGATGCGGTCGTGAGCATGGGTGAGGTCGAGTCGTGCGCAACGTTTGCCCAGCGTCGTCTCGGGTACGACGCCGGGTTCATTCCACGACGGCGGATCGATGCGCAATACGTCGGCGCCGTAGCCCGCGAGAAAGCGGCTTGCGACCGGACCCGCGAGCACGCGCGTGAGATCGAGCACACGAATGCCGGCGAGCGGGCGTGCTGTCGGTATCGGCCAGTCGCGCGCGGCGGCACGCTCGGTTGCAATGCTGTGGATCACCGGCTCAGCGGCGACTGCGCAAGCTTGTGTATGCGCGCGCCATTCGTCGATGGAGCGCATCTGTGCCGCGCAACCGCCGGCATCCACGATGGCGTTTTCGAGATCCGCTTTCGACCAGGTCGCGACAGCATCCGCTACCGCTTCTCTGCTCGAGTGCGCGCCGAGCACGTGCTCGGCGGCGGCGCGGTGATGTGGCGCGTTCGTGTGTAATCGGATCCAGCCATCGGATGTTCGGTAGTCGCCGGCAATCGGATCCCACGGACCGGGCACCTTCCACCCGATCGGTCGCACCGATGCAGCGAACCAGAACGACGCGAGACGCCGGTCAACTTGCACTAACGGCCGCGCATGGCCGCGGACGTGGATCAATTCGGCGATGGCCAGCGCGGCCGCGGCGATCGCGGCGGCGGCCAGATCGGTGACCGCGAACGCAGCTGGCAGCGATCCGTCACCGGTGAAGCGCAGCTTGGTCAACGCCGCTGAATCTCCGGCGAGCGTGTTCCAGAGCGACGCTGTCAACGATGCGGATACATCGCTCATCGTTCTCAGCGCAGTCCTTTGTTCGGATTGATCAGGTATTTTTCGCCGGTGGCCTGCTTGCCGTAGACGGCGATCGCTGCAAGCGTCAGTGCCTCGGCAAGCGAGACCTCTTTCGTGTACGTGCTCGCAAATGTGGTTTTTACTTCGGCGGCGACACGCTCACGCAGCTTCTGTGCCGCTTCCGGGCCGATCTTCTGCAGGAACGGCGTCAGCAGCCAGCCGCCGATGCCCCACGCCATGCCGAAGTTGCGGTTGAACTCGGTTGGACTGCGGTCGAGACCGCCGTAGATGTAGAGCTGTTTGTGGGTGGTGGAGCCGTAGCGGCTGTACTCCTTAGCAGTTTTGTTAGCGGCGATTTCCATACACGTGAGGATCTGGCCCGCGAGTTTGCCGCCGCCGGTAGCATCGAAGGCGAGGGTTGCGCCGGTAGCGACGAGTGCGTTGGTCAGATCGTCCATGAAAGAAGACGCACTCGAGTCGCACACGTGCGTGGCGCCGATCGACTTCAGCAGTTTTACGTGTTCAGGTTTGCGTACGATGTTGACGAGCGCGACGCCGTCTTTGTTGCACAGCTTATTCAGCATCTGGCCGAGGTTCGATGCGGCAGCGGTGTGCACGAGCGCCTTGTGCCCTTCGAGCTTCATCGTCTCGACCATGCCGATGGCGGTCAGCGGATTGACGAAGCATGACGCGCCTTCGGCGGGCGTCGTGCCCGCCGGCAGCAGCAGGCATTGCGCAGCCTTGATGACGCGGAATTGCGAGTACATCGCGCCGCCGAGAATCGCGACGGTTTTGCCGAGCAGCTTCTGCGCCGCGTCGGACGCCCCGGCGCCGACAACGACCCCGGCGCCTTCGTTACCGACCGGCAGCGATTGATCGAGCCGTCCGCCCATCATTTTCATGATGTTCGGCGCGATGTTTGCTGTCACCACGGGATTTGCCGCGGTGCCCGATGCCTTCGCGGTACCCATGTCGGCAGCGCCGAACAATAGGCCCAGGTCCGACGGATTGATGGGCGATGCTTCGACGCGCACGACGACTTCGTCGGGTTTAGGTTCCGGGGTCTGCACGCTTTCGAGCGACAGTTCGAGAATGCCGTCCTTTTTGACGGTAGAACGCAGCTGCAGTCCGGTTGTAGGGTTCGGGTTCGCCATGATCATCTCCGGTGGGTGGATTCGAGTGAGGTGCGATTCAATCGGCTTGTGCCGCTTTAATCAAACGCTGAATGTGAAGGGGTGCCAGGCGTTGACTTATTGACTTATTGTGCGGTTGCAGAATAAGTCAATAAGTCAACGCCTGGCACCCACCGGAGACAGACATGAGCGAAGCGGAAGTACTCACGCAGGACCGTGGCGCGGTTCGTTGGATCATCCTCAATCGTCCTGAGGCGATGAACTCGATCACGGGCACGATGCTCGGGCAACTGAATGATGTGCTGAAAGCGGCTGACGACGACGTCAAGGTGCGCGTGATTGTGCTGACCGGCGCGGGCCGCGCGTTCTGCGCGGGGCTCGATCTGAAGCAGGCCGCGGCGGGTGAAGGCATCGGCGGCGCCGGCCTTGCGAGCGCCGGCGCGCGGCACTATTCGACGCGCGAGATCTGCACGGTGACGCTGCAGCGCATGGATAAGCCCGTGATCGCCGCGATCAACGGCGCCGCGGCCGGTTACGGCCTCGACCTGGCGCTCGGCTGCGACATGCGCGTGATGTCCGACAAAGCCGTACTGATGCCGGGTTTCGCGCGCATGGGCGTGATCCCGGAGAGCGGCGGCACGTGGTATCTGCCGCGGCTGCTCGGTTGGGCCAAAGCGTGCGAAATCTCGATGCTCGGCGACACATTGTCCGCCGCGCAGTCGGTCGAAGCGGGGCTCGCCAACAAGGCCGTGCATGCCGCGGAACTCGAATCGACGGTTACCGCCTGGGCAGAGAAGATTGCAGCCAACGCACCGCTTGCGATTCAGGAAATGAAACGCCTGTTCCGCCATGGACTCACCCAGGATTTCGAAAGTCATTCGCATCACGTGCTGATGAGCGTGCTGAACCTTTTCAAATCCGAGGACTTCAAGGAAGCCGTGCGTTCGTTTGCCGAGAAACGACCGCCGCAGTTCCAAGGCCGGTAGGGCTGGCCATGGACGCGGCGTGCGGGTGCCAGGCGTTGACTTGTTGCGTGGTTGCAACAAGTCAATAGGTCAACGCCTGGCACCCACGAATCCCTATACTCGCACCACCCTCATTCCAGCTCGAACGGAGATACTAATGCACATCGGCATGGCGTCGATCTTCCAGAACCCCGGCAAGCACACCACCGACCGCGAGGTCTACGAACAGGATCTGCGTCTCGCGTGCCTCGCCGAACCGCTCGGATTCGATTCCGTGTGGACGGTGGAGCATCATTTCACCGACTACACGATGTGCCCCGATCCGCTGCAGTTCCTGACGTATATGGCCGGCCGCACGCAGAAGGTGCGGCTCGGCTCGATGGTCGTCGTGCTGCCGTGGCACGACCCGATGCGTGTCGCCGAGCAGATCAGCGTGCTCGATCATCTGTCGGGCGGACGCTTGATCCTGGGCCTCGGCCGCGGCGCGGGCCGCGTGGAGTTCGACCGCTTCCGGCAGGACATGGGCGACTCACGCCCGCGCTTCATCGAGAGTGCCGAGTGCGTGTTGCAGGGCCTCGAACGCGGCTACTGCGAATACCAGGGCACCTTCGTGCAGCAACCGCGCGCCGACATCCGCCCGGCGCCGTATCTGACGTTCCGTGGCCGCACGTATGCCGCGGCGGTGTCGCCGGAATCGATGCCGATCATGGCGAAACTCGGCGTCGGTCTGCTGGTCATTCCGCAAAAGCCGTGGGCGGCGGTGGAAGCGGAAATCGCCGATTACAAAAAACTCTATGCAGAACTGAACGGCGAAGAACCGCCGGCGCCGATTCTCGCCGGCTGGACGTTCGTGGATCAGGACCGTGATCGCGCCTACGAATTCGCGAAACGTTACATCGGCGGCTACTGGCAGACGGTGCTCGATCACTACGAGTTCGCCGGCGACCACCTGAAGAACCAGAAAGGCTACGAATACTACGGGCGCTTCGCCGACAACCTGCAGAAGAACGGCCCGGATGCCGCGATCGAGTTCTTCCTGAACATCCAGACGTGGGGCACGCCGGACATGTGCGTCGATCGCATCATCGAAAACGCCAACCGGATCGGCGCCGAAACGTACGTGGGCGTCTTCAGCTATGCCGGCATGCCGTGGGCGGAAGCCGAACGCAACATGCGGCTGTTCAGCGAAACCGTGATGCCGAAACTGCAGGCGCGCAAAATCCGCGGCCGCGTCGCCTGGGCGGCGTAGCCGCGTTGACCAGCGTGCCGGCCGCCCCCGCCGTCCAGATCACGGCGTTTTCCGACGTGCTCTGTGTATGGGCGCATATCGCGCAGATTCGTATCGACGAGGCGCAGCGCGAATTCGGCGCTGCCATCGCGGTGAGTTCGCGCTGCTGCTCGGTGTTCGGCGATACCGCGAACAAGATCGGTGTCGGCTGGGCCGATCGTGGCGGCTATGCGGGATTCAATCGTCACCTGCGCGAAATCGGCGAACGCTTCGATCACATCGCGATCCATCCGAAGCTCTGGCTCGATGCTCGTCCGGCGAGTTCGCTCGGTGTGCATCTGACGATCAAAGCCCTGCAGCACGTCGATCAAGCACGTGCCGATGTGTACGTCCGGGGACTGCGCGAGGCGTTCTTCGCAGAGTGCCGCGACATTGCGCAATGGTCGGTGCAGTGTGATGTGCTCGGTGCGACGGGCGCCGACATCGCGCAGGTCGAGCAGTGCCTGCGCGGCGGTGACGCGCATGCGGCGCTGGCGAACGATCTGGCCCTGGCCGACACGCGGCGCATTCAAGGCAGCCCGACGTTCGTATTGAACGAGGGTCGTCAAATTCTCTACGGCAACGTCGGCTATCGTGTGCTCGAAGCGAATCTGCGCGAACTGCTGCGAGCGCCGCCAACGGAGAACGCCAGCTGGTGTTGAGTCGATGGGTGTTGGCAGGCGCTCGCAGTCGAGACTGCCTGTATTTTGCGCGCTACTGGTTTAGGCTCTCGCGCAGTCAGCCATACGTTTAGAGGAGTGGGAATGACGAAGTTGCGGTGGCGACGGTGCCGACGGACGCGCGGTGCCTGATCGAGACAGCGACATGAACGCGAGTGCGGTTTCTCCGCTGCGTCGAATTGCCGTCATCGTGGCGGTGACCCTCGCGGTTGTTGCGGTGCTGTATGCGGGCATGCGCATCCTGTTCGAGACCAGCGGCGAGGTGATCGATCTGCGCACGCTCGATGCCGATGGCCGCGCGCACGAATCCCGGCTGTGGATCGTCGACGTCGACGGGCAGGCGTATCTGCGCACCGGTAGCGAGCAATCCCGGTGGCTCGGGCGATTGCGGGCGCATCCGCAGGTCAGTGTGACGCGTTCCGGTGTCACGTCGGACTTTCTCGCCACGCCGATCGACGATCCGGAATTGCGCGGCCGCGTGAATGCCGCCACCGCCGAGAAATATGGAATCGCCGAATCGATCCTGCGCCTGGGCGTACTCGACCCCGCGCACACGATTCCGGTGCGGCTGGTGCCGAGTCGGAGTGGTCCTTGTGAAGCGCACTCCGCGAACTGCTGAGCCGCGCCCCCCGACACGTTTGTTAGCCGCGCGCGTCAGAGTCGGGATGTGATCCACGCGACCAGCAATCCCGCCAACAACAGCAGACCGAAGCTGCGCGCGTGCACGAACGCGCACGCGGAATACCACAGCGGCCAGACGTTGCGCGGATAGTCGGCGGGGCAAGCCGCCGGCGGCTCGGCGCGATGGATGCGGATCGCGCGCGCCGCGTCGGGCAGCGCGAACATCACGATCAGCGCACTCCACGGCAGCCGCTCGAATGCAACGAGCAGCGGCACACACACGTACGGCAGTCCGAGCATCAGCACGACCACACGGCGTGCGTGTGCGGCGCCGATGCGTACCGGCAGTGTGCGCACGCCGATCTGCCGGTCGGCGGCGAGCTTGTCGATGTGTTTGCCGAAGATCACCGCGGTGGGCGGCAGCGCCCCGACGAGGCCGACAAGCGCGGCCCAGTGGCTCCAGGTACCGGCGGCGGCGAGATAACTGCCGCCGGTCATCAAGGGTCCCCACACGAGCAGCACCGCGATTTCGCCGAGACCCAGCCGCTTCAGCGGATACGTATAGAGCAGCAGAAAGAACGCGCCGGCGCCGAGCAGCCACAACACCGCGTCGCCGATGCGCAGCGAGAGAAACACGCCGATCGCAAGCGCAGCCAACGCTGTGACAACGATCCAGCGCAGCAGCTGCCGCGGTGACAACAGTCCGTCTTCGAGCACGTGCGTGCCGTAACGGGTGCGGAAATCATTGTTGCGGTCGATGCCCAGCGTCGAGTCGGTAAGGTCGTTGAGCTGGTTGTTCGCCGCATGCGCGAGCAGCAGTCCCGCCAGACACGCAAACCACGCGACGCCGTCGCCGGGTCCATTCAGCAGCGCCAGTTCGCCGCCGATCGCGGCAGACGAGAACGTCATGACGAGCACCGGTGCGCGGGACGCGATCAGCCAGCGCGAGGTGCGGCTCGATGCGAGCCAGTCGTTCTTCGAGATGCGTGGAATGACCGCGCACGCCCGCAGCACGGAGATTCCACGGGTCATGTCGTCACGCATCGATTCGGGAACTACCTATTCTGGCGGCTTGCGACTTCAGACTACATTTGATTCGTCGGAGCAGGGAGAAGGTTTGTGAAATATCGACATCCATTGACGTCTGCCATTTATGAATTGCGCGAAGACGGCCTCATCACCGTCGATGAAAAAGGAGTCAAGGGCGTGTTCGACGGCGATGGCCGCAACGTGTCCGGCGAACTGACCCAGGCCGATCTCCATTTGTTGGGGTGGATGCGCTCCAAACATCTGACACGAACGAATCAGAACCACCCGTCTTCCGCCGATGCGCGTCGCCATCGTTGAATCAGGAGATCGATCATGAACATGAAAGCTCACTCGAAAGGCATTCGATATCAGGAATTGATTGCGAGCGATGCAATTGCACCGCCACGCACTCTGACATTAGAAAACCCGATTGATCTGCCCACCACCACCGTGCCCGTTGCACAGTTCACCAGCCGTGCCTACCACGATCTCGAAATGCTAAGGCTCTGGCCGCGCGTGTGGCAGATGGCGTGTCGTGAAGAAGAGATTCCAAACGTCGGCGACCATCTGCTTTACGAGGTCGGTCGATTTTCGATCATCGTCGCGCGCAGCGAAGCCGGTATTCGTGCACACCACAACGTGTGTCTGCACCGCGGCCGCAAACTGGTCGACCGCGACGGCAACGGCCGCGCATTTACCTGTGCCTTTCACGGCTTTACGTGGAATCTCGACGGCACTTTGCGCTACATCCCGTCGCGCTGGGACTTTCCCGATGTGCAGGACGACAAGTTCTGCCTGACGCCGGTGAAGGTCGAGACGTGGGGTGGCTTCGTCTTCATCAACATGAATCCCGCCGCGGAGCCGCTGGCGAAATTTCTCGGCGACCTGCCGACCCATTTCGCCGTCTGGAAACCCGAGGATCGCTACATTCAAGCGCACGTTGCGAAAGTGATGCCGTGCAATTGGAAGGTGTGCCAGGAGGCCTTCATGGAGGCCTATCACGTGGTGCTCACGCATCCGCAGTTGCTCCCCGGCATCGGCGACGAAAATTCTCAGTACGATGTGTGGGGTAACTTTTCGCGAGCGATTACACCCAACGGCACGCCGAGTCCGCACTTGAAGTGGCAACCGAGTGAACAGGAAATGTTCGACTCGATGTCGGATCGGCCGTATGACGAGCCGGCGGTGGCGGAGGTTCCGAACGGCGGACGCGCGCGCCAGTTGTCTGCCGCCGCGTCGCGCGTGAGCCTGCAGGGAATCGTCGGCGACAACGTCGTGCTGTCGGATGCGGAACTCGCGGATTCGATCTATTACACGCTGTTTCCGAACTTCCACCCGTGGGGTGGCTACAACCGGATCGTCTATCGGTTCCGGCCGTTGGGCGACGATCCCGATCGCAGCATCATGGAGTGTTATTTCTTGAGCCCGTTCAAGGGTGAACGGCCGCAACCTGCGAAAACGCATTGGCTGGCGGAGTCGGAACCATGGACCGATGCGCCGGAGCTTGGTTTGCTCGCGCGTGTGTTCGAGCAGGATTGCGCGAACCTCGGACAGGTTCAGGCGGGTTTACACGCGATGCAGGTACCCGAAGTGGTGTTGGCGCGGTACCAGGAAACCAAGCTGCGGCACTTCCACCATCTGCTCGAGCAATGGGTGGGCCGCACCGCCGATTGACCGGCGGACGCAGCAACCTGTTCGGCGTGGCTCGACGGCGGATGCGCTGCTTCCGCGTTGAGCTGCGGCGCGTTCACGCGAGATCGAGTATGACGTGCCAATGTGCGTCGCTCACCGGCATGATCGACAGGCGATTGCCACGTCGTAGCAGCGTGAAGCCAGCCAGGCGCGGGTCCGCTTTGAGTATGTCCAGGGCGATCACACGTTTGAACGTGCGCACCCACTTCACGTCGACCATCAGCCACGCCGGATTGTTGGGATCGCTCTTCGGATCGTAGTGCGCGTCCTTCGGGTCGAAGGCGGTGTGATCCGGATAGGCTTCACGCGCGATCTGCGCGATCCCGACGATGCCGGGTTGGGGGCAACTCGAGTGATAGAAAAAGACCTTGTCGCCTTTTTTCATGCCGTCGCGCATGAAGTTGCGCGCCTGATAGTTGCGCACGCCATCCCAGTGGGCGGTTTGCCGCGGCCGCGCTTTGAGCGTGTCGATACTGAATACCGACGGTTCCGATTTCATCAACCAGTACGCCATTGTCCGCCTCCGTAATCTCGTCAGTCGCGACCGGACAGCGGATCTTACTAAAGCGCTGGCGGGATGTTCGAGCGTGACCGGATCGTTCAACGAGGCAGGTGGTGTTTGCGGGGAAACCACTGCGGTGCCAGATCGCTCGCGGCCGTGATGGTGGCGTCGACCAGATCGCGATCGACCTGGGGCAGCGGGATCTCGTCGATATTCCGGGTCATCTGAAACAGCGCCCGAACAAAATACGCCTGGATGCTGGTGCTCGTCGCAAACGCAGGCGTCACCGCGCCGTGCATAAGTGCCATGGCCGCGAGTGTGAATGGGTGCGGAGGCGCGCCGTGGCGCCGCACGAAGGCATCGCCCGCGGAACGCCAGGCCGCGACCACCAGATCGAGTGCGACGGTCAGCGGCATGGTGACGTTGCCGAAGGATTCACGAGCCTGTCGATCGAACTGTTCCTGGATGATTGCCGCGGACTTGGCCTTGTTCATAGTGGACCTGAGTGGTTGATCTGAATCGACCCTTTGAGCGGCGCGCAGTCTAGCGATCGTGAGGTCCTGCGCTGGTCTCCCCGAGCCAAATGATCGTCGGACTCGGCCATTCGCCGCCGAGCGGTTAGACTTTCGGCCGTTATGATCGAATACCTCACATCGCTGGCGCTCGGACACGAAGCAACGTCGCGGGTGCTGACGCGATATCAGGTCGATCCCGCACAGGTCTTCCGCGCCGCGGGCCTCGATCCGGAACCCTACCGCGATCCCGATAATCGGCTGCGCCTGTCCGCCGCGAAAAAGCTGTGGGAGCAGTGCGTTCGATTGACCAAAAATCCGTGTATTGGCTTCGAAGCGGGCATGGCGGTTGTGCCCGCCAATCTGCATGCAGTCGGCTATGCATGGCTTGCGAGTCGCAATCTGCATGAGGCGTTGGTTCGGCTGACACGCTACCAACGATTGTTGTCAACCGCGGTGAGTCTGCGGCTTGAAGAACACGACGCCGATCTCGATGTGTTGTTTTATTTGGCTCCGGGTTGGCCGCAGCAAGCGTTAGACGCGTATCTGACCGGGTTGGTCACACTTTGCCGGGACATTGCACACGACGAATTCAAACCATTGAGAGTAACGATGATGCGAGCCGCGCCGCCGTGCACAAAGCAGTTGGCGCGGTTTTTCGGGTGTCCAATTCAATACGGCGCCGAGCGCAACTGCATCGTGTTCCGGCGTCGTCAGCTCGAGCAGCATCTGCCACGGCAGAATCCGGCGTTGGCGCGCGCGAGCGATGAGGTCGCTCTCAACTACATCGTGCACATGGATCGCGCGGATGTGCTCAGCCGAGCGAAACTCGCGCTGATGGATATGCTCGGTGACGGTGAGCCGAACCGCGACGCGCTGGCGGATCGTTTGCACATGAGCGAACGGACGCTGGCGCGCCGTTTACGTGACAAAGGCATGTCGTTTCGCGTTCTGCTCGACGGCGTGCGCAAGGAACTGGGCCTCGGTTATATGCACGAGTCGCGCTACGCCGTCACCGACGTTGCGTATCTGCTGGGCTTCTCGGATCAGTCGAATTTTGCGCGTTCGTTTCGACGCTGGACCGGATTGACACCTTCGAAGTATCGAGCGACGAACAAGGCGCAGACCCCGCCGGTCGCCGGTTGACGCCGGCGCGCGTACGACCGAAGCGCGTACGACCGAAGCGCGTTAGTATCGAACAATTCGAATCACGACAGGAGGATTGGCAATGATCAGTAGCGGACCCGTAGAAGATCGCCTTGCAATACGCGAACTCGTCGACTCGTACAATGACGCAGTGATGCGCTTTGACGAAACCGCGTGGGCTGCGAATTGGACCGATGACGCGGTTTGGTCGCTGCCCGGCATGGGCGATGTAAAAGGCAAGGCGACCTTCGTGCCGATCTGGAAACAGATGATGGCCGGGTTTTCGTTCGTCGGGTTCTTCGCATCGGCCGGACCGATCGTCGTGACCGGGGACAAGGCGCACGGCACGTGGTACCAGCAGGAATTCCTGCATCAGAAAGACGGTGTCAAACGAGTAATCACCGGCCACTACGAGGACGACTACGTCAAACGCGGTGGACGCTGGTACTTCAACCAGCGGATCTACAAGGTATTGAACGCGCAATAGCCCAGGCGACGTGCGCCCATTCGTAGATCGAACCCATCGGAGGAACAATGCTGCGGCAGGAAAACTACGAGACGATGAAGATCGAGCGCCGCGACGACGGCATCGCCATCGTGACGCTGAATCGACCTGAGCGCCTCAACGCCGTCAATGCGCCGATGCACTCGGAACTTGCACGATTCAGTCGTGACTTCGCGGACGATCGCGCGCTGCGCGTGCTGGTGCTCACCGGCATGGGGAGAGCGTTCTCGGCCGGCGGGGACTTCGCGCCCGGCGACTCAATCGGTTCCAGTAAGACCGGTCCTGACATGTGGACCGAGGCGCGGCAGATCGTCGATCACATTCTCGAATGCCACAAGCCGATCATTTCGGCCGTTAACGGTTATGCGATGGGGCTCGGTGCCAACGTCGCGCTGTTGTGCGACGTGGTTGTTGCGGGACCGTCCGCCGTTTTCGCCGACACCCATGTCAACATGGGCATCGGTGCCGGCGATGGCGGCCAGCTGATCTGGCCGTTCCTGATCGGCGTCAACAAGGCCAAGTACTTCCTGATGACCGGCGATCGTGTCAAAGGCAAGGAGGCGTTCGACCTCGGCCTCGTCACCTTTTATGTCGACGATGATGCCGCGCTGATGCCGAAGGCACTGGAAATTGCGCAACGGCTCGCGTCCGGCGCCCCGCAGGCGATCGCCGCTTCGAAGATGGCGGTCAATGCCTATCTGCGATCGGTATCGAGCATGGTGATGCCGCTGTGTCTGCAGGCCGAGAAGTCGACGATGTTGACCGAGGATCACCGCGAAGCCGTACGGGCATTTCAGGAAAAGCGCACGCCGCGATTTACCGGCAATTGACGGTGTGCCGGTGCGGCGCGCCGACAAGATGCACGTAGCAACCGCCGATATCGAACTGGCTCGTCGGCTGGAGCAAAGCATCAGTCTTGCGCCGATGCAGGCGCACGAGGCAGCAACCGTCATGTGCGGGCCGTTCCGAGCATTCTTCGCGCCGTATACCGACAACCCTGAGCTCAGCTATGCGATGCCGGTCGCGCCGATGGCTGCGACGCGCGAGTTCGAGGTCTCGATCGAGAACCTGCGCGCCTTATTCGCGGAACGCGGTCGAACCTTGCGATTCGAATTCGTCGAGGAACTGTGGCCCAATCTTGCGATTGATCTGGAGCGCATGGGTCTGCATCTGCAAGCGCGTGAGCCGTTGATGGCCTGCTCGGCTAACGAGTTTAGACCGTCGCGCGTGCCCGATGTCGGCGTGCGACCACTTCTCGCCGAGGACGCCGATGACGAACTGGACGCGTTCCTGAAAATTCGTGATGCGCTGCCCGCCGACGGGGCGCGGCGCACTTCGGCAACGACAATTGCGCGGTTGCGCGAGACGCTAAGCCAGAGCAATGACAGATTCGCACTGGCGACGATCGCCGGACAGCCCGCGGGAACCGGCCGCTGCATATTCCAAGCGGCAGGACTGGGCGAGATCACGGCCATCGTAACGACGCCTGCGATGCGGCGACGCGGTGTGGCAGCCGCTGTTGTCAGCTTTCTGCTGAACGAGCTATTCGAGAACGGCGGCGACATCGCATGGCTCAACGCGGCGAACGAGCAAGCACGTTCGGTATACGCCAGGCTTGGATTCCGCAGCATCGGCAGTCTGCTCAACTACGAGGCGTGATTATCGCAAGCGCTTCGTGGCACTCTGGCCGCGCGTCTGTATCGATAGGGCAGGGGAAATCATGGGGCGGACAACACGTGTTCTCACTGAGGGCATCTACTTCGGCGAAGGACCACGCTGGCACGCAGGCCGCTTGTGGTTCAGCGATTTTTACGCCTATGCGGTGAAGTCGGTGTCGCTGGCCGGCGACCTGCGCACGGAATTCACGATCGATGACCGCCCGTCCGGACTCGGCTGGTTGCCCGACGGATCGATGCTCATCGTGTCGATGACGAAGCGTCAGGTACTGCGACGTACCGCCGACGGCACAATCCGCGTACACGCCGATCTCAACAACATCGCGGGTTATCACTGCAACGACATGGTCGTGGATAGCGTCGGTCGCGCGTACGTTGGAAACTTCGGTTTCGACCTCGATGCCGAAATAACGACACGTGGCGCGCAAGCCGTGATCGCCGACCATGCCACGGCGAAGCTCGCCTGCATCGCGCCGGATGGTGCCACTCGTGTAGCGGCAACCGAGATGCATTTCCCCAACGGATCCGTCATTGCACCCGATGGAAAGACGTTGATCGTAGGCGAGACCCTCGGCAGCGTATTGACGGCATTCGACATCGGTGCGGACGGTGCGCTCACCAATCGCCGCATGTGGGCATCGACACGACCGCGGGTACCCGACGGCATCACGCTCGACGCCAACGGCAACATCTGGATCGCCAACCCGATCGCGCCGGAATGTGTACTCATTGCGCAGGGCGGTGAAGTGCTCGAGGTGATCGATACTTCTCAGCCGTGTTACGCCTGCATGCTCGGCGGCGACGATGGCCGGACGTTGTTCATGTTGACGGCGCAATCATCGATTGCACACGAGGCAGCCGCAACGCCGACCGGCAAACTATTGATTGCAACGGTCGACGCTCCGCACGCCGGGTTGCCTTAGCAGGGTGTGGACCGCGCAAGCGTTTCTCCACTCCCGTCGTCATGCGCCAACGGCCTAGTGGCCCGTAGCAGCTGAATCGTTAGCGCTCGAGCGAGTCCGGCTCGACACGCCGCTGCCTCCGCCGTGGCTCGAGCACCACATCATCATCAGCATCAACAAGCATCCGCCTTCCCGAAAATGCAGTAGCACGATCCATCGCTCGAGCCACTACCGATTGGGTCCATGCAGGCCGCTAGCCGATCGCCTTGGCTTTGAGCTTGGTGAACTCCTCTACGCTGATCGTGCCGGCGTCGAGCAGCGCTTTCGCGTCCGAGATTTGATCGGCCGGTGACTTCGCGGCGACGCCTCGGATGTAGTCGTCGGTATCGGACCTGGCTTTTTGCATCGCTGCCTGTTGGCGCTCGGCCATGCCTCGGCCGCGCCCGATGATGTACGCCAACGCGGTCAGGACCGGCAGAAAGATCAGCCCGATGAGCCAGATCGCCTTGTAAAAGCCACCCAACTCGGCATCTCGAAACAGGTCGATCACGATCTGGAACAGCACCAGCAGGTAGGCCACAAAGACAAACGTCGACGCAATCAACAACAGCAGGTCCCAGAAATTGCTCATGAATATCCTCTTGCGCTTTTGAAATGACTAAACGTTACGGAAGTGACGCCCGATCGTGGGCACTATTGCTCCGGTTCGTCGGGAATCGACGGATCACGATCGGTCGAGCCGACCTCGCCCAAATCGCTCTTCAATTCCTTGACCACGCGTGTGTTGATCGGACGAATCGTCTGGATGCGGCAGTTGAAGCGTCCGGCCGAGTCGGTTCGCATGCTGTTGCGAACTATGACGCTGTCAAAGCCCGCCGACACGCGGCCGGCGCGGTTCGTCAGGTCGATCGATGTCGCGCCGACCAAGCCGGGGCATCGGGTAGTCAGTTCCAGCAGGAAGCCCTGGTCGCTTCGTGGCCACACCGCCACGGCGCTGTCGCCAAGCGATCGCCATCCCCACAGGGTGGTCCCGGGATGTACGAATCCGCGCACTGTTTCGCCGGCATTGGCCTGATAAAACGCGAGCCGCTCGGTTGGCGTCATGCGCGGTGAAGTTGCACAGGATGCCAGTATCAGCACCGCGGCAAGGAGAACTGTCGCTTTCGGCATTGCACTCTTTCCTCAAAATCGGATTGACGCAGCGCCAATAGCTCCCGCTAGCGTAATCCTAACATGGCGATTGAGGCGCGAACAACACCGGCGTCGCTGGACCCCGCGCGCGATTGGGCCGATATGGTGGAGCATTGGTCGCGACCGAGTTCGACATCGATCGGCACGAACGAGGCATCGCCGGGATGACAGTCGGCCTGAATGTATGCAGACTGAACGTCGAGTTTGATAAATGACGAACAGCGAGCGAGGTAGTCCATGCAGATATCCAGTGTGAGTACGCGTGTGTCCGCGGTGATCTTGTTACTGGCGTTGGGTGCTTGTGCGTCGGCGCCTCGGCCCCCACCGGCTCGGCAGCCGAGCACGGTCGTGTACGGGCTGATCACCGCGGTCAATCCGACGACGATCAACAATGAGGCGGCACAAGCGGGCGGCGCGCTGATCGGTGGCACACTTGGCATGATCTCGGGCTCAGGCCAGTCAAGCAGCAATCGCGCGTTGCGCGGCGTCGGTGGCGCATTCGCCGGTCAACAACTCGCTCGGGCGGTCAGCAGCCAACAAGCGTTCCAGTACACAATCCTGCTGAACGGCCGGTCGACGATCACGGTGGTGACGGAAGCGGCAGGTCTGCGTGTTGGCGATTGTGTTTCAGTGGAGCGCGGTCAGTTCAACAATATTCGACTCGAGCCTGACACAAGCTGTGCGTCCAATGCCGTTGCCGCCGCACCGCTAGCCGCCGACGTAAGAGAGGCCAATGCCTGCGACGCGGCCAAAAGTGAGTTGCTCGCGACGACCGATGACGCGGCATTCAATCTTGCGGAACGCCGGGTCCGGCTGTTGTGCAACAACTAGACCCAAGCCAAAGCTGAAGCGATTGAACATGAGTCGTCACAAATCGGGCGCCGCGCTGCGTTAACCGCGGCGGTCGATTCTGCGAACGCTCGTTGTAGTGATGAGTTTGGTCGGCGCTCCTTCGGTGATTGCCGCCGCTGCGGACATCGATCGCGCCGAGCAGCTTGTACGAGGCGGAAGCTACCAGGAAGCTGGGTACACTCGTTGGTTGACGGGAAGGCGAGTCTCAGCGTGGCGGTGAGCGGTGGACGCGAATTTGCGACGCAGGAGCAGGACCGGCCTGACGGCGACTCGAGCTCTTCGGCTTGTCGCCGACGCTGAACTTCACGCTGACAGACCAACTCGGGGGCTGTGTGTTCGCGTGGTGGCGACACGACCGCTACAACGACGAACGGTACAACGGCGGTCCTGATGATGAAATTCTCGGGCTACAGACGCGCACGGCCGTGGCCGAGCATGACGGTGACGCACAGGACTGCGGGCAGGGAATCGGAACGGCGCTTCGAAGTTATTGTGCCTGCGCCGTGGCCGCGCCCTGCGGCGGGGGCGCGATCGCTGCGGCAATATCGACCCAGCCGCCGCCCATGGCCTGATAAACGTTGACGAGTTGGATGTAGCGGTCCGCGAGCAAGCTCGCCGATGCGAGTTCGGCCGCGAACAACTCGTTTTCGGCCACCAGCACATCGAGGTACCCCGACACGCCCTTGTCGAACTTGAGCTTCGACAGCCGGGCGAACTCGCGTAACGCGTCCACGCGCTGCCGCTGCATCGCGACTTCCTCGATCTTCTTCTGCGAACCGACGAGCGCATCGTTGGTCTCGCGAAACGCGTTCAGGATCGTCTGCTGGTAGAAGTAGAGCGCCTGTTGCTGCCGCGCTTCGGCCGTGCGTACCTGGCCTTCGATCGCACCGAACGTGAAGATCGGGCCGGTCAGACCCGCCGCCAGCAACCATGCATTTGCCGGACCTGTCAGGAAGTCGCCCATGTCCGTGCTGGCGGAGCCGAGTGCACCGGTGAGAGCGACGTTGGGATAGTAGAGCGCGCGCGTAGCACCGATGCTGGCGTTCGCGGCAATAAGATTCTGCTCGGCCTGCATGATGTCCGGGCGGCGCTCCAACAGTGTGGACGGGAGGGCTTCGGGTATGAGGGGCGCCGCCAGCTGGTCGATGGATTTCCCGCGGGTGATGGGGGCCGGGTTGCGCCCGAGCAGGATGGAGATCAGGTTCTCCTGTACCGCAATGGCCTGCTCCACCGCCGGAATTACGGCGAGCGCCTGCTGGTACTGTGAACGTATTTGCATCACTTCCGTCTGCGACACGATGCCAGCCTTGAAGCGCAGGTCGAAGATCCGCGCGGTTTCGGCGAAGTTCCTCGCCGTCGCTTGCGCGATTTCAAGCTGCCGGTCGAGTGCCCGCAGCACGATGTAACTTGTCGAAACGCCCGTTACCAACGAGAGCACGACGCCGCGCCGCGCCTGTTCACTTGCATAGACCTGCGCTTGCGCGGCTTCGGTCAGGCGGCGCACCCGGCCAAACAGGTCGAGCTGCCACGCGGCCCCCAACGATGCCTGGTACAAGGTGAAGTTCCGGTCGCCCCCCGGCGGAATCGGCGGCACGCCGACGCGGCTCCCGCGCGCGCGGCTCACGTCGGTGCCATAGCCGATCTGCGGGAAGAGTTGCGATCGCGACGTGACGAGTGCGCCGATGAACTCATCGACACGCGCAGCCGCAATGCGCAGGTCGCGATTATCGCGGAGCGCGGTATCCACAAGATCGTTCAATGTCGGGTCGCCGAATTGCTCCCACCATTTAGTGTTCGCGACTTCGGCAGCCTGGGGATATTCGATCCGCCATTCTGCCGGCGTGTCGACGACGCTTCGCACGTAATCGGGCCCGACGGTGCAGCCGGCGACCACGAGCACTGCGAGCACACATAACCTCATCTCGATTTCCTTCCAGGGATGCTTGGGAGCGGCAGATCGCGACACGAGTGCCGCCGTGCATCTTTCCAGTTTTACCGCGGCATTCCAAATGGTTCCTCGCACGGATCGCCGTTGCGTCTATTGCGGACGTGGATTTATCGCGCCGGTCGACGAATACTCGTTTTTCGATTGGCTACCCACGATCATCAGAGTTCCCGCATGAGTAGTTTTGGGTTCGCCCACGTCGACGACCGCGCCCGCACTGGATTGTTTGTCGCGCGGCACGGATCGCCGCGTTCTACGCGGCTGAATCGCTGGGTTTTTGTTGGTGCCGTTTGTTGGCTCGCCGGCTGTGGCACCCTGCCTCGCAATGCGGTGCCGGTAGCGCTGATGGCTGAGGCGACGCTGCCGGGCATGCCCGATGTGCGCGCGCCGGGTGGCCGACTCAGCGCAGCGATGATGGGGGATCTGACAGGATCGTTCGAACAGGAGTCGCCGAACGACTTTCCGATGGGTTCGGACGGGCTCGTTCACTATGCGCATCTTGCGTTGTCGGGTGGCGGAGCGAACGGCGCGTTCGGGGCGGGATTCCTGAACGGCTGGTCGCAGACCGGCGAGCGTCCGACGTTCAAGATCGTCACGGGCGTATCGACCGGTGCCCTCATGGCACCGTTCGCGTTCCTCGGACCCACCTATGACGATGCGCTGCGGGAGTTTTATACCACCACGACCACGCGGAACATCTTCCGGCCTCTTTCGCTGCTGCCGCAATTGCTGGGCGGGGAATCCCTCGCCGATTCGGGACCGCTCCAGGCGCTGATCAAGCGGCATGTCGGCGCCGAACTCCTGCGCCGGATCGCTGACGCACATCGGGGCGGCCGCCGGCTTTATTTCGGCACGGTGGACCTCGACTCGCAAACCTTCGTCGTATGGAACATGGGGCTCATCGCAGCGAGCGGTCGTCCGGACGCGCTCGAACTGTTCCGCAAAGTCATGCTGGCATCGGCGTCGATACCGGTCGCGTTTCCGCCGGTGTTTTTTGAGGTCGAAGCCGGCGGCCGGCGCTACGACGAAATGCACGTCGATGGGGCGGTCGGGGCCAATGTTTTTTATTCGGCCGGGGTGTTCAGCTTTTCCGCGGCGATTGTGGCCGCAGGTCGAGACTCCGGACGCGAGGACATTTATGTCATCCACAACGGACAGCTGCTGCCGGTCCCGCGGAACATTACCCGGTCGGTGCGCAGCATTGCGGCGCGCGCGTTCGAGTCAGCAAGCAAGGCCGCGTTTGTCGGCGACCTGTTCCGCATCTATTCCAGCGCGGTACGCGAGCAGGCGGGATTCAGATGGATCACCATGCCGAACGGTGTCGAACTGAAGCGCACCGAGCTGTTCGATCCGATCCTGATGCAGAAGTTGTATGACCTTGGTTACAACAACGCAATTGGGGGGCGGGAGTGGGCCACTGAACCACCGGGGATGGCGCCTCCAGCCAAGCGTTGAATCCCGAGCGCCCTCGCAACCGAACGTGTCCGCGCGCGCGGGCTGTCAGATGACAATCGCCCCGGCGAGCAG
>Ga0209254_10000668_pt1 | contig 28972 bp, 19 predicted proteins | sample FrelakmetDIP11DI_FD_187148 | JGI IMG/M metagenome (GOLD analysis project Ga0209254, IMG submission 187148) | Freshwater lake sediment microbial communities from the University of Notre Dame, USA, for methane emissions studies - DIP11 DI (SPAdes)... | ecosystem: Environmental > Aquatic >... | reverse complement strand
GCGCCGAGCGAGATCTTGTGCAGGCCGATGCCCGCGAGCCACATCACGATGAAGGTCATCGCGAAGACGCCCGGGATCGACAGCACCGCGACGATGCCGGTGCGTAGCCCCAGGGAGAGCAGGCTCACCACGAGCACGATGACCACCGCTTCCGCGAGCGCGCGCGCGAACTCGTCCACCGAGCGCGACACCGCCCGCGGCTGGCTGGACACCTCGATGAGGTCGATCCCGACCGGCAGCTTCTGCTGCAGGCGCACCGCCTCCGCTTCGAGCCGCTTGCCGAGGTCGATGACGTCGCCGCCGGGTGCCATCGACACGCCGAGTCCGAGCACCTCCTTGCCGTCGTAGCGCATCTTCGGCGCGGGCGGATCGACGTAGCCGCGGTAGACGCGCGCGAAGTCGCCGAGGCGCACCGGGCGGTTGTTCGCCCGCACCGTCAGGTTGGCGACCTGCTCGACGGTCTCGAAGCGGCCGGTCGGCCGCACGTAGATCTTGTCGGTCGCGGTCTCGAATGCGCCCGCCGGTGTGACCACGTTCTGCGCGGCGAGCGCGTTGAAGACCGTCTGCGCATCGATGCCGAGGTTCGCGAGCTGCGCGTTGGAGATCTCGACGAAGATCTTCTCGTCCTGCTCGCCGAAGAAGTCCACCTTCGCGACGTCGGGCACGCGCAACAGCTCGCCGCGCAGCTTGTTCGCCTGGTCCTTGAGTGCAGCGTAGTCGAAGCCGTCGCCTACCAGAACGAAGATGCTGACGTAGACGTCGCCGAACTCGTCGTTGAAGAACGGCCCCTGGATGCCGGCCGGCAGCGTGTGGCGGATGTCGCCGACCTTCTTGCGCACCTGGTACCAGACGTCGGGGATGATCTTCGCGGGCGTCGAGTCCTTGGCGACGAAGAACACCAGCGATTCGCCCGGCTTCGAGAAGCTGCGGATGTAATCGACCTGGGGGATCTCCTGCAGCTTGCGCTCGATCTTGTCGGTGAGCTGCTCCTCCACCTCGACGGCGGTCGCGCCCGGCCAGAGCGTGCGCACGACCATGATCTTGAAGGTGAACGGCGGATCCTCGGACTGGCCGAGCCGGGTGTAGGCGAGCAGCCCGCCGATGCCGATCACCACCAGCAGGAAGAGCACGAAGCCCTGATGGCGCAGCGCCCACTCCGAGAGGTTGAAGCGGTGCGAGAGCGGCTCGCGTCCGGTCTGCGGGATGCCGGCGCGATCGTTCATTGCGGCGACGTGGGTGCGGTCACGGGACCGAGCGCGACCTTCTGACCCTCGACCAGTTTGTTCACGCCGGCCGTGACGACGCGCTCGCCGCCGGCGAGGCCGCTGGTGAGCACGACCGCATTGTCGCGGTACTGGCCGACGGCCACCGGCTGCAGCCTGACGGTGGCGCTCGCGGGATCGACGATCCACACGGCCGGCGTGTCGCCCTGGTGGTAGAGCGCGGTGAGCGGCAGCACGACGACGCTGCCGCCCTCGCCGAGAATGGCGACGTTCGCGGTCATGCCGAGCGCGACCTCCGGCCCGGGATCGACGAGGGTCACGCGCGTGGCGAAGGTGCGCGTCACCGGGTCGGCGTTGGGCGCGATCTCGCGCACCCGGCCCGTGTAGGTCTTGTTCGGCTCGGCGAGGATGCGCACCAGGATCTGCCGCCCCTTCGCCTTCAGCTCGTCGAGGCGGGTCTCCGGCACGTTGATCAGGACTTCCTTCTCCTCGGGACGCGCGAGCCGCGCGACCGGCTGCCCCGCCGCGACCACCTGGCCCGCCTCGGCGCTGATCGCGGTGATGACGCCGTCCTGTTCGGCGACGAGCGAGGTGTAGCCGGACTGGTTCTGCGTCACCGAGGCCTGCGCCCGCGCCTGCTCGAGCCGCGCCTGCGCCGCCTTGAACGCGTTCAGCTTCTGCTCGTAGACGGCCTGGCTGATGAACTTCTGGTCGAGCAGCGACTTGTAGCGGTCGAGCTCCGCGCGCGCGAAGTCGAGCTCGGTCTGCGCGGCCGCGACCGCGCTCTTCGATGCCGCGAGATTCAGCTGCGCGTCACTCGGATCGAGCCGGGCGATGAGGTCGCCCTTCTTCACCTGCGCCCCGACGTCGACGTAGCGCACGACGATCTTCCCGGGAACGCGGAACCCGAGGTCGGCCTCGCGCCGCGCGCGCACTTCGCCCGAGTAGACCGCCACCTCGTCGCCGCGCGACTTCTCGGCCACCGCCGTCACCACCGGGCGCGGCGGAGCGGGCTTCGGCGCCTCTTTCGAGCAGCCGGCGAGGACGAGGGCGGCCGCGAAGGCGAACGCGAGGCTGATGTTCATGCTGTGGGCCTTCTGCGGCGCCGGCCCGGGCCGACGCGAACCGTCCGTGAGCAGATGCTGCCGAAGCACTCTAAGGCGCCTTGGCCGATCGGATAAACCGCGCGTCGCGGACATCATCTCACCGGTGGGATGATGAGGACACCGGTTCGACGGGGGGAAGAGGCGAGTCGCCGCTCCTGCGCCGCCCGAGGCGCGCCCGGACCGCGCGACCGAAATCGTCGAGATAGGTGAAGAGCACCGGCACGACGACGAGCGTGAGCAGCGTCGAGGTGATCACGCCGCCGATCACCGCCTGGCCCATCGGTGCGCGCTGCTCGGCGCCTTCGCCGAGTCCGAGCGCGAGCGGGATCATCCCGAACACCATCGCGAAGGTCGTCATGAGGATCGGCCGCAGCCGCACCCGGCCCGCCTCGACGATCGCCTCGCCGCGACTCGCGCCGCGCTCCCGCGCCTGATTCACGAAGTCGACGAGCAGGATCGCGTTCTTGGTGACGAGACCCATCAGCATCACGAGGCCGATGATGGAGAAGATGTTGAGCGTCGAGCCGAACAGGAAGAGCGCGCCGAGCACGCCGACGAGCGACAGCGGCAGCGACGCCATGATCGCGAGCGGCTGCAGGAACGAGGCGAACTGCGACGCAAGGATCAGGTAGATGAAGACGACCGCGAGCATGAGCGCGGTCGCGGCGTATCCCGTGGTCTCCTGGATGTCCTTGGTCGAGCCGCCCATGACGTACCGATAACCCGCGGGCCACTCCATGCGCTCGAGGCCGGCGCGGAGCTCCTTGCTGATGTCGCCGGCGGGGCGTCCGGCCGCGCTGGCGGAGACGAGCGCCTCGCGCGTCAGGTCCTTGCGGTTGATCTGGCTCGCGCCCACGGTCGGCACGAGCTCCGCGACCTGCCGCAGCGCGACCATGCGCGGCGTGCCGTCTGGATTGGTCTGCGCCGACGCGACGTAGATGCGCTCGAGGTCCGCCGCGGTCGAGCGGTCGGTCTTCGCGAGACGCACGGTGACGTCGTAGCTCTCGTCGTCCGGCGCGCGCCAGGTGCTTGCCGCCTCGCCGGCGAGGAGCGGCCGCAGGGCTGCCCCGATCTTCTCGACGCCCACGCCGAGATCGCTCGCCAGCTCGCGGTTGATGCGCACCGCGATGGTGGGCTTCGCCTGCTTCAGGCTCGTATCGAGATCCGCGGTGCCCGGCGTCGCGCGCATGATGTCCATGACTTCGTTCGATAGCCGCTCCAGCTCGCGGATGTCCGGGCCCTGCACGCTCACCTGCAGCGCCTTGCCGCTGCTCACCGCGTTGTAGGCGCCGACATAGGTGACGTTGACGCCCGCGATGCGGGATAGCCGCTCGCGCACCGGCGCCTGCAGCTGCTTCTGCGAGAGCTTGCGGTCGCGGCGGTCGGTGAGCTTGGCGAAGATCGTCGCGTAGTTCTTGCCGAGCGCCGTGCCGGTGTTGATGGTGGCGTAGGTGTACTTGACCTCGGGGAGCTCGCGCAGCGCCGCCTGCACCTGCTCGACCTTATGCCGCGTCAGCTCGAGCGACGAGCCGACCGGCGTGTTCATCTGCACCATCAGCTCGCCGAGATCGGCCTCGGGCACGAACTCGCTGCCGACGAGCGGCACCAGCGCGAACGCGCCGACGAGGCTCGCGGTGGCGATGCCGAGCACCGACTTGCGGTGGCCGAGCGCCCAGCGGATGAGGTGCGAGTAGCGTTCCGCGAGCCATGTCTGGAAGCGCTCGAACGCCGCGGTGACGCGCATGATGCCGCGCGGCTTCTCGCGCCCCTCCGCCTGCGGGTCGTGCCACACGGACGACAGCATCGGGTCGAGCGTGAACGACACGAACATCGACAGCAGCACCGCCGCCGCCACCGTGATGCCGAACGGGTGGAAGAAGCGGCCGATGATCCCGCCCATGAAGCCGACCGGCAGGAACACCGCGACGATGGTGAAGGTGGTCGCCGTCACCGCAAGCCCGATCTCCTGGGTGCCGTCGAGCGCCGCCTGCCGGTGCGGTTTGCCCATCGCGAGATGGCGCACGATGTTCTCGCGCACCACGATCGCGTCGTCGATCAGGAGACCCACGCACAGCGACAGCGCCATCAGCGTGATGACGTTGATGCTGAAGCCGAAGACGTACATCACCAGGAACGTGCCGATGAGGGAGATCGGCAGCGTCAGCCCGGTGATGACCGTGCTGCGCCACGAGCTCAGGAACAGGAAGACGATGAGGATCGTGAGCAGCGCGCCCTCGAGAAGCGTGCGCTTCACGTTCTCGACCGCGTTGCGGATGCCCTGTGACGTGTCGCGGACGACGTCGATGCGCACGTCCGGCGGCAGCGTCTTGCCGAGCTCGGCGAGGACCTGCTTCACGCCGGCGACGACGTCGATCGTGTTCGCGTCCTGCGCCTTGACGATGTCGAGCGCCACGGCCAGCTCGCCGTCGACCAGTGCGTGCGTCTCCTCCTCGGCCTGGCCGTCGACGACGGTCGCCACCTGCGCGAGGAACACCGGCTGTCCGCCGCGGCGCGCGACGATGATGCGGCCGAGCTGCTCCGGCCGGACGATGCGGCCCTGCACCTGCACCATCTGCTCGCGCTCGCGCGCGGAGATCGCGCCCGCCGGCAGCTCCTGGTTCTCGGCGCGGATGGCGTTGATGACCTGGTCGACGCCGACGCCCATCGCCTCCATGTCGCCGGGGCGGAGCAGCACCTGCACTTCGCGCTCGACGCCGCCGACGATGGTGACCTGGCCGACGCCGCGCACGTTCTCGATGCGCTTGCGCACCACCTGGTCGGCGAGCGTCGTCAGCTCGCGCGGGCTGCGCGTCGGGGAGCGCAACGTGAGCGAGGCGACCGGCAGGTCGTCGGGGTTGAAACGCGCGACCTTCGGCTCCTTCACCTCCTTGCGGAAGAGCGGCCGCACCGCGGCGATCTTCTCGCGCACGTCCTGCGAGGCCGTCGCGGGGTCGACGTTGAGCTGGAACTCCGCGATCACGAGCGACAGCCCCTCGTAGGAGCGCGACGAGAGCTGCTTGAGGCCGCTCACCGTGTTGACGGCCTCCTCGATCTTGCGCGTGACGTCGTTCTCGACCGTCTCCGGCGCCGCGCCCGGGTACTCGGTCTGCACCACGATCACCGGGAAGGTGACGTCCGGGAACTGGTCGATGGGGAGCTTCGAGTATGCGAACAGCCCGAGCACCAGCAGCGCCGCCATCATCATCGTGGCGAGCACCGGGTTGCGAATGCTGACGCGTGTGAACCACATGGTGGGAAGCTCGGAGAGGTCGGTGTCGGTTGCGCCGTGCGCGGTCAGCGGCGAAGGGCTTTGCGGGCGTCCTGTTTCGCGCGTTTATCGTGCACTCGAAGAAACGCGAAGCCGGCTCACGCGGCCACCGCCACGACGCGGCGCTCCGCCTCGGCCTTGATTGCGGCGTTCATGGCGTGGAAGCCGGCGCGCACCGCTTCCTCAGCGTCGCTCACGAAGCCGAGCAGCACGCCGGAGAAGTTCTCGTGCTGGATGAAGCGCGTGCCGTTGCCGTGGCGTCTTGGCGCGACGACGAAGCTGTGCTCGCCGTCGAGCAGGCCCGGGATCGGCAGTCGGCCGATCCAGGTCAGCTCGCCGGCGCGATCGGCGTGCGTGACGCGCGTGCGGAAGACGCGCCGCTCCTGTCCCGGCGGCGCGACCGTGACTTCCAGGGTCTCGCCGGCGCGGGCCTCGCCGCGGATCTCGATGATGAACGGGTTCCAGCGCGGATAGCGGCCGAAGTCGGTCAGCACTTCCCACACCACTTCCGGCGGCGCGTCGATGTCGATCTCGGCATGGATCTCGATGCTCACTTCCTCTCTCCTGCCACATGCACGCGCGCGCCCTCGCGCAGCGTGCCGAGGTTGACCTTGACGACCGCGACGCCGGGCTCCAGACCCGAGAGGATCTCGACGATCCCCTGCGATTCGTCGCGCACGCCCGGCTCCACGCGCCGCTTCTCCAGTACGCCCTCGTCGACGGCGTAAACGAGTGCGCCCTCGGCGTCCTCGCGGATGGCACCGATCGGCAGCACCAGCGCATCGCGCCGGCCGATGGTCACGTGACCCTTCGCGAACATGCCGCTGCGCAGCGCCCCGTCCGCGTTCGGGACGACGGCGTAGACCAGGATCGAGCGCGAGCCGGCGATCGCCGACGGTGCGATGCGGTCGATGCGGCCGGTGAACCTGCGGTCCTCGTAGCCTTCCACTACGAAGGCGACGTCCTGCCCGATGCGCACGCCCGGGATGTCGGAGGCGGGGATCGCCGCCTCGACCTCCAGCTCGGCGAGGTCGACGAGCGAGAGGATCTTGCCGTCCACGGGCACGCGCTCGCCGGGCTGGGCGAGCCGCTGCGCAACGATGCCGGCGAGCGGCGCGCGGACGATGGTGTCGTCGAGCGCCTTCCTGGCGAGCGCAAGCTGCGCGCCAGCGGCCTTGAGCCTCGCCTCGGCGACGAGCGAGCTGGATACCGCGTTGTCGTACGCGTTCTGCGAGATGTAGTTCTGCTCGAGCAGTCGCTCCTGGTTCCGCCGCGTCTTGTCCGCGAGCTGCGCCTGCGCGCGTGCCGCTTCGAGGTCGGCGGCCTTCTCGGCGACGCGCGTCTCGGCCTCGATCGCGTCGATGCGCGCAACGACCTGCCCCACCCGCACCGGCTCGCCCTCGCGCACCAGCAGCTCGCGGATCTCGCCGGCGATCTTCGCCTTCACCACCGTCTGGTTGCGCGCCTGAAGGCTGCCGGTGATCGGGATCGCGCGCCGCAGCTCGCGGCGCTCCGCCTGCGCGAGGTCGGTGGGTGCGAGCTCGATGACCGCCGCGGGCGCGGCGGCTGCCGGGGTCGAAGGCTTCCCCGTGGTATGGCCGCGCCCGGTCCACGCGGCGACGCCGACACCGAGCGCGGCGATCGCGAGCAGGAGTGCGGTGCGCGTGCGCCGATTCAGCACGAGGGCGTCTCCCGCCGCAGGCTGCGCACCACGAAGCCGAGGTAGGTCTGGAAGTACGCCTCCGGCCGCACCGGCTCGCGGTCCATGCAGCCGAGCGAGTGCTGCCACACGGCCCGCATCACGAGCGGCGCCATGAGGATGTGCACCGCCGCCTCGACGTCGATCGGGCGGAACTCGCCGGTGCTCACGCCGCGCTGAAGCGCGCGCACGAGCATCGCCTTGCCGCGGCTGATGACCTCGTCGTGATAGAAGCTGGCGAGCTCGGGGAAGTTGCGCGCCTCGGAGATCATGATCTTCGGCACCGCGGACAGGTGCGTCGTCACCATGAGGTGCCACCAGCCGCTCACGATCTGCTCGACCAGCGCGCTCGCGCTGCCGGCGAAGTCTTCGAGGAGCCGCTCGGCCTCGAGAATCGCGGGCACGATGCCGCTGCGCACGACCGCCTTGAAGAGCTCGTCCTTGCTGTCGAAGTAGAGGTAGAGCGTTCCCTTGCTCACGCCCGCCTTGTGCGCGACGTCGTCGAGGCGGGTCGCCGCGAAGCCCTTCTCGGCGAAGAGCGCGAGCGCCGCGTCCATCAGCTCCTGCGGGCGCGCCTCCTTGCGGCGCTCCCAGCGGGGCTCGGTTCTCGTGATCCGCTCCGTTTCCATTCGGGACTCTATGACTGACCAGCCGGTAACTTATAGGTGACTGACCGGTTAGTCAACAAGCAGTGCGGGTCTTGGGCGTGGACCGCATGACGCGTCCCACTCCCCCTTCATGAGGCCGCTGGGTAAGCCCCTAACGTGATTGGCTAATCGGGCAGCGCGGGCTGTCCTCTCATGAGCATTGAACAGGGTCGACCAGGCGCGGCCGCTGCGAACTGCCCAAGAGTCCGTTACCACCAAGCCAGAGTGACCCGATGGGGGATGTGAGGCGGGCGCACTCGTCGCTCGCAGCGGGGATTTCTCTCGAGGTGTGTCGTTGCCGGACTACTGTGCCCTTCTCGTCGCGCATCCGCTCAGCAACGGACCCCAAGGGCGGACCTGTACTTCGCTGCTGCAAGCCGGTTCCGCGCACGAGCGTTACGCACTGGCCCTGGCGGCGCGCAGCTTGTAGATCGCCTTGGCCGGGTCCGTGCCCATGCGCGCTCGCGACTCGGCCACCGCGGAAGTGTCGGTCGCCTGGCGCCGTGAACGGGACGATCCCCAGGCCTCGAGAGAGGCCGGTCGGAGTCCCCGGCATCCGCGCGGCGCGAAGCGGCTGTCGAGCGGACTCGTCGAGGCGCCCCGCGGTGGACAGCCGGCGTCCGAAAGTAGAAGCTACACTCGCGAGCGGCATCCTGGCTCGAGCCGCTTCGGTTCTAACCAGCGCAGTACGGGGCAACTCGAACGCCCGAAAGGCTTGATGTCATCCGATCAGTCACCCGTTGCGGCTGAGCATGATGTGCCCTTCACGCTCTCATTCGTCGTGCCGACTTACGACGAGGAGGAGGTGCTGCCCGAATTCCATCGGCGCCCCTCCGCCGTGATGAACGCGCTGACGCCGAACTGGCAGGTGATCTACGTCAACGACGGTAGCGTCGACTCTAAGTCGATCGTGCTTGCGGGGCTCGCCCGCATCGACCGGCATGTTCGCGTCATCGAACTGAGCCGCAACTTCGGCAAGGAGATCGCCATGCGCTGCCACCTCCACGCCGCGCACTGAAACGTCTGCCGGAGAGCGCATGCGCGGTCGAGAGCCGAATCACGCCGCGGCGGGTGCCGTCTCGAGGCGCTCGCGTCGCGCCGCGGCGCTCATCGCATGCCTCGTGTGCCTCGCAGCGTGCGGAGCGCCCTCTGGCCGCCCTTCGCAGTCGCCTGGCGCAGTGGATTCCGGCGCGCAGGCTTACGACGTCGTCGGCGCTGCGGCCGGCATCGGCTACACCCGCCCGGCGCACTACCGGATCCCGCCGAACGTCGCCTTCACCGAAGCGCGCGGCGCCGGCGGTGAAGGCATCGACCTCATGCCCTGGCTCATCTCGGAGCCAATGCTCTGGCAACAGCGTCTCGACGGCGCGCCGGTCGCAGCGAAGGCCGTGATCGTCGGTCCGGCATGGTTCAGCCCGCCCGACGTCGTGCGGTTCAACGAGCGGCGGCAGCCGGTGATGGTGCTCGGCGGCGCGACCGCGCCGCAGGCGTACGTCAACCTCGACAACGTCGCCTGGCTGTTCGCGGAGGCTTTCGACCGGTACGGGCCGGAGAACGTCGGTCTCGAGATCATCATCGCGCCGCATGCCAGCCTGAGCGCCGTGCTCGTCGGTCTGCGACCGGACTGGTTCTACCAGCAGCCGAGCCTCGAAGACGTGATCCAGACGCACGTGGAGACGGTGGATCGCGCGCGGCTGCGCGAGTTCGGCGCGAACACGATGCGCCGGGAACTGGCACCGGGCCGCGAGCCCGACGAGGTCACCGCGTTCCTCGTCGAGGTGCTGAAGCGCAAGGCGGTGGTGGAGGAACTGACCGCGACGTCGCCCGCGAGCAGCTACCGCGCGGTCTGGGTCACCTCGGGCTTCTTCGGGCTCGACGCCTCGACACGCGCCCTCGCGAGGCGCATCGGCCTCTCGGACGCGCAGATCGGTCAGATCGAGTCCGCCATGTACAAGCGCATGAGCGGGCCGCTCGTGAACGCGAGCGGCATGCGGGGGCGGCGCACCCCCGTCGCCGTGACGCTGCCGATCCGCAAGTTCTTCGACCCGGCGTTCGCTGCCGAGAACCGCGAGGACTCGCGCGGCTGGGGACTCGTGCCCTACGGAAAAGGACGGCCCGCCGACGCGCTTCCGGCGAAGATCTTCCTCGCGTTCAGTGCCGGGCTCGGACCCGACAGCGCGCCGCTCGCGAACCGCTTTCCCGACCGGTTCACCCTCGACGAGTTCAATCTCGAACAGCGCGACGCGAACCGCCCGGGCGACACCGCCGTCATCGTCGGCCTGCGTCTCGTGCCGCTTGCTCCGCGACGCTAGTCCACTGAATCCAGCGAAAGGGCGGCCGGCGAACAGCGCGCAGACGAGCGCGACGGCGAGCGACGGACCGCGGGCGCTTTGCCAACGGCGATGCGCGAACGCCTCGCGCGACGCAGCCGTGAGCCGCGCGCCGGGCTGCGAAGACTCGGCCCGAACGGGCGCGCACGACTTGGGCGTTCTCGCGATCATGCCGCCGCTCCCTCGCATGCGTGCATGTACGCCGCGCGCCGCGTCGCGCTTTCTCCGCGCAAGGACTAGCGGCAGTTGCGCGCCACGAGGCCGGGCGGCAGCAGCGGCGCGCGCGCGTCCTCTCCGTTCGCGCAGGCGAGATCGAGCTGGCGCTGCGTCAACCCGACGGTCGCGGAGAGGTCGGCGCCCGCGATGCGCGCGCCGGCCAGGTTCGCGCCGACGAGCGTCGCACCGCGCAGGCTCGCACCCTCGAGCACCGCGTTGTCGAGATCCGCGCGGGTCAGGTTCGCGCCCGCGAGATCGGCGCCCTTGAGATTGGCACCCGCCAGATCGGCCTCCGCGAGCTGCGCCTGCGCGAGCAGCGACCCGCGCAGGTTGGTCCGCTTGAACACCGCCGACTGGCCGTCTGCGCCCTTCAGGTTCGTGCCGCTCAGATCCGCTCCCGCGAACACCGCGCGCTGCAAGTTCGCGCCGCTCAGGTCGGACCCCGATAGGTCCACGCGCTCGAGCTGCGCCTTGCCCAGATCGACCCCGGCGAGGTTGCAGCCCGCGCACTTGCCCCCGTTCTTCACCTTCGCGAGCGCCACGTTGTCGTACGCCGCGGTGCCGCCGGCGGCGAGCGCCAGGGCCGCCAACGCAGCGGTGATGATGACGATCCTCATGCGAGCCTCCGTTCGCGTAGCCGCGGTTACGCCCATCGTAGCGAGGCGCAAGAAAGCGGGCCGACCCACTTCTGCCGCTTGCTGCGATGGTAGTCAGGATCGCTGCAGGCCGCCAACCCGCCTGCGTTGCCGGCGGATCGGCGTCTCTCTGATGTTGCATGACGTTTACGTCGTGTAACTGACCGGATACATGGGAGGGGCTTCGCACGGGCTAAGTCGTTGACCGTGCGATGGTGCGTTGCGTTGGAACACCTCTTGCAGCCCCGCTCAACATGCGCGCGGGCTCGCAGTTGTGGGCGCGGGCATCGAAACCGAACGATCACCCAAGGGGAGCAGCTCGGATGCGGGAGTCACGGCTGGCGCTCAAGCGCCACGTCATCGTGGAGCGCGAGTCGGTTGACGACGACCTCGTGCTGATCGATTCGCGCAGCGGCCGCATGAGCGCGTGCAACGAGACGGCGAGCCTGCTGGTGGCCGAGCTGCAGTCGGGCGCCACGATCGGGCGTCTGGTGAAGGCGCTGAGTGCGCGCTTCGAGGTCACGCCGGAGATCGCGACCCGCGATGTGAACGCTCTCCTCGACACCCTGGCGGCCGAGGGTCTCCTCGAGTCCACGGGCTAGTGGGGGGACGCTCATGGCCACGCGCCGCAAGGCGGGGCGGTCCCTCCGCGTCGCCCTGACCGGGTTCAGCGGACTCGAGGATCCCGGCCCGGGCGCCGGCGCGGCCCACGCGCTGCGCGAGGGCTGGGGCGAGCCGATCGAGCTCGTCGCCGTCGCGTATGGCGCGCCCGCCAACGCGGCGTGGCTTCCCGGCGTCATCGACCGCCTCGAGCTCCTGCCGTCGCTTGCCGAGGGCGAGCAGCGCCTGTTCGATGCCTGGCTGGAGGTGCACCGGCGCACGCCGATCGACGTGCTGCTGCCCGGCGAGGCCGATGTGCAGGCGATCGCCCGGCTGGCGCCCCGCCTCGCCGAGGAGGGCATCCGCACGCTGCTGCCGCCGGCGCATCGCGTCGAGGCGCTTTCGCGCGCGCACCTCGGCAAGTTCCTGCACGAGCGGCAGATCGCCGGCCCGCTGACGATCGTCGTGCCGGGTGCGCACGAAGTGGCCGCGCTCGCCGACCGCATCGGCTATCCGCTTTCGGTCCGAGGCGTGCACTTCGGCGAGAAGGTCGTCTACAGCGCGCAGCAGGCGCACGCCGAGGCGCAGCATCTCAACGGCGCGAACCAGCCCGGCGTGACGCTGCAGTTCCAGTTCGGCGGCGAGCGCTTCTCCGTCGGCCTCGTCGCCGGCGAGGCGGGCCAGGTGCGCGCACTCGTCACGACGAAGATCGTGGCGGCGAACGGCGAGGGTCGTACGGTCACCGGCGCCATCGTCGAGCGCGAGCACGTCGAGCAGTTCGCCTCGCAGTTCGTTAGGGCGGCCGAATGGCAAGGCGCGCTCACGCTCGAGCTCGTGCTGCCCCATGGCTCGCTGCAGCCGCTCTTGTGCGATGTCCGCCCGCACCTGCCGTCCTGGTGCCGCGCCTCGCACTGGGGCGGCACCAATCTCGCAGTCGCGCTCGTGCGCGAGATCACGCACGTCCGGCAGCGGGTGCGCCGGCCGCGCGCGGGGACGATGTTCGTCCGCGGCGTGGCCGAGGCTCCCATCGCCCTCGGCGACCTCATACGGCTGCGCCAGCACCGCCGCCTCGAGGAGCTGCCCGAGGCCGGTGCGGTCGCGCGTGTCTCGCCCGTGCGGCGCCGGACTCGCCAGAAGGGAGACGGCGGCATCACGGTCGCGATCACGGGCACGAGCACGTACGAAGTGGTGAACCCGGGTCTCGGTGTCGCGCGCGCGCTCCGTCTCGCCCCCGGGATCAAGCGCATCCTCGGATTGCCCTACGGCACGCTCGAGTCCGGCGCCTACCAGGGCGCCCTCTTCGACGAGGTCTTCCGGTTGCCCGACAGCGGCTCGCTCGACCCGCTCGCCTACCGCATCGAGGAGATCCACCGCACGCATCCGATCGACGTCCTGCTACCCTGTCTCGACGGCGAGCTTCCGCTCTTCATCTCGCTCAAGCCGCGTCTCGACGCACTGGGCATCCGCACGCTGCTGCCCGACCTCGAGGCCTTCGAACGGCGCAGCAAGCGGCAGCTCTTCAGCGGGCGGCTGCGTGCGGACTGGGGCGAGTTCTCGATTCCCGAGAGCCGTTTCGCGCGCAGCGAGGCGGAGACGGTGAAGGCAGTGGAGGCGGTGGGCTTCCCTGCGGTGGTCAAGGGGCCGCTCTTCCTGAGCTTCCCGGTGCAGTCGCTTCGCGACGCGCAGTGGGCGTGGCGGCAGCTCGCCGCGTACGGGTGGCGCGAGGCCATCGTGCAGCGGAAGATCGTGGGGCCGTACTACGCCACCAGCGTGGTCTGCGACGCGAAGCACGACGTCTTCACGTCGTTCACGCTGAAGAAGCTCAGCATCTGCCAGCGCGGCAGCACCTGGAGCGGCGTTCGCGTGAGCGAGCCGCGCCTCGAGCGCGACTTCGCCGCCTTCCTGCGCCGTATCAAGTGGACCGGCCCGGGCGAGGGCGAGTTCGTCCGCGACGAGGTCACCGACCGCTTCTACCTGTTCGAGGTCAACCCGCGCTTTACCGGCTGGGTGTATTACACCGCCACGCTCGGCTGCAACCAGCCGGCGCTGGCCGTGCGCGCCGCGCTCGGCGCGCCGCCTCTCGCCGATCATCAAGCCGACGCGCCGGCCGAGCTGGCGTTCGTGCGGCAGACCGCCGACTTCCCGCTCCGCGCAAGCCAGATCGCGGCGCTCGCGACACGAGGCCACTTGCGTAATGGTTGAGCTCAAGCCCTACCAGCCCCCGCGGCTCTCGCAGCTGCCGTTCATCGCGTTCACGAAGCACTTCACCCGGCCGCTCACGGCGGTCGTCGAGAGCGCGGATGAGTACGACCCGGGCGCCCTTCTGCGTGCTCACGGCTCGCCGCTCTTCGTCGTCTCCGAGAAGCGACTGCGCGAGGACTTCAGGCGGTTCCTCGGCGCGTTCTCGGACCCGCACTGCGACACCCGCATCGCCTATTCCATCAAGACGAACTACCTCCCGGCGGTGTGCTCGATCGTGCGCTCGGAAGGCGCATGGGCGGAAGTGGTCTCCGGAATGGAGTACGAGCTCTCGCGCGCGCTCGGGTTCGCGCCTGCGCAGATCGTGTTCAACGGACCGCACAAGACACGCGAGGAGCTGGAGCGCGCGCTCGGCGAGGGCGCACTCGTGAACGTCGACAACTTCGACGAGCTCTCGCTGGTCGAGCAGGTCGCCGCGGGCATCGGGCGGCCGGCGCGCATCGGCATTCGCGTGAGCTTCCGCTACGGCGCGATGCCCTGGACCAAGTTCGGCTTCAGCGACGACAACGGCGACAGCGAGGAGGCGCTGAAGCGCATCGCCAAGAACAAGCGCCTCCGGCTGGAGCTGCTGCACAACCACTGCGGCACCTTCGTCCTCGTGCACGCGCTCTATGCCCAGGCGGCGGATCGGCTCGTCAGCCTCGCGCGGCGCGCGCGTGCGCTGGGCCTCAAGCCGACCATGGCCGACTTCGGCGGCGGCTACCCCTCCTCCAACACGCTGCGGCCGGAGTTCGACTTCGCCGGCGGCAGTGTCCGCACCGGCGACTTCTGGAGCCCGTACGCCGAGGAGATTCTGTCGCGCCTCGTGAAGGCGAAGGACCTCTTCGGCGGCCGCCCGACGCTGCTGCTCGAGCCGGGCCGCGCCGTCGTCGACGCGTGCACCGAGCTGCTCTGCTCGGTCGTCGCACGGAAGTCGATCAACAAGAGCGAGGACGCGATCATCGTCGACGCCGGCGTCAACCTCGTGCCCACGGCCTGCTACTACGAGCACCCGGTGACCAAGGCTGCCGGAGTGAACGGCTCGCCGTACTTCCGCAGCAAGAACGTGAGTGTCTATGGTCCGCTGTGCATGCAGTCCGACCGGCTGCGCGAGAGCGCGACGCTGCCGCCGCTCAAGGTCGGCGACGTGATGCGCATCGGTTACGTGGGCGCGTATTGCCACACGCAGTCGATGCAGTTCATCCAGACGCGTCCGGCCACGGTCCTCATCGGCCCGCGGGGTCCGGAGCTGATCCGGCGCCGCGAGACCTGGCGGGACGTCTTCGCCCTCGACGTGCTGCCGCCGCGGCTGCGCGGCGATGACTGCAGCTTCTGAAGTCCTTGCGACCCGCCGTCGCATGATCGGCCGTCGCGGCGCCCGGGGCGACCCGTGCGCGGTGCCGTAAGGATGGCGTCCGTGACGCTGCGATCCGAGGTGCGCGCAGGCGCGCTCGCCACCCTGCGCGGCTGCGCGCAGCTCGCGTTCTGCGACTCGCCTGTCGCCGGCGTCCTCGTCCTCGCCGGGCTCGCTTTCGTGTCGCCCTACGCGGCGCTCGGCGCTCTCGTCGGATCGACGTTCGGAACCCTCGCCGCGCGTGTCGTGCCGGGCTACAGCCGCGAGGACTGGAGTTGGGGCCTCGCGAGCTTCAACCCGGCGATCGTCGGTCTTCTCTGCGACGGACTGCTTGCGAGCGGCGAGGTCAGTCCGCTCTGGCTCGTCCTGCCGCTCGCGGCGTCGATGGCGCTCGACGTACTCCTGCGTCGGCTGCTCGCGCGCTGGATGCTGCCTGCGCTGTCCTCGGCGGCGCTCGTCACCGTGTATCTCGCGAGCGCGCTTGTCGCGCCGCCCGGCGGGTGGTTCTGGACCGACGCGCCGATGAATGCGCTCTTCCCCTGGGGCGTGCTCGGCGCTGCCTGCATCTTCGGCGCCATGATGGCGAAGTCGTTCTTCGCCGGGCTGTGGGCGCTGGTCGGCGCGGCGATCGCTTTTCTCGCGAGCTACCTTGCAGGCGTCGATCCGCACACGACCGCGGGGCTGTGGGCGATCACGGTGCCGCTCGCGAGCTTCGGCTTGCACGCCATCTTCCTGCGCAGCTCGCGGCTCGGATGCATCACCGGCACCGTCGCTGCGGTGATCGCCGCGGCACTGTGGACCGCCTGGGAGCACTCCGCGCTCGGCGATGTGCTTCCCCCGCTGCTCGCCCCCTTCATCCTCGGCGTCTGGGCTGCGGCCGTGCTCATGCGGAAGATCGCGGCTTCGCCGCTCGCCGACGGCAGCACGTGGCGCACGCTCGCCGCGATCGCGCGCGCCAACGCCGAGGATCGCGAGGTGTGGGCGCTCGTGCCCTCGGCGACCGCAGCCGTCGCGGTGACCTCGCCGTTCGTCGCCGGCGCCTGGCTCGATCCGAGCGTCCCGCCAGCGACGTTAGACCGCGCACGGCTGGCGGCATCGCCGCGATGCCGGCAAGCGTTCTGGGACGCGTGCGACCGATTGCGCACCTTTGCGGGAGACGACGCCGGCGCCGACGCGGCGAGTCCTGCGAGCCGCATCGACCCCGCGCTCGCGCGCGCGCTTCGTGCCGGCTGCATCGACCGGGTCGCGACCTGCGACGCGGGGATCGTCCGGCCCGACACCGCCGTCGGGGCCTTCGTTCCGCTGCACGGCGACCTGCAGCAGGTCTGTTGCCTCGAGTGCGGCGCCCAGAGCGCGTGGCCCCCGCGCGGCCTGTGGCGCCGCGCGGACCTGCGCTGCGCGACGTGTCAGGGGCCGGTCGTGCCGGCGCTCACGCCGTTCGGGCTCGCCGGCGACCCGGCATCCCTCGCCCGACTGCGGCGGGAGGCGGAGCGCTGTGCGATCGTGCTCGTGCTCGACGACCCGCCCTCGGATCCGACGGTCGAGGGCTTCATCGCCGAGATGCGCCGCGGCGGATGCGCGCTGGTGTTCGCGCCGCCTCCGGCGCGCCGCCGGGCGCGGCGCGAGGACGAACTAGCGCTGTCCGTGGCCGGCGACCGCCTGCTCGCTTATGTCGCCGTCCTCGTCCCGCTTCTCCGCATGGCGCGCCGCGCCAGGCCCGGGGGGCTCACGGCCGGGCGGGCTCGAGCGGCCACGCCGAGCGACGAAGGGGCCGGCTGATGGCCTCGTGGCAGAAGCGCTTCCTCTCCGTGGCCCTCGCCGTGCTTGCCGTGCTGGCGGCGCTCGCCGGCGAGCGTGCAAAGCGCGACGCCGAGATGACGAAGCCCGTCGCGACGCTTGCCGACGGCACGGTGGGCCGCTTCCACTTCATGAGCTACAGCGCGCGCTGGTCGGATCTCGCACCGGGCGCGTACCTGCGCGCGCCGGTGAGCGTCGCCGCCGAGTTGCTGCTGCCAGAGGGCGGGCGGGAACGCGTGCGCTCGCAAGAGGATCGCCTGCCGGCGGTCGTGATCCTGCACGGCAGCGACGGCCTCGCCGATCACCAGCGCCGCTACGCGCGCGACCTCGTCGCCCTCGGCCTCGCTGTCCTCGTCGTCGACAGCTTCGGCGCGCGCGGCGTGGAGGACACGATCGACGAGCTCGCGGCCGTGACGCCGTATTCGATGCTGATCGACGCCTACCGCGCGCTCGCGCTGCTGCAGACGCACCCCGCGATCGATCCGACGCGCATCGCGCTGGTCGGGTGGTCGAAGGGCGGGATGGTCGCCGACTGGGCGTCCCGGCGGCGCTACAAGGAGCTGCTCGGCGCAACGCTCGTCCCCTATGCGGCCTACGCCGCGTTCTATCCCTGGTGCGGCGAGCAGCACGCCCCGGTCCGCCTCACCGGCGGACCACTGCTGTACCTCGTGGGGGAAAGGGACGACTGGACGGGCACGGCGCCGTGCATCGACTACGTCGAACGGGTGCGCGATGCGGGCTACGATGCGCGGCTCGTCCTGTTCCCGGATGCCGAGCACGGCTTTGACTATCCCGGCCGGTTCCGTCGCTACCTCACGGCGGCAGAGGGCTGGAGCCGCTGCAACTACGTGGCGGGCGAAACGCAGCTACGTGTGATCGCGACCAACACCGGTCTGCCGTGGCCGCAGTTCCCGGACTACATCGGCAGCTGCACGGAGAAGGGAGCACACGTGGGCTCAAACGCGCGCGCGCGCGAGGCGGCGGCGCGCGAGCTACGCGCTTTCCTCACCGAGGCCCTGAAGCTGCCCCCTTCGCCCGCCTCCTGATCAGCGCAGCCTAGTTAGCGCGTCAGAACTGCTCGTCCGCGAGTGCCAGGACCGAGGGCGCGCCCTGCGTGATGGACGCCGCGAGCGCATCGGACTTCAACACGCAAACGAGTGCAACCTCACGCACCACGCCGCCCCGCTTGACTAGAATCCGTGCGCCGTCGCCCTTGTGAAGATGTCGTCCCGCGGCGCGCGCGCGGTGTGTGCCGCAGCAGACCCGATCGGTTCTCGTCATGAAGCGCCCTCCGTTCCGCGCACGTCCTTCGCGTCTTCTGCTCGCGGTCCTCGCCGCGGCGAGCCTCGTCGGCTGCGCGTCCGGGCCGACGCACCCGACGCTCAAGGAGATCGCGCTGCCGCCGCTCATCCCGGTGCGCGAGTTCACCGCCGATGTCGACTTCTCCGGCGGCTACCGCATCTCGCCCGACGGCAACCGGATCGTCTGGACGCAGGTGTCCGGCACGAGCGTCGGCCTCGCGACGCGCGGCGTCGACGCGGGCGGCGCGGCCGGACGCACCCACCGCTACGAGACAGGCACCATCGCGAGCTGGGGCTCGGTGGGCATCGCGTACAACTGGCTCTCCGACAGCCGGCACGTCATGTACGTGCGCGATCCGCTCGGCGACGAGAACACGCAGATCTTCGTGTTCGACTCCGACGACCCGGCGGGCACACTGCACAACCTGACGTCGTGGCCCAAGGCGCGCTCGACCTACCTCGCCCACGGCACGCCCGGCTCGTCGCGGTTCTTCTTCCAGAGCAACCGCCGCGAGCCGTCGCAGTTCGATGTCTACGAGGCCGACGCCGCGACGCGAACGGTGCGCGAGGTGATCCGCGACGACGGCACCGTCACGAACTGGCTGATCGACATCGACGGCTCGCTCGGTGGCCGCATCCGCGTCGACGGCCAGAAGGCAGGCGACGACCGCCTCCTCGAGATCCTCGACCCGGCGACCGGACAGTGGCGGGTGGCGAAGCGCTTCGGCGGCTTCGGCTACGTGAGCCCGCTCCGGCTCGACCGCGCGGGCGATAAGCTGGTGGCGAACTCTGGGCTCGGCCGCAACACCACGGCGATGGTCGAGATCGACCTCGCGACGGGCAGCGAGAGGGAGATTTTCCGCGACCCGCGCGTCGACCTGACCTCCTCCTACGTCCTGCTCGGCTCGACGCGGCCCTACGCCGTGCAGGTCGACCCCGACTACCCCGAGATCCTTTACTTCGACGCCCAGTTTGCGCGCGAGCTGGAGGCGTCGCTCCGGAAGGCGGTGCCGGAGAAGATCATCGCGATGGGTGCCGGCACCGCCGACCGCGGGCTGCAGCGCATGATCGTGCGACCGATGACGGTGCGCGGCGAGCGCGAATATCTGTTCGACCGCCCGACGGGGGAGCTCACGCTGCTTCGCGACGTGCGCACGCGCGGCGACGTCGGCGAGGCGATGGTGCCGGTCGAGCCGATCCAGTTCCAGTCGCGCGACGGCCTCACCATCCGCGGCTTCCTGCTGCGGCCGCGCGGGGGCGAAGGCCGCCGCGTGCCCCTCGTCGTCGCCATCCACGGCGGGCCGTGGCTGCGCGACTTCTGGCAGCCCTCGGAGCCCAACAACGGCTTCGGCGGCTCGCAGCTTCTCGCCAACCGCGGCTACGCGGTGCTGCACGTCAACTACCGCGGCTCGACCGGGTACGGCGGGCAGTTCATGTACGCCGGCGTGCGCGAGCTCGCCGGCAAGACGCAGAACGACATCGAGGACGGCGTGCGCTGGGCGATCGCGAACGGCATCGCGGACCCGGAGCGCATCGGCGCGATCGGCGACAGCTTCGGCGGCTTCTCGGTACTGAGCCAGATGACCCGCTCGCCCGATCTCTACGCTTGCGGCGTCGGCATCGTCGGCATCGCCGACTGGCAGCGCTGGATGGACGCGAAGCCGCCTTACTGGCGCAACCAGATGCACTGGTGGACGCTCTTCCTCGGCGCCGGTGACGACCCGGCGGACCGCAAGCGGCTGCGCGAGGAGTCGCCGCTCTCGCGCATCGAGAACATCCGCGTGCCGCTGCTCGTGATCCACGGGTCGAACGACGTGCGCGTGGCGCGGCAGGACTCGGACGAGGTCGTGGCGCGCCTGCGCGCGCTCGACCGGCCGGTCGAGTACCTGCTCTTCGAGGACGAGGGCCACTCGATACGCAAGTGGCATAACCGGCTCAAGATGTGGCGCGAGATCGAGGACTTCTACGCCGGCTGCCTGGGGGGCCGGTCGAGCGGCTTCGACCTGTACCAGCTGCGGCCCGTCAGCGGCGAGCAGTAGCCGAGCGGGCGCGCACGATCGGAAGGCGTGGCGGATCCGGCAGGAGACGCACGACGGCCAGAAGCATATCGCCGCCTCGCGCGTCAACCACCGTCGGCACGACGCCGTTGGTCACTTTCGCCACTGACGCGGCGCGTCACCTGCGCAAGATCACGGCAGGTGTAACGGCCGGCACCCGAACGGCACCGGCTCGCTCCCCGCGACGGTCGCGAAGGCCGACCCAAAAGGGCCGCCAGCCTACCGCTAGCCTCGCCCCTCGCGACTGTCCGCGCTACGAGGATCGGCCGCCGATCGTTCCCGCGCTCGCGACCAGCCCGCAGCCGCCGGATGAGGAGCCGGGCGGCCCGCGAGTCTGGGGTGCGAGTGACCTAAGTCGGCCGCCCCTCGAAATAGCCGTGCTGTATGTAGTGCACGGTGGCCGCTTCGTAGTTATCACCGAGCCAGTTCTTGAGGTCGAGGTTGGTCGGCTGATTCAGGTACTGCACCGGGTCGAAAGTCACCTTGCGGCCCTCGTCGTAGCCGTGCTGGATGTAGTGCGTGGTGCCGCCGTCGCTGTTCGCGCCGAGCCACTGGATCAGGTCGCCGTAGCTCGCGACGTAGCGCAGGCCGTCGAAGGTCGTGGTGCGACCCTCGAAGCGGCCGTTGGTGATGTAGTTGCTCGCGCCGGCGTCGGCGTTCGCGCCGTAGGCCTTGAGCAGGTCCGCATAGCTCGCGATGTACTCGAGGCCGTCGAAGGTCGTGGCGCGGCCCTCGAAGCGGCCGTTGGTGATGTAGTGGCTCGTGCCGCCGTCGGTGTTGGTGCCGAGCCAGTTCATGAGGTCGGTGTAGCTCGCGATGTACTGCAGGCCGTCGAACGTGGTCTCCCGGCCCTCGTAGAAGCCGTTGTAGACATAGTGGTCGAAGCCCGCTTGGGCGTTCGCGCCGAACCCCTTCACGAGATCCGCATACGAGGCGATGTAGTCGAGCGGCTGGAACATCTGCTGCGGAATGTTCGCGAGCGGCACGTTGACGCCCTTGAGCAGGTCGGTCTGATTCGAGAAGTAGATGTTCTGGATGTTGGTGATCTTGTCGATGCCGTCGGTGCCCGCGGGACTGTTGAGGTTCTTGGGCAGCACTGCGGTGATCGCGCCCCAGGTGACGAAGATGTAGTCGCTTTGGAATCCGTAATGGCAGGCCGTGTTGAAGCCCGCCCCGCCATCGAGGAAATCGTTGCCGCCGGCGCCGATCAGCACATCGTTGCCGCCGCCGCCGTTGATGTTGTCGTCGCCGTTGTAGCCGGAGAGCACGTCCTGACCGCTCGCGCCGGTGATCGTGTCGTTGCCGCCAAAGATCGCCGACTTGAACGCGAAGTTGGCCTGCCCATTCGTGTTCGCCTGCGACGCCTGGTTGACCAGGTTGACGAACTGCTGCATCGGATAGGCGAAGCCCTTCACGTCGAACACGGTTTGCCCGTTGTCCGACCCGATGATCTGATTCAGCGTTCCGCCCGTGGGCACGCCGTTCACGTCGTAGGTGAAGCCCGAGCCGATGAGCTTGTAGACGACGTTCGGCAGGCTTGGATTGAAGGCCCGCAGGTCGCCCTGGGCGAGTGTCGAGGTCGGCGACTGCTGCCACGTCAGGTAGTACAGCGGACCGAGGTCCCAGCCCACCGCGGTGAGATCACCGGGGTTCAGCATGCTAAATAGCGCGTTCGCGCCGCGCTCGCCGACGGTCATTGTCGTCATTGGAATGCTCCTGTCACGACGTGAGTCACAGCTCCCGCGCGGGCCTGGCCGACCCGCGAAGTGATGAAATCATAAGCGCTTCAAGCGCCCGCGGCCAATGTGTCGGCGGCGATACAAGAACTTTACGATGCTTGACGAGCCTGTCCCGCGCGGCGCTCGGTGGCGAACGTGACGGGCGTGCAGCTGCGTCAGCGCGAAAAGTGAAAGCCCACGGCCGGCGACCCGGCCGAGCAACCAGCCTCCTTCATTCGGACGGCGAATCGCCGGCGCGCAGGCGGCGAGCCTACGTCACGCCGCCCCTCGAAGAAGCCATGCTCGAAAAAATGCAGCGAGGCGTCCGCCCCGTTCATGTCGGGCCAGCTCTTGAGGTCGACGTTGCTCGGCCGATGGCGTTCGGCGGGAGCTCGGCGATCGGCGCGGCCGAGAAAGTCGGGAAGGCGCCCGTTCTATCCACCAGAAGAGAAGTAGCGGGCAAGTGCCGATCGGGAGAGCGCCGGTGCGGGCGAACGCGTCACCGAATCGGTGATGCCGTCGCGGTCGACTTGGAGGACGGCGGGCTCCTTCAGGGAAGACCACGGTCCTCATCGTGAGCGCGACAGTCGGCGGGGCAATGCTCATGCGGCACCTCAGCTCGGAGTCGGCCGCATACACCGCCGGGGCGGCGATTTCCGATGTGGCTCGCGGTGGACCAAGCAAACTTTTGTTGCTGCCCATCAACAGTCATCCGCGGCGCGCACGCGCTCGCAGGCGGGTGCGCGATTGATGGTATGTTCCCTTCCCCGGGTGCAATGCCGCGCCGCGTCCTGGCACGCTTGCGCCGCCTCGCGGCGCTGCGTTCCCACGATGACCGGAAGCGAGAATCCAACGCGACGACTGCTGCTCTTCGCCGGGTTCCTGAGCATCGCCATCAACCTGCTCACCCTGCTGTCGCCGCTCTATCTGCTGCAGGTGTTCGACCGGGTGCTCACGAGCCGCAGCGAATACACGCTCGCGCTGCTCACCATCGCCACGATCGTCGCGTTCGGCTTCATGGCCATCCTCGACGCGTGCCGCGCGGTGCTGCTCGTGCGCGTCGGCAACCTGCTCGATCGCCAACTGAGCGCGCAGGTCTTCAGGAAACTGGTCGCCATGCATCCCGGCCGGGCGCGTCAGGAATTCACCCTGCGCGACTTGGCGCAGCTGCGCCGCGCCCTCTCGGGCGGCCTCATGAACGTGCTCTTCGACCTGCCGTGGGCCGCGGTCTTCACGCTGGTGATCTTCCTGTTCCACTGGCTGCTCGGCTGGGTCGCCGTGGCCGGCATGCTCGTGCTCGTGCTGCTCGCCGTGATCGACGCGCGCTGGTCGCGCGGCCCAGCGCAAAGGGCCGCGGAGCTCGGCCGCGGTGCCGCGACCTTCGCGGAAAACGCCGTGCGGCAACCGGAGCTCGTGCGCGCGATGGGCCTCGGCCCCGCCGCCGCGCGCAAGTGGGCCGAGCTGAGCGCGCCGATGGCCACGGCGAACACGCAGGCGGCCGACCGGTCCGGCATCTTGCTCGCCCTGACGCGAAGCTTCCGGCTGGTGCTGCAAGTGCTCATGCTCGCCGCTGGCGCGTACCTGGTGCTCGAGCAGAAGGCCACGGCCGGTGTCATGACTGCGGCGACGATCATCGTCGGCCGCGCGGTCGGGCCGGTGGAGCAGCTCCTTGCGAACTGGCGCAACCTCGTCGAGAGTCACGCGGCGTGGAAGCGGCTGCGCGCCGCGCTCGACCTCGGCATCGCCGAGGCCGAGCCGGTCGAGCCGCGCGTCGAGGCCCCCGTGGCCCCGGACGTGCTGCTGCAGCTCGATGGCGTGAGCATCCGCATCGATCCCCGCCGCGGCGGGCTCACCAACCTGTCGCTCAAGATGGCCCCCGGCGAGATGCTCGCAGTGACCGGTCCGAGCGCCTCGGGAAAATCGCTGCTCGCTGGCATCATTGCCGGCCTGCTGCCCCCGCAGCTCGGCCTCGTCAGGTTCGAGGGGCACGACATCTCGACCATGCCGCCGGAGCGTCTCGGCCAGGCCATCGGCTACCTGCCGCAGGAGCCCGCGTTCCTGCCCGGTACGGTCGGCGAGAACATCGCGCGATTCGGCGCGGACGCGACCCAGGCGAGCATCGAGGCCGCGGCGCGCCTCGCGCGCGCGCACGAGCGCATCCTGCAGCTGCCCGAGGGCTATGCGACGCCGATCGGGGACGGCGGCGTGCACCTGCCTGCGGGACTCCGACAATCCATCGCGCTCGCGCGCACGCTCTACGGGCCGCCGCGGCTCGCCGTGCTGGACGAGCCGGAAGCCCGCCTGGACCTGCCGGGACGCCAGCAGCTCGTGGAAACCCTGCGCGAGCTGCGCAAGCAGCGCATCGCGGTGGTCTACATGACTCAGGCGCCCGAGCTCATCCAGCATGCCGACCGGATGCTCATGCTCCAGGACGGGCTGCCGGCGTACCTCGGTCCGGTGCGCAGGGAGGGCGCTCCCGTGGTAGGCGCCATCGGCGGAGGCCGTGCCTAGCATGACGACGGCAATCAATGACCTGCGCGATCCCGACGTCGCGGGCGCCAACCGCGCCATTGCCATCGCCTCGGCCGCGCTGGCGGTCGGCATCGCGCTCGCGTTGCTTTGGGGTGCCGTTGCGCCGCTGCATGGCGCGGTCATCGCCGAGGGTGTGGTCCGCGTCTCGAGCCATCGTCAGGTCGTCCAGCACCTCGACGGCGGCATCGTCAAGGAGGTGCTGGTCAAGGCGGGCGACCCCGTGCAGAAGGGCCAGGCGCTGATGCGGGTGGACGACACGCAGACGCGTGCGGCGGCGGCAGTGATGAACCAGGAGATCGACCTGCAGCGGGCGCGGATTTCGCGCCTGCAGGCCGAGAGCCGGGGCGCGGCGACGATCGTCTTTCCTCAGGCGCTCACCCAGCGGGCGGCCGATCCGCCAGTGAAAGAGGCGATCGAGGCGGAGCGGCGGCTGTTCAGGGCGCGCCTCGACCTCCACACGACCCAGCTCGCCGCGCTCGGCCGTCAGTCCGACGAGGTCCGGCGCGAGGTCGCGAGCCTCGAGCAGCAGCACGAGCGCGCGGGCCTCAAGCTGGAGACGATGCGCGACCAGCTCAAACGTGCCGAGAGCCTGAACGAAACCGGCTATGTGACCTACACGAAGATCCTCGAGCTGCGCGCGGCGGTCACCGAGGCCGAAGAGAAACGTGAGGGCTACCTGGTGGAGCGCGCCAAGGCCGAGCAGCGCGGCAAGGAGATCGAGCTCAGGAAGGCGAGCCTCACGAGCGACCGCATTCGCCAGGCGGCCGACGAGCTGAAGGACGCGACGGCGAAGCTGCAGGAACTGTCGCAGAAGGCGGTGCCTGCAATGTCCGCGCTCGAGCGGCAGACCGTGCGCGCGCCGATCGCGGGTGAAGTGGTCGGGCTGCGGGTCTTCAACCCGCAGACGGTGATTCAGCCGGGCGAGACGCTGATGGAGATCGTGCCGGAACGCGACGACCTGATCGTCGAGGCGAGGGTGCTGCCGCAGCAGATCCACGAGGTGCACGAAGGCGTCGCCGCCGAGGTGCAGCTCATGGGCGTGAGCCAGCGGGTCGTGCCGCACATTCCTGCGACCGTCAGCTACGTCGCCGCCGACGCCCCCGCTCCGCAGCCATACGGGAATGCGCCCCCGATTCCCTATTACCTCGTCGAGCTTCGCGTGGACAAGAGTGCCGTGGCGCAACTGCCCGGCACGACGCTCGCTCCGGGAATGCCGGTAATGGTCTACATGCAGACGCGTGCGCGCACGACGCTCGACTACCTGCTCGAGCCGATCACGAACGTCATCCGGCGCGGAATGCGCGAGAGCTGAGCGGGCCGCGGGCGCCCCCTGCGACGCACTGAGGCGGAAGCTCGCTCAGGTCGCGCGTTCGCGAAGCAGTCGTGCTGGATGCTGTGTGCGCCGGCCGCTTCGTAGTCAGTGCCGAGCCAGTTCTCGAGGTCGATGTTGCTCAGCTGATCGGCGCATCCAAGGATCACGACGGTGGCGGCCTGCTCGCAGCGCTCGGCGAGGAGATGCTGCAGGTCCAGGTGGGCGGTCGGGCGCAGCGGTTCCGAGGCCGAAGTCCTGGCTTGTGAGCAGCGGCACCCGTGCAAACGCCGCGAGCCGGCGGCGTGCCTGGGACGGGTCTCCGGAGAACACTCCAGTGGCGGCAGGCAGCTGCTGCTGCTGGGATCCGCAAGCGTGGGGCCGACCTACTTGCGCACGCGCTCTGCGATCCGGGTGGCCAGACGTAAGCCCGCTCCGACGGCTGGCTCGAGGAAACTTGATCTCGCGCGCCTGCCCCCGCGACCCCGCGGCGGCTACGCCGAGGCAAGGCGACCGGGCTCACCAGAAGTTCACGTGTCGCAGGAGCGCGCGCGGATTCCCATCCGAGAGGCCGTCGTGCACACTTTCCGCCTCGCCTTCAGACACCTCAGTCCGAGAAAGTGAACCCGGCATCGCCGTTCCCGATCCGCGCCGAGCTGGCGCGCACGCACGCCCACCAGGCGCAGACCCTCGAGATGTCGCGGCGGCTGCTCGGCGAGCAACACCCCGACACGTGGACGGCGATGGAGTCCCTCGCCGCGACGCTGCGCGTGCAGGGCGACCTCGGCGCTGCGCGCGCCCTGCATGAGCGCGTCTGGGTGCGCCGCCGGCACGCGCTCGGGGCCGAACACCCGCAAACGCTAGCGGCGGCCTGGAACGTCGCCGAGACTCTGCGCAGCGAGGGACGCCTCGCGCGCGCGCGCACCCTCCACGAGCGCGTGCTCGAGGCGCGGCGGCGTGTCCTCGGCGACGCCGACCCGGCAACCGTCGCCTCGATGAACAGCCTCGCCGCGACGCTCTATTCCACCGGTGATCTCGCCGCCGCGCAGTGGCTGCAGGAAGCGGCGCTCGGGCAAGGGCAAAGCGACGCTGCCGACGCCGCCTCGCTCGCGCTGCGCAACAACCTCGCGGAAACGATGCGCGCGCAGGGCGATCTCGCGGGCGCACGGCAGTTGCACGAGCAGGTTCTCGCGGCGCGGCGCCGCAGCCTCGGCGACAGCCACCCCGACACGCTGACGAGCGTGAACAATCTCGCCGCCGTGCGCTACGGGCAGGGCGACCTCGAGGCGGCGCGCAACCTCTTCGAACAAGTGCTCGCGCGCCGCGAGGCGATGCTCGGTGGCGAGCATCCGGACACGCTCACTGCGGTCAACAACCTCGCCGTGACGCTCTACGCGATGGGCGATCTGCCGGGCGCGCGTGTCCTGCAGGAACGCGTGGCGGCGGGCCGCCGGCGCGTGCTCGGTGACGAGCACGCCGATACGCTCGCGGCCCTCGCCAACCTCGCCGCCACGGTGCGCGAGCAAGGCCAGTTCGCGACGGCGCGGATCATCTTCGAGCAGGTCCTTGCGGCGCGTCGCAAAGTGCTGGGCGAGGCGCACCCGGAGACGATCGCAACGATCGTGGCGCTGCGCGGCGTCGCGGCTCGCTGACGCAGCATCCGGGGATCGCCGCTGTGCATCAGCGATCCGTCGCCTCGGATGCCGCCATCGCAATGGAGCTCGGTTGGCGATGCGGTGCTCATGAACACCGCGATCCGCAAGCCCCTGACCCCGCTGATGGCACGCGCGATGCGCAAGGCGATCGAGGCGGCGCGCGAGGCGCGTCTGTCGGGCCGCATGCCGAAGAAGCTCTGTTACTGGTCCGATGACTCCAAGTGGGTCGTACGTTCCCGCGTCCCCTCTCTCGGTCAGCCGCTCGCGCTGGGCTGGCTCCGAACCACACCCAACCCGGTGCGGGACAGCGCTCCCCTTGGCGGCGCGGATTTCGCGCTGCGTCGCAACACGGCATGTTCGCGCACAGATACATGTTCTTAAGCCGAAACAGCCGCGCGGCCTATTCCGTCTGACAATTTCTTTGTTTCTCATGGGGCTAGACGACCCCGGTCATGGGAACAGGTCTTGCGTAAGACTCTGTCCGGGAGGCGTCTCGGCTGGACTTGCCTCGCCGACCAGGTACCGGTTCCTAATCTCAAGGAGAGACGAATGCGCAAGACCATGATCGCCACTGCGGTCGCCATGGCGTTCGGTTCGACGATGGCGTGGGCGAATCCCACGAACACGGTCGACTCGACCACCCGCGACAACGCACAGACGGCGACCGCCACCGCCACCCAAGGCGGCGCTGGTAGCCCGCAGGCCAACGAGTACTCGACGTCGACGCTGACGAACACGAGCACGCCGAACAACAGCAACCAAAACAACAACAGCAGCACCAACACTGCGACCGATTTCAACAACAACAAGAGTGCCACTACCAACACCGCGACCGACACCAACAACGACAATAAGCAGAACTACAGCAACGACAACCGCAACCAGAGCGACCAGAACAACAACAAGAGCCTGAGCACGAACGAGACGAGCGGCAGCGCGGTCGTCAATGGCGGTACGGCGCAGTCGTGGCGTGATTCGGCGAACACCAGCACCACTACCAACAACACCACGACGATCTTCACGACCACCACCGCCGAGTCTGCGCTCAACGGGTTGGTGACCGGGAACTCGATCTCGAACATCGGCAACAACGCCAGCAACAACGGGAACGCCAATGCGGCTGCCGGCGGCAACGGCGGCACAGGCGGCAACGGTCAGGGCGGCAACGGCGGCAGCCCGAACGGCGGCCCGGGCGGCGCTTCCGGTAATGGTGGCGCGGGCGGCAGCGGCGGCAGCGCCACGAACGGCAGCGCCACGAACGGCAGCTCGACCAACGGCGCGGCCACG
>Ga0209254_10000667_pt1 | contig 29018 bp, 24 predicted proteins | sample FrelakmetDIP11DI_FD_187148 | JGI IMG/M metagenome (GOLD analysis project Ga0209254, IMG submission 187148) | Freshwater lake sediment microbial communities from the University of Notre Dame, USA, for methane emissions studies - DIP11 DI (SPAdes)... | ecosystem: Environmental > Aquatic >... | reverse complement strand
TTCAGAAACCCGCGGTAAACATCCCGGTGAGAACGGCCATGATCATCGGAGCAGTTTGTTTGCCTGCCGACATGGAACAGAGATAGCCTGCATGTGGAATTTTCTTTTCCGGGTCAAAGAATTCTGGTTTAAGGATATAACCAATGGCATCCATGCCCAGGCCCATCACAAGTTTGGGCCCTTCAGTTGGCATCATTTTTTTTGTAGCCAGGCTCATGGCAGGAACTGTTTCACCGGGGTGTGTTGCAAAGTATGCGTTACCAATCCGAAATACCGCTATCTCAGTGGCAACCGAATCGGTCATGACCCTTTTGATAACACCGGCAGCGGCAAGCTGTCGAAATCCCATATTATCAACAGGTAAATTAAAAACCCTGCTGTTAAACCGGAGATCACTCCCTTTAAGTTGTTTGCCTGCTGAAAGCGCTAAAAGGTTTGCCTCAGCCAATCCTCTTCCACGCATCATTGCCTGATCAAATGTTTTGGCCTCATGTTCCGGCTGTACCCATCCGCCGATGGACCCCTGCAGGAAAAGGTTAACACCGCCGAGTGCAGCATCCATTTTTTTATAAAATCCGGCCACATAGTCAGCACTTACTTTATCCTGCACGCCGTCAACAAAAGTAGGATGACAGGCAAAGTTGGTGAGTGTGGCAATATTATTTCCCTTTTTATCCCGGAAACGAATACAGGTAAGATCCCGGTCCAGTTCCTCCGGCTGCGAAATATTAAATACCCATCCCTCACCATGTTGGGTAACCGAAAAATCGGCCTTTACTTTTTTACGGTTGAGCCATGCTTTTATAACCTGCGTGGAAGCCGCATTCACCAGGAAGCGGATATACGCGGAATCAACACCTGAATGCATCAAGTCCGGCCCCCATATGCCTACCACATCAGGACCAGCATGGGTATGCGTACTGGATAAAACTATATGGTTTGAATTAAATCCTGTATTCCCGATATTGGCCCCGACCTGCCTTCTGATTTCCTGCAACTGCGGATATAATAAACCTATACAGTCAACAGTAAGGATCGTGAGGTTTTCTGATTTATTGGAAATGACAACCGCTTTTACAAAAAGATCATCATGTACACCGGAAAATTTCCGGTTTTGCGTATGACCGGCAATGAAGGAACCGGCCTGGGGGCTCACAGTGGCTGATGCTGAACCAACTTTCCATTGGGCAGAAACAGCACTGGTTAAGAAAACCAATACACTGAAAAGAAGATATTTTCGAGTAAACATAAAAGGCAGATTTATACCTTAAGTTAAGTATAAATCTGCCTTTATTTATGCTTGAATGTTATTTCGTCATTTGCAGATACTTTACTTCAGCCTGGCCATTGCCTCGCTGATCCTTGACATGGCAGCCTCGATCTTATCCATACTGTTGGCAAAAGAAATGCGGATACAATCAGGTTCGCCAAATGCCCTGCCAGTTACAGTAGACACATGCGCCGTATTCAGCAGGTACATACAAAGGTCATCTGCATCTTTGATATGATTTGTTCCGTCTGATTTGCCAAAATAAGCTGTCACAACCGGGAACACATAGAACGCACCGTCCGGTTCCACGATCTCTATCCCCGGAATGGCTTTCAGCAGTTCAAGCATCCGGGTGCGCCGGCGGGTGAATTCTGTAGCCATTGCTTCAGTAGGACGCAGATCGCCGGTTAAAGCGGTTATAGCTCCCCGTTGGGTAACTGCGTTGGCTCCGCTGGTATACTGGCCCTGTAATTTTTCGCAGGCCTTTACCACTGTCGGATGCGCGGCAATATAGCCAAGCCGGTAGCCGGTCATGGCATATCCCTTACTCAAGCCGTTGATGATGATGATCCGGTCTTTCAGGTCTTCAAACTGTGCCAGGCTTTCGTGTTTGCCTGTGAAGTTTATATATTCATAGATCTCATCGGAGATGATGAAAACCTGCGGATGTTTGCGGAACACTTCAGCCAGCCCCGCAAGTTCAGCTTTGGTATAAACGGATCCACTGGGGTTACAGGGTGATGAGAATATAAATAAGGTAGTCTTTGACGTTAGCGCTGCTTCCAGTTGTGCCGGGATGATCTTGTATTTATCTTCAGGCTTTGTTCTTACAAGCACAACATTGCCTTCGGCCAGTTTTACAATTTCTGAATAGGTAACCCAATACGGAGTAGGTATCACTACTTCATCCCCTTTATCAACGATGGCCATCACCACATTTGCCAGGCTCTGCTTGGCACCGGTGGATACCAAAATATTTTCAGGCTGGTAGTTGAGGTTGTTGTCCCTTTTGAGTTTGGTACAAACTGCAGCCCGCAGTTCAGGATATCCTGCAACAGGCGGATAATGGCTCCAGTTATCATCCACTGCTTTCTTCAATGATTCCTTAATATGGTCAGGCGTATCAAAATCGGGTTCACCAAGGGAAAGGTCGATCACATCAACTCCACTGGCTCTGAGTTCGCGGCCGAGTTTGGCCATTTTGAGGGTTTCAGGTTCATTGAATAATTCAAGGCGGGAAGATAACTTCATTGGTTGTTTGCTTTTTATTTTTAAGTAGGCAAATGTACTGAAATTGATGAGTAATAATTTTTTTGAAACTCATTTATGGTGCCAGATTAACTGTGATTTCCTGATTGTGAAAAAGTTCTTATTCTCCCAGGCAAAGAAAAAAATCATTTCAAATCCATTCCGCCTATCCATCCAATCCTTAAAATCCTGCTCTCCTTTTGTCATATTTATAAATTTCCTGTCCCACATATTTCATGAAAGGAAAACCAATTTCATCGTAGTCGTAAGTATCATCATTCAGTATACCATCCTTATTGCAATAGATGAGCGCACTGATCATGAACTCCGTTTTATTTTCACTGTCTTTGAAATAAGCAATGTCCAGCAGGTGCCCGTAGGCATCTCCCACTTTGTTGTAAACCTTGAGTGAGGGCGGAATCTTTTCATTTTTATCGGCGCCAAAAAGCAGGAACTTACAGTAGGTATCGTAATAAGTAACCGGATCATATGGCGGAAAACCTGCAGAGGAAGGTGTTGCTGACAAAAATTGCTGTAAAAAAAGGTAATCTTCAGTTTGAAGCCCAAACCGCTGCTTTACAGGAACATCATCCGGAAAGATCACCGACCTTAAAATAGAGTGCAGGGAAAGCAGGCTGATCCTGTTTTTCCGGGAAAAATCCAGGGGCTCCTGCTGCAAAACGCCGTTTTTCAGGTAGCCCCTGCCCAGTTTATCGTTCCGCTTGCTGTAAGGTTTTTTATTTACCTGTGCCGGCTGGTTATATACTTCTTTGCCAGTGGCATCCAGGAACCTGATGGGGTTTGTATGCCTGTTCTGGTCTTCCGTCATGGATATTTCCAGCCGGTGAATGATCTCAGCTTCAGTATATCCCCTTTTTTGTAGTTCCCGGTTGATATATTCCGGACCGAGGAATTCAAATAACCTGTTATAGGCATCATTATCGCTGACCAGAAAGATCTTTTTGATATAGCTGGCAATAGTGGGCCTGCCATCCTGCGATGCAGGATCATTGTATACGGCAGTCTGTCCGCTGTACGCAGATTCTGTGATCATGGTACTATGCATATCCAGGCCGGCAATGTTCAGTTCCCTTAGTTTCTGAAGAGCAAGGATGGCAACAGGCATTTTTACTGTTGAGGCCGGATAAAAATACTTTGCAGGTTCATAGTGCAAAAAATGATCGGCAAAATGGGGCTTATTGTCCTTATCTCGGTCTATTTGGCTGTAAATCAATTGAATATTAAAGGAATCGGGATATGTAAATATGGCTGAGAAAGGCCCGTTTTCTTTATACAGGATCGTTTCCAACAGGTTTTTCCCTTTATTTCCCGTTTCAGGCATTGGAATTTCCTTAACCGGTTCAGTTTGTGCAGGTTGCATTTTCCGGGTAGTTGTGCAGGCTGAAATTAAGACAAGGCAACAGAGGGCAGTCCGCAGGTGAATAAATGACATAGGTCAAAGTAAAGAAAAAATCCTTTAGCGCTTAACAAACCCAATTCAGGTACATAGAAAAACAGGTTAAGACACAATAAAATGAACGTTGCAAAATAGAGGTTGACCTCAAAAAAACCCTATCTTTGCCCGCCTTGCCAAAAAATGCCTATCCAGGCGGCAGGAGTTTTAAAAAATAAAGTGTAAACCCGATTTGTATGCAATTCAAAGGTTTGGTTCGGTTTTTTGCTGTAGCGCTTATCCTGATATCCCTCTATCAACTTCATTTTACCTGGGTTGTTCGTAACCATGAGAAGAAAATGGAGCAAAAGGCAAAAGCATATGTGAATGCCACTTATGGCACTGCCACTGAAGAAGTAAAAGACCAGGAATACAAGAAAAGACTCCGCCGTTTATTCGACAGCACCAAAGAAAGTACCATAACTTATGGAACTACCGGCGCCATATCCTACCAGAAAGCCAAGGAACAGGAATTGAACCTGGGACTTGACCTGCAGGGTGGTATGAGCGTTACGCTTGAAGTGGAACTGGAGGGCTTATTGAAATCCTTATCCAATAACGCCAAAGACCCCGCGCTGAATAAAGCCATCATTACCGCCAACCAGCGCAAAGCCAACAGCGATGCAGATTTCATCACCCTTTTTGCACAGGCATATAAGGAGCAAAATCCTACAGCCAGGTTGTCCTCCATATTTGCAGGTACCGGTCAAAGAACCATAAAGATTGAAGACAACGATAATGATGTTATCACCAAACTGAGGGCTTATGCCGATGGTGCCATCAGCAATACCTATAATGTATTACAAAAAAGGATCGACCAGTTTGGTGTTGCTCAACCCAATGTTCAGCTGGATAAAAATAAAGGTATCATCACTGTTGACCTACCCGGAGTTAAAGACGATCCTGAAAGAGTACGTAAATATTTACAGGCAACTGCAAACCTGCAGTTCTCCGAACTCTACAATATCGGCGAGTTGGATAAACCACTTACCGATGCAGAGAAAGCCCTTAAAGATTATTACAGTGGCGTAAAGACTGCTGTTGTTGATACCACTGCCACTGCAGCCACAACGCCTGCAGTTGCCGCAGATACCAATAAAACGGCAACCATTGGCGAACTGGTCAAAACTCAGCCAGCTGGAAAAACAGATACAGCCAAAGCAGCCCAAAGCGACTACTCTCTATTCAAGGTATTTCAGCCGATTGCCCCTCAGCAGGGACAGGATGGCAGGATGTCATATGCACCTTATCTCGGTTTTATTTCCATTCGCGATACTTCCATATTCAACGAATACCTGAATATTGAAAATGTCAAAATGCAGTTCCCGGCAAATATGAAAATCGTTTATGGTGTTCCGGAAAAAAATGAGAAAGGTTTGAAGAGCGATGTTTTACCGGTTTATGCACTGAAAACTATTGAAGGAAGTGATAAGGCAAGATTGGAAGGTGATGGTGTACAGCAGGCATTGCAGGATTATGACGACCGCGGCCGCCCTGCGATCAAAATGGTCATGACCAAACAAGGCGAGCGGATCTGGGGTGAAATGACCACAGAAAACGTAGGTAAACCCCTTGCGATCGTCCTAGATAATATCGTGTACTCAGCACCGAATGTAATAAATCCTATTACTACCGGAACGTCCGAGATCAGTGGTAGTTTCACGATTGAAGAAGCACAGGATCTGGCCAATATTCTCCAATCTGGTAAATTACCCGCCCCGGCAAAGATCGTGCAGGAGCAGGTGGTAGGACCAACACTGGGTGCAGCGGCTATAAATGGTGGTGCTTTATCATTCGGTATTTCCTTTATAGTGATTTTCATTCTGATGCTGGTATATTATAATACCGGCGGCTGGGTTGCCAATATTGCCTTGATCCTGAACCTGCTGTTCACCATTGGTGTACTGAGTGCACTGGGTGCCACTTTAACGGCTCCGGGTATTGCAGGTCTGGTACTTACCATTGGTATGGCGGTGGATACTAACGTTATCATATTTGAACGGATCAAAGATGAACTGACCAAGGGCAAGAGCTACCAGTTAGCCGTAGCCGAAGGGTATAAACGATCCATGGCACCCGTACTTGATGCACACATTACTACCCTGCTAACTGCGATGATATTATTTTATTTTGGCCTTGGTCCTGTGCTTGGTTTTGCCACCACACAGATCCTCGGTATCCTGTTGTCATTGTTCTGCGGTATCCTCATCTCCCGTTTGATCACTGATTTCTGGACCAATAAAAACAGGCATTTCAATTATTTTACGGATATCAGCCGCAAGGTTTTCAAACACGCAAACTATAAATTCATTGAATACCGCAAAATAGCATACGGTATCTCTGTGGTTGTACTTGTACTGGGTGTAGGTGCCTTGTTCAATGGTTTTGACCAGGGTGTTGAATACAAAGGTGGCCGCAGCTATACGGTACGATTTGATCAGCCGATGAAAACGGAGGAAGTTTCTACCACGCTGCAGAAATCATTTGGTGAGCATCCGATCATTAAAACCGTTGGAGACAACAAAACGCTGAACATCACAACCTCTTACATGATCGATAATCAGAGTAAGACTGCGGATTCTGTGGTGGAAAGTACTTTGTTCAATTCTTTGAAAACTTCATTCCCGGAGAATACAACATACGCTGATTTTAAAAGGACCTATAAGCAGAGTTCACAAACTGTTCTGCCATCCATTTCGGATGACCTGAAAAAAGGCGCCATTAAAGCTACCATCTTTGCGATCCTGGCCATTTTCCTCTATATCTTCCTGCGTTTCCGCGACTGGAGATATTCCGTAGGAACCATTGTGGCCTTGCTGCACGACGTATTTGTAACACTCGCCGTATTCTCTTTCCTGAAAGGTATTGTGCCATTCCCGCTGGAAATTGACCAGCACTTTATAGCAGCTATCCTAACCGTAATTGGTTTCTCGATGAACGATACGGTGATCGTATTTGACAGGGTCAGGGAAAATTCACATGTGATGAAAGGCGCCAGCAAAACAACGATCATCAATAAATCGATCAACGATACATTGAGCCGTACCATCATGACATCACTTACGGTATTCCTTACCTTGTTGATCCTCTTCATTTTTGGCGGTGAAGTAACCCGTGGTTTCGCATTTGCGATGCTGATCGGTGTAATAACCGGTACCTATTCATCCATCTTCGTTGCCGCTCCGATCCTGGTTGACCTTGCAAAAGACAAACCACTCGGTGAAGCAGGTAATGATACCGTAGCAGAGGCACCTGTAAAAGGAAAAGCAGCCTTAGCAAAATAAAAAGTACAAATCAACGCATAAAAGAAAAGTCCCCAAATCGGGGACTTTTTCTTTGTATGAGTTGCGGTAATACTTAAACGGAAAATGAACTGCCACATCCGCAGGTAGAAGAAGCATTAGGATTAGTAAACACGAAACCCCGTGCATCCAGCCCGCTCTTCCAGTCGATTTCCATGCCCATCAGATATATAGCATGTGCGGGATTAATGATACAGGATATACCCTGAACCTCATGAATTTCATCCTCCGGTTTTTTATCTTCAAATGCCAGGATATAACTCAGGCCGGAGCAACCACCGCCTTTAACGCCTACGCGCAGGTATTGGTTGCTGTTAAAATCTTTTTCTGCCATCAGCCGCTTGATTTCAGCAACGGTGTTGGGGGTAAATATAACCGGTGTTGAAGTAATAGTTTCTGTTTGCATAACGTTTGTAAAATTACAAACATTTTCAAGAAGTAAAAGTTTATTGAGCAAACTGTATTTTTGTCACATACAAAGAAACTATGAGCAATCAAGATCTGGTCTTATATGGAGGAATCGCTACTGTAGTTATCGTTATTGCCCTCTACCTGGTTTACTGGTTCCGGGAGAAGCAAAGCCTTAAAACGGAACAACCTGTAACCAAACCAACGGGAGAAAGTACCCTGGGACTGAGACTGCAGGCTTATGAACGCCTGGTAATGCTTGCAGAAAGGATATCCCTGCCCAACCTCATTACCCGTATACCTGCAGGTGAACTGACAGTGAGGCAACTGCAATCAGTGCTAATCGAGCAGATCAAAACAGAATTCGATTACAATCTCTCGCAGCAAATCTATGTTGCACCGGCAGCCTGGCAGGCCATAAATAACCTGAGGGAACAGAATATATTCATCATCAACCAGGTTGGCCAGGCCCTGCCACCCGATATGAAAGGCAGTGAGCTAAGCAGGAGAATTGCCGACCTGCTGAATGCTGATCCCCGGGCATCCCTGCATACAATGGTATTGGAAGCACTCAACTTTGAGGCTAAAAAATTATTGTGAGGTATTTGCCCGGACGACCGGGAATTCAAAAAACATCCTAACTTACTGTAGAAAAGACAGCACCATGGCGGAAAAAAAATTCACCGATTCAGGCATCGAGATCAGGGAATGTTATCATCCCGCTGACATAGCGGGATTACCCGCCGAAGAACCCGGTGAATTCCCCTATACAAGGGGCGTGCAGCCAGACATGTACCGTGGCCGTTTATGGACCATGCGGCAGTATGCAGGATTTTCCACCGCTGAAGAAAGTAATAAAAGGTACCATTATCTGTTGTCACAGGGGGTTATGGGTCTCAGTGTGGCCTTTGACCTGCCCACCCAGATCGGGTACGACAGCGACCATCCGCTGTCTGAAGGTGAGGTAGGTAAAGTAGGTGTGGCCATCGACAGCCTGGAAGACATGGAAATACTGTTCCAGGGGATCGACCTTGAAAAAGTGTCCACATCCATGACCATTAATGCAACCGGATACATCCTCCTGGCTTTATATGTGGCTCTGGCCAAAAAGCAAGGAGCTGACCTTAAGAAGATCTCCGGCACCATACAAAACGATATACTCAAGGAATACGCGGCACGAGGTACTTATATCTATCCACCCAAACCATCCATGCGTATTATCACAGACATTTTTGAGTGGTGCAGCAGGGAAGTCCCCAAATGGAACACTATCTCCATATCCGGATATCATATCCGGGAAGCAGGAAGTACCGCTGTACAGGAAATTGCATTCACCCTTAGTAACGGCAAGGCATACGTGAAAGCGGCTCTTGAAAAAGGCCTCGACATCAATGTATTTGGAAAGCGTTTATCTTTTTTCTTCAATGCACATAATAACTTGTTTGAAGAAGTGGCTAAGTTCAGGGCTGCCCGGCGCATGTGGGCCAACATCATGAAAGAGCTTGGCGCAACAGACCCCAAAGCCTTGATGCTGCGTTTTCATACCCAAACAGGGGGCAGCACCTTAACCGCACAACAACCGCTGAATAATATCACCAGGGTAACCATACAGAGCCTTGCGGCGGTGATGGGGGGCACACAATCGCTGCATACCAATGGCTATGATGAAGCGCTCAGTCTGCCCACTGAAGAAGCCGCACGCATTGCCCTGCGCACCCAGCAGATCGTGGCCCACGAAAGCGGTGTCCCTGATACGGTGGATCCCCTTGCCGGTTCCTATTTTGTGGAATCACTTACCAATGAAACAGAGAAGTTGGCCGGAGAACTGATACGTAAAATTGATGCCATGGGCGGGAGTGTAGTGGCCGTTGAGCAGGGTTTCATGCAGGACGAAATTGCACGCAGTGCATATACGTACCAACGGGAAGTTGAATCCGGTAAAAAAATAATTGTAGGGATGAACCAGTTCCAGGTGCAGGAACATAACCAGACCCCGGTGATGCATATAGATGACAGCATCCGCAGTATACAATCAGAAAAACTGGCGATACTGAGGGGGAAAAGAGATGCGGCCAAAGCAGCAGCCAGCCTCGAAAAAGTATTTGCAGCTGCGAAAGGTACAGACAACCTGATGCCGGTTGTTATTGAAGCCGTAGAAAACTATTGTACGCTCGGAGAGATCGCCGACCAACTCCGAAAGGTCTATGGAGAGTATAAATAAAAACACTATGGCCCGGAAGCGGGCCACAATGTATAACCAACTACTAAACTGTTACATCCACTTGGCAAGGAAGATGTTAAATTCCTGTCTTAAGTCTTTAATAACTTTTTCAAAATAGAGATATTCATCTTTCAGGTTCTCGTGTTCGGCCAGCTTTTCATTTTCAACCACTTCTGCAGCCAATTCAGTTTTTTCACCATTGATTGAAATGTGTTCTTTGATCTTATGTCGCAGCTCATCAATATTATTGCGCTGCACCAGGAACTGATTCTGAAAATGTTCGATGCCCTGGCGTGCTTCAAATGCGGTATTCTTAGTGGCGATCTCTGTGAGCCTGTTTTCTAGAATATGGATATCCTCTTTATAAAAATCAAGCCCTTTTAGCCACTCCTGATGCTCTGCGTTAATCTGGGTCGTATTTGTGAAGCTCATATTGGTATGTTTTACTCAAATGTATAATGGGTTCCTTTTATAATGACTGACTGACATCATTGTTTTAAATGATTATACTCAGCAGCGCGAAAATACTAACGCCAACGGATAATTGATTTATTTGTAAAACAACCGTGTCAGGCCTTTGTTACCTCGTTGTCAATGTTTATCCATAAATTTCCGGCGGATATATTTCTCCAGTTCAACCGCATGGAAAACAAGCGCTGATGCAGCAAAACAGATCAGCAATTCAGTAAGGCTGAGCGGTTCAGTTTTAAAAAGTTTATTGGCAAAAGGCAGGTATATCACCGCCATCTGCAACAGCACGGTTAGCAAGACGGCCCCAATCAGGGGAATATTTGAAAATAATCCCTGTTGGAAAAGAAACTGTCTGTCGCTGCGGATGGCCATTACATGCCCCAATTGGGAGAATGCAAGGATAGAGAAGACCATTGTCTGCCAATGATCAAGTTTATTATGGATCGCCCATGCCTGGGCAGATAAGGTAACACCTGCCATCAGGAGGCCAACCCAGATAATATGGTAACCGATACCCCCTGCAAAAAGGCTCTCATTGGTTTTTCTTGGTGGCCTTTGCATAATGTCTTTTTCGGCTTTTTCACCGGCTAATGCAAGTCCAGGTAATCCATCTGTAACCAGGTTGATCCATAGCAGGTGGATCGGCAGAAGCGGTATCGGCAGGCCGAGGAATGGCGCAAGGAATATTGTCCATATTTCAGCACCATTGCAGGTCATGATGTACTTAACGAATTTGCGGATGTTATCGTAAATCCGCCGGCCTTCTTTGACAGCCTTTACAATGGTGGCGAAATTATCGTCTAACAGGATCATATGGGCCGCTTCCTTGCTTACATCAGTGCCGTTGATACCCATAGCCACACCAATATCCGCGGTCTTTAGCGAAGGGGCGTCGTTAACTCCGTCGCCGGTCATGGCCACAAAATGATTTCGACGTTGCAGGGCTTTTACAATATGTAATTTTTGTTCCGGGGATACACGGGCATAGACCCTGACCTTTTCCACCATATCTTCAAATGTTTCGGCAGGCATGGCCTTTAATTCATTTCCGGTCAGTACCAGGTCTTTTTCGGTGAGGATCCCGATCTCCCTGGCAATGGAGGAGGCCGTTGCCGGATGGTCGCCTGTGATCATTACCACATGGATGCCGGCTGTCTTACAATCAGCAATGGCCGTTTTCACTTCTTCTCTGGGCGGGTCAATCATGCCGGCCATACCAGCATAAAGAAGGTCCTTTTCCACCATTTCATAGGTAAAGGGTTCAGGCAGCGCTGGCAGGATCTTATACGCATAAGCAATGACCCTGATACCGTTTGAGGCCATTTCCTGGGCCTTCCGGAGGATCTCCTCCCGGGGGTTATCAGCAGAAAGGCTGGCTTCAACTGACTCCACAGCGCCCTTTGAGATAACCAGGAAACTGTCATTGAGCCGATGCACTGTTGTCATGCATTTGCGATCAGAATCAAAAGGCAATTCGCCCAGGCGGGAAAATTCCTCGTGGATCCGGCCAAGTTCTTTCAGATCATGGTGTTTATTGAAATGTTCTACCAGGGCAATTTCCGTAGGATCACCCAGGAGGGTTTGATCAGCTGTTTGCTTAACATCATGATTGAGTGCTATGGCACAATCCAGGAGAGATATTTTATCATCAATTTTAACCTGGCCGTTGTATTCATCTGTTTGCACCACCCTCATTTTGTTCAGGGTCAGGGTACCGGTTTTATCGGTACATATAAATGTGACGGATCCAAGGGTTTCCACAGCAGGTAATTTTCGGATAAGGGCATTTTTTTTCACCAGTCTTTTCGCGCCCATGGATAATGCAATAGTGATCAACGCAGGTAATGCTTCCGGAATGGCAGCAACGGCTAGAGAAATGGCCAGCAGCAACATTTTCAAGGGGTCCTCCCCTCTTAACAAACCCACTCCCAGCAGGATCAGGCAAATGAAAAGGATCAGGTAGGAAAGTTTCTTACCAAAATCCGTCATTCTCTTTTGAAGGGGAGTTACGGTTTCATCTTCCTGTAACATCGTGGCTATTTTACCAATTTCCGTATTCATTCCCGTGCCCACAGCAATGCCTTTGGCCCTTCCGTTTGTCACCAGTGTTCCTTTATAGGCGAGGTTTAAGCGATCTCCCAAGGGTATATCTCCAGCCTCTATGACAGCCTCATTTTTATCCACCGGAACCGATTCTCCCGTCAGTGCAGATTCATCTATATGGAGGCTGTGCGTTTCTGTCAGCCTGAGATCTGCAGGCACCGCATTTCCTGCTTCCAGCAATATAATATCCCCCGGAACAATTTCAGCGGAAGGAAGTGAAACCGTAACGCCATCCCTGATGATCTGAGCCTGCAGTGTAGCCATTTTCTTAAGTGCCTCCATGGCTTTTTCAGCACGGTATTCCTGTACAAATCCCAGGATGGCATTTAGAAAAACGATCACGAGGATGATCAATGCATCTGTAAGATCACCGATGAAACCGGAGATAATGGCAGCAGCAATCAGAACCAGGATCATAAAATCCTTGAACTGCAGGAGAAAAATCTGCCATGCAGGTTTTTTCTTTTTTTCCAGCAATTCGTTGGGACCAAACTCTTCTCTTTTTTGCAAAACGGCCTCCTGGGTCAGCCCCTTTTCAGACGTACACATTTGTGCATAAACCTCTGCAATATGTTGTTGATGCCAATTCATATCTTATGAATTTGAAAGCTGGTAAAGTAAAATCAAATTAACAATGTAAATAATGAATATCAATGCAGCGTCCCATGCCAGTAAAAATCTTTTTCCTTTTGTGCGAAAGCTTAGCCCAATAATAGCAACTGCTGTCATCAGGATGGCACTGAATACAGATATAATATTATTAGGCGTAGCGTCCTTAAGGATGAAGCCTTTGGTATAAAAAATATCATCAATGGCCAGAATAAGGATATTGAACAAATTACTGCCAAGCAGGTTTCCTACCGCCAAATCAATTGACCCCATGCGCACGGCAGCAATAGATACAGCTATTTCAGGAAGGGAAGTAGATACAGCCAGAAAAAAAGTTCCAACAAAAGATTTACCCAGTCCTGTATCCTCAGCAATCTTTTCCGCGAAATAGGGTAATGTTAAAGCTGCTGCAATTATGATGAGGGCAAACAAAACATATTTACCTATGATCTGCTTCAGGGTAATATCCGCATGCGCCTGGCCCTGCACAACAGTTCCTGCAGAAACGTTAGCTGACTTCATTTCATTCAGGTAGATCAGCCTTATTGAAATGAAATAAATGATGATGAAAGAAAGACTGGTCAACCCGATCCAGGATGAAATCACAATATCTTCCGGCAGAAAAATAGCCACACCAACCATACTGATCAAAATAATTCCCAGTGCTGCAGCCAATATATGATTGGGTGAAGCTGTACCCAAAATGGAAAGATGACGTGGTAAAAAAGCATCCATAATCGCCAGGATACCTAAGTTAAAAGCGCAACTTCCAAGTATGTCACCAACGGCAAGATCTGCGGATTGTACAATGGCAGAAGAACTTATACCCACCATCAGTTCCGGCAATGAAGTAACGGAAGCCATAAGGATCAGTCCGATCCATGCTTTGCCCATGCCTGTTTTTTCCGCAAGAAGATCACCATAATAAGATAATTTTTTTCCTGCTAAGAAAATAATCACTGCACATAAAATGAAACCTCCTGCATGAATCATACTCAAAGTATTTAATACGGTTATATTCTGTCTTTCTCTTTCAGCCTGCGTCCTTTCATAACCATGTTTATTACGGTAACTATTCTTTCTGCGATAGTTTCCTGTTTTTTTGCAGACCAAATCCACTGAATAAATTCCCGTTGAATATTTTCCTGCAGCAGGAAGAATTTTTCCTGTGCCTTTGGTTCATCAGCCAGGCATTGCAGTAAATCTTTGGGGACTTCCAGTTCCGATTCGTCTTTAAATAGTACTACCTGCACATAATCACCTTCACCTTTCCTGATTTTTTTACGCACAGCGGCATTCACCGGAAGAAACAAATGCCCGTTTCCCATTGGCATCAACCTGTAATCACTGAAAGTATGATCATCGATACTGCCCTTTACTTTTACCCAGCCAAAATGGGCTTTTTTATCCTGTGGTATCTCAGGAATTTCAGCATATGTCCATCCTCCTTTACCGGGAAATTTATGCAGTTTATATTGCTTATTTACGAGCGGCGTTTCCATGTATTTTTAAGCTGTTCTATAAATATAACACTTAAAAAAAACAATGCTTTTTTACCCGCAAAGGAAAGATAGACGCTAAGCTATTCGCCTACCACATTTCACCTGATCTTCTGCTGGATTATTACAGCATCATTAAGCACAAAAGGAACTGCGATCATCCAGTCTGCCCGCGGCTTAATGTCAAAGAGAGGGTTTGATAAGAGATCAAATGAACTTTCCCATAAATGCATATCCAGGTCCTGATCTTTTTGAATGGCAAACTCCAGTTCCAGTGCTATATTATCAACTACATAATAGCTAAGCACTTTTTTCCGGCGGGGAGTCAGCTTATTCGTTTGTTGTCCAAGTGGCTTTGCGCCATTGGCCTTAAGATCATAGATATCCATTTTTTCGTTTGCGAAGATGTCGTAGCGATTTACCTTCCTATTGGGCGAAATTTTAATTTTCAATAATCGCTGGTCAGCAATGATCGTATCCCGGATAAATTCAATTGTTGGAGCAGCAATTGGTTTCAACGGAGCATCCTGCTGGTATGTAAAAGTAGTGCCATATTTACTATAGACAGGATCTTTATTCAATTCATCTGCTTTTACCGGCTTGTCACCCAGCGTAGCTTTTGTCCATACGTCCAGGTTTTTATCATATGTGGCCCAATATGATTTATTTTCTTCTTTATTGATAACATATACTAAACTATTAGGCTTTGCTACTCCTTTCTGATATCCTGATGTCAGATGAGCTTTGACGAATAATCCAACTGCAAGCAACAGAAACAATGCGGACCAGAGATTCTTTCTATCGAAAGATCCTAATACCGGAAGGAGCAGTGTAAAGCTAAGTACAGTCAGGATTGAACTTCCGAACAAAATTTTTAAACCCAGTCCTACCGGGAACATTTTAATAAATGGCGCAAGGATCACTAAAGCCGGAATGGCAAGTACCGCATTCAAAAAGGCATTTGATTTTCCGGTACGGACATAATTTCCCAACATCAATAAACCGGCAATAACCGGGATGATTAAAAAACCGGCCCCTTTCAACTTAAATGCAATAATGCCATTCAATAATATCCAGATGAAAAGCGGCGCCACCATTTTTTCCATTTCCGGGTTACCTGATTTTTGGTTACGGTACAATAAAAAACAAATTGCCATGGTCAATGCAATAAAAGCACCGATATAAGCATGGCCATTATACGTGAACCCATGTAATATATCTCCGTAGGCTGGGTAAATATTTGTAACCAGTTTCCATCCCAAAAAAGTAACCAGTCCGGCCCCAATGACAGCAGCCAGGAAGGGCAAAAAACCAATGGCTATCCCTTTTACAGAAAACAGATTTTTCTGTATCCCCTTGAATGTAATAAGAATAAAAAACGCTATTGAAAAAAGCAGCATGGGCAATATCCAGGAAAATGAATAACTCCAGAAACCAAAAGGCACATTGAAGTACACATGATCTTCACCAGATTCCAATTCGCGGAGGTCTGCATTTGAAAAGTACTGCAGCAGGGGCATCAGGTTTGTTCCCTGGTGGGCAAGTGTTGCCGGACTTAAATGCTCGTAAGTATCCTGCTGTGTATGATAATTAAAGTGATTATCTATGAATGCAAAATTGAAACCCTGTATGGATCCTTCTTCCCTGAATACGGTAAGGTCTGTATCATTGGGTAGCATTTTATAGATGCTGTACATCAAAGAATTGGCGGCAGGAAAACCAACACCCGCTTTCGTAAACCCTTCGATCATTTTAGCATTTCCCTTTGTGGTTTCCATCAGCATGTACCCGGGACCGGAAGAACCCCGAGCTTCGAAGTTGATGGCCAGTCCCACTTCCTTTGCCCACGGATGTTCGGTAACAAATAATGCGGCACCATTCAATCCCAATTCTTCAGCATCTGTAAATAAGATGATGATATCATTCTTGTGAGGTGTTTTATTATGCAAAAAAGCACGTATTCCTTCAAGAACCGTTGCCACACCGGAAGCATCATCCCCGGCGCCATGGGAAAATGAATGCGGCGCACTATCGTAATGCGACAATAACAACAATGCCTTTGTATTATCCGTTCCTTTTATCCGCGCAAGAATATTTTTCGACTTTGTCAATGTGCCCCAGTCACTAAGGCTGAAGCCTTCCTGGGTGGAAGTTTCCAGTCCCATTTTTTTCAGTTCATCCTGCACATATCGGGCTACTTCTTCATGATTTTCGGAGCCAACATAATGTGGCTTTACGGTCATTGCCTTAACAATCTTCAAAGCCCTTTGCGTGGAAAATTCTGTAAGAGGCGCTTCTTTTTCATCCATCCCCCGGGGCATCATAAAATAAAATATACCAACGAGGATAACGGATAAGGCAACTGCCTGGAAAAGGGAAGCATATTTTTTCATACGTATAAAATGGTTGAAATGAAATATCCGCTTTATAGATCGTGATCCATTTTCAGAAAATTATTATTTGCCTGTTTTCAGCAGAAAGCTGATAAGGCCATTCATATAAACTTCCTGGTCGTCGTACAAACTCATGTGGCTGCCATTCGGACAAAAAAGATAGCTCCCGTTTTTAACTTCCTTGGACATCCATTCCATATGTGCCGGATCCATAGTATCGTTTTTGGCACCAACAACCAGGGTGGGTACTGTTATATTTTTCAGTGATGCTTTCACATCCCATTTTTCCAGTTTGCCGGAAATACCAAACTCACTAGGCCCCTGCATGCTTACATATAATGATTGATTCATTTTGGCAAAAGAACGATTGACAGGCTCTGGCCAGGATTCAAGTGGCATCCGGAGAATATGCTCCATATAAAAATTAGGGTAAAGCAGTTCCATATATTTTGGGTTGGAAAAATCCTTCGCGGCTTCAATGGCGCGGATGGTATCCAGCACTTTCGGATCCATTTGTTTCGCCAGTACTTCATCGGCATACTTTCCGTACTCTGGTGCGCTGGCCATCATATTGGAGATGATCAATCCTTTGAGGTTTTGCTGGTATTTCAATGCATATTCCATGGCCAGGATGCCACCCCATGAATGACCTAAGAGGTAAAAGTTTTCATTTGTCAGGTTGAGTGCCTTGCGCACCTGTTCCACTTCCTCCACGTATCTTGGGAGGTCCCACATGGAAGTATCTTTTGGATCTTCCGAATTGCCACAACCGAGCTGATCGTAATAAATTATTTCGATCCCTTCAGCCGGGAGGAAACTTTCCATGCATTCAAAATATTCGTGTGTGGCGCCAGGACCGCCATTGAGCAGGAGTAATTTTATTGTGGGATTGTTACCGATTCGTTTGGTCCATACATTGAAAGTTCCCTTGGGCGTTTTAACAGGGATCATTTGAATGCCGCCAGTTTTAACCCCGGTTGATTGATCAGCAAGAAAACTTTTGATACTACTAACCTGATCTTCCTGTTTAGGTACATTACAGGAAAAGATCAAAAATGAAAAAAAGAAAGCAAAGAGTGTCTGGGATTTATTGTTTAACATGGCAAGTAGTTATGGTAGAAAATTTAATTTGCTGTTTCTGTCAATCTCTTAATCTCTAAAAGGATCGGGTTCCAGCCCTCCCCTTTATTATACACATCTTCATATCTTTTATCACCATCTGCCGCTGTTTCAAAACCATCCTGGCTAACGGTAAGTTTAACCATATCTTCTGCTTCGGAGAGTTCGTATGTAACATTCAAATGATTCTCCGGTATATGAGGATAGGTGGCATTAGGGTCAATTACCGAATATTTCAATAATTTTTCAGGGATGATATCAATCACATACCCTTTTACAAAAACCATCTCCTTGCCTTCATACACACCTCGCCACAAGAGTTCACTGCCCGGTTTCCAATTGGTTACCGTTTCACAGCCAAACATATACAACTTCGTTTTTTGTGAGTTGGTGAGCATATCCCAGACTTGCGAAAGGGATCCTTTGATGATTACCTCGTTTGAGACGATACGTTTCTCCATTTTACATATGTATTACTGTAAATGTAACAGAAAACCAGATGCGTTTCATTATATCTATAAGCCCAAAGTAAACCGATGAGAAAAAACGGATAACTGCGGAGGTTATGTTGAAATACACTATATAATTTACTTTTTAAGACTCCCTGTTCGCAGAAACATCGATTCCCGGACTTTTGGAGAGTGCGGGGACTTTTGGAGAGTGAGGGACTTTTGGAGAGTGAGGGGACTTTTGGAAAGTGGGAGGACTTTTGGAGAGTTGAGGGACTTTTGGAGAGTTGGAGGACATTAATACTGAATTTTAAAATAAGCGCTGAGAGAAGGCAAAACATCTATGGCCCAATGAGTGAGTATCAGTAGTACTATATTCCGGGCACGGCTCCAGTGAAAGGAAAATATTACGCCAATTATAAATGCCGGGAGTCCGGTATGCAAAATCACCTGCCCAAGGTCACCGGCATTTCCCTCCACTCCGGCAGACAGTAAGTACCGGCTCGGCAAGTGCCAGGCTGCAAATAAAAGATTAGTAACAAGGATCGCTAAAAGCCGGTGCCATTTTTTTTCGAGACGGGTTTGAAGGTACCCGCGAAAAAATAATTCCTCGGGAATTGCTGCAATAAATAAGGGCATCATAATGCCCATCATCAACCTGATTGGCAAATCATCAAAAAGAGGCATTTTTTCCGATAAGCCCTTTAGGTGGCCCGCATTTACAAAAAAACCAAGGGTAACGAATAAAATTGTTTCTACAATATTTTTACCTGTTGGCTTCAATCCAAGTAAAAGATCTTTCAATCGATATTTCCATACGGTGAAATAAATTATCCCGGGTACCAGGAGCAGCAAGCCGATTTTAAATAGTAAGGAATACCATGCATCCTGGATAAAATTTGTCGCCCCGAGAATGGGTAAGGGAAAATGAAGGATGATCCATGCAGTTACATATCCTGAAATGATATAAAATACTGCATAAACAAGCAAAAAACGGGTCTCTGTATCCAGCGACTTAAAATGGATCGCTCTTACGGGAACCCTTTGCCGACTACAAAATAAAATTACTTTTTGGATGAGCACATACATAAATCTCCCCTCTTTAATATTGACGTATTCAGGCAAGGGTAAATAAAAAAAGAAACATCACCGAAAATAAACTGGCAATATTATTTTGAAAAAACAGCGAATCCAATTTGGCTGAACGCTGTTTATTGGATCATATTCCTTGCCGAAGTTATTCCGGCCTTCAATTTTTCGGCAATACGCAATGCCCGTTCAATTCTTTTATCCGTACTTTTCAAAAGGGAGACAAGGTAGATGATACTGCGCTGGTTACCCGGTCTTAGTTTTTCAAAAACTTCATTTGCCTGTGGATCGGTTGCTAAAACCTCCGCCAGCTCTTCAGGCAGCTCAAATTGAAAAGGCGTGAGATCCGCCGTGATACTTACTTTTATTGTATCCCCTGCTTTAACCCTCAACTTTTTAACTATTGATTTTCCCAGTCTGATATAATAACCCAATTCCTTTTTAGTGAGAATGGCAGCATGAATTTTAGATGCATCATCAAAAGTACATATGACTCTTTTGTTTTCCCCTGCAAGAAATTTCTTAGCATTTTTTGTATCAACTACAAAAAAATGCATTCCGGCAGCATATTTTACAATGACGGATATCATCATACAAATACAATATACCTAAAAAATGGTTCATCAATAATACGGTAGGCAAAGGGCTGCCCCGGAAAAAAGAGTATAATTGGAAAGTAGGAATTCAAAAAATCAAAAACATATATTTGATAAAATAACTGCCATGGTAGCTTACAAATATTTCACTTTCTTTTTGCTGCTTTTTCTGTCAGTCACCATCAATTCACAAGCACAAATACCACAGGATTATAAAGGCAGACCATTTACTGATTCCATCTACCGTAAAGGGCCACAGGTAGTACCCGGCCGGGTTGAATTGGCATATTATGATCTTGGAGGCGAAGGTATTGCCTATCATGATACTTCTACGGAAAATGAAGGAGCTAAACTTAACCACACAAAAGGACACTGGCGCCCGGGTGTACCTGCCTACATTGCTTTCTTCAGGGAAAATGAAGGGGTTGATATTTCCTATACAAAAGACTGGGCCGATTTCAATCACCCCAACAAAGTTGACCCGGCCGTAAATCAATTGTATATCGGCTGGCAGGCAAATGGTGAATGGACCAACTATACCATCCAGGTAAATCAACCCGGAAAATACAGGATCATTACGGTCTATGGTTACCAGGATAATTCATCGGAGCTTTGGCTCAACGGAGAAAAAGCCACTACGCTTATTTTACCCGAAAACACGGGCAACTGGCATAACTGGACGCAGGCAACCATAGGTGAGATAATGTTTCCGAAAGCAGGCTTGCAGTTACTAACCTTAAAGTATAACCGGGGATCAAACCTCGCCTACCTTGATTTTCTGCTGGTGGAAGCTAATTGAAGGTGAGTTGTTTGTTCAGGCATTGACCAGTTTATCCAGATCAAATTTTTTCATTTGCAGCATAGCCTGCATTACGCGGCCAGCTTTTCCAGGGTCGCCTGTCATGAGTGAGCCAAGTGCTTCGGGCACGATTTGCCAGGAAACACCGAACTGGTCTTTCAGCCAGCCGCACATGCTTTCTTCTCCGCCTTCGGTAAGTTTGTTCCAATAATAATCTATTTCCTCCTGTGTATCGCAGGTAATCACAAAAGATACTCCTTCTGTAAATCCAAACATGTGTGGCATCGAGCTATCCATTGCCATAAATAAATGTTCTCCTAATTTGAATTGAGCATGTTTGATCCTGCCTTCCACATCGGGTTCTCCGGGCTCATACCTGGCAATTAGTTTGACGGAAGAATCCTTAAAAACGGAAGTATAAAAATGAATCGCTCTTTCAGCTTTACCCGCCTGCTCCTGGGCAAACATTAGCAAGGGGGTTATTTTCTGTCCTGTATCGCTTAATTTACCCAAGGTCAGTTGCCAACTAATCCCGTATGTATCATTCAGCCAGCCATACTTTTCACTCCAGGGATATTTATTCAGGGGCATTAATACACTTCCTCCTTTCTGTAATTTCTGCCAGGTATTGTCGATCTCTTCCAATGATTCGCAAACCACATAAAAGGAAACAGATGGATTGGGCTTGTACTTAGGCCCTCCATTCAGTCCCATAAAATGCTGTCCCGCCAGGGTAAACGTGACCATGATCGGGGTATCTGAAGTAATGCTTGAGTTATTGAATACTGCACAATAAAAAGATGCCGCTTCTTTTGCATTGCCATCAAACCACAAGCATGGATAAATAGGTTGATTCATAAACAACAGTTTAAGAAAGGTCATTCAAAATGAGGATGAGGTATCATTATCCAGAAAAATCATAGCAATATCCAGGATTACTTTCAGAGGTATGCTAACTTTTAAATTATGCTTTTCCCGAACATTTGAACATCCACTGCACCCCGAATTTATATTGACAACTGCCTTAATAGCCACCCCAGAACATATCCTGCAAGTCCATCCCCACTGTTCCGTCTTCCGAAAGCGCTTTGAATAAGCGCAGGGTTTCCGCACGTGTATCAGGCTCCAGGTTGATATAAACGTTGTTGCCCATGTTGACCTTGAAGCCCATTGATTCAGGTGAATCCGTACCCATTAATTCGTGCCCTCCCAGGATGGGCAATACCACATGCTTTACGAGTTTTTTATCCTCTTCAGCCAGTGGCGGCATTTCACCCGACTGAGGTTTACTGCTGAAGCGTGATATGCCGCCGGTAAATTCACCACCGAAAACGGATTTATAAAAAGTAAATGCGTCTTCTGTATTTCTGGGAAAATTGAGGTAGGTGGTGACCTTTCCCATGATACCTAATTTCGGTATTCCGTAAAATGCTTTTATGATTCTGCGTATTTCCTGAAATTATCAAGTATCGACTGCCAGCCGGCCTGTTGTAATTCGATGGAATTCATTTCTTCCGCTTCAAAAGATTCACTTACTTCCGTGATGCCGTTATTCTCTGTAAAGGTTACATCAACATTCCTCCCATCACCAAGAACATAGGCAATTTTTTTAAGCGGTTCCACTCTTTCGTAAATACCAGCAAAATCAAAACCCATGCTTCCATCACAGGCTTCCATTCTGCTTAAAAATTTTCCTCCCACCCTCAAATCATTTTCAGCCCTGGGCGTGTGCCAATCGGCGGATGCATTGTTCCATTTAATGATATGCGCCGGATCTGTCCACAGCTTCCATACTTTTTGAACGGGGGCGTTTATGTTTGCATAAACAGTGATGACTGTTTTTTGGGATGATGGCATTGCCGATACTTGAAAAATTGTTTATGGATAATTTAAAGATAAAATAATTCCCGAATCTTAAAACAAATTCTAACCAGCATCCAAAAAGGTTGAATTCATAAACTCTGTATAATTACCACGTAAAAATCACATCATTTCTGAATTTCCATTTCAGGGCCAGGTATTTTTTCAATTTTTTATAGCCATAGAGGATAAATATATTTCTAAACCCTGGATTCAATTTCTCATAAAAAAAATATTCAGAAAAGTTATTCACCATATAAATCCCTTTAATTCAACAGAAATCAAACAGGAATCGGGTGAAATAAAAGTCATGGCATACCTCAATTTTTATTTTCTGCATGGTATTTGAATTATAGATCCCAGCTATTATTTAACAGGCACTATTAACATTTGTGTTTGGTTTAAGTTGATGTTTTACTGTAGTCGTTACCTGAAATTTCATTTGATCTTAGAATTTAAAAAAATCTTATTTAAAAAAACTGAATAATTCAATTTTCAAACATATCATTTTATTATTTGCATATGTTACGATAATTTTTTTTCTGAACTATTTTAATAACCCTCCCTGAACCTTAGAAAAATTAGCATTTAATAAGTATAAATTGCTACATGTAATGCTGTCGGCCATAATTATTCCGATGGTAAAGATATATTGATTCCTAATTTATACCTGGCAATTTTCAAACCTGAATAGCCTGTTATTAATTATTTAGGTATTAACATAAATGACTTTGGGAAGACATGCCTGAAAATATTTCACATTTCCGGCTTATTCCTGATGATTATCGATTCATTATTAAATCCGTTTTTATGAAACAATCTTTATTTGTCATGCTCACGGTAATTTTTGTAATTACCACCATTGTATTTATTCAATCCTGTAAACATGAAGGTCTTGATGCCTGTGCTACAAACCCTATTTCACTCAGTTATACAAAAACGAGTGCAAATGCGGGTAAAAACGATGGCAGTATCCAGGCCGCTGCAACCGGAGGTCAGGAGTTTACATTTAGCCTGAACGGTTCTCCATTTCAAAGCAGTGGCAGTTTTAAAGGGTTAAAAGGTGATGTTAAGTATTCACTTGTGGCCCGTAATTCATGGGGATGTACGGACTCCGCCACTATTGACATTGGTAATATTAATGTTTGCAATGGGGTAACCATTGGAGTTACGTCAAAAATTGTAAATGCAACAGTGGGTAAATCTGACGGTACAATTACTGCTACAGCCACAGGCGGGACCGGCTTTACATATAAACTCAATAACGGAACTTTCCAGGCAAGCAACATCTTTACCGGACTTGCCGCCGGAATATATACAATAACTGCAAAGAGTTCTGCCGGATGCCTTGGTACTACTCAATCAACCATTGCCGAAACCAATCCATGCACAGGTGTAACTGTAACTGTAAATACAACATTAACCAATCCGGTAGGAACCCAGAAAAACGGTTCTATAAAAGTAACCGCAACGGGCGGCACTGGCTTTACTTTTAAACTTGACAACGGTGTATACCAAACAAGCAATACTTTTAGTGGCCTTGCAGCCGGCAGCTATGTAATAACTGCTAAAAATTCCAATGGTTGCACCGGATCAAAAACTGTAGTACTTGGATCAAATAATCCTTGTACGGGTGTAACTATAACTGTTACAACTACCCTCGTTAATCCTTCACTAAATCAAAATAATGGTTCCATAACAACAACAGCAACTGGAGGAACAGGATTTACCTATAGCCTGAATAATGGTGCTTTCCAGGCAAGTGGAACATTTAGTGGGTTAGCAGCCGGTACCTATACTGTTACAGCTAAAAGTTCAACAGGATGCCTTGGTACCAAACAGGTAACACTTGCTTCAACTAATCCTTGTACGAATTCAAGTCTGAATTTAACCACTACAGCCGCCGGAATAGTGCCCTGCTCAACACCAGCAGCTAATGGATCAATCACTGTTACCGCATCTGGTTCATCAGGATATACCTATAATATCAATGGTGGTGCATACCAGGCAAGCAATATCTTCAGCAACCTGGCAGCAGGGTCATATACTATGGGCGTGAAAGACGCAAATGGCTGTACCAAAACTACAACGGTAACAGTTGGCAATGCTACACCAGGCACCCAATTCAACGCGGTGAAGACTCTTCTGATCAACCGTTGCAGCGGCTCTGGTTGCCATGTCAATGGCGGTAACGCAGCAGGGTATAATTTTGATACCGATTGCGGCATTATTAATGACTGGCAGAAAATTCAAAGTGCTGCTGTGACCAGAAAATCAATGCCCATTTCCCCGCAGGCAAAACTTACAGCTGCTGAAATGAAACTTATTGATGATTGGGTTGCTGGTGGGCATACGTACAAGAATTAGAAAAACTTTATGTTCAAGTTTTAAAAAGGAGACCAGGAGTGCGGTCTCCTTTTTAAAATAAAAATATTTAAATATTATATATGTAAACACACAAACTTTAAACTATTAATATATATATGCTATATAATGATTTGCAACAATCGATACTAGTCCTCATAATACCTGACATTATTATCATTAAGAAACTTTTTGATAATATCCACATGGATACAGTGACCAACATGCAAAAAAGGCTGATTATTTACCTTTATGGACCGCCCGGCAGTATTATATTCAAAATTCTTCATATCGAACCCAAGGTGTAAATGGTTTGTACTAAACTGCATGCCGCAAATTTTTCCATCAGGAGTAAATAAAGGCCCCCCGCTCTGACCTCGCAAACCGGGTGTACTTATTTCAATCCCCATCATTTCACCATCAGTCACTAAATGCCTGGTCAACATCCCTTCAATAGGGAATCGCGGGGTTTCAATTTGTCCTGAATTTATCCATTCAATATCATCAGTGACTGAGTTATATTGAAAATTTTGAAATTCAGGAAAAGGAAAACCAAGCCTGCACATGTATTTACCCTGCTTGAGCAATGAACCATCTGCCACGAATCTTGCATGTGATTGATATAATGGTTTTTTAAAGTCTTCAAAAATTAAAATTGATAAGTCGTATTTGGGATGATTTATCCATCTGTATCTGATTGTTGGCTCACTTGTAACGCCAACAAACAATTCTTTAAGTTGGATTATCGATCCTTCTTTATAATTGAATGCCGCCTCCAGTGTCTTTAATCTTTGATTGTGCTTATTATTTTTTCCTATTGAATTTTTCTCAATTTTGAACTTTTCAAAATTGTCATTTATTGCCTGGCGGTTTCCAATTAAATCTATCACATGTTTACAGGTTATTGCGAATCCTTCTTCATTTACAAAAAATAAAGTAGCTGCTCCAGGGCTGACAATTGTTTCGAGATAGTTCCTTGAAATTGTATGTATTGGTCGAGTGAAAGCTGAAACTTCTTCGATAGCATTTACGAACATAGTTGTGTTTATTTAAACGGGCAATTAAACAACCCAATTTTATTGTAGATGGGATTATGTAAACGCTGTCCCTTCGTTACCGGGAAATTTCATGAATGTAAAAATAAATAGACAAATTGCTATAATCTGGCCAGATTTTTCAAATTAATAAGCTGAAATATCAATAATGTATACCCTATTAGTGGTTTTTGTTCCGTAACGAGAATGAAGCGCTTATAGTAAGTCCTCTGCCTGGGCCAGCCCGGTAAATCATAAAATGCCTGGCATGGAAGATATTTGCCCCTTTCAGTTTTTCTGCCTGGCTATCATTTTCCGGAATTGAATTTTTCCGAACATCGATGATGCTGAAAATTAGTTTACTGTAATTGTTTCACCATCAGTTTTTCACTGAATACCTGGAAGTTTCTATTATTGACAACCTTTATCAGGTAAACACCGATTGAGGATTTTGACGGAATGCTTACAGTTTCCGTGTATGTAGCAGCATTAATTATTATTTTCCTTTCAAGCATTTTTTGACCTAATATATCAGAAAGTTGCAGGGAATATTCTCCTGGTTCTAGATTTGTGAAACGAATCATAAACTGGTTATTCTCTGCAGGATTTGGATAAAGTTTTATTAAACTCGTTCTACCAAGATTTAACACCGATGAAGTGTTATTTACGGAGGATTTCCGGGTAACCAGAATATTACTGTTTGCAAGATCTGCACTTTGGAATAAACCCTTTTGAGGTTTATATGCTGATGCCTTCCAGGTTAACGGGTCAACTTTAAAATATGCATCACCGTAAATGGAACTACTTAATAAAACTTTCCCTTCGTCATCAACGGCAGTACCGTTTGTGGAAAATTTTTCAGGCAACCCTGTAACTTTTCCAAGATACTTTGCCTCCATAGTCTTGACAGATACTTTATAAATCCGGTTCTGAGCAGTAAAGAGATAAAGGTTATTATCATCATCCGCAATCATATCGCCTCCCGCATTACCACAGGCATTGTGTATTGTCATTTCATTATTCAGGGGATGGTCCTTCAATGAACCCAGATCTGTAATTACAGGTGTGCCAATGGTTGAGAAACGGAAAAGGTGATTGCCATCGTTGGAAATACTATACCCATAACCATCACCTGCTATTACCATCCTTGATAAAGTATTGGCAGGTTCGGTTTTTGATGCAGATTCATTCATGAAACCTCTCTCCGTTATGCAATATACCTTCATGGAAAAAAGATCAACATAACGCAGTTGATCAACATACATTGGAGTAAAATAGAGGCGGTTATTTTTTCTATCATAGGCAATAGCTGCCACACCGCTGCCAAAAGGTAGTTCAGGCTTGTATAAACCACTGGTATCAGTAATGCTGCTGACAAACGCATTCCCGAAATGTGTATCATGGATAATAGCATTCTTATTACTGCCATCCAATAAAACATTACTGAACTCACCGGTTTTTGTATCCAGCTTTCTTAAAACGATCCATGAAGTGCCATCTCTTTTTACATCAGTGACTGCATAGGCAAAACGATCGGATTGACTATGCGCCGGAAGTAACTGGCCTAAAATAATAGTAATAACAAAAAAGATGCGTAAATCTTTACTCATAATTACAATTTAAAGTTTAGGGAATCGAAGAGGTAGGCAGTGAAAAGCTACGAAACTTTCTGATGCCTGTCAATAGCTATTTATAAAAAAAATATTCCATTAGCTAATTATTTGTAATTGAATGAGTTAATATTCGTTGCACTTTCAGAAACATAACCTGAAAGGGAATTTTGCAGGAAACAGAGATAATAACTTCGAATAAAACTCTTTCCGGGAACCATCGAATGTAAGCACATATATTATACGCCATTAAAATAAAACCGGATCTGGGGCTGTATTCCGCCTGGTAAGATGGAAATCAATTTACCGGATTTTAATCTGTTTCTTTTTTTGTAATGCAATGATCACACCACTTGTAATAATAAAAATTATTCCCGCCGCTGAAAGCATATCCGGCAGCTTATCACCCAGCAAAAGGCCCAGGAATACAGAGAAGATGATATTGGCATAGCCAAAAACCGAAACGATCCCGGCTTTATCTGCTCCATATGCTTTGGTAACGAAGAATTGCCCAAACAGCGCTGTGATTCCCAGCATCAGCAGATAAATCCATTCCAATCCTACCGGCCAGCGAAAATCAATAATCAGTAAACCGTTTTCGGGTATCCCACCCAGGTAGTGTATCAGCATGGATAAAACAGGCAATATAACACCGGAAACCAGGAAGGATAAAACAATAACACGACTGTCATAATATGCAGCCAGCCTGCCTACGGTGAGATAAGCAATGGCGGAAGTAATTCCGGATATCAGTCCTGCCAGGTGATAAAACCAGGGAAGATGCATGCCTGGTTTGTATACCATCACCATTCCGGCAAAACCGATGAAGACTGCCAATAACACAATCCCGCCATGGTACTCCCGGAAAAACAAAAAACTAAATAAAGCAATGAATATCGCGGACGTAAGGTTATAAGTCATGGCTGTGCCCAGCGGCATATGCAGGATACAATACAATAAGGTATAAAGGGCAGTGGTACCCATTAATCCCCGAAACAGGAGCCAGCTGGTTTTGCCGCCGCTTTGCCGGGGTGGATAACGCATCAGGCTAACCGAAAGGAACAGCAATCCAATTGCGTTACGGTAAAATACAAGCTGACCGGCATTGAAACTGCCTTTCA
>Ga0209254_10000666_pt1 | contig 29046 bp, 29 predicted proteins | sample FrelakmetDIP11DI_FD_187148 | JGI IMG/M metagenome (GOLD analysis project Ga0209254, IMG submission 187148) | Freshwater lake sediment microbial communities from the University of Notre Dame, USA, for methane emissions studies - DIP11 DI (SPAdes)... | ecosystem: Environmental > Aquatic >... | reverse complement strand
CGCCCGAGCAGTCTGAAGCTCAAGTCGAGCATCTTGAGCGTCAGGCTGTACCGCTGCGTATCCTCGTCCTGGCGGACGTATCCGCGCCGCTTCAGAATCGCCAGCAGGCGATGCACCGACGGCCTGGGGAGCCCGACCGCACGTGACACGTCGGTGAGCGGCAGCCCGGACGGCGCGAGGCTCAGGGTCTCGCACACCTCGAGCGCCTTCTCGATTGAGGTCGCCGCGCCGGACGGAGTCGCGGTTTCGGCAGGCATCATGAGCGACTCGGCTTCCGTATTCTGGAAGTGCGTTTCACCCCCTCAAACTATCGCCTGCTGAGCCCCCTGTCAAGAAACCGTTTCGCCGGGCTTCATCTCCAGCACCTCGACGCCGAGGGACGCCACCAGTTCGCGCAGCTGCTCGGGGCGGCCGGTAAGGACGGGAAACGTGCCGTAGTGCATCGGGACGACCGTCGCCACGCCAAGCATCTCGCACGCCTTCGCGGCCGCCACCGGGTCCATCGTGAAGAGGTCGCCGATGGGCAGGAACGCCACCGTTGGCTTGTACAGGTCGCGGATGAGCCGCATGTCGCCGAACAGCGCCGTGTCGCCGGCAAAGTACACAGTCAGCCCGTTCTCGAATCTCAGCACGTACCCGGCCGCCTCACCCAGGTACGTGATGACGCCGTCCTCGGTATAGCTCGAGCTGTGCTTCGCGTCCACCATCGTGATGCGGATGCCGCAGAGCTCCTGGGTGCCGCCCTTGTTCATCCCCGACGTTTGCGCGACGCCCTTCGCGGAGAGCCACTGGCAGAGTTCGAAGATCCCCACCACGGTGGCACCCGTGTTCGCCGCCACGGCGGCGGCATCGTGCACGTGATCGAAATGGCCGTGGGTAACCAGGATCAGGTCCGCCTCACGAATGGGCGCCAGGCCGGGCGGGTACGACGGATTGCCCTCGATCCACGGGTCCACGACGATGCGCCGTCCGCCGGGCGAGCGGAGCAGGAACGTCCCGTGACCGAGCCACGTGACTGACAGTCCGGACAACGACATGATGGCACCTCGCAGAATGCCCGCCGCCGCGGCGCGGGCCGCGCCAGAGTATACCCTGCACAGGGGTAGGGTGTGCGCCCGGGGCGGGCGGTGCGCGGCTAACAGTAATGCTATGATCAGCGATTGGACATGAGCACCGAGGTTCCGGTCCGGATCCTGCGCCAGCGCGCGCCGAAGCCCGAGTGGCTCAAAGTCCGCGCCCCCGGTTCGCCCAGCTACCTGCGGCTGAAGGGACTGATGCGCGAGCAGGGCCTGCACACGGTCTGCGAAGAGGCTCGCTGCCCCAACATCGGAGAGTGCTGGCACCACGGCACGGCCACGTTCATGATCCTCGGCGATGTCTGCACCCGTGCGTGCGGGTTCTGCGCGGTGCAGCACGGCAAGCCCGCCGCACTCGACCGCGCGGAGCCGGCCCGCGTCGCTGAGGCGGTGCGCAGCATGGACTTGCGCTACGTGGTGATCACGTCCGTCGATCGGGACGACCTCGAGGACGGCGGAGCGCTCATTTTCGCCGAGACCATCCGGCTCATCCGCGCGGCCAGGCCATCGTGCCGCATCGAGGTCCTCATCCCGGACTTCCAGGGCCACGATCTGCCGCTCCGGACCGTGCTGGATGCGGGCCCGGACGTGCTGAACCACAACACCGAGACCGTGCCGCGGCTCTACAGGATGGCGCGGCCCGGCGGCCGGTATCCCCGGGCGCTCGAACTGCTCTCCCGCGCCCGCGCCCACGCCCCGGGAATCGCCACGAAGTCGGGGATCATGGTCGGCCTCGGCGAAGAGTGGCACGAGGTGATCGCGACGCTCGCCGATCTCCACGCCGCCGGCGTCGGCATCGTCACCATCGGGCAGTACCTGAGCCCGTCGGCGTCGCACCTCCCCGTGGCGCGTTACTACCACCCGGACGAGTTCGAGATGCTGCGCGTGACGGCCGCCAACATGGGGTTCGGCCACGTCGAGTGCGGCCCCCTGGTGAGAAGCTCCTACCATGCCCACGAGCAAACCAGCGCGTACGAAGAAGCCTATGCCCACTCCCACGATTCCTGATCACGTCAGCCGCCAGCTGGCCGCGACGCCGAAGGCGCAGCTCGTCGACATGCTGTACCAGATGCTGCTCGGGAGGCGTTACGAAGAGCGCTGCGCGGAGATGTACGCCCTCCAGAAGATCGGCGGGTTCTGCCACCTGTACATCGGCCAGGAAGCGGTGGCCATCGGCGCGCTGTCCACGCTCCGCCCGGACGACCTCATCATCACGGCGTACCGGGAGCACGTGCACGCCATCGTCAAGGGCTGCGACCCGGGCCGGGTGATGGCCGAGCTGTTCGGCCGACGCGACGGCGTGTCGCGCGGCAAGGGCGGTTCGATGCACCTCTTCGACAGGGAGAAGGGCATGCTGGGCGGCCACGGCATCGTCGGCGGCCACATCCCCCTTGCCACCGGCACCGCGTTCGCCGCCAAGTACCAGCAGAAGGACTACGTGACGCTGTGCTTCTTCGGCGAGGCGGCAGTCAACATCGGCACGTTCCACGAATCGCTCAACATGGCGGCGCTCTGGAAGCTGCCGGTCATCTACATCGTCGAGAACAACCGGTTCGGCATGGGGACGGCCATCGAGCGGTCGTCGGCCATCTACGACGTCGCCCAGCGCGCCTGCGCCTACGACATGGCCAGCGAGACCGTCGACGGCATGGACGTCCTCGCCATGCGCGAGGTCGTCGGCCGCGCCGTCGACCTGGCGCGGCGGGAGCACGCCCCGACGCTGATCGAAGCGCGCTGCTACCGCTTCATGGGCCACTCGATGTCGGACCCGGTGCACGGTCACTACCGCACGAAAGAGGAGGTCCAGGAGCAGAAGCAACAGGACCCGATCCGGTCGTACGCCGACATTCTGACGGCCGCCGGCCTCGTCGATCAGGCGCGGGTCGAGGAACTCGATCGCAAGGCCCGCGAGGTGACCGAGCAGGCCATCCAGTTCGCCGACGCGAGCCCCGAGCCCTCGCCCGACGCGCTCTTCGAGGATGTTTACGCGATGCCCTACGGTCCTTTCACGCGGAGCGAACAGTAACGCCATGGCACTCATCACGTACCGTGACGCGCTCAATCAGGCCCTGCGCGAGGAATTGCGCCGCGACCCCGCCGTCTTCCTGATGGGCGAGGAAGTCGGGGTCTATCAGGGCGCCTACAAAGTGAGCAAGGGCCTGCTCCAGGAGTTCGGCCCACAGCGCATCGTCGACACGCCGATCACCGAGGAGGGGTTCTCGGGCGTCGGCATCGGCGCGGCGATGGCCGGCCTCCGCCCCATCGTCGAGATGATGACCTGGAACTTCTCGCTGGTGGCCATTGATCAGATCGTCAACGGCGCCGCGAAAATGCTCTACATGTCTGGCGGCCAGTTCAACATCCCCATCGTGTTCCGGGGGCCCGGCGGAGCGGCCCACCAGCTCGCGGCGCAGCACTCGCAGTCGCTCGAGGCCTGGTATGCGAGCGTGCCCGGGCTCAAGGTGGTGGCGCCATCGACGCCGTACGACGCGAAGGGCCTGCTGAAGAGCGCCATCCGCGACGACGACCCTGTCATTTTCATGGAGGGCGAGACGCTGTACGGCTCGAAGGGCGAGGTGCCCGACGAGGAATACACGATCCCGCTCGGCGTCTCGGACGTGAAGCGCACAGGGACCGACGTCACCGTCGTCGCGTGGTCGAAGATGGTGACCGTCGCGCTCAAGGCCGCCGAGACGCTGGCCGCCGACGGCATTTCCTGCGAGGTGATTGACCTCCGGACGCTCCGCCCGCTCGACGACGCGCCGATACTCGAATCGGTGCGCAAAACGAACCGGTGCGTCATCCTCGAGGAGGGCTGGCCGTATGCGGGCGTGGGCGCGCAGATCGCGTATCAGGTGCAGCAGGCCGCGTTCGGCGACCTCGACGCCCCGGTGACGCGCGTCACCGGCACCGACGTACCGATGCCCTATGCGAAGAACCTCGAGCACATGGCGATGCCCTCGCCCGCGCGCCTGATCGCCGCGGTGCGGGAGGTGTTGTACCTGGATTAGGCCGGGACTCGGGGCTCGGGACTCGGGGCTAGGGGCTAGGGGCTAGGGGCTAGGGCTGGAAGATAGGCGAGAGGCGCCTCCTCGTCTACCGACTACTGGCTACTGAATTCTGGCTTCTTGCTTCTTGCTTCTTTATTCTGTCTTCGGTCTTCTGACAAGGATCAGCCCATGGCTTCTCGCGTAGTAATGCCGAAGTTGAGCGACACGATGGAAGAGGGCCGCATCCTGCGGTGGCTCAAGCAGGTGGGCGACGCGGTCGAAACCGGTCAGGCGCTGGCCGAAGTGGAAACGGACAAGGCCACCGTCGAGATGGAGGCTTACGCGAACGGCACGATTCGGAAGCTCATCGCGACGGAGGGGCAGTTCGTGAAGGTCGGCGACCTGATCGCCATCATCGGCGCCCCGGACGAAGATGTCTCGGCGCTCGTGCCGGCGGCCGGCGCCGCCGCCCCGTTGGTATCCCCGGCGCCCGCGCCCCCATCGGTTCCGGCGCCGAAGCCGCCGCAGCCCACCGCGCATCCTGCCGCGGCCGCTGGAGGACCAGCGCCGACCGGCCGCAGCCTGAAGGCCTCGCCGCTCGCGCTGCGCATGGCAGCCGAAGCCGGCGTCGACCTCGGCCGCCTGCAGGGCACCGGGCCGCAGGGCCGCATCATCAAGCGGGACATCGAAGCCGCGATGGCGGCGCCCGCCGTTTCCGCGGCGCCGGCGGCATCCCGTGCGGGCGTGCCTCCGCGCGCGCGGTCGCTGTCGCTGGTGGCGGCGCGCGAAGCCGGCCCCGAGAGCCAGGACGTCGAACTCTCGGCCGTGCGCCGCACAATCGCGAAACGCCTGGTCCAAAGCAAGGGCCCGGTGCCGCACTTCTATCTGACGATCGACGTGGCGATGGACCGGGTGTGGGACGCGTACAAGGCGCTCCGCGATCAGAAGTCGTCGATCAGCGTCAACGACATCATCGTCAAGGCCGCGGCGCTCGCGTTGCGGCAGCATCCCGAGATCAACGCGTCGTTTGCCGGCGATCACATCAAGGTCTTTTCCCGGGTGCACATCGGGATGGCCGTGGCGCTGGAGGACGGCCTCATCACGCCGATCCTCCGCGACGCGGACCTGAAGCCGCTCGAGGAGATCTCCGAAGAAGCGCGCAGCCTGGCCGAGCGCGCCCGTGCGAAGAAGCTCCAGCCGAACGAGTACACCGGCGCGACGTTCTCGATCTCCAACCTTGGCATGATGGGGATCGAGGAGTTCTCGGCCATCATCAACCCGCCGGAGGCGGCCATCCTGGCCGTCGGGAGCGTGAGACAGGTGCCGGTCGTGGTCGACGGCGCGCTCGCGATCGGCTGGCGTATGAAGGCCACGCTCTCCGTGGATCACCGCGTGGCCGACGGCGCGGCCGGCGCGCGGTTCCTGCAGACGCTGCGGAGGTTCCTGGAGCACCCGCTGCTGATGGCGTAACGGCACCGCTCTTCCGGCCGCCCGCCGGCAGTCGCGAGGCGGCCCGGGCAACGCGAGGCGGACACGTGGCTGACGGTCTCCAGCTGGGCGGCGCTCGAGCCCGCGTCCTGCTGCACGCGCTGGCGGTCGGTGTGCTGGCCGGGCTGACGGCCATCGCCCTCCGCTTCCTCGCGACCGCCCTGCCGCGTCTGGTCTGGCCGGGATCTTCGGACCTGGTGACCGCCGTGTCGATGGCGCCGCCAGCGCTCAAGATCGCGATCCCCGCCGTCGGCGCACTCGTCGCCGGCCTCGTACTCAGCCTCGGAACCCGGTGGGCCGGAGCCTCGCAGGGGTGGGACATCCTCGAAGCCGTGCTCCTGAGGAACGGCGTTCTACCCCTTCGCGCCGGCGTCATCAAGAGCGCATCATCCCTGATCACCCAGGCCTCGGCCGGGGCCGTCGGGCGCGAGGGGCCGATCGTGCTGCTGGCGGCGACGGTCGCCTCGAAATATGGCCAGCGCGTCGGTGTCTCCACGCACCAACTCCGCATCCTCGCCGGGTGCGGTATCGCGGCGGGGCTCGCCTGCGCCTACAACGCGCCGCTCGGCGCCGCCCTCTTCGCCCTCGAGATCGTGTTCGGAAGCCTGGCGCTGGACGTCTTCGCGCCCCTGGCGGTGGCGTCGGGCACGGCGACGCTGCTGACGTGGGCCGTGTTCGGCAACGTGCCTATGTTCCAGGTCCCGTCGCTCCGGATTCAGAGCGCATGGGACATGCTCGCGTACGCGCTGCTGGGCGTCGCGGGAGCGCTCGTGGCGGCCGCCCTGCTCGCCGCCTTGCGAGCGTCAGCCGCACTCTACCGCCGGCTGCGCCTGCCGAGACCCTTCGCCATGGCAACTGCCGGGCTCGTGCTGGGGGTGGCGGTTCTTGGCTACCCCGAACTGGTGGGCAATGGGCGGGGAGCCATCGCCGAGCTGTTCTCCAGGCCGTGGAGCCTCAGCCACGTCCTGATCCTGCTGGCCCTCCGGCTCGTCGTGACTCCCCTCGCCGTCGGATCCGGGACGGTGGGAGGCGTGTTCACGCCGACGCTGTTCCTGGGCGCCATGCTCGGGCAGGCTTTCGGCACATCCCTGCGGATGCTGGTGCCCGGCGCAAGCCTGGATCCTGCCGCATGCGCGCTGGTGGGGATGAGCACCGTCCTGGCCGGCACCACGCACGCGCCGCTGACGTCCGCGGTACTAGTCTTCGAAATGACGCTGGACTACAGCGCGATTGTCCCCCTGCTGGTCGGGAGCGCGATCGCCAGCCAGGTCTCGTCGATGCTGAGCAAAGAGTCGGTCTACACCGAGGCGCTCGTCCGCAAGGCCGTGTCGGCGCGGACCGCCGCCGGCCAGCCCGCACCAACGCGCGTCGGCGATGTGATGCGGCAGGACCAGGTCACCGTGGCCTCCACCCTGCTGTTGCCCGCGCTGCTCGATGCGTTCATCGCGGCCCGCCGCAACCATGTGTACTTGCTCGACGCAGAGGGCCGGTTCCGCGGCGCTGTGAATTTCCACGAAGCCGTGGCAGCGCTACAGGCCGCCGGCCGGGGCGCCACGACGACCGCCCTGGACCTGGCTCAGGCGGGATTCCCGACGGTCAGCCTCGACGAGCCGGTGGCTGACGTCCTGGAACGGTTCGGCGCCATCGCCGCCGAACGCCTGCCGGTGCTGGAGGACGGAGAGTCTCGAAGGTTGGTCGGAACGATCTCGAAGCGCGACATCCTTGCGGCGTACTCCGTCCGGATCCCGGAGGCGGAGGCTGCGCCCGGGCCGTCGCCGCCCGCAACCTGACGCGCCAGCGTCAGCGCTGCTCCCACGCGCGCACCAGCGGGACCGCGATGTCCGGCCGATCCGTGATGAGGCCGTCGACGCCCCAGTCGAGCAGGCGTCGCATGTCGTCTGCCTGATTCACGGTCCAGACCACCACGGTGACGCCCGCCTCGTGCGCCCGATCGATGAACTCCGGCGTGACCACGCGCGTCCCGGCGTACACCTCCGGCACCTGAAAGGTCGCGAACGCCGGCCTCTCCGGGAGGCCCCTGCCCGGCGCGGTCGCCAGCCCGCTGCGCACGTCGTCCATGTCGGCTCCGGTCCGGATCGCAGGGTCCAGGGCCCGAACCTCGTCGAGCGCGCCCTTCTGGAACGAGCCCACCGTCACCCGGCCAAGCGCCCCGACAGCGTGGATGTCGTCGACCACCGCCTTCGCCAGGCGCCGGTCCGGGGACTTCAGCTCGATGATGACGGCAGCGCCCTGGTGGCGGTCGAGCACGGCTCTCAGCGACGGCACGCCGATACCCCGTCCCCGGAACGGGTGCGCGCCATCGAGGGTGAAGCGGCAGCCCGCGTCGAGTCCAGCCAGTTCGCCCGCCGTGCGTGCGTCCACGGGACCGATCGCGTCGGTGGTCCGATCCACCGTCGGATCGTGGATGACGACGGCCACGCCGTCGAGGGCGAGGCGGACATCGAGTTCGATGCCGTCGGCGCCCGACGCCAGTCCGGTGTCGAAGGCCGTCATCGTATTCTCGGGAGCGAGGCCCGCTCCGCCGCGGTGCGCGTAGACCACGGGGCGCATGTATTCATCTTCTCACGAGCCGCCGGATCCGCCAGAATAGGTTTGAGTCCCCGATGCTGACCACGCTCATCCCCGTCTTCCCGCTCCCCGACGTCGTCCTGTTCCCCGGCGTGTTTCTGCCGCTGCACATCTTCGAGCTCCGCTACCGCCAGATGGTGAAAGACAGCCTCGCCGGGGACCGGCTCATCGGCGTCTCGCTGCTCCGGTCGGGGTGGGATCACGATGCGGCGGGCAGGCCGGCCATCTACCCCGTCGGCTGCGTCGGCCTCATCTCCCATATCGAAGAGTTGAACGACGGGCGCTACAACCTCGTGCTGAGTGGCGTGGAGAAGTTCAGGGTCGTCAGGGAGGAGGAGCCGGCCCGATCCTACCGGCGCGCGTCAGTGGATTACGTCGAGGAGCGCATGACCGCGGCGGACCGGGACAGCGTGCGGCGGCAGCGGCACCACCTCGAACGCCTGCTCACGACGGTCGCCGACACGCCGGACCAGCCGTTTCCCTCGAACCTCTCCGACGAAGAAGTCATCAACGCCCTGGCCCAGTACCTCGATCTCGAGCCCATCGAGCGGCAGGCGCTGCTCGAGCAGGACGGCGTGGCGCGACGCTGCGGGGCCCTCATCGACCTGCTCGAGATGAAGGAGATGTCGGGCCTTCACGAGCCCGGCCGCGGGCTGCGGCACTGACCCCTCGGGTGCGCAGGGCCGTGATACTCTAGCTCTCCTGATGGGTCGGGTATTGGTCACAGGCGGGGCCGGATTCGTCGGGTCCCACGTCGCCGACGCGCTGATTCGCCGGGGGCACGACGTCACCGTGCTGGACGACCTCAGCGGCGGGTTCAGGGAGCACGTGCCGGGCGGCGCCAGGTTCGTGCCCGGCGACGTCGCCGACGCCCCGCTGGTCGACGCCTTGTTCGCAGCGTCGAAGTTCGATCACGTCTTTCACCTGGCGGCATACGCGGCCGAGGGCCTGAGCCACTTCATCCGCCGGTTCAATTACACCAGCAACGTCCTCGGCAGCGTCACCCTGCTGAACGCGTCGGTCAACCACGGCGTCCGCACCTTTGTCTTCACCTCGTCGATCGCCGTCTACGGCGCGAGTCCGGTGCTGCCGGTCACCGAGGAGGTGCGGCCGGCGCCGGAGGATCCGTACGGGATTGCGAAGTATGCCGTGGAGCTGGATCTCCGATCGGCGCACGACCTGTTCGGCCTGGACTTCGTCGTGTTCCGGCCGCACAACATCTACGGCCCGCGCCAGAACATCGCCGACCAGTACCGCAACGTCGTCGGGATCTTCATGAACCAGCTGCTGCAGGGCCGCCCGATGACCATCTTCGGCGACGGCACGCAGACGCGGGCGTTCAGCTACGTCGACGACGTCGCGCCCCTCATCGCCGAGGCAATCGACACTCCCGCCGCGTGGAACCACGTCTTCAACGTCGGATCGGACGAGCCGGTCTCCCTCAACGATCTGGCGGGGCACGTCGCCGCGGCCATGGGCGCCGAGGCCAAGGTCGAGCACCTGGCGCCGCGCCGGGAGGTGGCGCACATCCACGCGGCCCACGACAGGCTCCGTCGGGTGTTCGGCGACCGGCCCGCGACGCCCCTCTCGGAGGGGCTGGCCGCCATGGCCCGCTGGGCGCGCGCGTGGGGGGCGCGCGCCGGCGCGCCGTTCGAGGGCATCGAAATCGAACGGAACCTCCCGGAATCGTGGCGCCGAAGGTGACGGCCTACCACCGCGCACACTTCACCGAACACCCCGCACGCGCGGCCGTCTGGCGCGCGATCGCCAGGTACCTGTCGCCGTACGTGCCGGCCGGCGCCGAGGTGGCCGAGCTGGGCGCGGGCTACTGCGACTGGATCAACCACGTCGACGCCAGGCGGCGCGTCGCGGCGGACGTCTGGCCTGACGTGCAGCGCCACGCAGCGCCCGGCGTCGAGTCGAAGGTGCTCGACGTCGCCCGGGACCTCGCGTCGCTCGGCGACGAGGCGTTCGACGTCGTGCTGGCGTCCAACCTGCTCGAGCATTTCACGCCTGACACCGCGGCGGGCGTGGTGGCGGGTGTCGCGCGCCTGCTCAGGCCGGGAGGGCGCGTCATCCTCATCCAGCCGAACTTCAGGCTCGCGTGGCGGTCGTATTTCGACGACTACACCCACCGCGCCGTGTTTACCGATGTCTCGCTGCCGGCTCTGCTGCGGGCGCACGGCTTTGCCGTCGAGCGCGTCGAAGCCAGGTTCCTGCCGTACTCGATGCAGGGCAGTCGCCTTCCGATCGCCAGTTGGCTCGTGTCGGCGTACCTGCGGAGCCCGTTCAAGCCGCGCGCCGGGCAGATGCTCGTCGTCGCGTCGAAAGGCCCGTCGCGTGTTCGGTGACAAGCGGGTCAGCGTCGTCTTCCCGGCCTACAACGAGGAGGGCCACATCCGCCGCGCGGTAGAGGACTTCCTCTCTTCCGGCGTCGTCGACGAGGTCATCGTCGTCGACAACAACTCCAGGGACGGTACGGCCCGCGAAGCGGGGCTGACATCGGCGCGCGTGGTCGCCGAAACCCGGCAGGGCTACGGGCACGCCCTGCGCCGAGGGTTGCGCGAAGCCTCCGGTGACCTCGTGATTCTCGCCGAGCCGGACGGCACGTTCGTCGGGCGCGACGTGCTGAAACTGCTGGCGTATTCCGACGATTTCGACATGGTGTGCGGCACGCGGACGACGCGCGAGCTGATCTGGGAACAAGCCAACATGGGCTGGTTCCTGCGCGTCGGCAACGTCGTCGTCGCCAAACTGCTCCAGGTGATGCACGACGGCCCGTCGCTGACCGACTGCGGCTGTACGCTGCGCCTGGTCCGCCTCGAGGCGCTCCGCGCGATCCAGGACCGCCTCACCGTCGGCGGCTCGCACTTCCTGCCGGAGATGCTCATTCTGGCCCTCAAGGCCCGGCTGCGCGTCATCGAGATCCCCGTGAACTACCGTGGCCGGGTCGGCGAGTCGAAGATCACGGGAACGCTCGCCGGCGCGATCGAGACCGGCACCCGCATGATCGCGCTCATCCTCAAGCACCGCCTCACGCCATGACCGCCAGGCGCCTGGCCGTCGCCCTCATCGTCCTGGCGGCCGTGGTACCGTACCTGCCGACCCTGGACGACTACTTCGCGCAGGACGACTTCGGAGTGGTCGGCCTCCTCGCGTCGAAACCCGCCGGCTACTTCCCGCGCTGGTTCACGATGCCCTGGACGGAAGACATCTGGGGCTACGTGCCGGACGAAATCCGCCCGTTCCCCGCCGTGACGTTTCAGTTCGCCGGCCTCTTCGGGGCGGCCTCGCCCGTGGCCAACCACGTGATCAACGTGCTGTTCCACCTGGCCAACGCCCTGCTCGTCTTCGCCATCGCCCGGACCGCGGCGCGCCTGCCGCCAGGGCCCGCAGCGTTCGGGGCTCTCGTGTTCGCGGTCCTGCCGATGCAGACCGAGTCAGTGGCCTGGGTGACCGGTCGCGTCGACTCGATGCCGGCGTGCTTCTACATGGCTTCGTTCCTTCTGTACGTGCAGTGGCGCTCCCGGCGCCGCGCGGCCCTCTACTGGTGGTCCGCCGCCTGGTTCTTCGTGGCGCTCTTCACCAAGCAGAACACCGTGACGCTGCTGCCGGCCCTCGTGCTGGCCGACTGGATGCTGCTCGGCCGGCGGCCCCGGTGCTCGTGGGAGTGGCTCAGGCCCTATGTGGCGTTCGCCCTGATGACCGCCGGCTTCCTCGCTCTCCGATATGCGCTCTTCGGCGAGGTGGCGCGCGAGAGCACCCTCACCGCAGAGCGGGTCCGCCTGTTTCTCATCGACCTGTCGACGCACGTCAGACGCATGGTCTTCGGAGAGCCCGGCCTGAAGCTGCCGGAGGCCGTTTTCGCGGCGCGCATGGCGGTGGCCGGCGCTCTCGTCTGGGCCGTCCACAGGGTCTTCGGCGAGCGCGGCGCTCGTGGCACGTGGCGGACCGTGGCCTACTTCTCCGCCGTCTGGATCGGCCTCGCCGTGGCGCCGACCATCGTGGCCGGCTACGCGTCACCCCGGCACATGTATCTGGCTTCGGCAGGCTACGCGATACTCCTCGGCGTCGGCCTCGACGTGTTCTGGCGCGGGCGCCCGGTGCCGGCGGTGCGGCGCGTCGGCATCGGACTCGCCTGCGCCGTCCTGCTGGCCTACGTGGTGCTGCTGGCGCGGGACGTCCGCCTGTGGGGCGTCCGCACGTCCGTGTCCCGCGCCGCCGTGCTGGACCTTGAGCGAGAAGCCCTGGCCGCGCCCCCAGGCTCGCTCATCATTGCCGGCGCGCCGCGGCGCAGCTGGGATTTCGCGTTGCCGCATGCCATCCGCCCGCCGTTCGTCGCCGCCGACGTCACGGCGCGGGTGTCGGTCATCTCCCACTCGTCGATCCACTGCTGCCCAGCCGCTCTCTGGGAGCCTTACACCCGGCATGCCATCAGGGCGTGGCTCGATAACCCCGACCGCCCGCCCGTTATCGCGCTGCACTGGGACGCCGATTCGGGCAGGCTGGCGCGTCTCTCGGACGGGGACGATCCGTTCCTGCGCTCGCTCGTCGGAATGCTCCTCGAAACGAGGGACATCGCGTCGTTGGACCGGCTCATTCTGGACATCCTGGACCACTACGTCGCCGGGCGGACGGCGGGCGCCCCCGAGGCTTCGCCGCCCCGGTGACGCGTTCGGCGGACGTCCAGCCCGGGCTGGCGCTTCGTCAGACGCGCTCCCGCATCGCGCGGGCGATGCGCTCGCCGTGGAGCCGGCCGTTCTCGATGAAGACCGGCGCCGCGTTCCGGCCCGACACCACCCCGCCCGCGAGAAACAGGTTGGGCACATCCGTTTCCATCGTCTCGGGGTCGTACCTCGCCACGGCGCCCTCCAAATCGATCACGACCCCCGCTCCCGCCAGCAGCGCCCAGTCGGGATGATAGCCCGTGAGCAGGAACACGCCGTCGGCCGGGAGTGCGGCCGCGCCCGCGGGTCCCTTCACCAGCACCGACGCCGCCGTGATCCGGCTCACGCTGGTGTCGAACATCGCCGGTATGGATCCTTCCGCGATCCGGTTCTCGATGTCCGGCTTCACCCAGTATTTGATCGACGCGCCCAGGACCGGCTCCCGGTGCACGAGCGTCACCTGCGCGCCCGCGCGATGCAGGTCGAGCGCCGCCTCAGCCGCGGAGTTCTTGCCCCCCACCACGACTACGGGCCGGCGGTAGAAGGGGTGCGGCTCTGAGTAGTAGTGGGAGACGTGCGGCAGGTCCTCTCCTGGAACACCAAGGACATTGGGCTGACCGTAATACCCGGTGGCCAGCACAACGGCGCGCGCGCACCGGGTGCGCGTCCCGCCGTCCCGGGTCGCCACATCAAGCTCGAACCAGGCCGCCTCCCCTCTCGTGCCGCGCCGGATCCCGACAACCTCCTCGTCGAACGCGATCGCGAGGCTGAAGGTGTCGGCCACGCGCCGGTAGTAGCGAAGCGCCTCCATCCGGGTGGGCTTCTCGTACGGCGTGATAAACGGCAGGCCGCCGATTTCGAGGAGCTCCGGCGTAGTGAAAAACGCCATGTGCTTCGGAAACCGGTAGATGCCGTCCACCAGCCCGCCCTTGTCGAGCACGAGGTAGCTCAAGCCTTCCCGTTTCACGGCGATGGCCGCCGCCAGGCCGGCCGGGCCGGCTCCCACAATCAGGACGTCGCAGTCACAGTCGGGCATCCAGCCATCATAGCGCCCTGCGGGACCCGGAGGCGCCGGTCAGCCAGGAGCACCATCCTGACGAGGCCCGGCCCCGCTCCGCCAGGGCGTTGTTACTGACCAAACAAGTAGTAATTTGCCAACTCAGGCCCGGTTTCGGCCCTCTCGCCGGAAAGCCCATGCCTCTCAGGCACTTAGCCGGTATGCTGCGGTGGCATCCACTTAGCTGAACTGCGCCACGGGCCCTGCCCGTCCGGACCGGTTCGGGCCGAATGGTGCCGAGCGGCGCATCTTCAAGGAGACTGGAATGGCTTACGCCCCCGTCAAGTACGTCGAAAAGGGATTCAGCTATGTCGCCGGCGGGCTGTGGCACGGCTACGCGTTCGCGAGCCGGCTGATGCAGAGAGACTCCTTTACGCCCAGGTGGTCCGACAAGCCTCTGCAGAAGTCGTGGGAGAAGACCAAGCCCGTGCTCGGCTTCCCGCGTGAAACCGACTCGCTCTGCCCGACCTGCGTCCGCGAGGCGCGGCAGGCGATTCTCGACGGCACGAAGGACGTCTCGGTCCTGGTCAACGAAAAGGTCGGCGAGATCAAGGCGACGATCCTGGAGCGCGACGGCAGGATCCTGATGGTGAAGGACTGCCCGGTGCACGGCCACTTCGAGGACGTGATGTCAATCGATCCCGCGATGTTCCGGCACCTCGAGGACGTGTTCCCGGGCCGGGACATCACGGCGCACAACGACGGGCACCTGCACAACCACGGCAGCAGCACGATCAAGTACGGGCGCGGGTCGGTGCTGACGATCGACCTGACGAACCGCTGCAACATGATGTGCGACCCGTGCTTCATGGACGCCAACCAGGTGGGGTTCGTGCACGAACTGACCTGGGACGACATCAGGACGGCGCTCGACAATGCGATTTCGATCAAGCCGCGCCGCCAGATGTCGGTGCAGTTCTCGGGCGGCGAGCCGACGATCTCGCCGTACTTCCTCGACGCGGTCCGCTACGCGAAGAAGGTGGGCTACAACAGCGTGCAGGCGGCGACCAACGGCATCGAGTTCGCGAAGAGCCCGGAGTTCTGCCGGCAGGCGGCCGAGGCGGGTCTGCGCTTCGCGTACCTGCAGTTTGACGGCATCGGCAACGCGGCGAACTCCCACCGGCGCGTCGGCAACCTGTTCGACGTCAAGCTGCGCGCGATCGAGAACATGTGGGCCGCGGGCATCGACATCGTGCCGGTCATCACGATCGTGAACGGCCTCAACAACGAGCAGGTCGGCCGGGTCATCGAGTTCGCCCTGGACAACCCGAAGAAGATCTCGTTCCTCTCGTTCCAGCCGGTGTCCTTCACCGGGCGCGACGAGGAAGTCACGCCCGAGCGGCGCGCGGCGCAGCGCTACACGCTGTCGCACCTGGCGCACGACGTCAAGGACCAGACGGGCATCGGCGAGCCGTCCCGCGACTGGTTCCCCATCTCGTTCATCTCGACGTTCACCGACTGGGCCGACCTCGTGAAGGGGCCCGAGCAGCAGTTCGGCAACGTCAGCTGCGGCTGCCATCCCAACTGCGGGATCGGCACGGCCATCCTCGTCGACAAGGAGACCAAGGAGCGCGCGGCCTTCACCTCCTTCGTGAACGGGCCGCAGCTGGCGAAAGACGTCCGCCTCGTCACCGACACGGCCCGCGGCCGCGTGTGGTCGTCGATCGGCATGGCCCTGTCGCTGGCGAGGAACTACGACGCCTTCAAGGCCCCGTCCAGGCTGACCGTGCTCAGCCTCATGGAGCGCTTCGACAAGGCCTTCGGCGCGACCAGGCGCGACTACGGCAAGGTGGGCGACGGGCGGACGATCGAGGACGTGCAGAAGCGCCGATCCGATCGCTTCCTCTTCCTCTTCATCGCCGGCATGTGGTTCCAGGATCTGTTCAACTACGACTTCCGCCGGACGGAGATGTGCATCATCCCCTACGCGACGCAGATGGGCGAGATCTCCTTCTGCGCCTACAACACCGGCGTCGGCTGGCGCCAGATCGTCGAGAAGATGCACATGACGGCGACGCTCACCAAGTGGTACGAGGAGCACGGCCGCCACGAGATCTTCGCCGGCAACAAGCCGGTTCCGCTCGCCACCACCGATCACTCTCTCGTGCTCAACCCCGAGGCGGTGGCCGCCGGAGCCCAGAGAGACCTGGACGATCAGGGCATCGCGAAGAACGCCCGCGAGGAGCAGTTGCAGGCGCGCAAGCTGAAGCAGATGACGCCCGCCGAGCGCCGCCACCACGAGGAGATGGCCAGGCTCTACCGCCAGCACGTCCTCAAGGAGGACCCGAATCTCGTGTCGGTTGGGGTTCTCAAGGCCTCGATGAAGCGAGACGAGGCCGGCGTTGAGATCAGGGGCTAGGCGCTAGGCGCTAGGCGCTGGTGCAGCACGGGCCCGGTGATGCGTAAGCTCGCCGGGCCCGAATCGCGTACACCCTTCTTACTTCTTGCTTCTTACTTCTTGCTTCTTACTTCTTGCTTCTTGCTTCTTGCTTCTTGCTTCTTACTTCTTGCTTCTTACTTCTTACTTCTTGCTTCTTGCTTCTACTTCTTCACCGGCGTCTTCTTCACCGTCGCCTTAACCGGCGGTTTCTTGACCGGCGTCTTCGCCGCCGGCGCGGGCACGAATTCCACCATGACGTTGCTGAGGAGGGCGATGGGCCGGCCGGGCCCGGTGAACATCTCGTCAGCATCCGGCCGCCTCGCCGCCAGCTTCTCTCCCAGCACCCAGACCTGAGTCAGGTCCGCGGGCAGTTCGACGCGGATCGATTCCGCGCCCGTCGGGGCGACCGCCTTCAGCCCGCCGGGCCCGGCACCCCCGCCGATCCGATCGAACAGGTCGGCCGCCGTCCGGAACTCGCTCTGGACGACAGCCCTCGTCACGAGCGTGTTGTCCATCGTCATCACCCCGACTGTCGCGGTGAGCCGGGCGTAGGACCTGCCCGCGCGCACCAGGTCCTCCGAGTACGTGATCCGGTTGTGGAGGTCGAAGGTGAGCACCGTCGTGCCCCGGTGAGGCGGTATCGTGATGGTGATGCCGTCGGCAGGCGTGCGGCCGATGGGCACGTCGCAGAAGACCCGCCTCGTGCTCACGCCGCTGCCAAGCGGCGACGGGCAGTCCACCTCCGCCGGGGCGACCGTCTTCGCGGGTGGCGGCGCGGGCTTGCGCGTCCTCGTGCGGGTCTGCGCGCCGGCATGAGCCGCAGCGAGGCACGCCATCAGCAGCAGGAGAACCAGGAGACGTCGGCGCATCGCACGCAGTATACCAGCGGCGCATCCTCACCCGACGCGAGCCCCGGGGCTAATCCTGCCGGCGACGGATGAGTTCCAGGAACTCCGTGCGGGTCCGGTCGCGCTCCCGGAACGCCCCGAGCATCGAACTGGTCACGGCGAAGGAGCGCTGCTTCTCAACGCCCCGCATCGCCATGCACAGATGCGTGGCTTCCATGACGACGGCCACGCCCAGCGGGTCAATCTTCTCCCGGATCGTTTCCGCGATCTGGCTGGTGAGGCGCTCCTGCACCTGCAGGCGCCTCGCGAAGATGTCCACGAGCCTGGGGATCTTGCTCAGCCCGATCACCTTCGTGCGCGGGATGTACGCCACGTGGCACTTGCCGAAAAACGGCAGGAGATGATGCTCGCACAGGCTGAAGAAATCGATGTCCTTGACGATCACCATCTCGCTGTAGCTCACGGTGAACAGGGCCTTGTTGATGACCTCGTCCACGTCGGCGTCGTAGCCGCTCGTCAGGAACTTCAGCGACTTCGCCACCCGCCGCGGCGTGGCGGCGAGGCCCTCGCGCGATGGATCCTCGCCCATCTCGACCAGCAACTGCTTGACCAGGTCTTCCATGGCTCGTCCTACTCCGTGTCGATCTGCGCCCGCTGCAGGCGGCCGCTGAAGTCGACGTAAATCGACTTCCACTCCGAGAACACGTCTAGGGCGGCCTCGCCGGCCTCCCGGTGCCCGTTCCCGGTGTTCTTCGTGCCGCCGAACGGCAGGTGGATCTCTGCGCCGATCGTCGGCGCGTTCACGTAGAAGAGGCCCGTGTGCAGGTCGCGCATCGCGCGGAACGCAAGGTTGATGTCGCGAGTATAAATGGACGCCGACAGCCCGTACTCGACGCCGTTGGCGATGGTCACCGCCTCGTCGAACGACTCGAAGGGCATCACCGAGACCACCGGCCCGAAGATCTCCTCCTGCGCAATCCGCATGTGCGGATCGACGTCGGTGAACACCGTCGGCTCGTGGAAGAACCCTTTCGCGTACGCGCCCTTCTCGAGCGCGTGGCCGCCGCAGGCCAGTGTCGCGCCCTCGGACGTGCCGATGCCGACGTACTTCACGACCGTGTCGAGCTGCCCGCGGCTGACCGACGGCCCCATCTGCACGGTCGGGTCGAGGCCGTCGCCCACCTCGAGCGCGCGCACCCGCTCGACGTAGCGTTCGACAAACGCCCGGTAGATGCGCCGGTGCACCGCCACGCGGCTCGCCGCCGTGCACCGCTGCCCGGTCGTCCCGAAACCGCCCCACACGCACCCGTCAACGGCGAGTTCCAGGTCCGCGTCGTCCATCACCACGATGATGTTCTTGCCGCCCATCTCGAGATGGACCTTCTTGAAGCTCGGGGCCGCCTTGGTGCTCACCGTCCGCCCGACCTCGGTCGAGCCGGTGAACGACACGACGCTGACCTCCGGCGACTCGAGCAGCGCGTTGCCCACCTCGCCGCCGCCGCCCGTGACGAGGTTGACGACGCCAGGCGGCATGCCCGCGTCCTCGAGCACCTTGACGAAGTTCCACGCCGAGAGCGGGGTGAGCGTGGCCGGCTTCAGCACGACCGTATCGCCGCAGATGAGCGCAGGCAGGATCTTCCACGACGGGATCGCCATCGGGAAGTTCCACGGCGTGATGATGCCGCACACGCCGATTGGCTGGCGGATCGACATCGCGAACTTGTCGCGCAACTCAGAGGGCGCCGTCTGCCCGTGCTGGCGGCGCCCCTCGCCCGCCATGAAATAGGCCATGTCGATGGCCTCCTGGACGTCGCCGCGGGCCTCCTCGAGGACCTTGCCCATTTCCCGCGTCATGTCGCGGGCGAGGCCTTCCTTGCGCTCGACCAGCAACTGGGCCGCACGGAAGAGGATGTCGGCCCGCTTCGGCGCCGGCACGAGGCGCCAGCGCTCGAACGCCCGCGCGGCCGCGTCGATGGCCCGCTCGGCGTCGATCCGGGAGGACTTCGCGAAGGTGCCGACGAGATCGTCGGTGTTGGCGGGGTTCCGGTTCTCGAAGACCTCGCCGGACGCGGCCGGCACCCACTCCCCGTTGATGAGGTTCCGATAGGTCGGGACGCTGCGCTCGTTCATGGTCATGATACCTGCCGGGGGGACTCTCCCATCATACCAAGCCGGGGCATGGTATAGTGCCCGCCGATGGGCCCCGACAAGCGGGAGTCGCCGCGCACCGAGATCCTGGGCCGGCTGGCCGGGGAGGTCAGCGTGCCGGCCCCCATGCTCATCCGCGACATCAGCCGCGGCGGCGCGCAGATCGAATGCGCGTTTCCCCTCATCCTGGGCAGCGCCCACGAACTCCGCCTCCACCTCGGCGACGACTCGGTCGTCGTAAGGGCCCGCGTCCTGCGCTGCCAGATCGCGGACATCGGCCGCGACCTCGTCCGGTATGTCGCGGGCGTCGAGTTCGTCGAGCTTGCGCCCCACGCCGACGCCGCCATCGCCGCCTACCTCGACCGTGTCAGGCGGGAGCGCGAGCCTCAGCCCGGAGCTGACCCTATTTGACGCGGAGGTGGGCCAGGTAGTCCCCGGATTCGACGAGCTGTCCCTGCCCGAGCGGTGCGTTGTAGAAGTATACCCAGGCCGTTTCCTCGGCCCCGCCTTCCAGCGTGACCGTCACCAGAGACCGCTGGTAGAGGCTGGTATCAGGCTCGTTCGGGCGGTAGCCTTCGATTTCGTCGAGCTTGGCGAGCACTGAAGGGTCGTCGACGGCTTCGTAGAGTTCCCCGGTCACGCGGCGGTCCGGCGCGGGAACGGCGGCCGGGAAAAGGCCGAGGTCGTAGAGCGCCGCCGCGATCCAGCCGCGACCCAGGAAGCGCATCCGCATGTCGATGCCGGCCCGTTTGCGCCGATCGAAACCCGCCATGAGCGTCCCGTAGACGAAGATCTTGTCGGTCACCGGTGGACCAGCCTCTCAGCGGGGCAAACGACCGAGCCGTGGGCGCCACACGTATCGGCGTGGTCGCCGACGGAGCGCAGGAGCCTTGGGTATGGCAGCAGTGTAGATGGCGCGCAGGGCTTAGTCAAGGCAGGGCCATGACGCCGTACGCGATTCGGCCCGGGTCGGCGCTTCGCCAGGCCCGGGCCGCAACGACTTCCGAGGCCCACGCCTACTGCTTCGGCGCGTCCTGATCGAGTTTCTTGAACTTCTCGCCCATCGCGCGCGCGGCCTCGAACGCATCGAGCATCTCGTTGGTCACCGCGAACGAGATGGCCACCTCCCTGCCTTCGCCCGACAGCTGCACGTCCGGCATCATCTTCTGCATGCCCGGTTTGCCGCCGGCCTGCATCTTCGCCAGCGCGACGAAGCCGCGCACGATGTCCCGCAGGTTCTCGGCCGCCTGTTCATCCTTCGCCTCGGCCTTCACCACCGCCTGCAGGCCGCCGTTCACCCGCCCGCTCGCCGAGAACCAGCTGATGGGCGGAATCCTTTCGCTCACCTCGGCAGGGAGCGAGGCCTGCGCCGAGATGGCGTCGAACCGACCCACGGCCCACATGCTCTCGCCGCTCATCCCGCCGACCAGCCGCATCATCTCGGCGTTGGCCGGGACGTTGTCTCCGCCGGCGCCGCGGTCCACCGCCCGTCGCACCATGTCGGCCGTGCCGAGCGCCACGACGCCTTTGCCGAGGAACCCCATGGCCATCTCGGGACCGCCCTCGGCGCTTTCACCCTCCGCGCGGTGTGCCATGACCAGGAGGCGCGTGCCCTTGTACTGCTCGGCCTTGCCGCCGTGCTCCACAGCCATCGCCTCGATCTTCGAGGTGTCGAACCGCCCGGTGACCACGACAAGCCCTGATCTCTCGGCATCGGGCCCTGGCGTGCCCATGGAGGCCACCACGTGGTCGATGTCCTGCTCGATGTCGATGCCCGTCCGGGTCTTGAATTCGCTGCGCCCTTCGTCGGTCACGCCTTCGAACTTGCGCAGGCGCTGCCGCAGCTCCGAGTTCATGACGTCGCGGACGTTGGCATAGGCCACGACGGCCGAATCACCCGGCAGGTACTTGAGCTCCTCCGGACCGTTCTGGCCGGAGAACAGGCCCGCGGGCATCCCGCCGTAAAAGGCGACCAGGCCGATCGACAGCCCCACGATGAGGACCATCACCGACCCGATAAGGAAGTAGCGCGTCTTGGCGGTCATCGTTCAACGCCTCCACTCAAGATAGACGGCAGGCCCGGCGGGAAGTTCCATCAACCCCATGATTGTGCTCCAGTTGCGGCGGTCCTACTGTTCGAGGACGTACTCCTTGCGCTCGACCGTGCGGGCCGCGAGGGCGATGAACACGATCACGTAGCCCGCCAGCCAGGCCAGGCTGACCCACACCGGCGGCACCTCCCGGAACAGCGCCTGGAGGGCTCCCCCGAGGCCCTCCTGGGGCATCGAATGGGGCACCAGGGCCTGGAGGTAGTAGGCGATGGTCAGCCGCCTCAAGTAGCCCGGGAGCAGCAGCGCCAGTTGTTCCCAGCCGAACGCGAACACCAGGCCGGTGACGAGCGGGTACTTGAAGTAGGCGCCGATGAACGCGAAGACCGCGCCGTAGGCCGCCAGGCCGATGCCAAGCAGCGCCAGATCCTTCAGCAACGCGGGAAACGAGGACGCAAGGGAACCGTTCCCGAGCGGGACGACGAGCAGGTAGAGGAGGACCACCGACGGGAGTACCACGAACACCGTGGTGACCAGATACGCCAAATACTTCCCCGCCAGGACGGCCCCATGGGGAATCGGGCGGACGAACAGGTAGGTGATCGTCTTGTCGTCGACTTCGTCGGCGATCAGGGCCGTCCCGTAGAACACCCCGAGTACGGGGACGATGAAGCGGAGGTAGAGGAGCCAGATCATCCCGCCGAACACCGTCGGCCCGCTCACCTGGGCGCCTTCGATGCGAACGCCGCCCGTAATCCCGAGCGCCTCGAGGACGCGGAACAGCACCCCGAGCGCCAGGGGCGATCCCACGATGAGCCCCAGGAAAATCGTGCGGCGCGACCAGAGCATCTGCCCCAGCGACAGGTCGAACACCCGCATGGCCGCCGACAGGAACGACGGAGCCTGGCGCGCGGGGCCGGCGGCCCACGGAACATGTCCCGGCGAGGCCGGCACGATCGGATCGGGTGCGGTGTCGCTCATTTGACCAGGAACTTGAAGACCGCCTGCAGGTTGTCGTCAGGCGAGGTGACTTCGGTGATCTCCCCGGCCCGCCCGTCGGCGGCCAGTTCGGTCAGGTACCGGTAGAAGCTGTCCGGCTTCGACGTCTCGACGACGATCGCACCCTGTTCGAGCCTGAGGCTCAAGACGTCGTCGCGCGTGAGGAAGTCCCGAGCCAGGTCCCGCGGGCGCTCGGCCTTCACGTGGACCGTGTGCGGGTGTTCGTCGATGAGGTCCCGGATCTGGTGGACGTCGCCCTCGGCGAGGATCCGGCCGTTGTTGATGAGCAGGATCGACGAGGTCATCGCCTCGATCTCGTGGAGGATGTGGCTCGACACGAGGATGCTGCGCCCTTCGCGTGCCCACTCCTTGATCAGGCGGATGGTGCGGCGGCGGGCAATCGGGTCCATGCCCGAGAGCGGCTCGTCGAGGATGAGCAGCTCCGGGTCGTGCGCCAGGGCCTGGGCCAGCTTGACGCGCTGCCGCATGCCTTTGCTGTAGCCGCCAATCTTCTTGTTGGCGGCGTCCATCAGGTCGACGCGCTCCAGGGCGTACCGGGCCGCCGACAGCGACGCCCGCTCGTCAAGGCCGTTGAGCCGGGCGAGGCCCGCGACCCACTCGAGGCCCGTCATCCTGTCGTAGAACGCGTCCTGCTCGGGGCAGAACCCGATGCGAAAAAAAATCCGCGGATTGCCCCAGACCGGCTCGCCGAGCACGGTGATGGACCCTTTGCTCGGCTTCAACTGCCCGGTGAGCAGTTTCAGCAGCGTGGACTTGCCCGCGCCATTCGGCCCGAGCAGGCCCGTGATGCCCGGCGGGATGGACACGCTGACATCGTTCAGGCCGATGACCTGGCCGTACCACTTCGACAGGTGATCCGCCACGACCAGGGGCGTCACGTCACCACCTCCACGCCGCGCACGCGGCGCTCGAGCACGTAGGCGGACGCCACGACGATGACGGCCAGCGCCAGCACCGTCGCCCACGCCGGGGTGTCGTAGCGCGACTCGACCCGGAACACCAGGTCGCCGAGGTGCTGTAGATTGCCCTGGAGCGACATCCACGAGAACGTCGTGTTCCGCGTCACCACGAAGACGACACCGTAGAGCGCGTGGGTGAAGAACATCATGCCGGCATACATGATCCCGACAAACCGCGCGCTCTTCGAGAGCGACGAGAGCGCGAGCATCACCATGCAGAGCACGACGGTCTCGATGCCCGTCGCCACGAGGATCGCCGGCAGCAGGAACAGGTTCGCCTTCAGGAAGGCCAGGTTGCCGGCGAATACGATCTGGATGACGAGCAGCATCGTCGCCGGCACCCACGTGACGAGCAGGAGGAAGAACGCCAGGATGCCAAACTTGCCGGCGATGTACTCGAAGCGGCCGAGGGGCTTCGACAGGTAGATCTGCAGGGCGTTCGCCCGCAGGTCGCTCGCAATGAGCCCCGCGCCGGTGAAGATCGTGATGAAGAACGTGAAGATGCCCTGCTGCTCGAGGAACTGGCGGAACGTCTCGGACGTGGGCGCGAGCATGGACGCCTGAGGGAAGTTCGCCGCGATGTACATCTGCACCGCGCGGACGATGAAGGGCAGCCACGCGACGAGCAACAGCCCCAGGAACTTGCGTTTCGCGAGCATCGTCCTGATGCCCGCGGCGGTGATGACGGTCCAAGCCCGCCCCTCGGGCGCCCGGTCGCCGCCGTACCGCCGGTAGCTCTGGTCGTGGATGGGCACGTCCTACTCCTCGCCCACGGCCTGGGCAAACACGTCTTCGAGAGTTGGGAGGCTGGGCCGCAGGTGGCGGACCTGCACGCCGTGCCGGGCCGCCAGCGAGAACAGCGCGTGCGCGCCACGCTCATCGGGCACGAACACCCGCATGACGTCTTCTTCGCCCGCGTGGACGGACAGCCCGGCGTCGGCCAGGACCCGGCCGAAGGCGGCGCGATCGCCCTTGATGCGGAACTCGAACACGCTGCCGCGGGGCCCCTTCAGCTCGTCGATGGGCCCCTGGGTCGCCACGACCGCGTGGTGCAGCACGACGACGTGGTCGCACGTGAACTCGACATCCGGCAGCAGGTGCGACGAGAGAATCAGGTTCATGCCCTTGTTGTGGGCCAGGTCGCGGATGAGCTCGAGCATCTCCTCGCGGCCCTTCGGGTCCATGCCATTGGTGGGCTCGTCGAGGAACAGGAGATCCGGATCGTGCACCAGGGCCTGGGCCAGCTTGATGCGCTGCTTCATCCCCGTCGAGTACGTCTCCACGTTCCGGTACCGGGCTTCGCCCAGGCCCACGTAGTAGAGCACCTCGTGGGAGCGCTGCATCGCGTCCACCGGGGGCAGGCCGGCCAGTTGGCCGCAGTACGCCACGAACGAGACGGCGTTCATGCCCGGGATGTGGGCGTCAATCTCGGGCATGTAGCCGAGGCGCGCGCGGATCTCGGCGGGCGATGTCGCCACGTCGAGGCCGAGCACCTTCATCGCGCCTGCTGCCGGCCTGATGAAACCCAGCAGCGTCTTGAGCAGCGTGCTCTTGCCCGCGCCGTTCGGGCCGAGCAGGCCGACGGCGCCCCGCGGAAACGACGCGGTCACGTCGTTCAGGGCCCGCTGCTTCCCGTACAGGACGGTGAGGCTGTTTATGGAGACGACGGGATCGGCGGCGGAATCGCTCATGCTCACCAGCTAGATACGGCTGGACGATGGCGGTTGTTCACCGCCCCCCCTCAACCCCAGCGCCTCGGCGCACTCGCGCATGAAGGCGATGACATTCGCCACGTGGGCGTCCAGGGGCACGCCGATCTCCTCGGCTCCCCGGCGCAGGTCGTCGCGATTGACGGCCCTGGCGAAGGCCTTTTCCTTCATCCGCTTCACGACCGACTTCGCCTCGAGGTCGAGCAGGCTCTTCGACGGCCGGATGAGCGCGGCCGCGGTGACGAACCCCGCCATTTCGTCGCAGGCGAAGAGCGTGTGCTCGAGACGCGACTCGCGCGCGACCCCGGTATGATCGGCATGCGACAGGACCGCCCGCACCAGCCACTCCGGATAGCCGCGCTCGCGCAGGATCCCGGCGCCCTTGAACGGATGATCGGCGAGATCCGGGTAGCGCTCGTAGTCGAAGTCGTGCAGGAGCGCCGTCGCCCCCCAGGCCGTCTCGTCCTCGCCCCACAGCCTGGCATAGCCGCGCACGGCGGATTCGACCGCCAGTGCGTGCTTCTGCAGGCCCTCGTTCTGCGTGAACTCCGTCAGCAGCGCCCACGCAGCATCGCGAGACATGTCCATGGATGAGCTCCGTCGTCAGAATGCAGAAGCCAGAAGCAAGAAGCAAGAATCAAGAAGCCGATGCGCTACCCCAGCCCCCAGCTCCCGGGCCCCGAGTCTACCGCACCAGATTGATATACGCCGTGATGATCAGCGCGTTCGTGAAGTCGATGAAGAACGCCCCGACCATGGGCACGACGAGGAAGGCCCGCGGGGCGCTTCCGAACCGCTCCACGATCGCTTCCATGTTGGCGACGGCATTCGGCGTGGCGCCGAGGCCGAAGCCGCAGTGGCCGCCGGCCATGACGGCCGCGTCGTAGTCGCGGCCCATGACGCGGAACGTGACGAAGTACGCGAAGGCCGCCATCATCGTCACCTGCACCGTCAGGATGACCAGCATCGGGACGGCGAGATCGAGCAGTTCCCACAGCTTGAGCGACATCAGGGCCATCGCCAGGAACAGCGACAGGGCGATGGTGCCCAGATCGTCGACCACGCGCTGGTCCAGCCTGACGCGGCGGACCACCTCGTCGCCGTTCCGGATCACCGCCGCGATGATCATCGCCCAGATGTACGCCGGGAGCGTCACGTATTGGCCCAGCCAGCGGCTCAGGAGCGAGCCGGCCCACATCGCCACGAGGATGACGGTCAGGGTCTTGAGCAGCGTGTAGGCGGTAGGCGCCTCGCCTGCCGCCTCCGTGTCGATCTCGCTCTCCAGGCCCATCGCCTCGATCTGCGGGGAGGCGGCCGCGCCGGCGCCGCGCCCGGGCGTTTTGAGCCGATGCCGCCCGATGAGCGCAGTGGCGACAGGCCCACCGATGAGGCCGCCGCTCACGAGCCCGAAGGTGGCGGCTGCCATCGCGAGGGTGACAGCGCCGCTGAACGCGTACTGTTCCTCCATCAGCTTGCCGAACGCGGCTCCCGTGCCGTGCCCGCCGGTCATCGTGATGGACCCGGCGATGAGGCCAAGGAACGGATGGACGCCCAACCCCTTGGCCAGCAGGACGCCCACGCCGTCCTGAACCGCGGCGAGCGCGCTCGCCAGCGCCCAGAACAGCAGGACCTGAGGCCCGCCGACTTTCAGGAGCGCGAGGCTGGCGCCGAGGCCGATGGTCGTGAAGAAGGCGATCATCAGAGGCGTCTGCAGCGTCGTGTCAAACTCGAACGCGACCACCCCCTGCAGACGGAGCGCCAGCGCCGCGGCGGCGAACAGGAAGCCGCCGATGACGGGCGCCGGGATGTTGTACCGGTTGAGCACACCCACGCGCCGGCGCACGCCGTACCCGATGAACAGGATGACGGCCGCCAGGGCGAGCGTCTGCACCATGTCGAGCTTGAAGACGAGGCTGGTCATAGAGGTCCGGCTGACGGAGTTCCGTGCATGATATATTCGTCCGCCAGCAAACTCCAGCGGGGGTACGCGAGTGATTACAGCGCTGTTCATCGCACTGGGGATCCTGGTGCTGTCCTACATCGGCTTCTGGTTCGTGCAGGCCCGACAGAACCCGGACACGCCGGACCCCGGGGCGCCGGACCCGGAGCGCGCGGCGGTCGGCTTCGTCGCCAACTTCTTCGATGCCCTTGGCATCGGCAGCTTCGCCACGACGACGACGTACTTCCGGCTGCGAAAGCTGGTCCGGGACGAACTGATTCCCGGGTCGCTGAACGTGGGCTACGCGCTGCCGACGGCGACGCAGGCCTTCATCGGCATCGCCGTGATCGAAGTCGATCCGATGACGCTCGTCCTGATGATCGCCACCGCCGTCGCGGGGTCGTGGTTCGGGGCCGGCCGCGTGGCCCACTGGCCGCGCCGCACCATCCAGGTCGGCATGGGCGTCGCGCTGCTGGTCGCCGCGTTCTTCTTCCTCGCGCGGCTGCTTCAGTGGATGCCGTCGAGCGACGAGGGCACGCTCGATCTGACCGGCACCCGACTCGTGCTCGGTCTGGTGGGCAGCTTCCTCCTCGGCACGATCATGCCGCTTGGCATCGGCTATTACGCCCCGTGCATGATCCTGGTAAGCGCGCTCGGCATGAATCCCCGTGCGGCGTTTCCCATCATGATGGGCGCGTGCGCGTTCCTCATGCCCGTCGCCAGCATGAACTTCATCCGCAACAAGCGCTACAGCCTGAAGTCGACCGTCGGCATGGCGATCGGCGGCATCTTCGGGTCGGCACTGGCGCTGCTCGTGGTGAAGGAGATGGATTTGAACAACGTCCGGTGGCTGGTCATGTTCGTCGTCCTCTACACGGGGATCTCCCTGCTGAGGACCGCCGCCAGGGAGAAGGCGGCCGCCACCACGTAACGCGGAGGCCGTGTTCCCAATCGCGGTGTCCGCGCCGGCATCAGGCGCCGCCGGCGAGCGCCCGCGCGCGGCCGACGACCTCGATGGTCTTCGGCGTGAGGTCATAGCGGGCGAGATCGTCCGTTTCCACGAGCGCGACCTCCGCGACATCGCTGCCAGCGACCGGCGTGCCCGCCCGGACGACACACAGAAAGTCCACGAGCACGTAGTGGAAACGGGGCCGGCCCTGCTCGTCGAGCGTGATGCGGTCGAACACGTCCACGACGGGCCCAACCTCGACATCCAGGCCCGTCTCCTCTTTCATCTCCCGGGCCAGCCCCTCGGCCAGCGTCTCCCCCACTTCGAGCGCGCCGCCCGGGAGGCTCCACCGCCCGGCCAGCGGTTCGAAGCGGCGCTTGATGAGCAGCACGCGGCCGTCGACAAACGCCAGACCGCCCACGCCGACAATAGGCCTCGACGGGTACTCCCGGCCTGACCGGGCCTCGGTTGAGCTGCCTGCGCCGCTGTCCGGAGCCGTCACTGCCCCATCACCTTCACGACCACGCGCTTCTTGCGCTGGCCGTCGAACTCGGCGTAGAAGACCTGCTCCCATGGGCCGAGGTCCAGCGCTCCGTTCGTGATCGGCAGCATCACCTGGTGCCCCAGCACGGTCCGCTTCAGGTGCGCATCGGCGTTGTCCTCGCCGGTCTGGTGGTGGCGGTAATCGAGTCCGGCCGGGGCCAGCTTCTCGAGCCAGGCCTGGATGTCGTGGATGAGGCCGCCCTCCCAATCGTTGACGTATACGGCGGCGGTGATGTGCATGGCCGACACCAGCACCATGCCCTCTCCGACACCGCTTGCCTTGACGATCGCGGCGACCTCGCCGGTGATGCGGACGATCTCGCGCCGCTGCTTCGTCTGGAACCAGAGGTAGTCGGTGTGGACGATCATGGGGCGGATCATATGTCAGAAGACAGAAGCCAGAAGGGCCCACGGACGTTTGTCAGAAGCAAGAAGCCAGAAGAGCCCACTTCGATTGTCAGAAGCCAGAAGAAGACAAACTGCACCGGGGAGTCCGCTTCTTGCTTCTTGCTTCTTGCTTCTTACTTCTTACTTCTTGCTTCTTACTTCTTGCTTCTTACTTCTTGCTTCTGTCTTCTGGCTTCTTACTTCTTGCTTCTTACTTCTTGCTTCTGTCTTCTGGCTTCTTACTTCTTG
>Ga0209254_10000665_pt1 | contig 29050 bp, 33 predicted proteins | sample FrelakmetDIP11DI_FD_187148 | JGI IMG/M metagenome (GOLD analysis project Ga0209254, IMG submission 187148) | Freshwater lake sediment microbial communities from the University of Notre Dame, USA, for methane emissions studies - DIP11 DI (SPAdes)... | ecosystem: Environmental > Aquatic >... | reverse complement strand
CGTGTCCTGAGGCGAAAGCTGCGCATGTCGCGCCGACCTGCCGTAGCGGCCCCCTGCGAAAATTGTTATTGGGCGGTCCCGACCTGTCGGCCATCATAGTCGCCGGACGCCCTGCGTACGAGTTCCGGCTCCCGTCGCGGTCTCGGCTATGCTTGCCCCGGAGGCAGACAGCGCATGAACGAACTCGAGCTCACCGGTCGAGCCCGTACCCATATCGTCGCACTCGAGCAGCCGCGCTGCGCGATGCACTACGGTGCGGTCACCTCGTTTCTTGCAATGCGGGATGGCGCTGCCGCCGCCGGCATCGACCTGGTCGCCGCCTCGGGCTTCCGCGACTTCGATCGACAGCTCGCGATCTGGAACGGGAAATGGCGTGGCGAGCGGCCGCTGCTCGACCGCGCAGGCTGTCCGGTGGACGCGGCCACCCTCGACGAGGCCGGGCGCATCGACGCCATCCTGTGCTGGTCGGCGCTGCCGGGCGGCAGCCGTCACCACTGGGGCACGGACGTGGACGTCATCGACGCCGCCGCGCTGCCGCCGGACTACCGCGTGAAGCTGGTCCCCGAGGAGTACGCGCCGGGCGGCGTGTTCGAGCGGCTCTCGTGGTGGCTCGACGCGAACATGGCCCGCTTCGGCTTCTACCGGCCCTACTCCACCGGCCAGGGCGGAGCCGGCGCCGAGCCGTGGCACCTCAGTTACTGGCCGGTCGCCGCGGAGGCACTCGAGGCGCTGACGCTGCCGGTGCTGCGACGCGCTGTCGCCGGCAGCGGGATCCTCGGCCGCGAGAGCGTGCTCGAGCGCCTGCCGGAGATCTATACCCGCTTCATCCTGGGAGTGGATTTCCCGGGGCGTGCCGAGGGTCCCGGCGCTCACCGCGCAATCCTCACCGCGGTCCGCTGACCATGCGCAAGGTCCACACGGCCGAGTCCATCGTCGAGATCGCGCACCTGCGCAACCTGCTCGAGTCCGAGGGGATCGCCTGCGTCGTGCGCAACGAGCGGCTCGCCGGCGCCCTGGGCGAGATTCCCTTCGTCGAGTGCTGGCCGGAGCTGTGGGTGCGGCAGCCGGGCGAGGCGCTGCGCGCCCGCGGCCTGATCGACGCGGCCCTTGAACCCGCCGAGGCGGCGGAGCCTTGGCTGTGCCCGGGCTGCGGCGAACGCATCGAGCCGCAGTTCTCGCAGTGCTGGCACTGTGCGGGCGTGCCCGCTGCGACCGGGCAGGCACCGTGACCACGCTGGCTGTCGCGAGCCGCTTCAAGGGACCGCCGGAATCCGGCAATGGCGGCTACGTCTGCGGCCTGCTGGCGGCGACGCTGCAGGCGGACGTGCGCGTGCGCCTGGTCGCGCCGCCGCCGCTCGACACGCCGCTCGACCTCGAGCCGGCCGGCGAGGGCGAATGGCTGCTCAGCGGTCCCGCGGGACCGCTCGCGCGGGGCATCGCCTCGAAGCTCGAGCTCGAGGTGCCCGCGCCGCCCGGCTACGTCCAGGCGGTGTGGGCCTCGCAGCACTATGCGGGCTTCCGCGAGCATGCGTTTCCGGAGTGCTTCGTCTGCGGACCGCTGCGCCGTCGCGGTGATGGACTCCGGATCTTCCCCGGCATGCTCGACAGCGGCATCGTGGCGGCGCCGTGGCTGCCCGCGGACTCGCTCGACGCCGGCGACGGCAAGGTGGCCGCCGAGTTCCACTGGGCGGCGCTCGATTGCCCGGGCTACTTCGCCGTCTCGGGCGGCCGCCGCATGATGCTGCTCGGGGAGATGCAGGCGCACCTCGACCGGCGGGTGCGAGTGGGCGAGTCCTGCATCGTCATCGGCTGGCGCATCGGCACCGAGGGCCGCAAGCACCAGGCCGGCACGGCGATTTTCGACGGCGACGGCGAACTCTGCGCCCGCGCCCGGGCGACGTGGATCGAGGTGAAGTGAGGCGCGCCGCCGCTCAGCGGCGCGCGAGCAGCACGGTGAGGAGACCCGCGGCGCAGAGCACCACGCCCGGCCACGGGCTGATGTTGACGGCCAGCCAGACGAGGCCGCCGAGCAGCGTGACGGCGCCCACGGTCGTCGCGTCGCGACGGCGTGCACCGGCACGGACCTCGGCCCGCAGCGCGTCCATGCCGCCCTGCTCCACGCGGATGCGGAAGTTGCCCTCGGAGGCCTGCTGCACGACCTGCTGCAGCACCTGCGGCAGGATGCGCAGCGACTCGCTCAGGTCCGGGAGCTGCCGTCGCAGCTGCTCGGCGAGGTTGCGACCGCTCAGCCGGTCCGCGGCCCAGTCCTTGAGCACCGGCTGCGCGGTCTTCCACAGGTCGAGTTCCGGGTAGAGCTGGCGGCCGAGCCCCTCGATCTGAAGCAGCGTCTTCTGCAGCAGGATGAGTTGCGGCTGCACCTTCATCTGGAAGCGGCGCGCCGTCTCGAACAGCCGCAGCAGAACCTGGCCGAAGGAGATCTCCGACAGCGGCTTGTTGAAGATCGGCTCGCACACCGTGCGCACGGCCGCCTCGAGCTCGTCCACGCGCGTGTCGGCGGGCACCCAGCCCGAGTCCACGTGCAGCCTGGCGATGCGGTGGTAGTCGCGATCGAAGAACGCGAGGAAGTTCTCGGCGAGGTAGTGCTGGTCCCGCGCGTCGAGGGTGCCCACGATGCCGAAGTCCACGGCGCAGTACTTCGGACGCTCCGGGTCCCCGAGCAGCACGAAGATGTTGCCCGGGTGCATGTCGGCGTGGAAGAAGTTGTGCCTGAGCATCTGGGTGAAGAAGATCGTGACGCCGTTTTCCGCGAGCCGCTGGATGTTGGTGCCGCGGCGGCGCAGCTCGTCCATGTCGCTGATCATCACGCCGTGGATGCGCTCCATGACCATCGCCTCGGGGCGGCAGTAGTCCCAGTACACGGCCGGCACGTGCAGCAGCTCGGAGCCCGCGAAGTTGCGGCCGAGCTGTGCGGCGTTGGCCGCCTCGCGCATCAGGTCGAGCTCGTCGAGGATCGTCTTCTCGTACTCCTTGACGACCTCGGTCGGGCGCAGCCGGTGGCCGTCGCGGGCGTAGTCCAGCACCAGCTGCGCGAGCTGGTGCATGACCTCGAGGTCGCGCTCGATCAGCGCGCGCACGCCGGGGCGCACGACCTTGACCACGACCTCCTCGCCGCTGCGCAACCGGGCCGTGTGCACCTGCGCGATCGAGGCGGCGGCGAGCGGGTTCTCGTCGAACTGCTCGAACACCTCGGTGACCGGCCGACCGTAGGCGCGCTCGACAATGGCGCGGGCCTCAGCACCCGGGAAGGGCGGCACGCGATCCTGCAGCTTCTCAAGCTCGTCGGCGACGTCGGCGGGAAGCAGGTCGCGTCGTGTCGAGAGCGCCTGTCCGAACTTCACGAAAATGGGCCCGAGTTCCTCGAGCGCGAGGCGGATGCGCTCGCCGCGTGTGCCGCCCTTGCGTCGCTCGAACCAGGTGGCCGGGGAGAGGTAGAACGCATAGCGCAGCGGACGGAACAGGTGCGCCGCGAGGATCATCTCGTCGAGCCCGTGCCGCACGAGCACGCGCTGGATCTGAAGGAGGCGGCCGATGACGCGCAGGCGCATGTGGGGGGCGGCAGGCCGGGCTCAGCCGCGCACGGCCGGCGCCCGCGACGCGGGGCTGCGCGATTCGAGGCGGGCGAGTCGCGCCTCGAGGCGCTCGGCGTCGTCGCGCAGCCGGTCCACGTCCGAGAGGAACTCGTCGACCTCCGTGCGGGTCGGCAGGTCGCGGCCTTCTTCCTGCAGGTACTCGACGACGCTGCCGGTGAACGATCCCGAAGCCTTGCGGCCCCAGTCGATCAGGCCCCGGGCGAGGTTCGCAAATCGCCGCGCCGCGACGTCGCCGAACACGCGCGACAGTTCCTCCTCGAACTCCGGTTGCGCCTCGGAGAGCAGCTCGCGGAACCGCTGCGCCACCTCGGCGTCGCCCTCGATGCGCACGCCGCCGCCGCGCAGCGCGCCCTCCGCGCGCGGACCGGCGAGCGCGAGCAGCGCGATCGGGGTGCCGGAGAGGCTCGCATCCGCCGCGCCCTCGTGGCGCGAGGCGATCGCGAGTCGCCCGCCCTCGGCGCGGAAATAGAACGCGAGCGGCGTGCCCTCGACGGTGAGCGACATCACGCGCCCGTCGAGCTGGCGGGCGAGCGCCTGCGCCCGGCGCGACCCGGCGACGTTTCGGTTGAGGATCGCCTCGAGACGCTCGAGCAGCATGTCAGTACCGGAAGCCCTTGTGCAGGGCGACGATGCCGCCGCTCAGGTTGTGGTGGCGGCAGTCCTCGAGGCCGGCATCGCGCATCATGCCCTCGAGCGTTTCCTGGTCGGGGAAGCGGCGGATGGACTCGGCGAGGTACTGGTAGCTGTCGGAGTCACCCGCCACGCGCTTGCCAAGCCATGGCAGCACGCTGAACGAGTACACGTCGTAGAGGGGCTTGAGACCGGGCACCACGGGCTTCGAGAATTCGAGCACCAGCAGTCGCCCGCCCGGGCGCAGCACGCGGCGCATGGAGGCGAGCGCGGCGGGCTTGTCGGTGACGTTGCGCAGGCCGAAGGCGATGGTCACGCAGTCGAAGCTCTCGTCGGAGAACGGCAGGCACTCGGCGTTGGCGAGCGAGAAGCGCACGTTGCGCATCAGTCCACGGTCGAGCAGCCGGTTGCGGCCGACCTCGAGCATCGCGCCGTTGATGTCCGAGAGCACCACGAGGCCGGTCTCGCCCACCTGCGCCGCCATGCCGGCCGCGATGTCGCCGGTGCCGCCCGCGACGTCGAGCGCCGCCTGGCCGGGGCGCAGCCCGGTCTGGCCGAGCAGGTAGCGCTTCCACAGCCGGTGCACGCCTGCCGACATGAGGTCGTTCATCAGGTCGTACTTGTCGGCCACCGAGTCGAACACTTCGCGCACGCGCCGGGCCTTCTCGGCCGCCGGCACTTCCTGGTAGCCGAAGTCCACGGTGCCCGCGCCGGAATCGCGCGGGGTCTTGGGGGCATTCTCGCTCATGAGGCCGGGCATTCTACGCGGTCGGGGACCGTGCTGCCCCCGGCCCTCAGCGAGCCGGGCGCGAGGTCTCCGTCACCCAGCGGGCGAGGTCGTCCTCGGTGAGATCGCCGGCGGCGAGACCCAGGAACGTGGCGACGCACGCGGCATCGCTGGCAGCCAACTCGAGGCCGTTCAGCTCGAGCAACACTTCGGCCACCACCAGGCTGGTGCGCTTGTTGCCGTCGAGAAACGGGTGGTTGCGCGAGATGCCGAAAGCGTAAGCGGCAGCGAGGCGGGCGAGGGATGACTCGCCGTACTCGAACTGGTTTCGTGGCCGGGCCAGCGCAGATTCCAGCAGGCCTCGATCGCGTACGCCGGCCTGCCCGCCGTGCTCGGCGAGCTGCTCGTCATGAATGGCGAGCACGACCTCGAGGTCGATCCAGATCGGCTCGGACACCGGCCTATCCCTACTTCGCGAGCTCGCGCAACACGGCGCGCCGCTTCTTCATGACCTTGCGCGCCGCATCCATCTGCACCGCGAACTCGGGGTTGTAAGGAGTCAGCCGGTAGCCGTCCGGCGTCTCGGTGATGTAGAGCGCATCACCCTTCGCGAGCTTCATCCGGGCCAGCGCCTCCTTCGGAAGCACCACGCCCAGGGAATTGCCTACAGTCGTGACTTTCAGCTCGATCATGCCCAAATGTTATTACGATTGTAATAACACCGCAACGGGCGCGGGCGCAGACGTCGAGATCGGCTACGCCGGCCGCCTCGGCGGCACCACCGTCGGGTAGGTCAGCCCGAGCTTCGCCAGCCGGTCGAGGTACTGCTGCCACTTCTCGGCGTGGGTGGCGCCGAGTTCGTGCAGGTAGTCCCAGGTGTACAGGCCCGTGTCGTGGCCATCGTCGAACACGAGCTTCACGGCATAGTTGCCGACCGGCTGGACGGCGCGGATGCCGACCTCGTGCTTGCCGAGCTGCAGCTGCTCCTGGCCGGGCCCGTGGCCGCGAACCTCGGCCGAGGGCGAATACACGCGCAGGTACTCGAACGGCAGCTCGAAGCGTGAGCCGTCGTCGAAGGCCACCTCGAGCACGCGCGACTTCGTGCGCAGCTTGATCTCCGTCGGGGTCACGGGCGTCTCCGTCGCGAGGGATCGTCGAAAAGGATCTTCAGAGGATGTACCGGGCGAGGTCCTGGTCGCGCGCGAGCTCGCCCACGTGGCGGTCCACGTAGGCCGCGTCCACCGTGAGCGTCGATCCGCCGCGGTCCGAGGCCTCGAACGAGATCGCCTCGAGCAGCCGTTCCATCACCGTGTGCAGGCGGCGCGCGCCGATGTTCTCGGTGCGCGAGTTCACGTCGAAGGCCACTTCGGCGATGCGGCGCACGCCGGAGGGGTCGAACTCGAGCCGCACCCCCTCGGTCGCGAGCAGCGCCGCGTACTGCGTGCAGAGCGAGGCATCGGGCTCGGTGAGGATGCGCACGAAGTCCTCGACCCCGAGCGCCTCGAGCTCGACGCGGATCGGCAGCCGGCCCTGCAGCTCGGGGATGAGGTCCGAGGGCTTCGACATGTGGAAGGCGCCCGACGCGATGAACAGCACGTGGTCGGTCTTCACCATGCCGTACTTGGTGTTGACGGTGCAGCCCTCCACGAGCGGCAACAGGTCGCGCTGCACGCCCTCGCGAGACACGTCGGCGCCGGAGGTCTCCTGGCGCCGCGCGATCTTGTCGATCTCGTCGAGGAACACGATCCCGTTCTGCTCGGCGTTCCTGAGCGCCTGCGTCTTGAGCTCGTCGTCGTTGACGAGCTTGGCGGCTTCTTCCTCGGTGAGCAGCTTGAACGCCTCGCGCACCGGCAGGCGGCGTGGCTTCGAGCGCTGCCCGCCGAGATTCTGGAACATGCCCTGCAGCTGCTGGGAGAGTTCCTCCATGCCGGGCGGCGCCATGATCTCCACACCCGCCGGCATGGCGCGCACCTCGACCTCGATCTCGCGGTCGTCGAGATCGCCCTCGCGCAGCATCTTGCGGAAGCGCTGGCGCGTGTCGCCGTCGCGAGGGGGCTCGGGCTCGGCACTGAAGCCCACCGGCCGCGGCCGCGGCAGCAGTGCGTCGAGGATGCGCTCCTCGGCGGCGTCCATCGCGCGGTGGCGCACCTTGTCGGTCTCCGCCTCGCGCGTGAGCTTCATCGACACGTCCACGAGGTCCTTGATGATCGAGTCCACCTCGCGGCCCACGTAGCCCACCTCGGTGAACTTGGTCGCCTCGACCTTGATGAACGGCGCACCGGCGAGCCGCGCGAGGCGGCGCGCGATCTCTGTCTTGCCGACGCCGGTCGGCCCGATCATCAGGATGTTCTTGGGCGTGATCTCGGCGCGCAGGCCCTCGTCCACCTGCATGCGCCGCCAGCGGTTGCGCAGCGCGATGGCGACGGCGCGCTTGGCCGCACCCTGGCCGACGATGTGCTTGTCGAGCTCCTGGACGATCTCGCGTGGGGTCATGGCGGACATCAGCCGAGCACCTCGATGGTGAGGTTGCGATTGGTGTAGATGCAGATGTCGGCCGCGATGCCGAGCGAGGTCTCGACGATGCTGCGGGCGTCGAGCGCGGTGTTCGCGAGCAGCGCCTGGGCCGCTGCCTGGGCGAAGGCGCCGCCCGAGCCCACCGCCATCAGGTCGTTCTCGGGCTCGATCACGTCACCGTTGCCCGAGATGACGAGCGAGTGCGCCTCGTCGGCCACGCACAGCAGCGCCTCGAGCCGGCGCAGGCTGCGGTCGGTGCGCCAGTCCTTGGCGAGCTCGATCGCCGCGCGCATCAGGTTGCCGTACTGCTGCAGCTTGGCCTCGAAACGCTCGAACAGCGTGAACGCGTCCGCGGTACCGCCCGCGAAGCCCGCCAGCACGCGGCCTTCGTGCAGGCGGCGCACCTTGCGGGCGTTGCCCTTCATGACGGTGTTGCCGAGCGTGACCTGGCCGTCGCCGCCCATCGCGACCTGCCCGTCGCGGCGGACGCAGAGGATGGTCGTGCCGTGGGGATCAAACGTCGCCATCCTGGGGTCTCCTGCGGCGCGCCCGGGGATGGGCTGCGTCGTATGTCTTGGCGAGATGCTGGAAATCAAGGTGCGTGTAGATCTGCGTCGTGCCGATGTTGGCGTGGCCGAGCAGTTCCTGCACCGCGCGCAGGTCGCCCGAGGACTCGAGCAGGTGCGAGGCGAAGGAGTGGCGGAACAGGTGTGGGTGCACGTGCTCCGGCAGGCCCTGCAGCCGGGCCCAGCGGGCGATGCGCCGTTGCACGATGCGCGGTCCGAGCCGACGGCCGTTCACGCCGACGAACACCGCTGTCTCTTCTATCGACGCAAGTGCTGCACGCTCGCGCATCCAGCGCCCGAGCGCCTCGAGGGCCTGCCGCCCGACCGGGACGATCCGGGTCTTGCGGCCCTTGCCGAGCACGCGGACCGTGCGGTCGCGCAGGTCGAGGTCGGCGAGGTCGAGGCCGAGCAGCTCGGAGAGGCGCAGGCCAGACGAGTAGAAGAGCTCCATGATCGCTTTGTCGCGCACGCCGAGCCGGTCGTCGCTGCGGAAGGCGAGCAGCCGGGCCATGGTGTCGGCGTCGAGCGTCGTCGGCAGGCGCTTGCCGACCTTCGGCGCCTGCACGCCCGCGGCGGGGTCGTGGCGCAGCTCGCCCTCGCGGATCAGGTAGCGGCACAGGCTGCGCACCGCGGACAGCCGGCGCTGGATACTGCGCGGCGCGAGGCCGCGGCGGTGGCACTGCGCGGCGAAGCTGCGCACGTGCTGCGTGTCGAGCGCGTCCCAGGCCTCGATGCCCTGCGCCTCGCAGTAGGCGAGCAGGGCCGCGAGGTCGCGGCCGTAGCTGCTCGAGGTGTGCGGCGACAGCCGACGCTCGTTGCGCAGGTTCCCGAGGAAGCGGCTCACGCCGTCGGCGAGCGCCTCGCTCATGCGCTGCGGGCGGCGAGGGCCTCGGTGACGATTTCGCCGATGCGGACCAGGAAATCCGTGCTCATGGTCGGCACGAAGCGCTCGGTGTCGTGGCTCGCGATCGCGAGCAGCCCGAGCGAGGCGCGCTCGCCGAGCGGGACGAGTGCCGCCGAGCCGAGATGCCGCCCTTCGGTCCCGAACAGGAACTCGCGCTGCGCCTCGCGGATCTGGCCGCTGCGCGGTCGCGCCGACTCGAAGAACGTCTCGAACACCTTGAGGTCGGGGCTGCCGCGCGGGACGTAGCGCACGTGCGTGCCCGGCTGGCCCGCGAGCGCGGCGTAGGCTGGGTCGGTCAGCAGCGTCACCCAGCGCGAGGCGCCGAAGTCCTCGCGCAGCGAGGTCTCGAGCGCGGCGATCACCGTCGAGGCGTCGCCCGCCCGGAGCAGGCGCCGCATGAGCCGGTGCATGCGCTCGGCGATGGTGTCGTTGGTCCGGCCGTTCTCGATCAGCTCGTGCAGCTTCTGCTCGAGCGTGGCGTGCCGCTCGCGCAGCACCAGCATCTGGCGCTCGACCAGCGAGACCGCCGCGCTGCCGCGCTGGTGCGGCAGGTTGAGCCGTGCGAGCACGGCCGGGTGGCGTTCGAAGAACTCCGGGTGAGCCGTGAGGTGTTCGACGACCTGCTCCTCCGCGAGGCGGCCCGGCTCGACGTCGCGCATCGGCTGCTTGCTCATGCTGCTCTCCCGGGAGCGTCAGGAATGTCCACGTGGCCCTCGAAGGCCGTTTCCGCCGGACCGGTGAGCCAGATCGGCTCGCCCGGCCCCGGCCACCGCACGATGAGCCGACCACCGGGCAGGTCCACCCGGACCTCCTCGGCGAGCGGCCCGTGGCGGCGGCCGACCGCGACCGCGGCGCAGGCGCCAGTGCCGCAGGCCTGCGTCTCGCCCGCGCCACGCTCGAACACGCGCAGGCGCACGTGGTCGGGCGACACGATCTCGAGGAAGCCCACGTTGACCCGGCGCGCGAAGCGCGCGTGATTCTCCATCGCGGGTCCGACCGTGTCCACCGGCGCATCGTTCACCGAGCGCACGCGGATGACGGCATGCGGATTGCCGATGGAGACCGCGCCGAACTCGACGGGCCCGGAGGGCAGCTCGAGGCGGTAGCTCGGCGCCTCGGCGGCTGCCTCGAAGGGCAGCGAGCGCGGGTCGAAGTCGGGCACGCCCATCGCGACGGAGACGAGCCCGTCCTCGCGCAGTCGTGCGTTCACGAGCCCGCCGGGGCTGTCGAGCACCAGCGTTCGGCCGCGCGCCTCGCTGCGGCTCGCCACGAGGCGCGCGATGCAGCGCGCGCCGTTGCCGCACTGCTCGACCTCCGAGCCGTCGGCGTTGAAGATCCGGTAGAAGACATCGGTGCCGTCGCGCCGAGGTGGCGAGAGCACCAGCGCCTGGTCGAAGCCGATGCCGGTGCGCCGGTCGGCGAGGCGACGCAGCGCGCCGGGCGAGGGCAGCCGGGCGGGATCGATGGCGTCGAAGACGATGAAGTCGTTGCCGAGTCCATGCATCTTCGTGAAGGCGAGCCGCATGCCGGAAGCATAGCCCAATCCGCAGCTCAGCCCGGGTGGGCGCGCATCTCGGCGAGACTCGCTGCGATTCCCTCGTCGAGGCGCGCGTAGCGCGGCACGACCCCGAGTTCCTCGCGCATGCGCCGGTTGTCCACGCACCTCGACTCGACGAGGAACGCGAGCATCCCAGGGCTGATGCGCCCGGCTGCCTCCGCGAGCGCCACCAGCGGGGGCAACGGCAGGCCGGCCAGCGCGGCCGTGCGCTGCAGGTACACCGTGGTGCTCACAGGATTGCCGTCGGTAACGTTGAACACGCCCTCCACCGGTCGCTCGAGCGCCGCGACACAGGCGGTCACGAGGTCGTCGACGTGGATGCGGTTGCCGGGACCTGCATCCTCCGGGCGCAGCGCGGGGTCGCCGCGCGTGAGCCGCTCGAGCGGCAGCCGGTGCGGGCCGTAGATGCCGGGCACCCGAAGCACGACGGCGCGCACGCCGCGCGTGCTGCACCATGCACTGGCCGTGCGCTCGGCCGCCACGCGGCGCCGCGAGCGGTCGTTGGCCGGCGCCACGGCGCTTGCCTCGGTGACCGTGGCGCCGTTGGTGTCGCCATAGACGCCCGTGGTGCTCATGTACAGGAACGCAGCCGGACGCGCGGCTCCCAGCGCCGCGAGGAAACACTCGAGCCGCGGGTCGCCGTCGCCGGTGTCGGGCGGCGGTGCCAGGTAGGCGATCGCCGCGCAGTCCGCGGCCGTCGCGAGCCGGCCGGCGTCAGGGGCGTGAGCGGTCAGGGCATCGAGGTCGGCCCGCAGGGTCGCAAGGCGCTCAGCCTCGAGCCGCGCCGCTGCGGTCGCCGAGCGGGCCAGCGCCGTGACGCGCCACGTGGGGCGGAGGCGTCGCGCGAGGCGAAGCCCCGTGTAGCCGCAGCCGGCGATCAGGCAGGAGCGATCCATTCGTCGAGCATACGCGAAGGGTGCCGTACACCCGGCGCATCCCCGCCCCGTGGCATCCTGTCGCCATGCCCCTGATCACGCTCGTGCCGACCGGCCAGACGTTTACCGCCGACAGCGGCGAAGCGGTGCTCGCCGCCGCGCTGCGTGCCGGTCTCAACCTGCCGCACAGCTGCAAGGGCGGGCACTGCGCCTCGTGCCGCGCCCGCGTGCTCGAGGGCTCGTTCGCGTACCCCGGACCACGGCCGCCGGGCCTCACCGACGAGGAGGCGCGCGAGGGTTATGCGCTGCTCTGCCAGGCACGCGCGCTCACCGACCTGCGCGTCGAGACGCGCGAGGTGCGCCCCGCCCCCGACGTCGAGGTGAAGAGCCTGCCGTGCCGCATCGAGCGCATGAACCGGCTGGCCCCGGACGTCATGGCAGTGTTCCTGCGCCTGCCGGCGGTCGAGGAACTGCACTTCCGCCCGGGGCAATACCTCGACGTGATGCTGTCGGAGGGACGCCGGCGCAGCTTCTCGATCGCGAGCGCCCCGGCGGACGGTCGGCTGATCGAGCTGCACGTGCGTCGCGCCTCCCGGAGCGGCTTCACGGCCCAGCTGTTCGACAGCCTGCAGTCGGGCACGCTGCTGCGCATCGAGGGTCCGCTCGGGCAGTTCTGGCTGCGCACGGACTCGCCGCGCCCGGCGCTCATGGTCGGCGGCGGCACCGGCTACGCGCCGCTGCGGGCGATGCTGCGCCAGCTGATCGCGACAGGCGACCGCCGGCCGGTGGCTCTGTACTGGGGCGCCGCCGATGCGAGCGGGCTGTACGAGCACGACTGGCTCGAGCGCCTCGCCCGAGAGCGCCCTGGCTTTCGCTACTGCCCCGTGCTGTCGGGCCCGCCCGCGCCGGACGCCCCGTGGCAGGGACGCTGCGGGCTGGTGCACGCGGCGGTGCTGGCCGATCTCACGGACCTCGCGGCCTTCGACGTGTACGCGAGCGGCCCCCCCGGGCTGATCGAGGCGATCCGGACCGCGTTCGTCGGGCGTGGCCTGCCGCGCGAGCAGCTTTTCTTCGATTCGTTCGATTACGCGCCCGACACCCTGGCCAAGCTCGCCAGCGCAGGCGCGGCTGCGCCCTGACCGCAGGCGGCCCGCCTCAGTGCCGCCGCAGGCGCACGCGCGGCAGGTTCGGGCGCCGGCCGACCGAGCGCGTTACGGATTCACGCAGGCAGCGCGCGGCCGCCTCGCGCTCGCCCATCTGCTCGAGCAGGTCCGCGAGGATCAGGCTGTTCTCGGCGTTGGGCCGCCGCGCGAGGCTCACCTCGAGGTAGCTGCGCGCCTTGCCGAAGAGTTCCGCGCGCAGGCACAGCCGCGCGCAGCTCGCGAGCAGCTCGGGGTCCTCGGGGCGCTGGCGCAGCCAACCCTCGGCGCGCTCGAGCGGTACGAGCGGGTTGTCGAGCGCCAGCTCGCCGTACAGCCGGATGGCGGCCGCGTCCGGCGACTGGTCGATCAGCTCGCGCAGCACGCGCTCGGCCGCCGGATGATCCCCGCAGGCCATGGCCGCGCGCGCATAGGCCACGACGGACCCCGGCAGCCTGCGGGCTGCGCGCGGCACGTCTGACCACGCCTTCTCGAGCGCCGCTGCGTCGCCGCGCTCGGCGGCGGCGCGCACGTCCGCGAGCCGAACCATGGCGAGCAGCTCGTTGACCTGCGCCTCCGGCAGTTCCTTGGTGGCCTGCAGTCGGGGCGCGAGCGCACGCAGCCGGTCGGTGCGGCCGAGCTGCTGGCAGAGCCGCGCCATCAGCTCGAGGCCGCGCGAGTTCAAGTCGCCCGACGCGTCGAGTTGCTCGAGGGTCTGCAGCGCCGCCTCGTCCTGGCCGCGCCGCATCTGCATCTCGGCGAGTGTGATGAGCGCCGCCGCCCTTGCCTCGGGGGCCTCCTCCTGCGCACGCGACAGCCACTCGTCGCGGCGCTCGGTGGCGTCGAGCAGGTCCGCGGCCCGCGCCGCCACCAGGTAGTTCGCGGCCGGGGAGTCCGAGTCCGGTGCCGCCCGGCTGAGCAGATCCTCGGCGCTCTGCCACTGCCCGGCTGCGAGCTCGAGCAGGCCGCGTTGCGTGTCGTCGCGCGCACGGCGCCGCCGTCGCTCGGTGCGCAGCTGCGCGAGTCGTCGCCGGGAGGCGAACGCGCGCAGCAGCAGGGTCGCGGCGGCGTAGGCGCCCGCGACCAGCACCACGAACACCGGCAGGGTGGTCTCGAGCAGCGTGCGGCCGAGGCGGATCGCGACGTAGCCCGGGTCCGTGAGCAGCAGGTGCGCCAGCAGCCCGCCGCCGACGAGCGCCAGGGCGGCGATCACTGCGCCTCTCATGGGGTCGGCGCGCTGGACGTGGGCGCGCTGGCGCGGATGACGGACTGCAGGAGGCTGCCTGCCTCGCCGACGCGCGGCAGCTCAGGGTCGATGTTGAGATCCGCGAGTGCTGCAATCTCGGCCAGTGCGCCGGCGACTTCCGGGCGAGCAGTGTCGAAATACTGCTCGATCCAGGCACCGGCCGCGCGCAGCGACTGGGCGAAGGCGGTGCGATCGGGCCGCATCGCCGCGATTCGCGCGGAGAACAGCAGCAGTTCGAGGTGCTGTCGCCGCAGCGAGTCTTCCTCCTGCGTGACCAGGCGGGCGGTTGCGGGCTCGATGCGCCGCAGCGACACGAGGTCGCGCGCGGCCTGCCCGACGCGCCGCCAGGCGCGCGCCAGTGCGCCGTCCTCTTCCACCTCCCTGCGGGTGCGTCGCACTTCCGACACCGGCATGCCGATGACGGGCAGCGTGGGCACGGCATCCTCGAGCCGGCTGATGCGCGTCAGGATCTCCGGCAGGTCGGGACTCTGCACGGCGCGCAGCCCGGCAATTTCGGTGCCGAGCTTGGCCCGCACCTCGCGCAGCGCCGGGTCGTCGAGCGTGGCCAGCCGTCCGTCGGCGGACTCCATCGCGGCGATTGCCGTCTGCACGTCCCGCTCGAGCTCGATGCGCCGTTCGGCCAGCTCGAGCAGGTACAGCGCCTCGGCACGTACCCACGCGCGCTGCGGCGCCTCGGTGCGGGCCCGCAGTTCCTCGACGCTTCGGCCGAGTTCCTCGACCTGCGCGGGCACCTCGCGCAGCCCCTTGATCTCGTTGCGCCACGTGGCGCGGCTCGACTCGAGGTCAGCGGTGAGCCACTGCAGCCGACCGTCGAGCTTGTCCTGGGTGGCGCGCAGCTCCGCGATCTGGCCGCGCAGCCGGTCGGAGCGCGTGTCGTAGCGCCCGATGCGCCAGTTTGCGTAGAGCGCGAGCAGCAGGCCGAGCACCGCGAGCGCCACCAGCATCGGGCTCACGCCCCGGCCGGGGCGGCGCGAATTGAGGTCGGTAGACAGCGATTCGATTTCGGCGGACATCGGCGTGGGAACGCGGGCGGCGATGGCCCGCGGATGCTATCACGCCGGCGGCAACCGGCCGCCCGCCGCGACCGACCCAGGCAACGCATCCGCCATCGCCGCGTCCTCGGCGCTGGTGGCGACCACCCGTGGTCCGCGCCAGCCTTGCGCACGTGCCGATGCCGCGACCCGTTCGCCGGGGACCAGCAAAGCGGTCTCGCGCAGTTGCGGCAGCCGATCGTCGGGCACGGCCGCAAGCAATGCGGCGAGCGAGTCGGCGCTGGTGACGGCGACCACGACGCGCCCCGTCGCGCAGGCGTGTTCGAGTGCAGCGAGCGACGCCGAGTCCGGTACCGCAGCCACGCGGCGGTACAGGTCGCCCGTCACGACCGTGGCGCCGCGTCGCTCCAGTGCCTCGCGCAGCAGCGTGCGGCCACCCTCGCCCTTGAGGATCAGGATGCGCCGCCCGGCGACGGCCGCGAACGGCTCGAGTGCGAGCAGGCCCTCGGAGTCCGCGGTCGTGGCAGGCAACGCGTGCACGGCGACGCCGTGTTCCGCAAGCGCCCGCGCCGTGCCGCGGCCGACCGCGGCGATGCGCGTGCGCACCGGCTGCGGCAGCTGCCGCAGCGAAGACTCGACCGCGTTGGCGCTGGTGTAGATCGTCCAGTCAAAGCTGTCGGGTGCCAGGCGATTGCGCGCGTCTGCATCGAGCTCGATCGGCTCGATGTCGAGTGCCGGCAGCAGCAGCGGCGTGCCGCCGGCCGCGCTCACCAGCGCGGCGAACCGCGTCGCCTGCGCCCGCGGACGCGTGACGACGACGGTCACGCCGGCGAGCGGTCGTGTCACGAGACCGTCGCGGCCTCGCGCTCGAGGCGCTCGAGCAGCGCGCCCGCGCCGGCCGCCTGCATGCGCGCGGCGAGACGTCGGCCCATCGCCTCGGCGTCGGCCGCGCGGCCGTGTTCGGTGTCGCGGTACACCTCGCCGCCGTCGGGCGCGCCGACGAAGCCGCGCAGTTCCAGCGCGTCGCCCGCGAGCAGCGCGTGCGCGGCGAGGGGCGAGTGGCAGCTGCCGCCGAGTCCCTGCGCGAAGGCGCGCTCGGCGCGCAGGCGCACGAAGGACTCCTCGTGGTGCAGCGCCGCGAGCGCAGCGCGGCTCGCATCGTCGTCCTCCCGGCACTCGATGCCGATCACGCCCTGGCCGACCGCGGGCAGCGACAGGTCGAGGTCGAGCTGCTGGGTGATGCGCGCGCCGAGGCCGAGGCGCTCGAGGCCTGCGCAGGCCAGCAGGATCGCGTCGAGCACGCCTTCCTCGAGCCGGCGCAGGCGCGTGTCCACGTTGCCACGCAGCAGCTCGAGGCGCAGGTCGGGCCGGGCATGCCGCAGCTGGGACTGGCGCCGCGGACTCGAGGTGCCGACGCGCGCGCCGGCGGGCAGCTCCTCGAAGCGGGCGTGCCGAAGCGACAGGAAGGCGTCGAGCGGGTTGGCGCGCGGCAGCACCGCGGCGATGCAAAAGCCCGGCGGCAGCTCGCTCGGCACGTCCTTCATGGAATGCACGGCGATGTCGGCCCGACCTTCCTGCATGGCCACCTCGAGTTCCTTCACGAACAGGCCCTTGCCGCCCACCTCGGCGAGCGCACGGTCCTGCACGCGGTCGCCCTGCGTGGTCATTGGCACGAGTTCGACCGGACGGTTCGGGTGGGCCGTTCTCAGCAGCGCGGCGACGTGCTCGGCCTGCCAGAGGGCGAGCTGGCTGCGGCGGGTGGCGATGCGTAGCGGGTTCGACAAGTCGTTCTCCAAATCAGCAGGGGCTCAGGCGTCGCCATCCTCGACATTGCGCCGGTCGAGCTCGAAGCGGAACAGCGCGATCAGCAGGCCGAGCACGATCGGGCCCACGAACAGGCCGATGAAGCCGAACGCGGCGAGCCCGCCGATGACGCCGATGAACACGGCGAGGGTCGGCACCTCGGCGCGCCCGGAGATGAGCAGCGGGCGCAGCAGGTTGTCCACGAGTCCCACGACGACCGAACCCCACAGCGCGAGGAAGATCGCGTAGCCGGTGTCGCCGCGTGCGGCGAGCCAGATCGCCGCCGGGATCCACAGCAGCGCCGGTCCCACCATCGGGACGAGCGCGAGGATCACGCCGAGCACGCCGAACACCAGTGGTGAGGGCAGCCCGGCGATCCAGAACCCGACGCCGAGCAGCACCCCCTGCGCGACGGCCGTGAGGCCGAGGCCGAGAAACACCGCGCGGGTCATGTCCGTAAGGTGCTTCTGCAGCAGCGTGCGCCGCCGGCCCTCGATCGGCAGGAGGCGCACCACCTGCTGCGCCAGCGCCGGCCCGTCCCGCAGCACGAAGAACAGCACGAAGAGCATCAAGGCGAAGCTCACCGTGGTGCCGAGCGCACCCATCAACATCATGCCGCCCGACGACATGATCAATTCCAGCACGCGACGCAGTGCCTCGGCCAGCCATCCCTCCAGCTGGGCGAGCGACAGGCTCGTGTTCGCGTCGATCCAGGCCATGGCCTCGCCGACCATCGGCAGCTGCGATACGTCCAGCGCGGAGCCCTCGATGCGACCCGGCACCTTTCCCTCGAGCCGGCGCAGCAGTTGCGTCGCCTGGACGCCGACGGCGCCCGCCGTGAGCGCGACCGGCACGATGAACAGCAGGACGGTGAGCAGCGTCGTGATCGAGCTGGCGAGCCGCGCCCGCCCGCCCAGACGCCGCGTGAGGCGCAGGTTCAGCGGCGCCAGCAGTCCGCCGAGCAGCAGTGCCCAGACCAGCGGCTGCCACAGGGGCGTGACGATGCGCCACACCACGTAACCGAGGGCGGCGGCGAGGAGCAGCCCGCCGAGGCGCACGTAGAGAGCCCGCTCGGAGGGGGCGCCCGGCTGCGGCAGCGTCACCGTCGATTCGCCCAACTCACCCTGCGGCCTGCTCACTCAACGGGCTCCTCTCGGCCAGCGGCCCGGGCCGCCGGCAGTTGAACTCAGAAGGGTTGCCCAACGGGTGCGGCCCGGGCGGTCGTCATTCTCTGCTGCCGCGCCCCGCGCTGTCACCATCGCCGGCTGCGGCCCGCCGTGCGGCCCGCCGGTCATCCCGGCGGCGGATCCTGCGGCTGAGCGCGCGCGGTAGAGAACAGCGCTTCCTTGAGGCGGAAGATCGTCGAGATGTCCTCGTCGCCGTGGCCCTGCTCGATGAGCCGCCGGTAGTGCAGCAGCGTCATCTCGATGACGGGCAACTGTACGCCGTGGCGCGCCGCCATCTCGCGGCAGATCTGCAGGTCCTTCTCGTGCAGGCGGACGCGAAAGCCCGGCGGATAGGACTCGCGCACCATGTTCGGCGCGCGGTGCACGAAGTACCAGCTCGAGCCGGCGCCCTGGCCGAGGGTCTCGATCAGCCGGTCGAGCGGCAGGCCCTCGGCCTTGGCGAAGGCCATCGCCTCGGCCACCGCCTGGATGATGCCGGCACACATGATCTGGTTGGTGGCCTTGGCGGCCTGGCCCGCACCGCTCGGTCCGAAGTGCGTGACCGCGCGGCCCATGGCGGCGAGCACCGGCCGGGCGCGCTCGAGCGCCTCGGCGGATCCGCCGACCATGATCGCGAGCTTGCCGTCGCGTGCGCCTTCGACGCCGCCGCTCACTGGCGCGTCGAGAAACTCGATCCCTCCGGGCGCGAGGCGACGCGCCGCCTCGCGGGCGGTGTCGGCGGACACGGTGGAGCAGTCCACCACGATCGAGCCCGGGCGAAGGCCGGGGGCGAGCGCGTGCACGACCTCGAGTACGTCGGCGTCGGCCGACACGCACAGGACTACCACGTCGCAGCGGGCGGCGAGATCCGCGGGACTCGGGGCGGCATGGACGCCGAGTTCGGTTGCCAACTCGGCCGCGGTCGCCGCCGTACGGTTCCAAACGGCTCGGAGCAGGCCGGCGCGGTGCAGGTTGCGGGCCATGCCGCGCCCCATGGCGCCGAGCCCGACGAAGCCGACGGCGCGGGTCACCTCAGGCTCCGTTCACGGCGCGCCGCAGAACTCGTCCATGGTCTTCTTGGCATTGGCGCGCGCGGCGTCGAGCTCCGCGGAATCCAGATAGCGCCGCTGCCCGTCCGACTCCGTTTCGTAGAGACGCACGGCTTCCATGTAGCCCTGGTAGCGCTGACGGGCGTCCACGCAGCGCTTCGCGCGGTCCTCGGCCGACAACGCGCCGGCCTTGGCGAGTTCGGCCGCCGCTTCCGGCGGCTGCTCGCCTTTCGAGTCGTCCCCGGCGTAGCTCTTCATCTGCGCGTCATAGCGCTCGCGCACCGCGGCCGGATCGGTCTCGTTGCTGCGCACGTTGAGTCGCTCGGCCGGCAGAGACTGCGGCCGGTCGGTGTACACGCGGTTGCCGTTGGAATCGGTGACGACGTAGACGTCGCCACCCCAGGCGGCACCTGCCAGCATCATTCCGGCCAGGATCATCGACAGGGGCTTCATGCGCTCGGTCTCCAGTGGCGCCGACGGAGGGCCCCAATCGTACTCCGCGAGCCGGTCGGCGTGCCCGATCGCGCCCGCCGCGGCTCCTGCCGGCCTTCGATTCCGTGAGGCAGTCGAACGTTTGCTCCTCCCGGGCGAGGCGCGCGAAGGTTCGCGGCCTTGATGCCGCCGAGCCCCCGCTTTCCAAAAAAAAGCGGACGCCGAAGCGTCCGCAAGCGGGGGAGAAAGCGACCGAACCAGGAACCGGTCGCCTTCCACAGACTCGGTCAGTTGTACGCGCGTTCGCCGTGCGAGGCGGTGTCGAGGCCCTCGCGTTCCTGCTCCTCGGGAACCCGCAGGCCGACCACGAGGTCGACGACCTTGAACGCGATCGCGGCGACGACGCCCGACCACACCAGGCTCACCACCACGCCCCACAACTGCGACTTGAACTGAGTGGCCATCGAGTATTCGCCGACAGCGTTGGCGACGTAATCGAACACGCCGGTGCCGCCGAGCGACGGCGAGCAGAACACGGCCGTGAGCAGCGCACCGATGATGCCACCCACGCAGTGCACGCCGAACACGTCGAGGGAGTCGTCGTAGCCCAGCTTCGACTTGAGCCCGGCCACCGCCCACAGGCACACGAGGCCGGCGGTGAGGCCGATGGCAATCGCGCCCATCGGGCCGACCCAGCCGCAGGCCGGCGTGATCGCCACGAGGCCCGCGACGGCGCCAGAGGCCGCACCCAGCATGGTGGGCGTGCCGCGGTGGATCCATTCCGCGAACGACCAGGCGAGCGCCGCGGCCGCGGTCGCGAGGATGGTGTTGGCGAACACCATGCCGGCGAAGCCATTCGCCTCGAGACCCGAACCTACGTTGAAACCGAACCAGCCGACCCACAGCAGCGAGGCGCCGACCATCACCAGTGGCAGGTTGTGCGGCGGCATGGCCGTCGTGCGATAGCCGATGCGCTTGCCGATCATGATCGCGCCCACCAGGCCGGCAATGCCGGCGTTGATGTGCACGACGGTGCCACCCGCGAAGTCGAGCGCGCCCTTCTGGAACAGGAACCCCGCGCCGGCGGTTGCGGCCGCCGCGGCGTCCGCGTCGGTGTAGGCGTCCGGGCCGGCCCAGAACCACACCATGTGCGCGATCGGCAGGTAGGAGAACGTGAACCAGAGCACCGTGAACAGCAGCACGGCGCCGAACTTGATCCGCTCAGCAAACGCACCGACGATCAGCGCGGGCGTGATGGCCGCGAAGGTCAGCTGGAAGATGAAGAACACGTACTCGGGAATGTAGACGCCCTTGCTGAACGTCGCGGCGAGCGAGTCCGTCGCGAGGCCGCGCATGAAGAGCCGGTCGAACCCGCCGATGAAGGCGTTTCCGGACGTGAATGCGAGGCTGTAGCCGTAGATGGCCCACAGCAGCGTGATCATGCTGAAGATCATGAACACCTGCATGAGCAGGGAGAGCACGTTCTTCGTGCGAGCCATGCCGCCGTAGAACAGCGCGAGGCCCGGGATCGTCATCAGGATCACGAGCACGGTCGCCGTGAGCATCCATGCCGTGTCGCCCTTGTCGGGCACGGGGGCGTCCTGCGCATACCCCAGCACGGGGGCGAGCAGTGGTAGCAGCGCCAGCGCGTAGCGCAGGCTGCCGGTGGGGCTCAGGAATCTCGAAAGGGTCACGGTGTCTCTCCTGGTGCGCTCGGGAAAACTGGATTTCATGCGGCCGCGGGCCTAGAGGGCCTCGCCGCCGACCTCGCCGGTGCGGATCCGCACCGCTTGCTGAAGCTGGGTGACGAAGATCTTGCCGTCGCCGATCTTTCCGGTCCGTGCGACGTTGGTGATCGCCTCGATCACCTGTTCGACTACGGTGTCGTCCACCGCGATCTCGACCTTGGTCTTGGGGAGGAAGTCCACGCGGTATTCCGCGCCGCGGTAGATCTCGGTGTGGCCGCGCTGCCGGCCGAAGCCCTGCACCTCGGTCACGGTGACGCCCTGCACGCCAATATCGGCGATGGCCTGCCGCACGTCATCGACCTTGAACGGCTTGATGATGGCGGTGATCAGCTTCATCGGGCGGTCTCCTGCGGGGGCGTGCGAATGGCTCGCGAACCCTCGATGCAGGAACCGTGCCAGCGCCGGCAGCGCCGCGGCGCGGGCCCCTCCCACCGCGATACGGTGTGATTCGGACCCCGACCGCACCAAGTTGGAGCGGCGCGGCTCGCGGGGCGCCTCACGGCAGAGCGCGCCGCCGGCGCGTGCCCCGTACACTACTGCGCCTGAATCACCCGCGGCGACCCGTCCCATGGCTTTCGACCCCCGACTCATCGACGACCTCGCCCAGCGCCTCGCCGGTGCCGTGCCCGAGAGCGTGTCCGCGCTGCGGCGCGACCTCGAGCAGAACTTCAAGGGCGTGCTGCAGTCGCAGCTCAGCCGCCTCGACCTCGTCACGCGCGAGGAATTCGACGTACAGGCGGCGGTGCTCAAGCGCACCCGGGCGAAGCTCGCGGCGCTCGAGAAGCGGCTCGCTGCGCTGGAAGGCGGGGGCTCGTAGCGCCGCTCAGCCGAGCAGCCGTGGGCCCACGTCCACGGCGATGAAGATCCCCATCAGGACGAGGAACGCGCCGAACAGGCGCCGCAGCATCGCCTGCGGCAGGCGGCGTCCGAGGCGGTTGCCAGCGTAACTTCCGACGATGCCGACGCCCGCCACGGACAGCAGCAACGGCCAGTCGAGCGCCAGGTTCTGGCCCGCCAGCACGTCCTGGTAGCGGGCGAACCCAGTGAAGGCGTTGAGCGAGATGACCGCGAGGCTGGTCCCGACGGCGCTCGCCATCGGCACGCCCGCGAGCAGCACCAGCGCCGGCACGATCAGGAAACCGCCGCCCACGCCGACGAGCCCGCTGAGCGTCCCCACGCCCACGCCGCCGGCGATGACCGCGAGCCGCCTCGGCGCGTGATCGGGGCGATCCACGACTCCGCCGCGCAGCATCCGCCACGCGGCCACCAGCATCACGCCGGCGAACAGCGCCATCTGGACGACGCCAGGCACCCAGTGCGCCAACGTGGCACCGGCCCAGGCGCCGGCCATGCCGGGGACGCCGAACCAAAGCACGTTGCGCCAGTCGACCTGGCGGCTGAGGGCGTAGGGCAGGGTGGCCGCTGCTGCGATCAGGCCCACGACCAGCAGCGAGCCGCCGATCGCAAGCTTCTCGGGCTGGCCGACGAGGTAATGCAGCACGGGCACCGTGAGGATCGAGCCGCCCGAGCCGAGCAGGCCGAGGCTGAGCCCGATGGCGAGCGCGCCGAGCAAGGTCAGCAGCACGAGGCGGGTCGCCGGGTCAGTCGGCGCACAGTGCGCCGTGCGGCGCATCGGGTTCGCCCGCCGCAGGCTGGCGCGGGCAGTAGATGTCCTGGAGCAGCTCCATGACGCGGATCACCGGCCCGTCCGGCAGCGAGTAGTAGATGGTCTGCGCCTCGCGGCGCGTGGCCACCAGATCGAGTTCCCGAAGCAAGGCGAGGTGCTGCGACAGCGCAGACTGGCTCAAGTCCAGCCGCTGGTTGAGCTCGCCCACCGACAGCGACCCGTCGAGCAGGTGGCAGAGGATGAGCAGCCGCTGTTCGTTGCCGAGCGCCTTCAGGAGCAGCGCGGCATCCGCGGCGTGTGCCTGCACGTGCTCAGGGCCTGGCACGGGGGAGTCCGGTGGATCGGGTTGGCGGGGGGCGGGCGTCATTCGCTGCAATTCTCCACGGCACCCGCGGATCTTATTTCATTATTGACTAATTTAGCAATCGCTAATACTCTGCCCGCTCCTCGTGCGCCTAGAAGCCGCCATGCAGCCCACCGTCACGCCTTTCTATCACCGTCCCACTGGCACCTGGTCGTACGTCGTGGCCGACCGGGCGACCCGGCAGGCCGCGGTGATCGACCCGGTGCTGGACTACGACTGGCGCTCGGGCCGCACGGGGACGGCCTCGGCCGACGCGATCCTCGCGCACCTCGCCGCCGGGAGCCTGACGCTGCGCTGGATCCTCGAGACCCACGCTCACGCCGACCACCTCTCGAGCGCACCTCACCTGCAGACCAGGGCCGGCGGCCAGATCGCGATCGGGATGGGCATCCGCCAGGTGCAGACCACCTTCAAGCGGGTGTTCGGGCTCGGTGAGGAGTTCGTGCCCGACGGCCGCCAGTTCGACCGCCTGCTCGCCGACGGCGAGACGATCGAGCTCGGCGAACTCACCGGTCGCGTCATCCCCACGCCCGGACACACCAACGACAGCGTGTCCTACCTGTTCGGCGATGCGCTGTTCGTCGGCGATACCATCTTCATGCCGGACGGTGGCTCGGCCCGCTGCGACTTCCCGGGCGGCGACGCCGCCGAGTTGCACCGCTCCATCCAGCGGCTCTACGCGCTGCCGCCCGAGACGCGCCTGTTCGTCTGCCACGACTACTCGCCGGGCGGTCGCGAGCCACGCTGCGAGACGACGATCGCTGCGCAGCGCGATTCGAACATCCACGTCCGGGCGGACACGCCCGAGCAGGAGTTCGTCGCGATGCGCCGCGCGCGCGACGCCACGCTCGACGTGCCGAACCTGATCCTGCCCTCGGTGCAGGTCAACATCCGCGCCGGCCAGCTGCCCCCGCCGGACCCGGACGGCGTGAGCTACCTGCGGGTGCCGCTCAACGTCGTCGGCCGTCCACTCTGAACACGGTCCTCAACCCCTGATCACGGATCCACTCCCATGCATCACGACACCCATGTCACCGACGCCACCCCCGAGCAGGTGCACGCCTGGGTCTCGAACGGCGAAATCCTGCTCGTGGACGTCCGCGAGCCCAACGAGTACGCGTTCGAGCGCATCCACGGCGCGCTGCTCTACCCGCTCTCGACTTTCGACGCCGGAGCATTGCCGACCGAGGGACGCAAGCTGGTCCTGCACTGCGGCTCCGGCAAGCGCTCGCTGACTGCGGCGCACAAGCTGCAGGCCGCGGGCTACGGTCACCTCACGCACCTCGCGGGCGGCCTGCAGGCCTGGAAGGCCGCCGGACTTCCGGTGATCCGCATCGACCCGCAGACCGGTCGCGTCGTCGACGACGGCCGGCGCTGATTCACCTGCAGGAGAAGCCCCGAATGAGCATCGACCGCATCGTGCTGGCGTTCGCCGGCTTCATGATCCTGGCGAGCCTGCTGCTCGGCCTGTACGTGAGCCCGAACTGGTTCTGGTTCACCGCCTTCGTCGGCGCGAACCTGTTCCAGTCGGCGTTCACGGGCCTCTGCCCGCTCGCGGCGATCCTGCGTCGGCTGGGCGTGCAGCGCGGCGCCGCGTTCTGAGACCCCGGGAGACCTGACATGCGGCGAGCCGGCCTTGGTCTTCGGGCACGAACGGGGGTCGCCGCGCTCGCGGCACTGGCCGGCGTGACGGGCAACCTGCACGCCCAGGCTTCGGCGCCGCCCGTGGCGACGGTCGCCGGCCTCGAGACGGTCCAGCTGGCCGCCGCAACGTCGCCCACCGAGCGCCTGCTCGACGGCACGGTCGAGGCGGTCAACCAGGCGACGGTGTCGGCGCAGACGGCCGGGCGGGTTTCCGAGATCAACTTCGACGTCAACGACCGCGTGACCGAGGGCGCGCTGATCCTGCGCATCCGAAGCACCGAACAGGCCGCCGGCCTCGCCCAGGCCCAGGCGGCGCTGAAGGAGGCGACGGCCCGCGAGGCCGAGGCGCAGCTGCGCTACCAGCGCATCAACGACATGTACCAGCGACGGGTGGTCGCCAAGGCCACGCTCGACGAGGCAAGCGCGTCGCGGGATGCGTCCGTCGCCCAGCTGATCGCCGCACGTGCCGGCCTCGATGCGGCGCGGGAAGGCGTGTCCTACACGGAGATCCGCGCGCCGTATGCCGGCGTCGTCACGCAGCGGTTCGTGCAGGTGGGCGAGGCCGTCGCGCCCGGCACGCCGCTCATGAGCGGCGCCTCGCTCGACGCGCTGCGGGTCGAGGTGGACGTGCCCCAGAGCGTCATCGAGCAGGCGCGTGCCGTGCGCAGGGCGGCCGTGTACGTGGACGGCCGGCGCATCGAGGCCACCGGCGTCACGCTGTTTCCGTCTGCCGAGCCGCAGTCGAACACGTTCCGCGCCCGCATCGAGTTGCCGAGGAACGTCGAGGGTCTCGCGCCCGGCATGTTCGTCAAGGTCGGCCTGATCGTGGGCGAGGCCGACCGCCTGCTCGTGCCGCGCTCGGCGGTCGTCGAGCGCAGCGAGATGCGCGGCGTGTACGTCGTGGCGCCCGACGGCCGGGTCGCGTTGCGGCAGGTTCGGCTCGGCCACGTCCGCGGGGACCAGGTCGAGATCCTCGCCGGGGTGATCGCCGGCGAGCGGCTCGCCCTCGACCCGGTGGCCGCGGGCCTCATGGCGCGCCGCCCGGCGAAGGCGCATGACTGAGAAGCTGGGTATCAGCGGGCGCATCGCACGCCTGTTCCTCGACAGCGAGCTCACGCCGCTGCTCGGCATCACCGCGCTGCTGCTCGGGCTGTTCGCGGTGGCCGTGACGCCGCGCGAGGAGGAACCCCAGATCAACGTGACGATGGCGAACGTCATCGTGCCGTTCCCGGGCGCGAGCGCGGAACAGGTCGAGAGCCTGGTCGCCACGCCGATGGAGCGGGTGCTCGCCGAGATCTCCGGCGTAAAGCACATCTACTCGGTGTCGCGTCCCGGCGCCGCCGTGCTCACCGTGCAGTTCGAGGTCGGCGAGGAGCGGACCGACGCGATCGTGCGCCTCTACAACGCCATCTACTCGAACCAGGACTGGCGACCGCCCGGCGTGGGCGTGCTGCAGCCGCTCGTGAAGCCCAAGGGCATCGACGACGTGCCGATCCTGAGCCTGACGCTGTGGACGGCCGACCCGGAGCGCGGCGCGCACGAGCTGCGGCAGGTGGCGCAGGCGATCGAGGCGGAGATCCAGCGCGTGCCCGGCACGCGCAACGTGTACACGCTCGGCGGTCCCGACCAGACCGTGCACGTCACGCTCGATCCGCAGCGGCTGGCGGGCTTCGGTCTGACCCTGAACGAGCTCATCGGATCCCTGCAGGCGGCCAACGTCGTCCACCACGCAGGGTCCGTCGTCGCCGGCGGCGGCAGCGTGCCCGTGCAGGCCGGCGAGTTCCTCGCCGACCGCGACGAGGTCGCGCAGCTCGTGGTCGCGGTGCACGAGGGACGGCCCGTGTACCTGCAGGACGTCGCGCAGGTCCGTGCGGGCCCGGACCAGCCCGAGCAGTACGTCACCTTCGGCACCGGCCCGGCGGCGGCGCAGCGGGGCATCGAGTTCGAAGGCACGGCGCCTGCGGTCACCATCGCGGTCTCGAAGAAGCCAGGCGAGAACGCCATCGACGTCACCCGAGCGGTCATCGAGCGCGTCGAGCTGCTGCGGGGCACCTACATTCCCGACGGCGTCGAGGTCACGGTCACCCGCGACTACGGCGTGACCGCGAACGACAAGGCGCAGAAGCTCATCCAGAAGCTGATGTTCGCCACCGCCTCCGTCGTGCTGCTGGTGTGGCTCACGGTCGGGTGGCGCGAGGCCGTGGTGGTCGGCGCAGCCGTGATCATCACGCTCGCGGCGACGCTGTTCGCCTCCTGGGCGTGGGGCTTCACCATCAACCGCGTGTCACTGTTCGCGCTCATCTTCTCAATCGGCATCCTGGTGGACGACGCGATCGTCGTCGTCGAGAACATCAACCGGCACATGGGCCTGCATCCCGGCGTGGACCTCGGCGAGCTGATCCCGCGCGCCGTGGACGAGGTGGGCGGGCCCACCATCCTCGCGACCTTCACCGTGATCGCGGCCCTGTTGCCGATGGCGTTCGTCTCCGGGCTGATGGGCCCGTACATGAGCCCCATCCCCATCAACGCCAGCATGGGCATGCTGATCTCGCTGGCGATCGCGCTGGTGTTCACGCCGTGGCTGTCCAAGCGCCTGCTCTCGCACGCGAGCGCCGAGGCGCACGACGATGCGGGCGAGGAGTCGCGCCTGCACCGCTTCTTCGAACGGGTGATGGCGCCGTTCCTGCGCGGCGACGGCGCGCAGCGGAGCCGTCACAAGCTGTACCTCGGCACGCTGGTCGCAATCGGACTCGCGGTCTCGCTGGTGGTCCTGCAGTGGGTCGTGATGAAGATGCTGCCCTTCGACAACAAGTCGGAGTTCCAGGTCATCGTGGACATGCCGGAGGGCACTGCGCTCGAGGAAACGGGCCGCGTGCTCGACGAGCTGGCCGCCTCGATCGCGGTGCTGCCGGAGGTGACCGAGTACCAGATCTACGCGGGCACGTCCGCGCCGATCAACTTCAACGGGCTCGTGCGCCAGTATTACCTGCGCTCCGGACCGGAGCTCGGCGACATCCAGGTGAACCTGGTGGACAAGCACCACCGCGACCGGCAGAGCCACGAGATCGCGACGGCCGCCCGGCCTGCGCTCGCCGAGATCGGGCGGCGGCACGGCGCCGCGGTCAAGGTCGTGGAGGTTCCGCCCGGTCCGCCGGTGCAGGCGCCTCTGGTGGCGGAGATCTACGGTCCGTTCCGCGAGTCGCAGCGCGAACTCACGCAGGCGGTACGCAAGGTGTTCGACTCGGCGCCGGACGTCGTGGACGTGGACGACAGCCTCGAGGCCGAGCGCCCGCGCCTTCTCGTCGCCATCGACCGGCAGAAGGCCGCGCTGCTCGGCGTGAACCAGGCCGAGGCGGCGCAGGTGCTGGCGGCGGGCCTCGGCGGCTTCGACGCGACCTACGTGCAGTCCGGCCGCGCGACCTACCCGGTCCCGGTGCGCCTCGAGCTCGATGTGCCCGACAAGGCCGACCTCTCCGGCGTGCTCGCGCTCGAGGTACGATCGGCGGGCGGTGCGCGGGTGCCGCTCTCGGAGATCGCGGTCGTGCAGGAGCGGCCCTGGGACGAGGCGATCTACCACAAGGACCTGCTGCCGCTGACCTACGTCACCGCGGACGCGGTCGGCGAGCTCGACAGCCCGCTCTACGGCATGTTCGGCATCGTCGGCGCGTTGAAGCGCGAGCCGCCCGGCAGCTTCGACCTCGAGCAGCGGTTCTTCAACCCGCCCGAGGATCCCAACCGCTTCGCGATCAAGTGGGACGGCGAGTGGCAGATCACCTACGAGACCTTCCGCGATATGGGTCTCGCCTACTCCGTGGGGCTCATCCTGATCTACCTGCTGGTCGTGGCGCAGTTCCGCTCCTACGCCGTGCCGCTCGTGATCATGGCGCCGATCCCGCTCACCGTGATCGGCGTGATGCCCGGGCACGCGCTGCTCGGCGCGCAATTCACGGCCACCTCCATGATCGGCATGATCGCGCTCGCCGGCATCATCGTGCGCAATTCGATCCTGCTGGTGGACTTCGTGAACGTGGAGGTCGCGCAGGGCCGCAAGCTCGCCGACGCCGTGATCCGGGCGGCCGCCGTGCGTGCGCGTCCGATCGTGCTCACCGGTGTGGCGGCAATGATCGGCGCGTTCTTCATCCTCGACGACCCGATCTTCAACGGGCTCGCCGTCTCGCTGATCTTCGGGATCCTGGTCTCCACGGTGCTGACGCTCGTGCTGATCCCGATCCTGTACTTCAGCTATCGCAACCGACAACAGCGCGCCTGAGGCGCAAGGGGAGAGTCATGGCCAGAGTCGTGGTGATGGGTGCGGGCCTCGGCGGCGTCGCGTGCGCCTACGAGATGAAGAAGAAGCTCGGCAAGGCGCACGAAGTGACGATGGTGGGCAGCAGCGCCTTCTTCGAGTTCACGCCTTCGAATCCGTGGATCCTC
>Ga0209254_10000664_pt1 | contig 29054 bp, 31 predicted proteins | sample FrelakmetDIP11DI_FD_187148 | JGI IMG/M metagenome (GOLD analysis project Ga0209254, IMG submission 187148) | Freshwater lake sediment microbial communities from the University of Notre Dame, USA, for methane emissions studies - DIP11 DI (SPAdes)... | ecosystem: Environmental > Aquatic >... | reverse complement strand
CTTGTAAAGCGCCGGCGCGGGCATGGATGAACTGAGGGTCTGCATACAAACGGCGCGCAGAGTAGCACTGGGCAAAAAGAACATCAAAATAGATTTATATAGAACTTGTATGCGGCCGGCTTCGGATCACGGGCTTGTACTGCCACAATGGCGAGCCGCGGCACGTGTTCGAGCAAACCGATGGTCTTCGACAGCAAGTTGCCCGATGTGGGAACGACGATCTTCACGGTCATGTCGAAGCTCGCCTTGGAACATGGCGCGATCAATCTCTCCCAGGGATTCCCCGACTTTGATGGTCCCCCGGAATTGCTCGCGCGCGCCGTCCACCATCTCACGCATGGTCACAACCAATACGCGCCGATGCCCGGAGTGCCAGCGCTGCGCGAACAGATCGCGCGCAAGGTTGCGGCACTCTATGGTCGTAACGTCGACATGGAAGCTGAAGTGACCGTCACCGCGGGCGCCACCGAGGCGATATTCTGCGCGATCACGGCGGTGGTTCGCCCGGGCGACGAGGTGATCGTCTTCGATCCGGCGTACGACTGTTACGAGCCTGCGGTGACGCTGGCCGGCGGCGTCACCGTGCATGTACCCCTGGTGCCACCGGCGTTTGTCCCGGACTGGGATCGGGTCCGCGACGCCGTCACGCGGCGCACGCGACTGCTCATCGTCAACACACCACACAACCCAACGGGTTCGGTCTGGCGCGCCTGCGACATGGAAGCGCTGTGTGACCTCGCTCGCGATCATCGTTTCTACGTCGTTGGTGATGAAGTTTACGAACACATCGTGTTCGATGGCGCCAGGCACGAGAGTCTGCTCAGATTTCCGGAGCTCTATGCGCGCAGCTTCGTCGTCTCGTCGTTCGGCAAGACGTTTCACACTACCGGATGGAAGACCGGCTATTGCGTTGCGCCACCGGAGCTCACCGTTGAGCTGAGGCGAATCCATCAGTACGTCACTTTTGTCGCGAACACGCCGATTCAGCACGCGCTCGCGGACTATATGGCGATGGCGCCGGAGCACGCGTTGTCGCTTGGGTCGTTTTATCAGACTAAACGTGATCTGTTCATCGGCTTACTCGAAGGTTCAAGGTTCGAGATCACCCCGAGCGCGGGCACCTATTTTCAGTTGCTCGACTACCGGCACGTCTCGAATGAGTCCGATGTCGATCTGGCGCGTCGTTTGACTGTCGAGGCGGGCATTGCGTCGATTCCGGTGTCGGTATTCTGTGAGCACGCGCCCGAGTTGCGGCTACTTCGATTCTGTTTCGCCAAACATGACACGACGCTTGCGCGCGCCGCGGAGATCTTATGTCGACTCTGACGGTTGCATTGGTCCAGGCAGACACCTGTTGGCACGACGCTGGCGCGAATCGCGCGCTGTTCGATCAACACCTTGCGCGCGTCCCCGCAGCGGCCGAGATCGTTGTGTTACCTGAGATGTTCAGCACCGGATTTACGATGGCAGCAGGCGACGTTGCCGAGCCGATGACCGGGCCAACGCTCGGCTGGATGTCCGCAGTCTCCCAACGACTTGGCAAAGTGGTGTGCGGCAGTGTGGTTGTCGTCGAGCAAGGGCGCTATCTGAATCGGTTCGTCTGGTCGACGCCTGACGGAGACGTGGCGTTTTACGACAAACGCCATCTATTCAGGATGGCCGGAGAGCATCGGCACTACACGGCAGGTTCCGAGCGCCTGGTCGTCGAATATGCCGGTTGGCGGATCTGTCCGATGGTGTGTTACGACCTGCGCTTTCCGGTGTGGATGCGCAATCGCGGCGACTATGATGTGTCGCTCGTCGTCGCGAACTGGCCGGCGGTACGGCAGACGGCGTGGAATGGCCTGCTGCGGGCGCGGGCCATTGAAAACCAGTGTTATACGCTTGGCGTCAATCGAGTCGGCGTCGACGGCAATCAGATCAGGTATCGCGGCGGCAGTGCCGCGTACGATTTCACCGGCGAGGCGCTGCTGGAAGTCTTCGATCAGATCGGTGTATTCACGGTGACGTTGCAGAGCGCTGCGCTGGCTGAACACCGCCGGCAGTTCCCGGTGTGGCAGGACGCGGATCAGTTCGAGATCAGATGACGGAATGCTTGATGAATAATCGTGTGGTTTCCATCGTAGGTCTGTTGGTGTGCCTCGTCGGTTGCGGGGCTGAGGTCGGATCAGTCGCCGATCCAGGTAAGGTGCTCGCTCCGGGTGAACTCGTTTACCAACGGTTTTGCGTTTCGTGTCACGCCTCCGGCGTCAGTGGCGCGCCGCCCGTCGGCAATGTGCAGGCGTGGGCGCCGCGGATTGCGAAGGGCGACGACGCGATGCTCAAAAGCACGATCGAAGGCCTGCCGTCGGCGGGAATGCCGCCGCGGGGTCTGTGCCGTACGTGCACGGATCAAGAGCTGCTCGAGGCGATTCATTACATGACGAGCCAAAGCCGGTAGCGTTCGCGCGTCTGGCTAAGATTTCGCGAATGAGACCAACAGTGGCAGCGACGCTGCCGACGAAGGCCCATGAATTCCGGGCAGGGCCACTGTGGAACGATTCGTGCTATGCGGTTCTATGCAGAGAGAATTGACAGAAAACATGGACGGGAGACCCCATGCACAAGACGCCCTGTCGATGAGCCGCTATCTGCCCGGTGACATCGTGTCGCGCCGCAAAGGATTCGTGATGCATCGGGGCATTGCGTTGGGCGATGGTCGGGTGTTGCACAACACGCCGTTCAAAGGCGAGCACATCTGTAGCGAAGCGGAGTTCCGCGCGGGCCAGCGACTATACGTGACCCGTCTGGATCGAAGCGCCCGCAATCACGCGGTGTCGCACGCGGAGTCCTCTCCGGACCGCGCTTACGACCTGTTGAACAACAACTGCGAACACACGGTTTCGCGCGCCATCGGCGCGCAAGTACACAGCCCACAGCTGCGCAGTTGGGTTGCCGGACTGGCCGCCGGCGCAGCGGTGTTTGCGCTAACCCGGCACCCGGCGCTTGCTGCCGCCGGATTTGCCGCGGCACGCGGTTGGATGGCGCGCCGCCGCTGAAACGAATTCCGGCGGCAGCGGTGCGGTGATCGCATTTCCGTCGACGATCATGCGATGACAATGCAACGCCAGGCGCGGCCATCGCTGTTCGACCGCATCCGGTTTGCCATACAGGTGATCACCGACGATTGGATGCCCGATCCAGGCAAGGTGTACCCGCAACTGGTGCGTACGGCCGGTCAACGGTTGTAGCGCAAGCAGTGTGTGGCGGCCATCGCCACCGATTCTACGCAGTCGCGTGACGCTTTCGTGTCCCGCGACAGTGCGGCCGGTGAGGTGCCAGCGCGTCCCGTGGCGCACGATCCGTTCGCGCGGCCCGGCGACGCGATAGCGGCTCTTGCGGCCTTTTGCCAACGGCAGATCGATCGTGCCGCTGTAACCGTCGATGCGCAGATCGCCGAGCACGCGGGCAACGTAGAACTTGCGCACTTCGCGGCGTTGAAAGGCCAGCGTCAGTTGAGCCTGGCGCTCGCGTGTCAGCGCGACCAACAGCACGCCGCTGGTGCCCTTGTCGATGCGGTGGACCGAATGCGGCTCGTGACCTTCCTGCGCCAGTTGTTCGCGCAGCGTGTCCCAGAGGCACGCAGCACCGCTGCGATCGGCCAGCAACGAGATGCCGCTCGGCTTATTGATCGCCAGGAGATCCTCGCTGCGGTACAGGACCTCGATCATCGGCGTGAACCGCCCCGCGAGCGGCTCAACGGGCGAACGGTTCGGTGAAGCGGATGTTGTGACGTTCGAGACCGCGCTCAACCACGTCGATCGCGCCGTTGCGGATCATCCACTCGAGCCGATGATCGCGGTATTCGCGCTTGAAGAGCCCCGCCAGAAGTGCCTGACGCACCGCGGCCATGCCGGCGCTGGCGCCTTGCATCGTCATCGTTGCTGCTTCGGCCGTGACCTTGCGTACGCTGTCGCGCGCGTTTGCCCGAGCGTCCCAGTCCGCCAGCGCCGAACCATTCGCAAGCGAGTGACCGAATGACTTCGCGCCATTGACGAATGGTACGACGCACAGATCTCCCCAACCGAAGGCGTCGCCATTAAACCACCGGCGCTGACCGAGCTGCGCTTCGAGCCATTGATACCAACGAGTAAGCTCAGCCGCGCCGGTCGCTTCGAGGCGCTGTGCCTCCGCACCTTCGGCCCGACCGAAGTTGCGGATCTCCGAGAGTGCCCAGGTGATGGCTTCGAAATGTGTGTCCATCACGTCTTCGAGCATTCGAACGCGCGCACGCTCGATCGGCGTCGCCGGCAGCAGCGGCGGTGTCGGCCACTTGTCTTCGATGTATTCGAGAATCACGGTTGAATCGAAAATTGCCACGTCAGCGTCGAGCAACGCCGGGACTTCGCCGCGCGGATTGGCGGCGGCAAACGTTGCGTCCACCTGACCGCTGCCAATTGCGTTCGGCAGCATGCCTTCAAACGCGATACCTTTTTCGAGCAATGCGATCTTGACCTTCTGGCCGTATGGGGACAGCGGGTGATCGTACAGCTTCAGTGGCATGCGGCTTCTCTCAACAAAATGCGGGCGGCCATTCTTCCAGATGAAGCCAGGCCCGTCATTGTGTTGTTTCGCTGGGGCGCATCAACCAAACTCGCTCGAAGCCGAATGGATGGAGACAACGATGCGTGCTGCGGTAATGCGGAATTCGAAGATCGTCGTAGACGACGTGCCGGAGCCGATTCCCGGCCCCGGTGAGGTGCTGGTGAAGACGCTTGCATGCGGCATCTGCGGGTCGGATCTGCACGCGCTCAAGCACGCCAAACAGTTCGTCGACAATGCCCCGGGCGGAATGAACATGGACATCGGCCGCGACGTCGTCATGGGACACGAGTTCTGCGCCGAGATCATCGACTTCGGAGCGCAAACGAGTCGGCGGCTTCCGGTCGGCACCCGGGTCTGTTCGTACCCGATGCTGTTCCGCAATGGCACCCCCGTGTCGGTCGGCTATTCGAACGACGTCCCGGGCGGCTACGCGCAGCGGATGGTGCTGATGGAACAGCTGCTGCTGCCGGTGCCGAATGGACTTTCCACGGAACGTGCGGCGCTGACCGAGCCGATGGCGGTAGGCCTGCACGCAATCGAGATGGCGCGGCTGCAGGCCGACGATGTGCCGCTGGTGATCGGCTGCGGGCCGATCGGCCTCGCGGTGATCAGCGTGCTGAAAACGCGCGGTGTACATCCGATCATCGCCGCCGATTATTCGCCGCTGCGGCGCAAACTCGCCGAGCAGCTCGGCGCCGACGTCGTGCTCGATCCGTCGAAGACATCGCCGTACACGAGCTGGCGGCAGCTCGCGGGCGTGAGTCGCAGCGGTGCTCGGCTGCCGGAGAATCCGCTCACCGGCACGCCGGAGCTGCGGCCGGGCGTGTTCTTCGAATGCGTCGGCATACCCGGTGTCATCGATCAGATGATGGTGGGGGCGGAGCGGGGGTGCCGCTTCGTGATCGTCGGTGTGTGCATGGAGGCCGACCAGATCAGGCCGCTGCTCGGCATCTCGAAGGAACTCAATCTGCAGTTCGTGCTCGCGTATACGCCGGAAGAGTTCGCCCGCACGCTTTCGCTGATTGCGGACGGTCAGCTGGTCGTGGATCCGCTGATCACCGGCAAGGTTGGTGTTGCCGGGGTCGCCGATGCGTTTCGCGATCTCGGCCATCCGGACGCCCACGCGAAGATCATCGTGGAGCCTTGGCGGGAAAGATGAGACGGGAAAGATGAATCTTCGCGATCTGCGTTATCTGGTCGCGCTGGCGGAACACCTGCATTTCGGCCGCGCGGCCGAAGCGTGTTTTGTCAGTCAGCCGACGTTGTCGACGCAGATCAAGAAGCTCGAAGATCAATTGAACGTGACGTTGATAGAACGCTCGAATCGACAAGTCATCCTGACGCCGGTCGGTGCCGCGGTCGTGGCACAGGCACAACAGGTATTGCGCGACGTCGACGATCTGCTGCGCATCGCGGAGGAGCATCGCGACCCGCTCGGCGGTGACCTGCGCCTCGGCATCATTCCAACGGTCGCGCCGTATCTGCTGCCGCGGATTCTGCCGATCATCCGGCGCGACTTTCCGAAAGTGGCGCTGAAGCTGAACGAAGGGCAGACGCGCGACATCATGCGCATGCTGGCCGACGGCGAACTCGATGCGGTGATCCTCGCGCTGCCGGTGGCCGAGGAGCACATGATCCAGACCAAGCTGTACAGCGAGGCGTTTTATCTCGCGGTCGGCAAACAACACGCGAAGGCGGCGCGCAAGACGGTTTCGCTCGATGACCTGAACGACGAACAGGTGCTCCTGCTGGAAGATGGCCACTGTCTGCGCGATCAGGCGCTGGCGATCTGCAGTTCCAACAAGGCCGTCGAAAACGCGAACTTCCGTGCGACGAGTCTGGAAACACTACGGCAGATGGTTGCCGCGAACATCGGGATTACGCTGATGCCGGAGTTGGCGTTGGGCAATCGTAGCGGCGCGGTGCGCTACATTCCGTTTCGCGGTCGGCCGCCGAGCCGCGACATCGGAATCGTCTGGCGCAGCACCGCCACCCGCGCCGATTTGTTGAGTCGGCTGGCGCGCGCAATCCAGGGCCCGGTGCATTGACGCTGCGCGCAGGGTCACCGAGACGCCCCGACGTTTATTTTCCGCGTGGCACTTGAAAGTCATTCGTACGGGCCCATTATCGGCAGGCGCGGCACGCCGCAAAATCGAATAGAGGAGAGGAAAAAGTCATGAAATTCAGACCTTTGCATGATCGGGTCTTGGTCGAGAGAGTGGCCGAAGAGACCAAATCGGCCGGTGGCATCCTGATTCCGGACAATGCCCGGGAAAAGCCCCAGCAAGGCCTGGTGGCCGCGGTTGGAACCGGCGCGGTATTGGACAACGGCAACGTACGCGCACCCAGCGTCAAAAAAGGGGATCGAATCCTGTTTGGCAAGTATTCCGGCAGCGAGGTGAAACTCGACGGCAAGGAGTACGTGATCATGCGGGAAGAAGACGTGATGGCGGTGCTGAAGTAACGAACGGAAACGGATAGGAAAAGGACCATGAGCGCGAAAAAAATCGTATTCGATGAAGACGCACGTAAGCGTCTGGCACGCGGTGTCGACATTCTTGCAGACGCCGTCAAAGTCACCCTGGGACCCAAAGGTCGCCACGTGGTGTTGAGCAAGAGCTGGGGTGCACCGACCGTCACGAAGGACGGCGTATCGGTTGCCAAGGAAATCGAACTGAAGGACAAGTTCGAGAACATGGGCGCGCAGCTGGTCAAACAGGTCGCGAGCAAAACCTCCGATGAGGCCGGTGATGGCACCACGACGGCAACCGTGATTGCCCAGGCGGTGTTACGCGAAGGCTCTAAAGCCGTCGCAGCGGGCGTCAATCCGATGGACCTCAAGCGCGGCATCGATCAGGCCGTCAAGGTCGTCACCGAAGGACTCGTCAAGCTCTCGACCCCGTGCACCGACCGCAAGTCGATTGCGCAGGTGGGCGCTGTGTCGGCGAATGCTGATGACGCGATCGGTGAGTTGCTTGCCGAAGCGATGGACAAGGTCGGCAAAGAAGGCGTCATCACGATCGAAGACGGCTCCGGCATCGAAAATGAACTCGAAGTGGTCGAAGGGATGCAGTTCGACCGCGGCTACCTCTCGCCGTATTTCATCACCAAACCCGATCGCCAGGTCGCCGAGTTGGAAAATCCGCTCATTCTGCTGCGCGACAAGAAGATCTCGTCAGTGCGTGAACTGCTGCCGATCCTCGAGGCGGTCGCCCGTGCCGGCAAGCCGCTGGTGATTGTCGCCGAGGACATCGAAGGCGAAGCGCTGGCGACCCTGGTCGTCAACAAGCTCCGCTCGATCGTCAGCGTCGTTGCGATCAAGGCGCCGGGATTCGGCGATCGTCGCAAAGCAATGCTCGAAGACATCGCGGTCCTCACAGGTGCCCGGGTCATTTCCGATGACACCGGTATGCAACTCGAGAAAGCGACTCTGGAGGATCTGGGCACCGCAAAACGCGTCGAAGTCTCGAAAGAGAACACGACGATTGTTGGCGGTACGGGTCAAGCCAAAGCGATTAAGGGGCGGATCGGCCAGATTCGCAAAGAAATCGAAGACACGACATCGGACTACGATCGTGAAAAGCTGCAGGAACGACTGGCAAAACTCGCCGGTGGTGTGGCAGTGGTCAAAGTGGGTGCCGCTACCGAAATTGCGATGAAAGAAAAGAAGGCGCGCCTCGAAGACGCGCTGCATGCGACGCGTGCGGCCGTTGAGGAAGGCGTAGTACCGGGAGGCGGTGTGGCGTTGCTGCGTGCCGGGCGTGCGCTCGACAAGCTGCAAGGCGCCAACGAAGATCAGACCACCGGAATCAAAATTCTGCGTCGTTCGATCGAAGAGCCGTTGCGACAGATCGTGGCGAATGCGGGCTTTGAGCCCTCGGTCATTGTTGACAAGGTTCGTAGCGGCAAAGGCAACTACGGCTTCGATGCAGCGACCGGCGAATATGGCGACATGATCGAACTCGGGATCCTCGATCCGACTAAAGTGACGCGCCTGGCACTGCAGAACGCGGCAAGCGTTGCAGGCTTGATGCTGACTACCGAAGCGTTGATTGCGGACGCACCGGAAAAGCCGAAGTCGGCGGGCCACGATCACGACCACGATCACGAGGACTACTGATCGCCAACCGCTCGCGAGATTGATCGCGGGTTTCCAAGGTTGATCGAATAACAACGGCGCAATCGGTAATCGATTGCGCCGTTGTCTTTTGTGAGCGGTACGCCGCTACAGCAGAAACGACAGCGCCGTTGCGATCCCGAGGAACGAGAAGAACCCCGCGACGTCGGTGACGGTCGTCAATACGATGGTCGAGCTGGTGGCCGGGTCCTGCCCGAGACGGCTCATCATGATCGGAATGAACGCACCGGCGATGCCGGCGACCGTCATGGACGCCACCATGGCAAGACCAATGACCAGTGCAAGCCCGGGCGATTTACTCCATAGGTAAACGGCGATGGCGGTAACGAGTGCGATGCCGAGGCCGTTCAGCAGACCCGACAGCATCTCTTTGCGCATGACGCGCGACCATGCGTTGACGCCGATCTCGCGCAGCGCGAGTCCGCGCATCGTCACGGCGAGCGCCTGCGCGCCAGAGTTGCCGGACTGACCGGCGACCACCGGCATCAGGACCGCCAGTGCCGTGAACTGCGCGATCGTGTGCTCGAACAGCCCGACGACCGACGCAGCCAGGAATGCGGTCAACAGGTTGATCTGCAGCCACGGATGGCGTTTACGAATGGCGGTCCAGACGGTCGACAGCGCATGCTCGTCCTTGCCTGCACCTACCATGGTCTGAAGGTCGGACAGCGCATCCTGTTCGACGGCGTCGAACAGGTTCTCGCTGCGAATGATCCCCGAAAATCGTCCCTGCAGACTCACTACCGGCAGCGTGTTGACGTTGTAGCGACCGATACCGGCGGCGATTTCTTCGCGCGTGGTGAACTCATCGACCTGCCACTTGACCGGACGCATCAGCGTGTTGATGAGCGCATATGGCTCGGCGGCAATCAGGCCTTGCAGGTCGATCGCGCCAACGAGATTTTCGTCGGCATCCACGACAAACAGCGTGCGTGCCACGCGCGCCTGGCAGTGTTGTACACGCGCGAGGCATTCGTGGACGTGCGCCTGGGTCGTAATGTGTAGCGGCTGGATTTCCATCAATGCCGCGGCGGAGCCTTCGCGAACGCGCAGAATTCGTTCCGCCTCGCGTTGCACTGCGGGGGGTAACGTCTTGATCAACGCTTCGCGACGCCGGCGCGGAATGGTACGCAGGCAGCGGAAGGCATCCCGCGGCTCCATTGCGGCGATGATCTCGGCGCGGCGTTTATCTGGAAATTCTGCGATCAGACGTCCGGCGGTATCGGCGTCGAGGTGGCGCAACGCGACGACTGCTCGATGCAACGTGCCTTCGTTGATCCAATCGAGCAGCGCTTCCTCGGATTGACGCGTCAAGACGGCCATCGCAACATCGGGGGCGGCGCTCAAAACCTCGTCGGACAGCATTATGGTCTGCTCCTGGAGCGACCCATCACCGCGACGAGCAGTTGTGTCCACGAGCCGATGATCAGTATCGGTAGATTGATCGGCCGCGGATTGGCGTCGGCATCGGTTAGACGCAGTGCCCTAACGAGGTCACCAAGGCGCAGAACACCAGCGAATCGTTCGGCTTCGTCGATGACCGGTAGGCTATCGTGGATCTGCCAGTCGGGCAGTCGTATCGCGTGGTCGAGTAACAATACGCTGCGCAGCAGCGGGCGTTGCACGAGGTCGAGGTCTGCCAGTATGCGTGATGTCGATGCGCGCGCGACATCGACCAGCGCCACCTGCCCCGCATAACTTTCGACGTCGTTGACCAGGTATATCCACGACTCCCCCTGCGACCCGAGATTGCCGACCCGGCCCATGACGGCGCCAGCGGTTTCGCCGAGGTGCGCGACCGGTGGACGGTCGTCGAGGGCTGACAGCACGCGGTCTCTGGGCAGCACCAGTGCGCGCGAAATGCGCGCCCGCTGGCGCGCTGGAAAGCTTGCGAGTCGATGGTCGCGTATGTCCCGGCGTGCGCTGCGCAGCATCCGGATCACGTTTATGTCTGGGCCGGCGGCGACGATCGCTTCGTTCCACGGCAGGTCCGGGAGTTCGCTCTGGACAACGTTCAGCCACCAGACCGGTGCGTGGCGCATCAACAGCGCAAGATCGCCCGCTTCGCATTGCCCGAGTGCGGCCGCGCGCTCTTCGGCGCCGAGTTTTGCCAAGGCGATGCAGCATGCGGGTGCGTCGGCGCGCATCCATGCATGCATCAATTCGACGTCGATTGTCGTCATGGTGTGTTGTCCGGTTCGATCAGCAGCGGGCGCGTCGCAAGATACCGGCCGGGTATGTGAATGATGCCTTCCGTGCCTTCGACGATGATGCTGGTTTCGGTCACTTCGATGACACGACCACGGATATTGCCGACACGAATACGCGTGCCGGGTCGGATCAACTCCGGGAAGCGGCGCATCGTCATCAGGTCCTGAACGAATCCGACGCTGCCGATCGACAGCGCGATCCCGACGGAGGCGACCAGCGCGATCACCACGCCGACCAGGGCGTTCAATATCCAGCCGACGCGAACGCCGACGAGGTCGAGCGCCATCACGATCGCCAGGAACAGGATCACGGCATACGTCGTGCGCCGCACCAACTGTTCGCTGCCGGTGCTGACCACGCGGGAGCTGCGCCCGATCAAGTCCTGTCCGGCGACGCCGAGCAGATGGCCGAGCACCACTACAGCGACGGCGGCGAGGAACGCGGGACCGTGCAACGCGAGCATCGCCAGCGCATCACCGACTGCCGGTGCCGCCAGCATTCGCACCGTCATCAGCAGTCCGCCGATCAGCGTGCCCCAGAACGCGATGCCGCCCATCACCACGACCGTGTCCGCGCCGAGGTTCAGCCAGCGTCGGCCCGCGGCGCGTATCAGCGTGCGCAATGCGTAGCCGCCCAACAACGAGCCGGCGAGAACCGCTAGAGCAGTGAAGGTGATGTCCATCCGCAACCGCTCCTTGGCTTAAAGTTCATGAGCCTGGCGATGACCGATCCCGCGTAGCGGAATTGCTTCGAAGGCAAGCGTACCGAGCAACGGCGCGCCTTGCTGAGCACTCCTGCGCGTTTCAGTCGCCGCGGCGCGATATCACCAGGTCGATGCGGCGGTTTCGCGCTCGGCCTTCGGCTGTTTCGTTATTCGCAATCGGTCGCGTTTCACCATAACCCAGCGCCGAGATTCGATACGCCGCAAGATCCATGTTGGCCAGCAGATAGGCGCGCACGGCATCGGCACGGCGTTGGGACAACTCCAGATTGAGTTCGTCGCCGCCGAATGAATCGGTATGTCCCTCGACGGTGATCAACGCGTCATTGAATATTTGAATCGCCTTCTGAACCTCGATGAGCAATATCGCATCATCCTGCTCGATCGTGGCCGACCCACTGTCGAAGGTCAGGCCGATCAGCCGCAGCACGACCGAATTACCGGCGCGCAAAACCTCGGCCTGTGCAGGGTTGAACAGCTTCTCGACCTGCAGCAACTGATCCCGGCGTTCCTGCTGTTCCGCCAGCAGGGTGTTCAGCGTGAAGGTTTCCTCGGTCAGTCCGTTCAAGGTTGTTTCGAGCGTTGCAATTCGTTCGTCGCGTTCATCGAGCTCGAGCCGCATCCGGGCCCGTTCGCGCTGAACTTCTTTGAGGGCCGCGAGCGTTGCCGGGGCGGTCGACGCAGCGCCGTTGCTGAGATCCGGCGTGACGCCCAACGTATTGGCGATGTCGACGATCGGTGCTTCTGCGCGCAACAGCTCCGCTTCGAACGTGCGCTCGTCGTGGTCGACGGCCTTGATCTGGGCGGTCAGATGCAACGCGTGACTCGCTTGCTCTTTGGCCTGCCTCGCCAACAGCCGCGCGCGGTCGGTGTCGTAGCGATCTTCGACGATGGCCCGCTCGGCTTCGGCATACGACTCCCGTGCCTTGGTGAGCGTCAGCGGCGCATAGTCGTCGACATCCTCGTCGTCTGCCTGCTCGAGCAGGTGCCCCGCGTCGCGCAGGATCGCGCCTTTGATCGATTCGAGTTCAGCGGCACGATAACTCTCCGTAGCTTCGGCCGCCTGTGAAGGGGCTTTGGCAAAGCCGCCGCGCTCGAGCGTGGTCGCCGCCTTCTGGAACTGTTCTTCGGCGCGGGCGAAGGTGCGCGGCGCGATCTTGTCGGCGCCTGCAGATATAGCGTTGCTGCGACTGGTCAACGCGGCTTCGAATGTTGTACGGGCGACGCGCACGGCGTCGGTGCTACCCGCTATCGCCGCGCTCGCTTCGTCGATGTGCTTCGCGATCTGACTTTGCGCGCGGTTGTGCTCGAAGTTGTCGCGCGCACGGGCGTAGGCTTGAGTCGCTTTGTCCCAGGCCAGCGGCGCCAGCAATGGCATCTGATCGGAACGCGCCTGCGTCATCGCTGCGTCGATTTTTGCGAACAGCGACTCTTCGACGCTGTCCGCAACGACGAATCCGGTGACCAGCAGCGCAGTCACGAGTAGCACCCAACGCATAGACGGTCAGCTCCCGGGTCTGGCGGCGTAAACGGGGCGATAGCCTACAGTGGAACCGCGTTCGTCACAGCAGGGTACAGGCGGATTTTTCTGTTAGGGTCGGCGCCTGCGCAGGTTCAGGAGGACCCGATGCGGATCGCGATTCTGTCTCGCAACCCGAAGCTTTATTCAACGATTCGATTGAGGGAAGCGGCGCAGAGTGCAGGCCACGAGGTGCGCGTCATCGATGCGCTGCATTGTTTTATGCACATCAGCGCGGCAAATCCGACGATTCACTATCGGCGTGACGAAGTGTTCTCCCGCGGCGACTTCGACGCGGTGATTCCGCGCATCGGCGCGTCGATCACGTTTTACGGCACGGCGGTCGTGCGGCAGTTCGAAATGATGGGCGTTTATTGCGTCAATGAATCCGTTGCGATCACCCGCGCGCGCGATAAGTTGCGTTCGATGCAGCTGTTGTCGCGCAAGGGCGTCGGCATACCGGTGACCGCGTTTGCCAACCACCCCGACGATGTTGCGGGATTGATTCGCGAAGTCGGCGGTGCGCCGCTGGTCATAAAACTGCTCGAGGGCACGCAGGGCATCGGCGTCGTGTTGGCGGAAACGAACAACGTTGCGCAGAGCGTGATCCAGGCGTTCATGGGTCTCGAGACGAACATTCTGGTACAGGAGTTCGTCAAGGAATCGGGGGGCAGCGACATCCGTTGTTTTGTCGTTGGCGGTAAGGTTGTCGCAGCGATGGTCCGGCAGGCTGCAGACGGCGAATTCCGCTCGAATCTCCATCGGGGCGGCACGGCTAAGGTCGTGCGTCTGACACCCGCCGAACGGCGCACCGCGGTGAAGGCAGCCCAGGTTATGGGGCTCAACGTCTGCGGCGTGGATCTGTTGCGCTCGAACCGCGGCCCGCTGATCGTCGAAGTGAATTCCTCACCGGGGTTGCGCGGCATCGAAGAGGCTACCGGCAAGGATGTGGCAGCGATGATCATTGAGTTCATCGAACGTAGTGCGCGGATAGATAAAAACCAGACCAAGGGCAAGGGTTGATGTGGGGCATCGTCGTCGGTGCGCCCGAAGAATCTCGTCAGCAGGATATCGATCAACGACTGCGCGACAGCATTCCGTGGATTCCGCTGCGCATTTCAGACTTGTTCCTGCCACGGGAACTCGTGGTAGTCGAAGCGTCGCTCGATTGTCGGTTTGACGACCGCAAAGTACGGCGAGAGGTCGAAATCGCGCGGTGTATACGCCGTATGCGAACGTACTTTGTAAACCCAGCGTTTATCCGAGCCGTCGGCCTGGGACTCGAGGTCCGGCAGAATCGGGTAACGCACCGACTCGAACGCTTGGGCGATCAATGAGCTGCAGATCGCTTGGGTGGGTTCGCCGCTGCCGAACGTGATCATGCGACGGCGCCAACGGACCGGCACCGGCGGCATCGGAAACAAATACCGCGCCAGATCGAACACGTTCTTCAGATCGTACGTATTGCCGATGCGCGCAACCACAAAGTCGATCAGACGCACACGATCGTCATGGCTCAAGCCGACCGGACGGCAGATTCGAACGTTGGCGTCGAGGTATTTCGCGTACGGCACGACGGACACGCCTTGTTGTACATCGGCTTCCACCAATGGCGCCGCCGCTGCATCGCCGACGCAGATGGCCGAGTGCGACCAGGTGGACTGAGTCAGGTATTTGATCGCGGTGCTGATTCGCGATGCACCTTCCACGAGCAGCACATCGCACGGCTGAATGTAATCGGGCCAGCGGGCTTCACCGCCGCTGACGACCGTCGGCTTGTAATACTTGGCGGGTGCGGCCACATAGCGCGCAAGCCGCTGCCCGAAGCCGCTCATCAGCTTGTTCAATTTTGCGCTACCAGGATCGGGCCCATCGTCATGGTAACTCCAGGCGCCGATCGTGAGCGGGGAGACGGGTCACGCGCGCGACCGAAGCGGTCGGCGCGTCAATCGAGATCGGCCGCGAGACTTGCGCGTGAACGCTCTGCGATTGCGTCTATATGTTCCGCCAGCGCGGGGTGATCGATACCCATCGCAATCGCGGCCCCGGATTTGATAGTGGCGATCAAGGCCGGTGGAAGATCAAAACGCAGGAAATGCACAGCGGCAGTTTTTTCGTCATTGCTGCGTGGCATGTCTTCGTTGGCGATGGCATACACCGGTGCATGATTGCCGGCCTTGACCCACACCCGATGCTCGACGCCGATGAGACTCGCCAGCGCCGAGCGGCGTTCGCCGACGTCCTCGTACTCGATCATCAATGTCGCCTTCCAGTTCGCGCCGTCTGGTATCAGCGGGTTGTACGCGGCGATCTCCTCTTCGATGGCCGGTGCCTCGAAGATCCGTTCGACGCGAAGCATCTCCTGGACCTGATACTTCATCGTCTTGAAGTCTTCGAACGTCAGCGTTACGTGGGGTCCGAGCGCAACGCGCCGCGAATTTTTGTGTTCGATGACTTCGGCGCGGAAGGCCGAACGTTTTACGGCGTACTCTTCGAGGCCCCAGATCGTACTGCGATTGAGTTTCTGCATGATTGCCCTTCAGATTCCGTAGGCGCGACGGACGAGACTGAGCGGATGTTCGGCCTGGGATTGCGAGCCCTTCTGCGCAAGCCCGTGCTGAATCATGCGTCCCGCCATCGGACAGTCCGATCCGTAGTGATCGACCTCAGCCTGCTCTACGCGCGTCACGACCGGCCGCGCGATTTTCATCGCTTTTTCATACGTCTCGCTCTTCAACGCGTAGGTGCCGTCATGTCCCGCACACCGTTCGATCGTGGTGATTTCGGTACCCGGGATCAACTCCATGAATTCGCGCGTCTTCGCACCGATGTTCTGCACGCGCTGGTGACAGGCCACGTGATAGGCAACTTTCCCGAGACGCGTCTCAAAGTCGGTTTTTGCGAGCCCGGCTTTGTGGCGCAGCATCAGGTATTCGAACGGATCGAAGAACGCGGCCTTTACGCGCGCCACCTCGGCGTCGTTAGGAAACATCAGCGGAATTTCCTGTTTGTACATCAACACGCACGACGGAATCGGGGCCATCAGGTCGTAGCCTGCATCGATTGCTTCGAGAAAGATCGGCAGGTTGGCCCCTTTGAGCTTGGCGACCGAATTCAGGTCGCCGAGTTCGAGCTTCGGCATGCCGCAGCAGCGCGCGTCCATCAGCAAACGAACGGAGATGCCGTTGTGCTTGAGCACCGCGACCATGTCTTCAACGACGTGTGGTTCGTTGTGATTGCCGTAACAGGTCACGAAGATCGCCACCTTGCCGCGGGTCCGCCCGGTCGCCTGCACGGGTTGCGACGCATCCTGTTGTGCGTCCATGCGCCGGTTCAGCGTGCGGGTATGGAACTTTGGAACCGGGGCTTGCGGATGAATGCCGACGGTTTTGTCTGCAAGTTTGCGTAGTGCGGGGCTGTTGATCGCGGCGTTGGCGAGTTGACCGATGCCGGGCGTCGACAGCGTCGCGAAGATCGGATCCGTGGTGGTAATCAGGCGATCACGCCACTTCGTGTCGTCATTGCGGAAGCGGTAGGCCTTGGCGCGTAGCATCAGATGCGGAAAATCGACGGCCCACTCGTGCGGCGGCAGGTACGGGCATTTCGTCTCGGCACACAGGTCGCACAGGTAGCACTGATCGACGACTTTTGTGTAGTCGGCTTTATCGATGCCGTCCACTTCGAGCGTCGGCGATTCATCGACGAGGTCGAACAGCGTCGGAAAAGAGTCGCAGAGGCTGACGCAGCGGCGACAGCCGTGACAGATGTCGAACACCCGCTCGAGTTCGCCGTACAGCGAATCCTTCGCGTAAAACTCGGGGTTCTGCCAGTCGAGCGGACTGCGCTTGGGTGCTTCCAGGTTTCCTTCACGTGCGCCTGCCATCGTGTCTCCCGCAATCAGGCCCAAGAAAAAAGGGGTCGTGGCTGTCCCGACCCCTTCGTTGCGGCCGGCCCACGGCGTGGACCGGAGGTTCCCGCGTCAGCCCATTGCGCCCAACGCTTTGGTGAAGCGGTTTGCGTGCGAACGTTCCGCCTTGGCGAGGGTTTCGAACCAATCGGCGATCTCGGTGAAGCCTTCGTCGCGCGCGGTTTTTGCCATGCCCGGATACATGTCCGTGTACTCATGGGTTTCACCGGCGATCGCCGCCTTCAGATTGTTCGAGGTACTGCCGATCGGCAGGCCCGTGGCTGGATCGCCCACCGCTTCCATGTATTCCAGATGTCCATGGGCGTGACCTGTTTCGCCCTCAGCGGTGGAACGAAATACCGCCGCAACATCGTTTTCGCCCTCGACGTCCGCTTTGGCGGCGAAGTACAGATAACGACGATTGGCCTGGGATTCACCGGCGAATGCGTCCTTCAGATTGTTCAGTGTCTTGCTCTTCTTCAGATCCATGGCGTCATGACCTCTTGTTGGTTGTGTGACGAGGAATTGCGAGCCCGCGTCAGCGTGGCGGGAGCCAGTATAAGAGTTATCGACGCGAGGGGAATTCGAATCTATGAATGGCGCCGATCAACGATGGCTATCGACGCGAATCGATAGGACGATTCCATGAATCAACCCCGCGTATCGCGTGTGGCGTGTGGGCCGCAACAGCCGAATCGATAGGGTTTGCGCGTGTCTTGCGCGTTGCTCGGCGGCGCGGGACTTTGCGGGCCGACTGCGGATGACGTCGGATGACGTGCGGGTGGCGGATGTCCGGTGTGCCGGACTCGCTCGAGCCACCACCGATTTCATCGATACAGGCCACTAGAATAGAGGTCCTTCGCGGAGCAATCATCGATGGACTCATCCCGCCGCGCCGACCAGGTCGTGCTGCCTGTCGCACCGTTGCAATCGCTCGCGCGTCGTGAATTCGGATCGCTGACTACGCTTGCTGCGCCGATGATCGTCACCCAGCTGTCGCAGATGGGCATGGGCGTGGCCGATGCGATCATGGCCGGACGTGTCAGCCCGGCGGATCTCGCCGGGGTCGCACTCGGCGGCAATCTGTTCTGGCCGCTGATGCTGTTCATGTCCGGCGTCATCATGGCGGTCACCCCGGCCGTGTCGCAGTTGCACGGCGCCCGACGCGAAGCCGAGGTTGCGCCGGTGGTCCGGCAGGCGTTGTGGCTCGCGCTGGTCGGCGGAGCCGCGACATTCCTGCTGCTCGGCTTTGCGCGGGACGTACTCGTTTTTGTCGGCGTCGACGCCACGGCGATTCCGGTGGCCGTGGGTTACATCGACGCGTTGCGTTGGGGTATGCCGCCGGTACTTGGCTATTTCACGCTGCGGTATCTCTGCGACGGCATGTCGTGGACGACGCCCGCGATGGCGATCGCGCTGACGGCGCTGGCATTAAAAGTGCCGCTGAATCTGCTGTTCATCTATGGCGGCTTCGGCTTTGAAGGGCTCGGCGGTGTCGGCTGCGGCTGGTCGAGTGCGCTGGTGATGTGGTTCGAGCTCGCGGCGATGATCGGGGTGGTTCAGTTCACGCGGATGCGCCGCATTGGACTCTTCAGCCGATTTTCACCGCCGCATTTTGCGCAGATGCTGCGACTCGTGCGGCTCGGCATGCCGATCGGCGCAACGATGTTTTTCGAAATGGCGATTTTTTCGCTGATGACGCTGCTGATCGGCCGCCTCGGCGTCGATGCAGTCGCCGCGCATCAGATCGCCGCCAACGTCGGCGGCATCACGTACATGATTCCGATGGCGCTCGGTATGGCGGCAACGGTACGGGTCGGCTACAACGTCGGTGCCGGCGATCTGGTGCGGGCGCGCGTGGCCGGCGTGGTAGCGATCGGCTCCTCGCTGCTGTTTGCGCTGTTCTCCGCGTTGCTGGTGTTGTGGTTTCGCGATGCGATTCCGTTGTTGTATTCGAACGATCCGGGCGTGCTGGCCGTGGCCGCGCAGCTGCTGGTACTGATCGCGATTTACCAGGTCTTCGATGACGGTCAGGCAACAATCATCGGGGTGTTGCGCGGCTACAAAGACACCCGCATGCCGTTGATCGTGACGCTGCTCGCGTACTGGGTGGTGGCGCTGCCGATCGGTGCGATGCTCGGGTTCGGAATTGGGACGCCGGCGTTCGGCGTCAGCGGATTCTGGTTGGGGCTGATCTTCGGGTTGGTGCTGGTAGCGCTGATACTCGGCGGTCGATTTTTGTGGCTCAGTGCGCGCGATGATCGAATCCTGAGTTACGCCGCGCGCTGATGTCGCGTGTGTCGTCAGCGGAGGTATCCGAGCATCAGGCTCGCGAGCTGGTGTTCGTACGAGTCTTTGTCGACCGCGCAAAGCGCCGCGGCGGCGGAGCGCACGTCGTCGGGTCGGCGATTCTGGCTCAGCTTTGTTTTCGCCTCGATCGAGGTGATGTCGATTCGAAACGCGACAATGGCGTCGAGCATTTTGTCGCGAAATCCCGGATCCATCTTGTCCGAATGCCAAGGCTTCGGCAGCGCCGCTTCGTGCCTCGCGCTCAGGCGTTCGACGACGTCGAGTCGAGCGGCCGCGCTGTCCAACAACTCGATCCGGCCGCGCACTTCGACGGCGACGTAGTTCCACGTAGGTACCATGTTGGCGCTCACGTACCAGGACGGGGAGATGTAGGCGTTCGGGCCGATGAATCCGACGAGCAGGTCGGTCGCGTCGGCAAACTCGCCCCAATGTGAATTCGCGCGTGCAATGTGACCATCAAGCGTGGCGCCGTCGGGGCCGATCAAAAACGGAATAGTGCTGGTGCGCAGGCGCCCGGCGTTGACGGTGGTCAACGTACCGAACGGTTGGCGGTCGATCAGCGCGAGCTTGGTATGGTGATCGTCGAGCGCAAAATGGCTGGGAATGTACACGACACACCGGGAGTGAGTTTCGACACGGTGTACTTTAGGATCGCCCGCTCACGCTGACAACGCACAAGCGCCGCCAATGGAACTCTGGGTCTGGATCACGATCGGTGCCGCGTTTTGCCAGAACCTGCGCTCGGCGCTGCAGCGGTATCTGACGGACCGAATGTCGGCGGAAGGCTCGACATCGGTCCGCTTCGTGTATTCGATTCCCTTCGTCCTCATCTACGTCGTGCTGCTCCAACACGTCGGCGGCATGCCGCTGCCGCGACCGAATGGGCAGTTTCTGCTGTATGGTTTTGTCGGCGGTACCACGCAGATTCTCGCGACGGTGTTTCTGATCCGCTCCTTCGCGCTCGGCAACTTCGCCATCGGTACTGCGTTGTCGAAGACCGAGACGATCCAGGCAGCCGTATTCGGTGCCGTCATTCTTGGTGAGACCGTGTCCACGGCGGGACTGATCGGCATCGTCGTGAGCCTGGTCGGAGTACTGGTGCTTGCGACGCCGAAGACAACGACGGACGGCGCGCGGTCCAGCTTTTTTTCGCGCGGCGCGCTGCTGGGGCTTGCATCGGGTGCGCTGTTTGCGATTGCCATCGTCACCTTCCGCGGCGCGGCGCTGGCGTTGACGGGACACAACTTCGCGATGCAGGCGGCTTATGCGCAGCTGTGGATCACGATCTTTCAGGCACTCGTGATGTTCGGGTATCTGCTGCTGCGCGACCGGGGACAGATTGTGCGCATCGCGCGCGCGTGGCGGCCGGCGGTGCTGGTCGGTGCTTCGGGAATGCTGGGGTCCGCGGGCTGGTTCGCAGCGACCGCGTTGCAGCAGGCGGCTTACGTGCGCGCGGTCGGCCAGGTCGAACTGGTATTCACCTTCATCGTCTCGTTGGTGTGGTTCCGCGAGCGCATCAGGGCGCTCGACGGCGTTGGCGTGGTGTTGATCGTCGCTGGAATCGTGTTTCTGTTGCTTGGCTGAATGTGCCTGCGTGTCAGCCGTGCATCGTCAGGCCACCGGACACCGACAGCGTTTGTCCGGTGATGTAGGCGGCATCGTCGCTGAGCAGGAATACCACCGCACCCGGGTAGTCGTCGGGTTGTGCAAGTCTGCGCATCGGCATCGCTCGCGCCAGCTTCGGCACGATCTTTTCGCCCATGCCGCCATCGGCGGCCATCTCGTTGAGCAGCGGCGTTTCGGTGGGACCTGGACAGATGGTGTTGACGATGATGCCATCGCCGATGTGTTCGCGGGCGAGTGTTTTACCGAGCGCGATCAGGCCGCCCTTGCATGCGGAATACACCGCTTCACCGGACGATCCTACGCGGCCCGCGTCGGAGGCGATGTTGACGATGCGGCCGAACTTGCGTGCGGCCATGCCGGGGAGGACGGCATGCAGGACGTTCAGTGCGCCGAACAGATTGATGTCGATGACGCGGCGCCACAGCTGGGGATCGGTGTCGACAAAGCGCGCCATGCGGTCCCATCCGGCGCAGTTCACGAGGCCGTCGATCCCGCCAACGGACTGCTCGAACTGCGCGACGGCGGCACGCACCTTCGCATGATCGGTGATGTCGATCGTGCACGCCTGCGCATGAGCGCCGGCCTGGACAAGTTCCGCCGCGGTTTGGCGTGCGGCGTCGGCGTTGATGTCCCAGACGCCGACGTACGCCCCTTCCCGGCCGAGGCGCTGCGCGATCGCGCGGCCTATGCCGCTTGCGCCGCCGGTGACGACGACACGACGACCGGTGATGCCGCGCATCACGGCGTCACCGGTTGTGGGTCGTGGGCGCGCAGAAACGCGAGGATCAACGAATCCACCTGATCGGACTCTTGTTCCATCAACCAGTGGCCCGCGTTGAGTTCGTGAAATTCGAATGGTCCTTCGATGTAGCTGCGCTGGGCATCGACCGCGGCACGGCCGACCGCCGGATCCTGATTGCCCCAGATGAACAACACCGGTAGTCGCACGTTTGGCACGATGCCCGGCGCGAACGCACCTGGCGCGCGATACCAGTTCAGCGCCGCGGTCAACGCGCCGGGTTCGGCGAAGACGGCGTTGTATTCGGCGCGTTGGGGATCGGACATGTCGCGGTACATGACGTCGTTCATCAGCGCGAGATGGTTGAACGTGAACATCGCTTCGGGCAGCCACGGCATCCGGAAGAACAGCATGTAACGGCTGCGCCGTCGCTGATCCTCGTCGTTGGTCAGCGCGTCGGAAAATGCCGCGATGTGCGGAATCGACAGACTCGTCCATGACAACAGCGGTTCGGGTCGGGCGATCGCCGCAGCCCAGCCGACGGCGGCGCCCCAGTCATGGCCAACAAGGTGAAACTGCTGCATGCCGGCGGCTCGAGCAACGGCGAACACGTCGTCGACCAGCTGGTCGATCGTGTACGCGTCGGCACCCTTCGGCCGCGCACCGGGGCTGTAGCCGCGCTGATCGAACGCCACTACGCGATAGCCCTGATCGGCCAGCAGTGAGACAAGCGGCTCCCACATCGAGGACGTTTCCGGAAAGCCATGCAGCAACACCACACCCGGCCCGGTGTTGCCGAGACCGGCGACTCGAGCGCGAAATTCAAAACCGTTAGCGGGGATCCGCACGAGACCGTCGTGGGAATTGGCGTCGAGTAGAGGTAGCGAGGCGGTCTGCGCACTATGACGAAAATGCCGATCCAACGACAACCAGCTACCGCCGGCGAGCACCGCCACCAGGACAACCGCAATCACGATCAGGACAATGATCAGAGCCTTAACCAGTCTCACGCCACGCTCCGCACTTGTTATCTGCTCGGTAGCCTAACATGCGCTTGTTTGCGTTGGCGGCTGCGCGGAAACTGCGAGGCAACGGAGGATCTGTTATGCAATTCAAAGCGCTGGCGATTGATCTCGACGGCACGCTGCTGGTCGGCGAACAGCTACCCGCCGACAACGTAACCGCGGTGCGCGCCGCGCGCGATGCCGGCTTCGCGATAATTATTGCAACCGCACGTTGGCATCAGATGGCGTTGCGCGTTGCCGAGGAGCTCGGCATCAGCGGACCGCTGATTGCGTGCTCCGGTGCGCAGGTGCATCTGCCGGGCGATGACCGCGATATTTTCGATGAGCGCCTACCGGAAGATTTTGTTGCGGAACTGTACGCGGTCTGCGATGCGGAGCGCTGTGTTGCGACGGTCACCGTGGCCGATCGCGTATTGTTGAAACTCGACGGCGAGCCGGATCGTGCCGCGATGATGCCGGAGATGAGCTGGGTGCGGCAGCTCGCGGGCGCGGCCGACTCGCTGCCGCGCGTCGCCGCAATCCAGGGCAGTCGCGTGAACGCGCGCATCCGGGCCGAGCTGGAGCCGCGCTTCAAGGACCGCGTGCACTTTTTCGACTCGATCGGCCCCACCGGCAAGGTCATCCTGACGATCACCGCGGCGACCGCCAGCAAGGGTGCGGCGCTGCAAGCCGCTTGTGGTTATCTCGGCTTGCAGACGAACGAAGTTGTGGCCTTCGGCGATGCACAAAACGACATCGAGATGTTCCGCGTCGCGGGCGCGTCTGTTGCGATGGGTCAGGCCGGACCCGAAGTAAAAGCGCACGCAACGACAGTCACGCTGCGCAACGACGAGGCCGGTGTTGCACGCGCCATTGAGAAGCTGTTAGTAACGGGTCGCGTCAAGTAGCCGGCAGGGCCGGTATATCCGGTTTGTGCCAGGACGAGGCGGCCGCAGCCGGACCGTGCTGCTGAACGCGTTCATGGACGGTGTTCAGTGCGTCGTAGATGGTTCGGGTCGCATCCGGCACGCTGGTGCCGTTGGGTAGACGGATGGCCGGCTGGAAGTGGGCGCCGCCAGGACCGGGATGAATTTCCCGTGAGCCCTTCGGCCGCAGCTTGTTGAGACCCGTCAGGTAAACCGGCACAACCGGCACATTCAACTCGGTAGCGAGAATCGACACGCCGTGGCGGAACTTCGCCATCTTGCGGCTCGTCGAGCGGGTGCCTTCGGGGAAGATCACCAGATTGGCGCCGTTTTTGAGCAGCCACTTCGGATAATCGAGCGCACGCGATCCGCCACCACGTTGAATTGGGAAGGTCCCCATCACCAGCGATTGATACCACGGCTGCATCACGAGCTCCGGACGGCCGGTAACAAACCAGCGATCCGCGGCCGCGCCCATATAAACGTTCCACTTAATTCGTTGCGGCAACGCGTGGAACAGCACGAGTGCGTCGAGGTGGCTCGTGTGATTGCCGACCACGATGCATGGTCCACCCATACGGTTGAAATGTTCGCGACCGGTCACGGTCAGCGGCTTGCACGCTTCCCAGACATAACGCGAATAACCGTGCCAACGCATCGTTGCGCGCGCAATTTTGGCCCACCAGCGGATCTGCCACTCGTGTGGTCCCACGGTTCCCGCTTCGCTGGTGATCAGCCGCTTGAATAATTCGATGTCCATCGCCGGCAGAATTTTTGTGTCGACGGCTTCGGTCATCTCCTGGCCAAGACTCGCGTAATAGGCGCGAAAGTTGTCGGAGGCTTCAAAGATCGTGCAGTGGTCCCATTCGCCGAGGACCTGGAATTCGCCGAGGATTTTCGCTTCGCGCGCTTCGAGGGCCGCTCGCAACGTCAACAGGCTGGTCGGGTCAGCCGAGATGCCGCGCATGGCATCCGTGGTAAACCGCGACAGCATCACATAGTTGGGCATGGTGCGATTCAGTCAGCCTCGATGATCGATCGCAATTGCAGCGTGCTACGCGCCACCGGGACTTTTGCCGAGCAGCATGTCGACAAACTGCGCGACCGGCATCGCCGGCATGGTGGTGACCTTGATCGTGCCGCGTGCGCCGAGTTCCATCGCAATGCGCGCCATCACTTCGTTGGTCGGCGCTTCGATGATGTTGATGAAGTCATAGCCACCGAGGACCGCGTACTGACTGGTGACGCGCGCGCCCATCGACTCGACCTCCTTGTTGACCTCGCCAAGGCGCTCGGGTCGCTCTTTGAGTGTTTTGCGGCCCTCGTCCGTCAGATTGCTGAACATGATGTACGTGGCCATGTCACCCCCCCTTCTTTGTGTCGTTGACTGTACCCCCAATCGAGGCATGCCGTCATCCGCTGTACCGACCCCATTCGCGCGCTTACCATCGTTCCTTTTTGTGGACGCCGACGATGCGAGCAGCCGTTATTTCAGGACGCCATTCCATCGGTGTTGTCGAGCGCAAAATGCCTGAACCGGCGCCCGGCTGGGTGCGTGTCGCTGTCACCGCCGTCGGCATCTGCGGCACTGATCTGCACATCTACGGTGGCATGCTGGGCGACGTTAGCGGATTACAACCGGGCCACGAGGTCGCGGGTGTGATCGACGCCATCGGCGACGGCGTCATGCTCGCCACCGGTACCAAGGTCGCGCTCGAACCCCTCACCGCCTGCGGCCACTGCTTTCAGTGCGGCACCGGACATCGCAATCGTTGTCCCGAACATCGTCTGTTCGGAGTGACGGCTCGCGGCGGCATGACCGAATTCATGAGCGTGCCGGCGGAATGTCTGCACCCGTTGCCCGCCGATCTGAACGACAACGTAGCGGCGCTCGCGGAACCGATGGCGGTATGTGTCCGCGGTGTGCGCCTGGGCGGCGTCGGACTCGGTGATCGGGTCGCGGTATTGGGGGCCGGCAGCATCGGAGCGTTGTCGGTGCTTGCAGCACGCGAGGCAGGTGCCGGCGAGATTTTTGTCACCGCGCGTTATCCGCATCAAGCAGCATTGGCCCAGGCGCTCGGTGCGACCCGGGTGTTCGCAACGATCGAACAGATGACCGAAGCACTCGGTACCGCATCGATGGATGTGGTGATCGAAACCGTCGGCGGCCGAGCGAATTCGTTGACCGAAGCCGTCAACGTCGCGGGGCGTGGCGCCACAATCGCGATGCTGGGCGTCTTCGAAGGCTCTCCCGGAATTCCGGGTCTGACCTTCGCGGAACGGGAACTGACGCTGGTCGGGTCCTACTGCTATGCACGCGCCGCGCGTGTCGGCGACTTTGCGTTGGCAACTTCGTTGCTGTCGAAATACCGCACCGAGTTGCCGGAACTGGTAACGCATCGCTTCAAACTGGACCAAGTCGCAAGCGCGTATGCGGCGGCGGGCGACAAAAAATCCGGATCGATCAAAGTTCAGATCGAACCGTGAGGCACAGCGCTGGTTTGAGCGGTGTGTTACGCCTCGACGACGTACCGCCCCGGCGCCGGATCCAATGCCGGATAGCGGCTCGAGCCCAGTGTGACCGGCGCCGGCGCCCGAGCACCGGAGCGTTCAGCCAGCCAGCGGAACCAGTGATCACGCCAGTCGCCCTTGTGTTCCTTTGCGAGCTGCAGCCAATCGTCTGCAGCCGGCGGCAGCGTGTCAGCCATCCAGTACTTCAGATGTTTATTGTCGCCGCGCGCGCTGATGGTCTGGGTGTGATTCTGATTGGTCAGTACAAATTCGATGTTGCCGCCGAACAGCTGCGTCGAGCGATACGCGGCTTTCCACGGCGTGATGTGATCGGTGCTGCCGGCCATCAGATAGAGATCGCAGCCGACCTGTTTTAGATCGACTCGATTGCCGAGTGCGCGCTGCTCCCCCTTTGCCAGTTTGTTGGTCAACGATAGATCGAGAAAGTCCGCATAGAGCCCAGCGGGTAAGCGCGTGTAGTCCATCGACCAGAACAGCAGCGGGTGTGCAATCGGATCGTCGCCGAGCAGATAGTTGCTGCGGAAAAACGTCATCACGTTTTCCTCGGGCCGCAACCAGGCAAACATCTCGAAGACGTTTTTTTCGTCGAACACACCTTCGCTGCGCACACGCGCTTTCTGAGTCGTCACCGAGCGTTCGCTGACGAACAATCCGAAGTCCGAGTCGAGCGAGCGGTTGTCGAGGATGTTGATGAACAGCGCGAGCGACGCGAGCCAGTCGTCGCCGCGTGATGCCAGAACGCCGGCCGCAACGGCGGTGGTGAGTCCACCGGCGCACACCCCGATCAGATTGACCTTGGGTTGCCCGCTGATGTCGCGAGCGACCGCCACTGCCTGGATCACCCCTTCGGCGTAGGTGTCGAGTCCCCAATCGCGCATTTTATCGGTCGGATTGCGCCAGCTGACGGCAAACACCTGGATGCCGGCGGCGAGCAATTTCTGGAACAGGCTGCGATCGGGCGTCAGATCACCGAGATAAAAACGGTTGACCTGACTGAACACGTAGACGAGCGGGAGTGCGTGCACATCGGGTGTGGTCGGCGTGTACTGAATCACCTCGAGCAACTCGTTGCGAAACACGACCGAGCCCGCACTCGCCGCGACATCGACGCCGACCTTGAACGCGTTTCGATCGGCGACTGCCGGGTAGCCGTGATTGTGGCGCACATCGTCGATGTAGTTGCGCAGCCCCTTCAGCAGACTTTCGCCGCGGGTCTCCCACATCTTGCGCAGCGCTTCGGGATTGCCGACCAACGAGTTCATTGGGGCGGCGAGGTCTTTCATGATGTCGAGCATGAAGCGCGCACGCTCCCGATCGAGATCGTCGAAATTCGATTGGGCGAGCCACGCATCGATCGATCGCCCCCACGCGAGATAGCCTTGGCCCATGCGCCGGAACACGGGGTTGTCACGCCACGAGTCGTCGCTGAAACGGGCATCTTTCGGCGCGGGGGCAATGTCGCTGCTGCCGAACGTGATGCCGACCAGATCGCGCAACAAGTGTCCCGCTGTGTCGAAAACCGCGCGCGGTTGCTGCGTAGCGCGATCGATGATGAGTTGTAGCGACTCGAGCATTGCGCGTCGATCGAGCGCGAGTGCCGAGGTCAGTGCGATGCCTTCGCGCGCCTCGCCGATTCCCTGCGCGTCGTCTGGACGAACGTCGGCTGGACTGGCCATGCGGCTCGACTCCAAGGTTGAAGATGGGCCAGTCTGCCGAAGCGCCGATGGCCAAGCAATGACGGCGAATCGGCTTTTTTCGGTGGATCGTTAACCGCGTTTGCGAGGTTGGTCGAGGCGCTCGGCAACGATTCTGAACACCTGCGCGTTTACCCCCAGGCCGACGTGCGAGCTCTGGACCTCGATATGTTCGATATCTGGACTCAGGTCGTCGATGGCCGCCGGCCAGGCGACGACGCCATCGGTCTTGCTGTACAGGGCGGTGATCGGCACCCGGATCGGCGTTGTTTCGCGACGCCGCATCAGCGCCTGCATTTGCGCTTCGGTCATCCCGCTGCTGGCTTGCATCAGGCGCCCGATGCTCGTCGCACCCGGGCCACCCTTGACCGGCGTGCCCAACGTGATCACATGCCGCACCAGGTCGGGCCGCGCGCGTGCGATTTCTCGCGCGATCACGCCGCCGCGGCTCCAGCCGACCAGGCTGGCGATGCCGCCGCCCCGCTCCCGCTCGGCGACCAGGCGCTCAACGACCTTGTCCAGGTACGGAAGCATCGGGCCCCGATTGACCCCGAGTCCCCAGCCGAACACCCGATAGCCGAGTCCGCTCAGGAACTGCCGCAGCAGCCAGGTCATCGTATCGTCGGCCATGAAACCCGGCAGCACCATGACATCGCCTTCGCCGTGCGGCAATTGCATGCGCAGCATGGGAAGTTGCAGCATGACCCGCGAGGCTTCGGCCGCCAGACGACCTTCGAGCAGCATGTGGAACGCAGGCGGCGGGCCGATGGGGTCGCTCATGGTCACTCGCTGTCGGGAGAATGGCGAAGACAGTGGGATTTAAGAGCGAATCCGCGGGCGTGGCAACGGACCAGGGAGGAGATCGCGGAAGGGTCGCGGAGAAAAGCCCAAAGTAGCGCGGCTCCCCTTCCGGGAAGCCGCCGCAATCGTTCCGGGCTTGTCCGGAATCAGGTCAGCGCCATAGCCAGCGCGATCAATGTAAACGTCACCCCGAGCAGCACCGCGACGTTGATACCGATCTTGCGCATCGTGCCGTTGTCTTCAGCCGTCAGATATTGCATGTCTCTGCCTCCAACTCGTTCTTGAGGCATGAAATTACCTACCACGCGAGCCGAAGATCTTGATCGCGATCAAATGTCGATG
>Ga0209254_10000663_pt1 | contig 29070 bp, 20 predicted proteins | sample FrelakmetDIP11DI_FD_187148 | JGI IMG/M metagenome (GOLD analysis project Ga0209254, IMG submission 187148) | Freshwater lake sediment microbial communities from the University of Notre Dame, USA, for methane emissions studies - DIP11 DI (SPAdes)... | ecosystem: Environmental > Aquatic >... | reverse complement strand
GGATGCCTGCGCTACAAGGCAGGCAGGATGCCTGCGCTACAAGGCAGGCAAGATGCCTGCGCTACAAGGCAGGCAAGATGCCTGCGCTACAAGGCAGGCTGGAAGCCTGCGCTACAACGTTATCTGCGACCCCTGGCCCGCCGCTTCTCCCGGCGCGCCGCGAGCAGCCGGCTGACCCACAGCGCCATTGGCGAGGCGATGAACACGGTCGAGTAGCAGCCGACGAACAGGCCAACGAGCAGCACGAAGGCGAAGGTGTTGATGACCTCGCCGCCGAAAATGAAGAGCGGCAGCACCACCATCAGCACCGTGCCGGACGTGATGATGGTCCGCGACAGGGTCTGGTTGATCGACAGGTCCATGATGTCCTCGAGCCGCTCCCCGCGGCGCAGCCGCAGGTTCTCGCGGACGCGATCGAAGATCACGACGGTGTCGTTCACCGAGAAGCCGACCAGGGTCAACAGCGCGGCGACGGTGGGGAGATTGATCTCGCGCTGGGTGATCATGAGCGCGGTCAGGGTGGTGATCACGTCGTGGAACAGGGCAACCACCGCCCCGATGCCGTAGGGCAGCTGGAAGCGGACCCAGACGTAGACCAGCATGCCGAGCAGCGACAGCGCGATCGCGAGTGTCGCCGCCTTCTTGAGGTCGGCGCCCACCGCCGGACCGACGCTCTCGACCCCGAGCAGCGCGAAGCCGCCGACGGCGGCGCGCTCGCGGATCGCCGACCTCGCGGCCGGGCTCAGCTCGGGCACGTCATTGAGCTCGTCGAGCGAGCGGAAGATGCCGTGCTGCTTGCGGTAGTCGAGGACCGCCTCGGCCATCGGTGCGTAGTGCTCGTTGGGGTCGGCGCCAGTGGCGGCCACTCCGTCAGGGTCGGCATCGGCCAGGAGCAGGGTCAAAGCCCTGGAGCCCTGGGTGTTGAGGTCGAAGCGGCGGCCGATGTCGGCGTTGAACTCGGTGGTCAGGCGCTCGAGGATCGGACGGGTGAGATCGGCCTGCTCGCCTGCGGGAACCTGGACCCGGATCAGGACCTCGTTCTTCTCGGCGTCGTCGAAGCGCTGGATGACCGGTGCATCGGGTGAAACAGGAGTCAGCGCGCGGCGCAGCCGGTCGAGGTCAGGGGTGTCGCGGAACTTGGCCAGGACCTGGGTGCCGCCGGTGAAGTCGATGCCGAACCTCAGCCCGGGGATCGCCGGGTTGAGCAGGCCGGCCGCGAGCCACAGCACGCCGAGGCCGACGACGATCGACGAGATCGTGACGAAGAGCTTCCGGTAGGACAGGAACGGGATGTGGGTTTCGCCGATGATGTGCATATCGCCTCCGTCACACGCTCAGCGTCTCGACCCGGTCCCTGCCGGCGAGCAGCAACATGTACAGGGTGCGCGACACGAACACCGCGGTGAACATGCTCGCTAAGAGGCCGATCGACAGCGTGACCGCGAAACCCTTGACCGGGCCGGTGCCGAACTGGAACAGGAAGAGCGCGGCGATCAGGGTCGTCAGGTTGGAGTCGACGATGGTCCCGAACGCCCGCGAGAAGCCGGTGTCGATCGCCGACCGGACGGTCTTGCCGATCGCCAGCTCCTCCCGGATGCGCTCGAAGATCAGCACGTTGGCGTCGACCGCCATGCCGATGGTCAGGATCGCGCCCGCGATGCCCGGCAGGGTGAGGGTGGCCCCGAAGTAGGCCATCGCGCCGAGCAGGATGACGATGTTGAGGGACAGGGCGAACACCGCGTTGAGGCCGGACAGCTTGTAGTAGATGACCATGAACAGGATCACCAGGATCAGGCCGACGACGCCGGCGCGAACCCCGTGCACGATCGAGTCGCGGCCGAGCGACGGGCCGACGGTCCGCTCCTCGAGGTAGGAGATCGACGCCGGCAGGGCGCCGGCGCGCAGCTTGAGTGCCAGGTCCTCGGCGGTCTCGATGTCGAAGTTGCCCTCGATGTAGCCCTCGTCCCGGATCCGGGACCGGATCACCGGCGCCGAGATGACGTTGCCGTCGAGCACGATGGCCGCCGGATCGCCGATGTGGGCGGCCGTGAACTCGGCGAACTTCTCGCCACCCGTCGGCACCAGGTAGAAGTTGACCACCGGCTCGCCGAACTGGCCCTGGCCGCGGCGCGCCGTGCGCAGGTCGCGGCCGCTGACGATCGCCGACTTCCGGAGCAGGTAATAGTCCTTGCCGACAACCGTGCCGGACTCGTCCTCACGGTCCTCGGTGGAGACCACAGCGTCCGTGGGCACCTGGCCGCCCGAGCGGGTGAGCAGGATGTCACGGCTCGGCGCCGGCCCCGCCAGCACCTCCTTCCACTCGAGGAACGCGGTGTGGGAGATGATCTCCTTGACGCGGGTCGGGTCATCGACGCCGGGGAGCTGGATGAGGATGCGATTGCTCTCGATCCCCTGCCGCTGGATCACCGGCTCGGAGACGCCGAACTGGTCGACCCGGTTGCGGATCGTCTCCAGCGCCTGGCGCACCGCCAGGTCGCGGATGTTCCTCTCGATGTTCGGCTTGAAGGCGAACGCCCAGGTGTCGGAGCCGGCGTCGACGCTGTACTCCGGGAGGTAGTCGTCCACCAGCTGGCGGAGGGCGTCGCGATCGGTGCCGGCCGGCACGCCCACTTGGAAGCGCAGCGTGCCGACGTCGGCCGACCACTCGCCGAGCGCGAGGTTCTTCTCGGCGGCGAGCGTCTTCAGCCGGAGTGCCGCGTCGTCGAGCTCGGCCTTGATCGCGTCGTCGGTCTTGACCTGGAGCACCAGGTGGATGCCGCCGGAGAGGTCGAGCCCGAGCGGGATCCTCTTCTGGACCAGCGCGAAGACGGCCGTACCGACGACGGCCAGGATGATGAGGATGCGCCAGATGATCTTGCGGTCCACGGTCGCCTCCGCTAGCTGAGGGGGGTGTCGTCCTCGCCGACGGCCATGCCGGCGATCGCGTTCTTCGCCACCCGGATCTTGACGTTTTCGGCCACCTTGAGGAGCAGGGACTGGTCCTCCACCGCGGCCACCGAGCCGTAGATGCCGCCAGTGGTAACCACCCGGTCACCCTTCTTGAGACCCGCAATCATCGCGTCCTTCTTCTTCTGCTGCTTCTTGGCCGGCAGGATGACGATGAAGTAGAAGACCGCGAAGATCAGTACGAACGGCACGAGCATGGTCAGGGGGTTGCCCCCGGCTGCACTTCCCATGGATCACCCCTCAGTGTCGGCGGAGGCGCCTTCATTTGCCTCCGACATCCTGGCGAGCTCGACTCGCGTCCGAAACCGCGAGTAGCGGCCCGCAATGATAGCCTCCCGCGCCCCGCGCATCAAGTTCAGGAAGAAACTCAGGTTGTGAACGGTCAGCAGAACCACCGAGGTCGCCTCGCGGGCCACGTACAGGTGGCGCAGCGCCCCCCGGGAGTAGTGCGCGCAGGTCGGGCAGGCGCAGTCCGGGTCCGGGGGCCGGTCGTCGTCGGCGTGGCGGGTGTTCTTGATGTTGAGCTCGCCGCGCGAGGTGAACAGCTTGCCGGTGCGCGCCGATCGGGTCGGCAGCACGCAATCGAAGAGGTCGACGCCGGACGCCACCGCGTGCAGCAGGTCCTCCGGGTAGCCCACCCCCATCAGGTAACGCGGCCGCTCAGCCGGCAGCAACGGGGCGAAGGCGGCCACCGAGTCATGGAGCTGCTGCGACGGCTCCCCGACCGCCAGCCCCCCGACCGCGAAGCCGTCGAAGGGGTGCTCGGCGAGCGCCTGGCTGCATCGACCCCGAAGCGAGGGGTCCGCGCCGCCCTGCTGGATCGCGAACAGCCCGCCGCCCCACCCGCCTTGCCGGCGCCGGTCGGCAGCCTGCCGCAGCCCACGCAGGGCCCACGCCACGGTCCGCCGCTCAGCGCGCTCCACCGCCGGGGCGTCGGCTTCGAAGGGCAGGCACTCGTCGAGCACCATCGCGACATCCACGCCGAAGCGGATCTGGGCGTCCACGGCGTTCTCGGGGTCGAGCCGGTAGGCGCTGCCGTCGATGTGCGACTGAAAGGTCACACCGTCGTCGTCGACCCGACGGCGAGCCATCAGCGAGTGGACCTGGTACCCGCCCGAGTCGGTGAGGATCGGCCCCGGCCAGCCCATCAACCGGTGCAGGCCGCCGAGCCGCTCGATGCGCTCGACCCCCGGCCGCAGCACGAGGTGATAGGTGTTGGCCAGCACGATCTCCGGCGCGAGCCGGGCGAGCTCCCAGGCCGCGATGCCCTTGACCGTCCCGGCGGTCCCCACCGGCATGAAGGCCGGGGTGCGCACGATGCCGTGCGGCGTGGTCAGCTCGCCGGCGCGGGCGGCCGTTTCAAGGTCACGACTGGTGATCGCGAAGGGCAGCATGTCGGAACCAGGGAGACCGGCGGGCAACGCCTCAGCCGAGACCCGACGAGACGTCGACGGTCTCCACTACGACGCTGTCGCTGAACTCGAGCAGGAAGCGGGAGACCTCCAGGTCCGGGTCGATCTGGATGTCGTGGAACTCGTAGCGGGTGGCGTCCCCGTCCGCCTCGTGGAAGTCGACGACCACCGGCAGCAGCAGCGAGCGGTCGACCTCGAGCTCGAGCGAGCGCAGCCGCCTGCGCAGCGACGCGGCCGTCGGCTCGAGCACGAACAGGTAGGGCTGTGGAGCCGTGCGCTCCTCGAAACGGATCTTGAAGTAGGCCAGCAGGTCGTCGAGCGGCAGGGTGCCGGCGAGCGCCTGGACGAAGCGCCGGTCGCCGCTGGACACCTTCACCCGCTCGGCGCGCTGACCGACCGGGTGGTAGGTGGTGACCCAGTCTTCGGCGAAAAGCACGACCATCGCGTCCGGCTGGCGGTAGTCCCAGCGCACCCGGTCGGGAGCCAGATAGCAGAACTCTCCGGTCGACCGGACGTCGCCGAGCAGCATCTCGCTCGAGCGGACCTGGACGAACTCCGCGCGCATCGAGCGCAACGCGCGCTGGTGCAGCACCACGCGCTCGATGATCGCGTCGAGCTTGGCGCTGCCGTGGAGGCTGTCGAGCGGGACGTCCCGGGCGCCGCTGCCGGTCGCCGACGGCACGGCCGCCCACAGCAGCGCCCCCGCCCCGAGGCAGGCTGCGAGCATCCAAAGGCGGATCGCGACTCGACGCACCGCGCGTACTCTAGCATAGAAGAAGGGGTTAGGGGTTAGGGCCACCCTCCTGCCCGCCTCCGCGTCCGAGGAGCCTGCCCTGAGCGAGCGGCGCAGCAGCGCCGCGAGTCGAAGGGTTCCCGTTCCCGACACACCGAGGCCACGCGCGCCCGCTTCCGGATTGTGCCGTAGAGCGCCGTCGCCGCGCCCGAGTATGATCGTGCCGGAGGCCAGCCATGTCCGACCCTAAGAGCCCACCGCCCGGACCGCGGATGACCGTCAAGGAGGAGATCGCCCTCGGCCAGTACTCGAACTTCGTCAGCATCGCGCACAACTACGCCGAGGTGCTGCTCGACTTCGGCCGCACGCTGCCCGGGCGGCAGGACATCCCGGTGGTCGCGCGAATCATCATGAACCCGTTCCAGGCCAAGCAGCTGATGCGAGCGCTGGCGCACAACCTCAAGCTCTATGAGCAGAGCTTCGGTGACATCGCCGAGCCGCCGAAGCCGCCGCCGGGCACCGTGCCCGGGGGACCCAACTAGGAGTTCGTACCGGATTGGCCTTTTCGGCGGGCGTGGTTGACCGAAGCGTCGTCAGGGGGCCACTGCGGCACGAACTCCTCAGGATGCGCGCAGCGCGTCCTTCTCGGCGCGCGTGGGGCGTAGGCCAGACAGCGTCAGCTAAGCCTCATGCACACCCGGAGGCCTACGACCCGCGTGCGCCGAGGGGCCTATGCCCTGCACGCTCCTAGGGCTACTGGTCGAGCTTCAGGATCGCGAAGAACGACCGGTCCACGCGCGGTCTGGCGACGTAGAGCCGCAGGTAGCCGCCCTCCTCGACGCGCTTGATCTCGGCAACCAGGTCCGCCACCGAGCCGATCGCGCGCCCGTTGGCCTCGGTCACCACGTCGCCACGCTGGAGGTCCTCCTCGGCCGCAGGCGACACCGATCGGACGCGGGTGATGACCACGCCCCGGACATCCTCGCCGATACCCCAGTACTGGCGCGCCCGCGCGTCGAGCTCGGCGACGCTGATGCCGACCCGCTCGTCGGTCGAGTCCTGCACGCCCTCATCGGCAGCCAGGTCGGCCTGCTCATCCTCACTGAGCCTCTCCTCGAGCTCGACGGTGACCTTCCGGTAGCTGCCGTCACGCTTCACCCCGAGCATGACCTTGCTGCCGGGCGGCATCGCTGACACGGTGTCGATGAGGTCCCGGGTGTCCTCGATCGGCGTGCCGCCGATGTCGACCACCACGTCGCCGTGGCGGATGCCGGCCTTGTCGGCGGCATGGTCCTTCAGCACCTCCTGGACGAAGGCGCCGTCACGGCTGTCGAGCTTGAACGCCTCGGCGGTCTCCTGGTCGATGGGGCCGACCATGATCCCCAGGTAGCCGCGGACCACGCGGCCGCGCTCCCGCAGCTGCCCCAGGATCTGGTTCGCGGTGTCGATCGGAACCGCGAAACCGAGATTCTGCCCCCGGGCGTTGATGGCCGTGTTGATGCCGACGACCTCGCCGCGGAGGTTGACCAGGGGGCCGCCCGAGTTGCCGAAGTTGATCGCGGCGTCGGTCTGGATGAAGTTCTCGAACGAGGAGTCGGAAAGGCCGAGCACCCGACCCTTGGCCGAGACCACGCCGACCGTCACCGTGTGGTCCATGTTCAGCGGGTTGCCGACCGCCATCACCCACTCGCCGACCCGCAGGCGCTCCGCGCTGCCGAGGGCCAGGTAGGGGTACTCACGGTCCGGCTTCGCCACCTTGAGCAGGGCGATGTCGGTGGCCGCGTCGCGGCCCACAACGTCCACCTGGTAGCGGTTGCCGTCGGCGAGCTGGACCTCGATCTTGTCGGCGCCCTCGACCACGTGGTTGTTGGTGATGACCTCGCCCGACGGCGAGATGAAGAAGCCCGACCCCGAGGACCGGCGGACCATCGGCTCCTGGTCCTCCTCGCTGTCCGGTCCCATCTGGGGCCCGAAGAAGAAGTGGAAGGGATCGCGCGGCATCTCGCGGCCGCTGCCCGGCTCGTCGACCTCGCGGGAGTAGACCGAGACCACGGACGGGATCACCTGGTCGGCAAGGGCCACGAAGTCGGGAACACCAGCGGCGACCGGTGCCGCCTGCTGGGCGGCCGACGCCACTTGCTCCGGCGGCCGGTCGGCAGTGGCCGACGGCGTGACGTTGAGGGCACCGGCGATCACCATGCCGAAAAGCACCGCCGCCACCACCACGGCAGCGAATGAGAAGAGCTTGACCTGTCCGCTGTTCATCGGGGAGTCCTCCTGTCGTCCGGGAAACGAAGCACGTCTCCCGACCTTTCCCATAACAGCAAGATCCTTGCCAGCGTTCCCCACTCCCAAGGCGCGACGGCGATCTCGAGCGCCCGAACGAACTGCCACGCCCGAGCAGCGTCGGCCGCGCCGCCGGACCGGCGTGCCCGAGCATGGTGAGCGCCTGCTGCCATCCGGCCATTTTGGCACGGCAGGGCCCTCTACCGTCGGCCTCTCTCGTCCCACCTGTCAGCGCTCACGTACAGGTGTGGAGGCGAGCGGTAGAAACCGGGTACCGCATGATGCGCAGCTCGACCCGCGCGCGTCGCCGCGTGTCACGGCGGAGCCTGACTCGTCACGGCGCTCTTCAGAGAACGGAGCCGGAAGGCGACGTGTCACGGCGTAGCTGAAAGCGAAGCCGGAAGCCGGGTGCCCGTGGCCGACGGTGGGCGCAGGTGTCGGTCGGACGCTTCGGAAACGGAGACGGGCGGGGCTACGGGCACGGGCACGGAAGTGGGTGGGAGGCTGGCCCCTGGGAGTTCGTACCGCATTGGCCTAGTCGGCGGGGGTGGTTGACCGAATCGTTGTCGGACGGCCGTTGCGGCACGGACTCCTTCTGGATGATGATGACAGGACGACTGATCGGTGGAAATTACGAAAGGGTGCGGGCTTCTGGTGTTGCAGGTGGTGTGGATGCCGACGCTCTCATGCGGTTTCCCTTTGTAGGGACGGGTGGACGTTCACCAATCCTGAGAAGCGACTTCCCATCGTCAGGATGCGCGCAGCGCATCCCGAGGAGCGTGTGGGGCAGAGGCCAACAACAAGAACCAAATCAGGAGCGCGCACAGGGGCCTATGCCCTACACGCTCCTAGCCCCTCGCTTCAGCCACCGCTACCCTGATCTGGTTCTTGCCTTCGGCCTTGGCCTGGTACATCGCCTGGTCGGCCGCGCGCAGCAGCAGGTTCTTCCTGAGGTCGATGTTGCCCTCGCGCGACAGGTGGATCGGGTAGACGGCCAGTCCCACCGAGGCCGTGAGAGGCTCCCGCCAGTAGATCGGCCCCTCGGCCCACGAGAACGACCCCTGCAGGAACGCCGTGCTCTTGAGCGCCGCCTGGATGCTCGCCGCGACCGCCTGCGCGCGCTCGACGTCGTGGTCGGGCAGGATGATCACGAACTCGTCGCCGCCGTAGCGGGCGAGGGTCGCGCTGGGCGTGGTCACCGTCTGCCGGAGCAGGTAGCCGAACTCCTTGAGCACCTGCGAGCCGGCGAGGTGGCCGTGGGTGTCGTTGACGTTCTTGAAGTTGTCCAGGTCGAGGAAGATCAGGGCGACGTTGGAGTGGGTGACGTCGGCGCGGATCAGGTCCTCGGTCAGGCGGTGGTGGAAGAAGCGGTCGTTGTGGAGCCCGGTGAGGTCGTCGCGCCGCGCCATCTCGTTGGCGCGCTGAGCGTCGAGGAGGTTCTCAATCGACACCGAGGTGTAGCGGGCGAAGATTTCGAGCAGCTTGAGATCACGCTCGGTGTAGATCCGGTCGACCTGGCGGTTGACCAGCTCGAGCACCCCGCACACCGTGCGCTCGATCCGGATCGGCACCGCGACCGCGCACGAGGTCCGGAACTCGTGGCGCTCGTCGAACTTGGAGTAGAAGTTCGGGTCAGTCTCCGGATCGTTCATCAGGTACGACTCGCCGTTCCGGTAGACGCAACCCACGACTCCGCGGTCGGCGCGCAGGCTCTGGCCGAGGAGGTCAGCCGCCGCGGGTCCGAAGGCGGCCACGAAGTAGAGCAGGGTCTCGGCCGGCGTCTCGCCCCGCTCGAACGGCCGGTCCATCAGGATCGAGCCCGCAGATGACGGCACGAAGTCGTTGGCCTTGATCAGGATCTCGGTCAGGAAGGAGCTGAACTGGAGCTGGGACAGCGAGAAGACCGAGTAGCGGCGACGGTCGAGGAAGGGGTCGAGATCGTCCGCCGGCAGGCTGAACACCTCTAGCTTGCCCACCGTGTCAGTGTAACGCGGCCCGCGGCAGGAGACTGTGATCCAGGCAACCGGGCCGACGCCCGGGGAAGGGGGGCGGGAACGGAGACCCTTCGACTCGCGGCGCGGCTGCGCCGCTCGCTCAGGGCAGGCTCCACGGGAACGGGGACGGGAAAGGGCGGGAGCAACACCACCCGGAACGACGCCCTTCAGGAGCCCCGCAGCAGCCGGCGCAGCCGCTCCTCGAGGCCGATGACAGTCTCGGAGTGGTCGGCGCGGCCCGGCGCGAAGCGCACCGCCTCGAGCTCCCGGCGCAACGCCTCCACCTCCGCCTCGAGCCCATCCGCACGCCCCTGATCGCCGACGTCGATCCACCACCTCTCGAGGGCCACGCTCAAGGTGCGAGCCCGCTCTGCCGGGCTCTCGCCGGGACGCCGCGGCGGGATCGCCGACCGGCGTCGCGCCCTGCCGAACCACCACATGACGGCCCCGCCGATCAGGATGCCAAGGCCGAGCGCGGCCCCCGCCGGGACCCACCACGGCGTCGCCGCAGAGCCCATCGGCGCCGCTGCACCAGGCTCCTGCGCCGCCACCGGCGCCTGGCCTTCGGCCGTCGCGGGCGGCGCGACCGGCGTCGGCGTCGCGGGCGGCGGCGCCACGGTCAGCTCGAGCGGGCCCACCGTCTGGCGCCGGTAGCGCTTCGCCGCCGGGTCGAAGCTGGCCAACTCCACCGGCCCGAGCTGCAACCGGCCCGGCTGACTCGGCACCACCGTGATTCGCCACGCCCGGCTGCCGTGGATGCCGCGGTCGTCCACCACCACCCGATCGACGTTCTCGGGCGGGTAGACCTCGCAGCCCTCGCAGGTCGGCCACACCTCGGGCTTCTCCACCAGCGGCAGGTTGCCGCTCCCCTCGAGCTGCACGGTGACCACCGCCGACTCGCCGAAGGCGATCTCCGCCGGCTCCACCGAGGCGGTGTAGCGGAGGTCGCCCACCGCGCCGCCGAAGCCGTCGGGCGCCGGCGGCCGCTCGGACACCGCGACCCGGATCTCGGCCGTCGCGCGCTCCGCAACCTGCCCGGGGTCGAGGAAGCCGCGTCCCCGCGCGCCGACCCTCGCCCGGGCCTCGGGGATCACGAGCTCCCCGGCGCGTAGCGGAATCAGGGCGTGCCGGCTGACGGTGAAGCGGTTGAAGCGGACGCCGTCGATCTCCACCGGCTCCGGTGTCACCTGCTCGGGCGGCTCGACGCGCTGGGTCCACCACCCCGGGTAGGTTGGAGCGGTGATCCAGCCGAACTCGTCGACCGCGGCCGTGGTGTCGAGGACCACCGTCGCGGTCACCGGCTGGCCGACGACAGCGCTCAGCGGCGTCACGATCTGGCGGAGCACGACCTTCGCCTCCTGCTCCGGCTGGCGGCGGCCGTAGAGATCACCGAAGGGGTCGATCGGGAACGGCGATACCCGGCTGCCCCGCCGCGGCGGCGCCAGGCTGCCCGGCGCGACCTCGACCGACAGCGGCCCGGCCACCAGTCGGGTGCCGTCGATCGCCACCGACACCGGGCCGACCGACGCCGGCCCCTCGGCCTCGGCGCGAACCACGTAGCTGAAGCTGACGGCCGAGCTGGTGACGCCGTTGACGAAGCTGAACTCGGAGCCGCGCGACGGGCCCGCCACCACCCGCAAGTTGACAAGCTCGCCGAGGTCCGGCTCCGCGAGATCCCCCGGTGGCTCGTGGACCTTGACGACGAGCCGCGCCACATCCTCGACCCCGAAGCGCTCGGGCTCGAGGCGGACATCGAGCGTCGGCTCGGCCGCCCCGGCCACACGCAGCGCGACCAGCACGACCAGCAGCGCGAGCCCGAGCCGCCGCATCACCAGTCCTTCTCCACGGTGCGCGCCCGCGGCGTCGGCGACCGCATCTCCTGCCGGGCCTCAGCCTCGGCGCGGTCGAGCGCCGAGAACAGGGCTTCCTGCCCGGGCGGCGTCGGCGTGGGCTCGGCCCCGGACGGCGCCGAGCTCGGGGTCGGGGTCGGGGTCGGCTGCTGCGGTTGGTCCTGCTGTTGCTGCTGCTGTTGCTGCTGTTGCTTCTGCTCCTCGAGCAGCCGCATGGCGAGCTCGTAGTTGCGCTTGGCGTCCACCTGATCGGGCGCCGCGAGCAGCGCTTGCCGCAACCACTGCACGGCCCGCTCGCCGCGCCCGGCGACCAGGGACGAGGTGCCGCCGTTGTACGCCGCGTCCCTCACGCCGCCGGCGTGCGCGCGCTCGAACAGGGGGTCGGCGGCCTCGCCCTGCCCGCTCGCCGAGAACGCGGTTCCCAGGTCGTAGAGACGGTCCGGTTGATCGGGGGCGAGGGCGGCAGCGGCCGCGAAGTCGCGCGCCGCGGTCTCGGCGTCGCCGGCGCGATAGCTGGCAACTCCGCTCCGGGCGAGCCGGCGGCTCCCTCCCGGGACCACGCGCTGCCACCACGGGGGGGCCACCGGCGTGGCCGCCGGCAGCGGCTGCGACGAGGCGCTCGCCGGCGGCGGCCCGGCGCTGCCGCCGCTGGTCTGGGCGCTCGCCGCTGCCGGCAGGCAGGCCACCGCGAGCAGCGCGGCCATCGCCACCCGCCGCCACGGTGAGAGTGCGAAGCCGGTGGCCAGCAGCACCGCGGCGGCGGCGAGGAAGACCGGGAAGCGCTCGACTCGCTGCACGGTGCGCGTCGCCTCGAGCTCGCGGGTCCGCAGCTCCTCCACCGCCGCGACCAGGCGGCGCACCACCTCGCGATCGCCGAGCTCCAGTGCGACGCCGCGGGCGTCGCCGACCAGCTGGCGCAGCGTCTCCGGGTGCGCGCGCGTCACCACCGGCTGGCCCGCCGCGTCCCGCTTGTAGTGGACGCTGCCGTCGGGCGACGGCATCGGGATCGGACCGCCGCGCTCGGTGCCGGCGACGATCCCGAGCACCCCGACGCCGCCCTGGCGCAGGGCGCCCGCGGCCGCCGCGACGTCTCCCTGCAGATTCTCGCCGTCGGTGATCAGGACCACGACCCGGCCCTCGCCCTCCGGTGGCAGGAGGCGCAGGGCCGCAGCCACCGCCCCCTCGATGTTCGAGCCGGGCAGGCCGACCATGCCAGGCTCGACGCCGTCGAGGAAGGTCGCCACCGCGCTGAGGTCGGTGGTCAGCGGCACCAGCGGGTAGGCCTCGCCGGCGAACACCACCACCCCGAGCCGATTGCCCTCCAGTGCGGGCAACGCCTGGTTCAGCACCTCGAGGCCGCGCGCGAGGCGGGTCGGCCGCAGGTCCGGGCAGAGCATGGAGTCGGAGACATCGACCGCCACCACGAGGTCGCGGGTGCGCACCGACTCCTCGCCCGGGAGCTCGCCCCACTGCGGCCTGGCGAGGGCGAGCGCCACCATCGCCGCGGCGCCGGCCCAGGCCAGCAGGCGCACCAGCCCGGTCGCCGGCGCGCCCCCCATGACCCGCTTCCAGACCGCGGGCGACGCCAGCCGGCGCTGCTGGAGCAGGCGGCGGCGATGTCTCAGCACGACCGCCACCGCGGCTCCGGCCGGCAGCAGGAGCGCCCACAGCGCAGCGGGCTCGCCGAAGCTCACCACGGCGTGCCCCCGGCAATCGCCTCGACCAGCACCCCGCCGAGCACCAACAGGAAGGCCGCCAACGCCCACGGCTCGAAGCGCTCCCGGTAGCGCACCAGGCGGGTCGAGGTGAACTCGGTCTTCTCGAGCGCGTCGATCTGGGCGAACACCTCCTGCAGTGCCTGGGGATCGCGGGCGAGGAACGAGCTGCCCTTGGTCTTGCGCGAGATCTCGGCCAGCAGCTCGGGGTTGATGTCGACCTCGACCTCGACGACCCGCCGCCGGACGCGGCCGGTCCGCGGGTCCTGCTCCTGGACCGGGATCGGCACCCGGCCGCCGCGACCCACCAGCACCGTGTGCACCACGATGTTCTGGCTCGCTGCCAGCTCGGCGGCGGTCAGCGGGTCGAGCTGCCCGGTGTTGTTGGAGCCGTCGGTCACGAGCACGACCACCTTGGACCGGGCCTCCGAGCTCCGCAGCCGGCTGACGCTGGTCCCCAGGCCGAGACCGATCGCGGTGCCGTCGGGCAGGGTCTCGAGCTCGACCTGGTCGAGCAGGTGCTGGACGACGTCGTGGTCCAGCGTCAGCGGGCACAGGGTGACCGCGGCGCCGGCGAAGACGACGACCCCGATGCGGTCATTGACGCGTTGGGCGACGAAGCTGGAGATGACGTCCTTGGCCACGCCGAGGCGATCGCTCGGCTGGAAGTCCAGCGCTGCCATCGATCCGGACACATCGAGCGCAATCACGAGGTCGACGCCCTCGGCGCGCTCGAGCCGCCGCGACAGCACCTCCTGGGGGCGTGCCAGGGCCACCGCGAGCGGCACCAGCGACGCGGCGACCACGACCCCGGCGAGCGCGGTCCGGCTGACGGCCCACGAGCGGGGCCGCGCCAGCCGGTCGGCGCCAGGGAACGGAAACCGCTGCCAGCGGCGCCGCACCAGCCACAGGGCGAGCAGGAGCAGCGCGAGCGCGATCAGCGCCAGCCACGGCGGGGCCGCCAGCCGCATCACGACGCGGCCTCCATGGGCTCTTCGGCCGGCGCGAGGTGCGCCTCCAGGCCCCGCGCCGTTTCGACCGCCGCGCCGATCGCCTGCCGCAGCTCGCCCTCACTCGCCGTGCGGCGGCCGAAGCGCACGGAGTCGACCAGCTGCATGACCCGGTGCAGGCCGCGCTGCACCGCCTCCGGCCAGGCCAGACGGCGCGCCAGCGAGCGCAGCTCGAAGGAGGTCATCTCCTGGGCCGGCTCGCCGGTGCGGCGCTCGAGGTAGCGGCGCACGCCGGCTGCAAGCCGGTCGCAAACCAGCTCGGCCGGCCCGCCGGCGAGGTCCGCCTCGAGCGAGCGCGCCAACTCCTCGAGCTGCCGCAACGGCGGCAGATCGGCGCCGTCCTCCGCCACCGCCGCGCGGCGCCGGCGCCGCAGCCACCAGTGCTGGAGCGCGAGCGCCGGAATCAGGACGATCAGGATCGGCACCAGCCACTCCCACGGCAGCCCGTGGACGCCGACCGGATCGCGCAGCGGCGCCGGCTCGGCCTCGCCCTCGGCCGGCAGCACCGAGTCCACCTCGATCGAGACCTCAGCGGCCGTCGTCACCGCCCGCGGCGCGCCGTCGGGCGGCCGCACCGAGGCCCGCAGCTCGGGCAGCGGGAGCGTCCCAGTCTTCATCGGGGCCAGCGTCAGCTGCCACGCCGGCGGGTCGGCCCCCGCCACCTCGTGGGGGCCGTCGACCACGGCCCACGGCCCGTCGGCGGTCACCGCCACCGTCAGCCCGCCCCACAGCCACTGCTCGCCGCCGCGTCCCTGGACGCGCAGCTGCACCCGGTCGCCGACCGTCACCGCGGTCGAAGGCGCGGAGACCTCGAGCGTCGGCTCGGAGGCGAGCCCGCTCGCGGCCGCCAGGGCCGCGACGACGGCCACAACACAAGCCCGCCCGCCGAGAAGGCCACTGCAGTGCGAACTCCTAGTGGGCACGCCGGCGCTCCCGCTCGGTCAACATCGTCTTCACCGCCGGCAGGTAGTCGGCATCGGTGCCCAGCTCCACGACGTCGATGCCGGGCGGCACCTGCTCCTCACGCGGCCGCGGCGCGCCCCGCAGCACCCCGCGGCGGCCTGCTTCGGCATCAACCACCGGCATCGAGCCGGCGGCGAGGCCACGCCGCAGCAAGGGGTCGCTCACCCGCACCACGACCACCTCGTGCCGCGCGGCCAGCGCCAGCAGCTCGCGCCGCGGCACCTCGCAGGCGCGGTCGACGACCACGACCACGACCCCGCGGCGGCGCAGCATCCGCCCCGCCGCCCGGAGCGCCTCGGCAAGCGCCGTGCCGCGGCCGGCCGGGACCGCGGCCAGCACCTCGCGCACCACCCGCAGGCCGTGCCGCCAGCCGAGGCGCGGCGGGATCAGCCGGCGCAGCGAGTCGTCGAACAGGATGGCGCCGACCCGATCGCGGCGCGCGGCGGCGAGCGCGAACAGGCTCGACACCTCGGCGATCAGGTCGTGGACCGTCATCACGCCGGAGCCGAAGCGCGTCGAGGTCGACAAATCGACGAGGAGCAGCATGGTGAGATCGCGCTCCTCGCGGAAGCGCTTGACGTGGAGCTTGCCGGTCCTCGCGGTGACGTTCCAGTCGATGGTGCGCACATCATCACCGCGGCGGTACTCGCGCACCTCCTCGACCTCGAGGCCGAGGCCGCGGAACGCGCTCTGGTACTTGCCGGTGAGCCCGGCCTGCATCGCCTGCCGGGTCCGGATCTCCAGCCGTCGCACCTGGGCCCGCAGCTCCGGACCGGGGCCCTGAACCGGGTCGACCGGCTGCGGACGCCCCAGGTACGACCACAGCTGCGGGATCACGGCACCTCCACCGCCAGCAGGATGCGGTCGGTGATCTCCTCGACCGTCGCCCCCTCGGCCTCCGCCTCGTAGGTCAACACCAGGCGGTGGCGGAGCACGGCGGGCGCGAGCTCCTTGACGTCCTCCGGGGTGACGTAGGTTCGGCCCCGGATGAGCGCCAGGGCGCGGCTGCCGATGGCCAGCGCGATCGAGGCGCGGGGCGACGCGCCGAAGCCGATCAGCGGCACCAGGTCGCCGAGGCCGACCTCCGCCGGCCGGCGGGTGGCCGACACCAGGCTGATGATGTAGCTGCGGATCCGGTCATCCAGGTAGACCTGGCGGACGACCCCTTCGAGGCCACGGATCTCCTCGAGCGAGGTGGCGCGCGACGGCTTCGGGAACTCGGCACCGAGGTGGAACTCAAGCACCCTGCGCTCCTCGTCGGCGGACGGGTAGCCGACCAGGACCTTGAACAGGAAGCGGTCGAGCTGGGCCTCGGGCAGCGGGTAGGTCCCCTCCTGCTCGATCGGGTTCTGGGTCGCCAGCACGACGAACGGATCGGGGAGCGCGTGGGTCGTGTCCCCGATCGTGACCTGGCGTTCCTCCATCGACTCGAGCAGGGCCGACTGGACCTTGGCCGGGGCGCGGTTGATCTCGTCCGCGAGCACCAGGTTGGCGAAGACCGGGCCCCGATGCGGGATGAAGGTCGCGGTCTTCGGATCGAAGATCTGGGTGCCGGTGACGTCCGACGGCAGCATGTCGGGCGTGAACTGGAGGCGCTGGAACGAGCCTCCGACGACGCCGGCAAGAGTGCGGACGGTCAGCGTCTTGGCGAGGCCGGGCACTCCTTCGAGCAGGACGTGGCCGCGGCACAGCAGCGCGACCAGCAGCGACTCCACCAGCCGCTCCTGGCCGACCACAACCTGGCCGACGGCACGCTGGATCTCGCCGAGCCGGGCCGCCGCCCGATCCACCTGGGGTGCCATATGCTGCGATTCCATAGCCTCTCCTCCGAGCCAGCTGGCCGAGTAGACTTTATAGGCAAGGATCGTGCCCGCATATCGGCCGGGGGCACGGCGGTGGCCGGCGCCGAATCGACCACAACGGCGTCAGATCGGCATGCCGCGGCGGCCCTCCCGGCCCGGCATCCCCAGGCTACAATGGTCGCGATGTCCACCCACCACATCGGCCGCTACGAGATCCTGAAGCCGCTCGGCCGCGGCGCGATGGGCGTCGTCTACCTGGCGCGCGACCCGATCATCGACCGCAAGCTGGCGCTCAAGACCCTCCGGGTCGACCTCGACGACGACGTCGCGGGGGAGTTCCGCGAGCGCTTCCTGCGCGAGGCGCGGGCAGCCGGGAGGATCAGCCACCCTGGCATCGTCACGATCCACGACGTCGGCGAGGACCCCGAGTCCGGCCTCGTTTTTATCGCCATGGAGTACATCGAGGGCAGGGACCTGCGGCAGCTGATGGCGGCCGGGTACCGCTTCCGTCCGTCCGAGGCGGCGCGGATCGCCGCCGACGTCGCGCGGGCCCTCGACTACGCCCACTCGATGGGCGTCGTTCACCGCGACGTCAAGCCGGCGAACATCATCCTGACCCGCGACGGCACGCCGAAGATCACCGACTTCGGCATCGCGCGGGTCGAGTCCTCGAACCTGACGACCGAGGGCCAGTTCATCGGCACGCCAAACTTCATGGCGCCCGAGCAGATCACCGGCAAGCCGGTCGACGGACGGGCCGACATCTTCTCGCTCGGCGTCGTCCTGTTCAACCTGCTCACCGGCCAGCGACCGTTCCCGGGCGAGACGCTCCACGAAGTGACGATGAAGGTGGTGCGGGAGCCGAGCCCGATCCCGTCGGTCCTCGCCCCGCACCTGCCCGCGGCCTTCAACCCGATCATCCTGAAGTGCCTCGAGAAGGACCCCGACCGGCGCTTCCAGACCGCAGCGGAGCTCGCGAATGTGCTGGCGGCGCTCGCCCGCTCGCTCGTTGATCGCGAGCCGGACGACGTGGCGAGCACCGGGGTGTTCCAGCCCGACCTGGCGACCGTCATTGACCGGTCGATCGCCGAGCCGGCGCCGGCCACCGGGCTGCGCGCCCTGCTTCGCGACATCACCGCTCCCCGCCGTCCCGCAACCAAGCCATCCAGGCCGAGCGTGTGGCAGCGTCTGCCGCTGCCGGAGTTCCTGACCTGGGAGATCAACCCGAAGTGGGTCAGGATCGTCGTGGCTGGCTGGGCGGTGCTGTGGGCGGCCTGGATCGCCGTGCTCGCCGTGCAGCGACCGGCGGCCCCCGAGCCGGCGCCGCGGGATGCAGCGATCCGCAGCCGCCACGATACGGCCCGCCTCCTGATCGATGCCGGGCGCCGCCTGCGGCTGGGGGATGCGCGGGGCGCTGAAGCGGCCGCTTTCGCCGCCCTCGATCAGGTGCCGGCTTCGGCCGGGGCACGAGCCCTCGCCGCCCGCACGCGGCTGGCAGTCGAGGCGGCACAGCTCGGCGTCGCCGCCGGGGAGACCGTCGCCAGACTGGTCGCCGAGGGCCGCGAGGCCTACCGTGGCAAGCAGTACGCAGCGGCCGCGCAGCGCTTCGAGCAGGCCCTCGAGCTCGACCCCGGCAACGAGCTCGCGGCGAGCTATCTGGAGCTGGCGCGGGAACGCCAGCAGCGACGTCCTTCGAGCGCGCGACCGGTGGTCCGGCCGACCCCGATGCCGAGCTCCCCCGGCTCACCGAGGACCGCTGTCGAGCCCGCGCCGGTTGCCCCGGCCACGGGCAACGCCCGCCTCACCATCTCCTTCAGCTCGCCGATCTCGAGCGGCGCGATCCTGGTGACAGTCGACGGCGCCACCGTGGCGGAGGTGCCCTTCGACTTCGGGACCAAGGGGGTCTTCGGGATGCGCCGCGGCGGCAGCGGAACCGTCAAGCGCGTGGTCGTGGTCCCGGCCGGCCGTCACACGATCAGCGCGACGCTCCGCGATGGAGAAGGCGCCTCGCGTGGCTCGCAGACCTTCGACCGCCAGCTGCCGGCGGGCAGCGACTGGACCCTGCGGTTCGACCTGCCGTCCAAGGAAGCGACGGCCACTGTCTACCTGGTCCGGGTCAGCGGCTGACGAAGACCATGATCCTGCGCACCCTGGCTCTTGACACCTCATGGGGCTCGCTGACCGTTGCCGGCGGCTCTCGCGCCGGGGAGGGCACGCTGATCCTGCTGCCGCAACTGCGGCTCGGCCTCGAGGGCGGGCGTCCCCATCGCGCGCTCGCTCCGATGAACACGCTGCTCGTCAGCCACGGCCACATGGACCACATCGGCGGCCTCGGCTACTGGGCGAGCCAGCGCTACCTCAACTCGATGGGGCCAGGGACCGTGATCGCGTCGGTCGCGATCGCGGATCAGTTGCGAGCCCTGCTCGAGACCCTGGCGCAGCTCGAGGGCGGGCGGCCCTACGACGTCACCGTCGTTCCGGTGACCGACGGCGACCAGCGGCCGCTGCGCCCCGACGTCGAGCTCGACTTCTTCGCCACCGACCACTGGGTGCCGACGCTGGGCTGCCGCGTCATCTGGCGCACCCAGCGGCTGCTCGCCGAGCTCGCGGGCCTGACCGGCGAGGAGATCGCGCAGCGCCGCCGGGCCGGGCTGCCGGTCACAGATGAGCGCCGGGTCGACCTGCTCGCCTACTGCGCCGACAGCGGACCCGGTCTGTTCGCGACCTGCCCGGAGGTGCTTGCCGCCGAGGTGCTGTTGGTCGAGTGCTCGTTCTACAGACCCGGCGACCGCGACCGCGCCGCCCGCTTCGGCCACATGCACCTCGAGGACCTGCTCGCGGTGGCGGACCGTCTGGCGTGCCGCCACCTCGTGCTGCTGCACGCCTCGCGACGCCAGCGGCTGCGCGAGGTGGATCGCTTCCTCGACGAGCAGCTGCGGCCGCAACTGCCGTGCGCGCTGCACCACTTGATGGTCGATTGGGAGTGATCAGGACGGGGTCCTTCTGCTTCCCCTTCCGCTTCCGAGCCCGTGCCCGTCTCCGTGCCCGTGCCCGCTCGTTCGCTCCGCCCTCCAGTGCGCACCGCGCCGACTGGAGGCGCTCCCCGAGGGAGCCACCTTTGGCGATTTCGGGTCTCGAGCGCTTCTTCAGGAGGCACGCCGCCCCCGAAATCGCCAAAGATGGCACGCCCGCACGGCGCGACCTCCTCGTGCTCGCCTCGCCTCCCGGGCGGGGAAGCGGGTAGAGGAGCGGCCCGACCCCTAGACCTTCGGGGCTGGCGGGAGAGTGCCCGCGACCGTCATGACCAGCTGCTCTGGGTGGAGGTGACGGCGGATCGCCTCGACCACCGCCTCCCGCGTCACCTCGAGCACGCGCTCGGGATAGCGATCGAGCGCGGCAACCGGCTCCCCTGCCGTCAGCGCCGCCACCAGCTCGCGGGCGACGCCGCCGTTGGTGGCCAACGCGACCCGGAAGGCGCCGGCCTGGGCGAGCCTCTCATCGGCAAGCTCATCGTCGGCCGGCCCGTCGGCGGCGTACCCCGCGAGCACCTCCCGCGACAGGGCCACCGCCCGTTCGAGGTTCTCCCCGGCCACGGTCAGTGAGATCGCCCACGGCCCGGCGAGGCGCAGGGTGCCGAAGAAGCGCGAGTAGATGCCGTAGGTGAGGCCGGCGTCGTCGCGCACCGCGAGGCCGAGCCGCGACGTCAGCGTCGACTGGCCGAGGCAGGCGTTGGCGAGGATCGCCGCCGGGAAGTCGGGGGCGCCCCGCAGCAGCTCGCCGCAGTGGCCGAGGAAGACGTCGAGGTTGGGCCGGTCGGCGACCGCGATCCGCTCCTCGCCCGCCCGCCCGGCCTCCGGCGCCGGGATCTCGACCGCCTCGACGGTCGCGCCCTGCCAGCCGCTGAAGGCGTCGCCGAAGCGCGCGATGACATCCCCCGCCTCGACGTCGCCGACCACCGCGAGCACGAGCGTCGCCGGGCCGTAGGCGGCGCCGTGAAATGCCGCCAGGTCCTCCCGCGACACCGCCCGCACCTCCTGCTCGCGCAGCTCGACCGGCCGCTTGTGCAGCGGGTGGCCCGCGGGGTAGAGGCGCCGGGTCAGCGCGGCGTAGGCGAGCGCGTGCGTCTCCTCGCGCTCGCGCACCAGGCCGCCGAGCACCCGCTCGCGGAGCTTCTCGAGCTCCTCGGCGGGAAAGGTCGCCCGCTGCAGGACCTCGGCCAGGAGGCGGGCGATCCGGGGCAGCTCCTCGGCGAGACCCTGGGCGGAGAACGACACCGTGGTCGGGGCGCTGCCCGACGCGCTGACCGTCAGCTGCAGGCCGTGGTCCTCGAGCTCGCGGGCCAGGCCCATCCGGTCGAAGCTCTGCGTCCCACGGTCGAGCATGGCGGCGGTCAGGCCAGGCACGCTCCAGCGGCGGTCGGCGGCGCACGCCAGGCCCGCCTGGAGGGTGCCGGCCACGGTCACCGTCGGCGCGTAGGGGTTGGCGAGCACAGCGATCCTCGCCCCCGAGGCGTGGCCGTGCACCGCCACCCGCTCGGCGAACGGCGCGCGCAGGAAGCACGGGCGAGGCCGCGACGGCTCGCTCCGGGCACCGGCGCCCGGTCCCTCGGGCACGAACCACCCGGTGGTCAGTCGCTGGTCGGTCAGGTAGCTCCCGGCGACCCGCGTCAGGTCCTCGCCACCCACCGCTGACACCAGCTCGAGCTCGCGCTGGAATCGCCGCCAGTCGCCCATCGCCACCGACTCGGTGAGGGCAGACAGGATCTGCGCCGGCGACGAGCGGTGGAAGGCGAGGTCGGTGCGCATCTGGATCTTCGCCCGCGCCACCTCGTCGGCCCCCGGCGGGGTGCGCCGGGCGGCGGCGACCTCCTCGCGGATGGCGTCCTCGACCTCGCGGTGCTCGACGCCGGGCGCGAGCGAGGCGGCGATCTGGAGCACGCCGGGGTCATAGAGCTCGAGCGTGTAGGCGTGGACGCCGAGGCAGCGGTTGGTCTCGACCAGCCGGCGGTGCAGGCGGGAGGTGACGCCGTCGGCCAGCACCTGGGCCAGCACCGACAGCGCCGGCAGGTCCTCGTGGAGGCCGCGCGGGATGTGCCAGGTCAGCACCAGGTTGCCGAGCTCGCCGGATCGCCGGATCTCGAAACGGCGCTCGCCCCTCTGCTCGCTCTCCGTGACCGCGACCGTCGGGAAGGCGGCCGGCGCCGGCGGCACCGCGCCGAAGCCGCGCTCGACCTCGCGGAGAGCGGTCGCCTCGTCGACGTCCCCGACCACCAGCGCGACGGCGTTGTCGGGGTGGTAGTAGGTGTCGTAGAAGCGCCGCAGCACTTCGCCGGTCACCGACTCGACGTCGCCGCGCCAGCCGATCGTCGGATGGCGGTACGGGTGCTCGAGGTAGGCCTGGGCGAAGGCGCCCCTCATCAGCAGCTCGAACGGCTCGTTCTCCCCCATCTCGAGCTCGTTGAGCACGACCGTGCGCTCGCTCTCGAGGTCGGAGTCGCGGACCAGTGCGCCCCGCATGCGATCGGCCTCGACGTCGACCGCCAGCGCCAGGTGCTCCGCCGGCAGCACCTCGTAGTAGCTGGTGCGGTCGAGCCAGGTCGTGGCGTTGAAGTTGGCGCCGACCCGGTGCAGCACGCGGGCGATCTCGGTCCCGCTCTCCCGGTTGAACCGGCGCGAGCCCTTGAACATCAGGTGCTCGAGGATGTGCGTGGCGCCGGTGTGGCCGGTCACCTCGTGGCGCGATCCCACCCGATAGACCACCCCGAAGCCGACCACCGGTGCCACCGGCGTCGGCCACGCGAGCACCGTCAAGCCGTTGTCACGGTGCCGCCACTCGCTGACGCCGTCCAGTCGATCGACGAGGTTGAACCGGGTCCCGGACATGCCACCTCCCGGCGCCCAGCGCCGCGATTCCAGCATCATACCGGGGCCGGCCCCGCGGCGCGGCGCTCGTGGCCGCGATTGACGCACGGCGGCATCGGTGCTACAAGAACGGGCCCCACTCAACGGGATCGGAGTCACGCGTGTCGAAACCAGCCTTCCGCAACCTCGCCATCGTCGCCCACGTCGACCACGGCAAGACCACCCTGGTCGACGCCATGCTCTGGCAGAGCGGCATCTTCCGCAGCAACGAGCGGGTCGCCGAGCGGGTCATGGACTCCGGCGACCTCGAGCGCGAGCGCGGCATCACGATCCTGGCCAAGAACACCTCGGTGCGCTACGGCGGGGTCAAGATCAACATCGTCGACACCCCCGGCCACGCCGACTTCGGCGGCGAGGTCGAGCGCACCCTGCAGATGGTGGACGGCGTCCTGCTGCTGGTCGACGCCGCGGAGGGGCCGCTGCCCCAGACCCGCTTCGTGCTGTCCAAGGCGCTGCAGCTCGGCCTGCCGCCGATCGTCGTGCTCAACAAGATCGACCGGCCCGACGCCCGACCGGGCCAGGTGCTCGACGAGGTCTACGACCTGTTCATCGACCTCGACGCCAGCGACCACCAGCTCAACTTCCCCGTGTTCTGCACCGACGCCCGCAAGGGGCTGTGCCGGCAGGGCCTCGAGGGCGAGCTCGGCAACCTGAAGCCGCTGTTCGACGAGATCCTGAGCGCCCTGCCGGCGCCCGCCGGCGACCCGATGGCCCCGCTCCAGCTGCTGGTCACCAACCTCGACTACTCCGACTACCTGGGCCGGCTGGCGGTCGGCCGGATCGTCAACGGCACGCTCTCGGCCAACTCGACCGTCAGCCAGGCCCGTGAGGAAGGGATCGTCCGGGCGCGGGTCGGGACCGTCTACACCCACGAGGGGCTGGACCGGGTCGAGGTCGAGTGCGCGACGGCCGGCGACATCGTGGCCCTGGCCGGCCTCGACGAGGTCGCGATCGGCGACTCCCTGGTCGACCCCGAGGACCCGCGACCGCTGAAGCGGATCGCGGTCGACGAGCCGACCATGGCGATGGTCTTCTCGGCCAACACCTCGCCGCTCGGCGGCCGCGAGGGGCAGTATGTGACCGCCCGCCAGATCCGGACCCGCCTCGAGAAGGAGATCCTCTACAACGTCGCCATCCGCCTCCACATCGAGGCCAACGACGCCTTCACGGTGATGGGGCGGGGCGAGCTGCAGCTGGCGATCCTGATCGAGACCATGCGCCGCGAGGGCTACGAGCTGTCGGTGTCCCGGCCCGAGGTCGTCACCCGCGACATCGGGGGGGCGATCCACGAGCCGATGGAGATCGTCCAGGTCGACTGTCCGGACCAGCACGTCGGCATCGTCACCGAGAAGCTGGGCGGCCGGCGCGGGGTCATGACCGAAATGCACAATCCAGGGCACGGCCGGGTCCGAATGTCATTCCGGATCCCGTCCCGCGGCCTGATCGGCTTCCGCTCCGAGTTCCTCACCGACACCCGCGGCACCGGCATCCTCAACCACCTGTTCGACGGCTGGGAGCCGTGGCAGGGCCCGATACCAGGCCGCGCCACCGGCGCCCTGGTGTCGGACCGGGCGGGCAAGACCACGACCTACGCGCTCTACCACCTGGAGCCGCGCGGCACCCTGTTCGTGAACCCTGGGATCGACGTCTACGAGGGGATGATCGTCGGCGAGAACGCGCGCGACAACGACCTCGACGTCAACATCACGCGCGAGAAGAAGCTCACCAACATGCGCGCTTCCGTCGCCGACGAGGCGCTGCGGCTGGCGCCGCCGCGCGAGATGACGCTGGACCGGGCGCTGGAGTGGATCGACAGCGACGAGCTGGCCGAGATCACACCGTCGGCCGTGCGCGTCCGCAAGCGGGTGCTCGCCGCCAACCAGCGGCCGCGGCGCGACGCACAGTAGATCGGCTGAGCCGAACACTCCCGACGAGGGACGAGGAGTTCGCACCGCATTGGCCCTTTCGGGCGGACGTGGTTGCCCAAAGTGCCGTCAGGCGGCCACTGCGGCACGAACTCCTTCTGGATGCGCGCAGCGCATCCCGAGGAGCGTGCGGGCAGAGGCCAACAACAGTGACCACGTCAGGAACGCGCCCAGGGGCCTATGCCCACACGCTCCTAGTACTCCGGCGTCGGCACCGGGTCGTCCGCGGCGAACGTCCGCACCACGCGGACCGCGACCTTGTCGATGCTGTCGACCCGGTGCGGCGGCCGCTGGACGCTGCTCAGGCGGGCACGGGCACCGACCGGGACGTCGATCGGCCCGGACAGGGTGATCCGCTCCGCGGCGCCACCCGAGCGGTAGAAGACCGTGGCCCGCACATCGGCTCTGCAGCCACCCGGTTCCTGGCAGCGAACCATGCAGACCCAGTCCATGTAGCCCTCGTGCAGGTCGCCGCGCACCTCGACGACCTCGACCGCGAGGTCCGGGGACTCGACCGGCACGCTGGCGGCGCTGAAGCTCGCCGCCGGCGAGACGATGGGCTGGGGCCGCTTGCGACACGTCCGCGTCGCCACCACGACCAGCACGGCGACCACGAGCAGCGCCGCGATCGCCGGCAGTGGCCACAGGCGTCGCGCCATCAGACCTCGGGGGTCGGCACCGGGCCGGCCGGCCCCGGCATCCGGGAGGCCGGCGCCCGCTGCGGCTGGCTCGGGGCCTGCATCTGCATCCAGTAGACCGTCGCCCGCATGTCGGGATGGGCGCTGCCTTCGGGCTTGGGTGCGCTGAACGAGTGGCTGAACACCGCCGTCTCATCGGGCGGCAGCAGGTTGGTGACCGCCACCTCGGCGCTCCACGGCGCCTGGCCGGCGGCGGCGATCGTCTGCAGCTGGACCCGCACGCTGCTCACCGGGGACGCGGTCCGGTTGACGACGTCGCCCTCGACCACCCACCGGTCCTCGCCCTGAGGCGTCACCCGGAGGTTGTTGATCACGACCCCGCCGCCCTGCTCGAAGCCGGGCGGCGGCCCCGGCGCGGCCCCGGCCGCCTCCTCGCCGCCCTCCTCGCCGGCCGCGCCCCGCTCCTGCCAGGTGTGCTTGACGTCCTGGTCGGTGATGGCGATGCCCGAGGGCACCGCGTCCGCCGGCGGCATCGCCAGCCCGCGCGAGCCCGCAAGCTCAGGCGCGCCGGTCGTCGGCGCCGCCGGCTCCGCGGCCCGGCCCTCGGCGGCGCGGAGCGCCTCGAGGTCGACGTCGGCGACGTCGTAGGCCACCTGCTGGCCGCCGGGCAGCGTCACCATCAGGTACGATCCGTTGACGGTGTAGCTCGCCGCCTCGAAGACGGTGCCGTCGCGCAGCCGGACCTCGAGCGCCGCTGCGGACAGCCCCACCAGGACGATCGCAACCACGAGCACGACGGCACGTTTCACGGCACTACTCCTGTCGCCAGTTGGTCACAGTATAGCCAGTGGGGTTGACGAACTCCTGCGTGTAGCCCGGGATCGGGATGTCCGGGGTGAAGGTCACGTAGGTGGTGCCACTGATGGTGTAGCCGGTGTTGCCGGTGATGAACTGGTTGAACTCGGTCGTGGTGCCGTCACCGCACTGGAACCACAGGTCGTAGACCCGGCCGATGCCGGCGGCGCGGCAGATCGGGGAGTCGGGATCCGGCTCGCCGCCACCACCCCCGCCACCGCCGCCACCGCCGCCGCCACCGCCCGGACAGAGGTCGGGCGGGTTCATGGCGATCAGGTCGTCGCCCGGCTCGAAGGTCGAGAACATGACGTGGCCGCTGACCACGGTGGACTCGAAGGTGGTCCGCTCGTTGGGCCGCATCGTCATGTACCAGCCGTAGAGGTCGTTGGCCGGATCGAGGGCGTTGGTGGCGCACTGGAAGTCGCCGGAGAGCGCCGAGTAGTCGATGGCCAGCAGGTCGGCCGCAGTGCGGGTCGTGTCGTCGCCGACGTCGAGCACGAAGAAGTAGGCGCTGATGTCGCCGTTCTCGAGCTGCAGGTTCTCGCGGTCGCCCGAACCCAGAGTGATCGCCCAGGTGAAGGCCGAGCCGTCGAAGGAGGCCGGCACGATGACCGGCCGCATGAAGAAGTGCTGGCGCGCCGCGAAGTCCAAACGGAAGTCGAAGATCCGGGTCAAGGTGCCGGCGAGGACCCCGGTCGACGCCGAGTCGTTCGGCGCCGGGTAGCCGATCCGCCAGAGGCTGCCGTTCGAGTCGCCGAAGTAGATCCGGTCGTGGAAGCCGTCGAGGTCAGAGTCGAGCGCGGCGAAGCTGCCGGGCACCGACACGCCGATCGGCTGCTTGTAGACGATGGCGCCGGTCTCGATGTCGACGCCGTAGACGAAGTTGCCGGTCAGGTCGGACTCCTGCCGGTCCCAGCCGCCGCCGAAGAAGGCGACGAAGGTGTCGTCGGGAGCGCCGGGGTTGCCGCCGTTGTAGACCGCGATGCGGGCGATCGCCGGCTTCGACCAGGTCCAGCCGAGGTCCCAGTAGGGCGAGCACTGGTCGCCGCTCATGCCGAGCGGGCAGTTGCCGTCGGCGTCGCTTTCGTCCATGAACTCCCACATCAGCCGCGGGTACTCGGCCGAGCAGTTGCCGGCCGCGCCGCTGGTGCAGCCTGGCAGATCAGTCTCGGCGGGCAGGTAGTCCGGCGAGCCCGAGTGCGGGTCGGGCTGGGTGATGTCGAGGGCGACGACGCCCCGGCCGCCGGTGCGCATCGTGGTCAGCGCCACGGTACGCCACTCCCGCGGGCTGGTGCCGCCGTCGGGCGAGATGAAGACGTCGCTGACGGCGATCTGGCCGTCCACCAGGTACTGCTGCTCGGTGCCGTAGGTCATCACCCACAGCTTGTCCATCACCGCCCGCGGCACGTAGGCGAAGAGCTCGAGGCCGGTGCCGAGGTCGTGCTGGTCGTCGTAGGTGCCGCCGTCGTCACGGTCGTAGAAGCCGGAGTCGAAGACGTGGAGCATGCCGTCGTTGGCGCCGGCCAGGGCGACGCGGCGGCGTTTGCCGTGCTCGTCCATGAACAGCTGGTAGTTATGCGCCCCGACCTCGTTCGGCTGCACGAAGCCATAGTCGTAGAAGAACATCGGGTTGTTGGGCGGATTCACCGCCACCGGCTGGGAGTGGAAGATGTCGCCGAGCACCGAGTAGCCGGTCGGCCGCGGCGGGTTCTGCGGCGCCGGGTCGAGGGCCATCGGGTTGTCCCAGATGTTGCGGATGAAGTTGACGATCTCCTGCGTCTCGAGGTCGGTCGGCAGGGCCGGCAGGCCGAGCTCGTCCTTGAAGTCGGTGCGCACCGTGGCATCGGTGCCCACCTCCTCGATGTCGTGGCGGGTCCACACCGACGCCGCCTCGGCTCCGATGAAGATGTTCCGGGTCGGCGTCGGCGCCGCCAGCTGGCCGGCCAGCGAGGTGGCGGCGTCCCACTCGACCAGGGCGAGGTCGATCTGGCAGTCGGCGGTCACCGGCAGCGTCGGGTTCTGGTTGTTGAGCTTGAAGGCGTACAGGTTGCCGGTCCAGATCGACTCGTCCTGCTGCGGCACGAACAGCGGGAACAGCGCCAGGTAGTCGTTGACCATGCCGGTTCCGCCGGCGCTCGATGGCGGCGGCGACACCTTGAAGGGGATGAACGAGCGGTCGCCCTCGTCCATCCGGTTGATCACGTCGTAGAGCGCGTCGCTGAGCTGGGAGGCGTTGGTGGCGGCGAAAAACTGGCCGTCGGTGATCTGCGACACGCACTGCAGCGGCGACGGGTTCATCGGATCGAACTCCTCGGAGAAGCCGATCATGAACACCTTCACCGGCTGGCCGAAGTCGGGCAGCTTGAACTTCCAGGCCGCCTGGTCGGGGTCGCAGGCGTTGAGCCCGCAGCTCTCCTCGCCGTCGGTGATGAACACCACGTACCACAGCCGGCACGCGGCGAGCGGGTCGTTGGACCACAGCCCGGTGGTGACCGAGTCCTGGTACCAGTCGTAGGCGTCCGTCAGGGAGTTGGCGATCGGGGTGGTGCCCCGAGTCAGGATCGGGATCGGGTCGTAGGTCGGGCTCGTCGGGTCGGGGTCGTAGCTGTCCTGCCACGACAGACCGGAGCCGTCGTTGACGAGGTCGACCGCCGAGGCCATCGGCTCGAGCACCATGGCGACCTCGGCGAAGTTGCTTGGCGAGGCCGGCGGCGGCAGGTCGACGAGCAGGTTCCAGCCGTTGCAGAAGCCGTTCAGGGTCACGTTTTCGGGATCCATGACCGACGGGCTGTGCACGTCGAGGTCGATCTCGTAGGTCGGCCCCCGGCCGTAGGTGTAGTCGAGCAGCGCGCCCCCGAAGAGGAGCTTGAACTCGAGGGCCTGGCGGCCCTCCGCGCCGAGCTGGCCCGGATCCCAGTCGTCGGACCAGCTCGACCACTCGCCGCACACCTGGAAGCAGCTTGAGCCCCAGCTCGACACCCGGACGTTGTCGACGTCGA